>Ga0326597_10009432_pt1 | contig 13071 bp, 10 predicted proteins | sample RVTome_12_FD_203789 | JGI IMG/M metagenome (GOLD analysis project Ga0326597, IMG submission 203789) | Soil microbial communities from uranium-contaminated site in the Upper Colorado River Basin, Wyoming, United States - RVT100D185 | ecosystem: Environmental > Terrestrial > Soil > Contaminated >... | reverse complement strand
CTCCAGGAACTGTCGTACCAGGAGATCGCGGACCGGCTGCGGCTGCCGGAGGGGACCGTCAAGTCGCGCATCAACCGGGGGCGGACGGAGCTCGCGCGGCGGCTCAGGAAGCCGGGCGGGCCGGATCACACGAGCGGGTCGCCCGGCGACCGCTCGCGCACGGGAGCCTACTGATGAACATGACGACCGACCAGAGGGGCGCCGTCTCGATCGTTCGCGTGGGAGAGAAGCGGCTCATGTACCCGGTCCTGTCGGAGTTCTCGTCCGCGGTCAGCGGCCTCGTCGCCGCGGGCCGCCACGAGATTCTCATCGACCTGGGTCCGGTCACCTACATCGACAGCGCGACCATCGGCTGCCTGATGGACCTGTACCGCCAGGTGAGCGGCGCGGGCGGCCACCTCAAGCTGTCGGGGGTGCAGAAGCGGGTCGAGACCATGCTGACGATGACCGGGGCGCAGAACTTCATCGAGATCCACGCCGACGAGCCGACGGCCGTCAAGAGCTTCGAGGGGCAGGGAACGGGACACTAGCATGCGCACCATCAAGACCACGACCGGCGCCGAGATCGCGCTCGACGGCGACCTGCTCGCCGTCATGGAAGCGCTCTATCGGGAAGTCACGGCCAGCCGCGCGCTCGACCGCTCGTTCGACGACATGGTGAAGGAGATCCAGCACCTGATCGGGCAGATGAGCGACGACGAGCGGCGGGCCTACCTGGCGGAGAGCCTGTTCCTCAACACCGTCCGGTACGAGAACGACCGGCTCGAGGCGTACATGAAGAAGCTGTCGAAGAGATAGTGTCGCTCAACTTTCTCGCCACGCGGTTTGAGTGCTCGTGGCCGTGGGACATGCTCGTCATGCTCTGCGACGGCCGCCTGGTATGCGGCTGCGCCGACCCGTACGGCCGGCGGGTGCTAGGCGACGCGCGCGCAGGGTCGGTGGCCGCCGTCTGGAACGGCCCGGTCATCTCGCGGCTGCGGCGCGAGCTGAACGACGGCGGCTCGACGTTCTGCGGCGACTGCCCGCTGAAGGTGCCGCTCGGGAAGGACGCGGCGGCGGTCGCGCGGCCGCTCGACGCCGGCGCGCTCCCCTCGCGGATGTTCATCGAGTGCACGGCCGCCTGCAACATCTCGTGCCACCAGGCCTGCTGCGCGCCCGAAACCGGCATCACGCGGACGCGGCAGGCGGGCATGCTCGACGTCGATCTGTTCCGGCGCGTCATCGACGAGGTCGGCCCGACGCTCCGCCGCATCGACTTCTTCAACTACGGCGAGGCCTTCCTGCACAAGCGCGCCGTCGAGATGTGCGAGTACATCAAGACCAACTTCCCGCACATCTACCTCTACACCAGCACGAACGGCCTGGCGCTCTCCGAGGCGCAGGCGCGCCGCCTCGTGCACTCCGGCATCGACGAGGTGACGTTCTCGGTCGACGGCGCGACGCAGGAGAGCTACGAGCGGTACCGGCAGCGCGGCCGGCTCGACGTGGCCCTCGCGACCCTCCGGACGATGGCCGACGAGAAGCGCCGGGCGGGGCGCGACGTGCCGTTCCTCAACTGGCGCTACATCCTCTTCCGCTGGAACGACGGCGACGCCGAGATGAACCTCGCGCGCGCGCTGGCCGGGGAGATGGGCGTCGACCGCCTCTGCTGGGAGATCACCGACCACCCGCAGGACGCCTACTCGCGCCGGTTCGTGCCGAACGCCCCCGACCTGGCGGCGATTCGGCGCGAGGTCTGGGACGACAACAACCTGGGCAACGCCATCCCCGGCGCGACGCCGCGGGCGCGCATCGACGTGCGGTCGCTCGTGCCGGGCCTCCCGCTGATCGCGCGCACAGGCCGCCAGCTGCAGATCCGGACGCGCGTGCACAACCTGTCCACCCGCCCCTTCCGCGCCCGCACGACCTACGGCTATCGCCTCGTGCGGCTCGGCGCGCAGCTCTGCGCGCCCGACGGCACCCTCATCAACCGCGACTTCGCCCGCGCGGATCTTCCGGCGACGATCGACGGCGGCCAGTCCACCGACGTCGCCGTCGAGCTGCCGCCGCTGGCCGAGGCGGGGCAGTACGCGATCAAGTTCGACCTGGTCTGCGAGGGGGTGGACTGGTTCGAGCGCTGCGGATCGCCGACGACCCTCCGGAAGCTTTGGGTGAGGTGAGATCGGACTGCCGTCGGGGGACCCGGCCCCGGGCGGCGGCTCACGGAGGGCGGTTCCCGAGCGGGGCAAGCCGGTACAGCCGATAGGCCCCGTCGGCGCTGAGGTACTCGACTGAAAAGATCTCGAGCGCGGCGTCGATGAGCGCCGACGACGCCCGCTCCCCGTCCACGACGATGTAGCCGATCCTGGCGCGCTCCAGGAAGTCGGGCGCGAGACCCCTCAAAGTCGCCAGGTCCGGCGACGGAATCGATTCGCCTTCGCTGAGACGGATGAGCGCGTCGAGGATCGGCTCGCGGCGGATGGCCTCCACACGGCGGCGCGATACGCGCGACAGCCCGCCGCCGAAGATCGGCTTTTTGTGGACGGTCTGGTAGAACTGGGTTCGTCCCGTGAGCCGACCCACCGAGAACGTCCCGTCACTGATGCCGAGCGGGAGCTCGAGCACGCGGACATCCTCCCGCGGATCGGCGCCAATCTCGTAGTAGACCGCGGGCACGCTCGCGGAGGCGAGCGGGCGGGGGGCCGGCAGCAGCTCGACCAGGAGCAGCACGCCGAGGATCGCGGCCGCCGCGCGGCCGTGCCGCTGGCGGATCGCCTGAAGGGCCAGCGCGACGAGCACGGCGACGACGAGCATCACCACGACGGCGAACCGCGCCGGCGTGCGCGCGAGCTCGATCACCGGCACGTATCGCAGAATCGCCCAGGGACCGGGCACATAGGTGTTGACGCCGGCGATGTGAATGAACGGCCCCAGGGCCACCAGGACCGACGCCGCGCCCAGCGCGGCCCAGAGGCGCGGCGGCCGCCACCCGGCGCGCCAGGCCAGAGCGAGCACGACGAAGACCATCAGAGGAACCGACGCGATGTGCTCCAGAGCCGCGCGCGGCCGCGCCAGCCACGTGCCCCATTCCGGCGGCGCCAGCGGGTGATTGGGGTTCGGCACCAGAAAGGCGAGCAGGTCCACCCCCGCCGGGCTGCTGCGCCAGAAGGCCCGCGGGCTCACGAACTGCCCGTCCAGGAATTGGAGGCCGACGGCGTAGAGCACCGGCGACAGGAGCGCGGCGGCGACCAGGCACGCCGCGACGGCGAGCCACGCGACCTTGCCGGCGGCCCTGGCGCTCAGGCCCGCGACAGCCGCCCGGTAGCGCCGCGCCACCCGGGCCACGACGAGGGTAGTGAGCGCGAGCGTGGGCGTGTACAGGGTTGTCACGCGCACCAGGCGGCCGAACACCGTGAACTCCCAGCCCTTCGTGATGGCGAGCGCCAGGACGAGGCCCGCCAGGCACACGCCGACGACGTCGCTCGCCCAGATGAGCGTCGTCCGGCGAAGCTCCTTCGGCGAACGGCGATAGACCGTGCCGAACTGCATGACGCCGTATGCGGCCGCGAGCATGATGCAATAGACCGCGTAGTAGACGTCGCTCCATGCCGCGAACGCGACGGTCGCCCCGAGAGCCGCCGCATGACTCAGACGCTGTGTCTCGTGAGCGCGCAGCAGGAACAGGACGAAGAGCGGCAGCGGGGCCGCCGCGACCAGACTGAAGTGATCGGTGCCACGGGTCACCAGCATCGGCGACCAGGCGAAGAGCACGCCGGCGAACCACGCTTCCGTGGCGGCTGTTCCGAGCGCTCGCGCCAGCAGGAACATCGCGTACGCCGACGTGATCCCCATCACGAGGTAGGTGAGATTGAAGGTGGCGACGACGCCGAACAGGGGGCTGAGCGGAAGCGCGATCAGATTGGCGAACGTCGTGTAGTTGTGAAGTCCGAGGTTCGCACGCCCGCTGGATGCGAAGATCATGTCGGTGAAATACGGCACCGATCGATGTTCGAGGATCTCGTGACCGAACACCCACTGGTTCCAGACATATACCCCCGTGTCGCCGTCGGGGGCCCCCGTGAGGTGCGTCGAGAGATGGAGCGGCAGCGGCCAGGCGAAGAGGCCGGCGAGGACGACGAGGCCCGTGAGCGCGCAGACGTGCGGGCGCCAGTGCCGGGGCATCACGGCACGGAACCGGCGCTCGACGCCGGCCGACGCCTGCGGCCAACCTCAGCGAGCGGTGAAAAGTCAGCGGGAGTATGAATACAGGGAAAGCGGGTATGAAGACGAACAAAGGCTACCTTATCGTCGGCCTCTGGTGCAAGCGAGATTATGAGATGGGTTCTAGTTGGCGAGCCGGGGCGCGCGCCGGCCGCTCGGCATGAGAACAGGCAGCGCGGCGTCGGTGCCCACCTCGACCAGCCGCCAGGCGTCGGTCTCCTCGAGAATCTTCGCGGCGAACTCGGTGTGCAGCGCGTGGCCGGCGCGGTGCGCGACCAGATGGCCGATGACCGGGTAGCCGACCAGCGCCAGATCGCCGACCGCGTCGAGGATCTTGTGCCGCACGAACTCGTCCTCGAACCGCAGCGCGTTGTTCAGCACGCCGGTCTCGCCGAGCACGATGGCGTTCTCCAGGGAGCCGCCGAGCGCCAGCCCGTTCTGGCGGAGCATCTCGACGTCCTTCAGGAACGTGAAGGTGCGCGCCGGGGCCACCTGCTCGACGAAGCTCTCCTCGGTGATCCGGAGCGTGCGCGACTGATGGCGCAGCAGCGGATGGTCGTAGCTGATGCTGTAGGTGACCTTGAAGTGATCGGACGGGTAGAGCGCGATGCGCTTGTCGCCGCGCGAAATCGCGATCGGCCGCACGATCTTGAGGAACTTGCGCGCGGCCGCCTGCTGCTTCATGCCCGCTTCCTGAATCAGGTAGATGAACGGCGCGGCGCTGCCGTCCATGATGGGCACTTCGGGCGAGTTCAGCTCGACCAGCACGTTGTCGATGTTCATGCTGACGAGCGCGGCGAGCAGATGCTCGACGGTCTCGACGGTCACTTCGTTGCGGGCAAGGCCCGTCGCGAGCTGGATGCCCGCCAGATGGTGGACCGTCGCCGGCACCTCGTGATCGCCTCCGAGATCGGTTCGACGGAACCGGATCCCGAAGTCGGCCGCGGCCGGCTTCAGTGAAAGGTTGACTTTGTTGCCGGAGTGAAGACCGATTCCGACACACGAGATTTGGCGACGAAGTGTGCGCTGTGCGTCCATTAGCCTCTCGGGCAAGTGGGGACGAGCACAGTTGTGTTCAGCAAACTGAATGCCCAACGGCTCGAATCGTAACCACTCTCCCTAAGGTCTTGACACACCAGCCTGTTAGCAGCGATCGACACGGCGCGCTCGATTCTTGGCGATTACATTTGTGGCGCGGCCGCCACAGCAGAACTTCGAAAAATTGTGGCTATCTTACCACAACGCCCTAAACGGCCTGCGACCGGATCGGGCGTCCCCGCTCGGCCGCCAGCAGCGCCGCGAGGAACCGGCCGGTGGCCGACGCGTCATTTTGTGCAATTTCCTCGGGCGATCCCTCGGCCACGATGCGCCCGCCGGCGGCGCCGCCTTCGGGCCCGAGGTCGACGATGTGGTCGGCCGATTTGATCACGTCCAGGTTGTGCTCGATGACGACAATCGTATTGCCCTGATCGACGAGCTTGTTGAGCACGTCGAGCAGCTTGCGGGTGTCCTCGAAGTGCAGGCCGGTCGTCGGCTCGTCGAGGATGTACAGCGTGCGGCCGGTGCCGCGCTTCGACAGCTCCTTGGCCAGCTTGACGCGCTGCGCCTCGCCGCCCGACAGCGTCGTCGCCGACTGCCCGAGCTCGATGTAGCCGAGCCCGACGTCCTGGAGCGTGCGCAGCTTGTTCGCGATGGCCGGGAAGTTCTCGAGCAGCGGCAGCGCCTGATCCACCGTGAGGTCGAGCACGTCGGCAATCGACTTGCCGCGGTACCTGATCTCGAGCGTTTCGCGGTTGTACCGCCGGCCCTTGCACTGCTCGCAGGTGACGTAGACGTCGGGCAGGAAGTGCATCTCGATGGCGATGACGCCGTCGCCCTGGCACGCTTCGCAGCGGCCGCCCTTGACGTTGAACGAGAAGCGGCCGGCCCGGAAGCCGCGCGCCTTCGCCTCGGGCATCATGGCGAACAGATCGCGGATGAAGGTGAAGAGCCCCGTGTAGGTGGCCGGATTGGAGCGCGGCGTCCGGCCGATCGGCGACTGATCGATCTCGATCACCTTGTCGATGAGGCCGATGCCCTCGATGCGGTCGTGCGCGCCCGGCTCGGCGGTGGCGCGGTACAGCGTGCGCGCCAGCGAGCGGTAGAGGATGTCGTTGACGAGCGTCGACTTGCCGGAGCCGCTGACGCCGGTCACGGCGGTCAGCAGGCCGAGCGGGATCCGCACGTCGAGGTTCTTCAGGTTGTTCTCGCGCGCCCCGCGCACGACGATCTCGCCCTTCATCGCCGGACGGCGCGCCGCCGGCGTCGGGATGGCGCGCGCGCCGGTCATGTACGCGCCGGTCACCGACGTCCGGTCCTTCAGGAGATCGGCCGGGGTGCCCTGGAAGATCACGTGCCCGCCGTGCTCCCCCGCGCCGGGGCCGAGGTCGACGACGTAGTCGGCGGAGCGGATCGTCTCCTCGTCGTGCTCGACGACGATCACCGTGTTGCCCAGATCGCGCAGCCGCGCCAGCGTGGCGAGCAGCTTGCGGTTGTCGCGCTGGTGCAGGCCGATGGACGGCTCGTCCAGCACGTACAGGACGCCGGTCAGGTTCGCGCCGATCTGCGTCGCGAGGCGGATCCGCTGCCCCTCGCCGCCCGACAGCGTCGCGGCGCTGCGTCCGAGCGTCAGGTAGCCGACGCCGACATCGTGCAGGAAGCGCAGCCGATCCCGCACCTCGCGCAGGATCCGCTCGGCGATGATCGCCTCGCGGTCCGTCAGGTACAGGGCGTCGAACACCTCGAGCGCCTCCGAGATCGGCAGGTTCACGTAGTCGGCGATCGTCCGCGCCTTGACCTTCACCGACAGGCTCTGCGCCTTCAGCCGCTGGCCGCGGCACGCGTGGCAGGGGCGCAGCGATCGGTAGGGCTCGAGCTCGGCCTGCTCGGTCCAGCTGCCCGCCTCGTAGCGGCGCCGCAGGTTCGGGAGAATGCCCTCGAACCGCGTCGCGCGCGGGCCCGCGCCCGATCCGAACAGCAGGATCTCGCGCTGCTTGCGCGGCAGCTTGGCGAACGGCGCCGCCGGGTCGATGCCGAAGTCGCGGCCGAGCGCCTGCAGCGCCTCGCGGACCAGCTTCCGGTCGCCCCGCGCCCAGGGGGCGATCGCGCCGTCGGCAAGCGACACCGTCTCGTCGGGCACGACGCGGGCGGGATCGAAGTCGACGGTGGCGCCGAGGCCCTGGCAGTCGGGGCAGGCCCCGTGCGGCGAGTTGAACGAGAAGGCGCGCGGCGTCATCTCGGGCATGCTCAGCCCGCAGTCGACGCACGCCAGCCGCCGCGAGAAGAGGCGGTCGCCCTCGTCGAGCGAGTTGATGACGACGATGTCCTCGGCCAGGTTCAGCGCCGCGTCGATCGACTCGGTGAGCCGCCGCTCGATGCCGCCGCGCACGATCAGCCGGTCGACGACCACGTCGATGCTGTGGTTGCGCCGGCGATCGAGGCGGATGTCCTCCTCGAGCGCCCGGAACTGGCCGTCGACGCGCGCCTTCGTGTAGCCGCGCGCCCGCAGCACCGCCAGCTCCTTCTTGAACTCCCCCTTGCGGCCCCGCACGATGGGCGCCAGCACGTTGATGCGCGCGTCCTGCGGGTAGAGCATCACCATGTCGGCGATGCGCTCGAGCGACTGGCTCGCGATCTCTTTGCCGCAGCTCGGACAGTGCGGCACGCCGATGCTCGCGAAGAGCAGCCGCAGGTAATCGTATATCTCGGTGACCGTGCCCACCGTCGACCGGGGGTTCGAGCCGGTGGTCTTCTGCTCGATGGAGATCGCGGGCGACAGCCCGTCGATCAGATCGACGTCGGGCTTCTCCATCTGCTCGAGGAACTGGCGGGCGTACGCCGACAGCGATTCGACGTACCGCCGCTGCCCCTCGGCGTAGATGGTGTCGAAGGCGAGCGACGACTTGCCCGACCCCGACAGGCCGGTGATGACGACCAGCCGGTGGCGCGGGATGTCGACGTCGATGTTCTTGAGGTTGTGGACGCGGGCGCCGCGCACCGCGATCCAGTCGTGGGCCATAGGACCTGGGACTCCCGACTCCGGGACTCGGACGCCCGGCGCGGGCCGAAGCCCCGCGGGGACGCGCGAGCTCTGCCGCGAATTCGCCGACGGGCCTAAAGGGTCGATGTTAGCACGCCCGTCCGGGGTCGCGCCTAGATGCCTTCCGGCCGTCGAAACGCTGCGACTCTTCGGGCCGCGCCACCACACAGGCCGCCGAGCGCGCCAAGGAGTGCGCCTGGAACGACCATCATCGCCGGCAGTGTGAAGACTTCCTCGAGGCCTCCGCTTCCCTGAATGGCCGCGAGCGTCTGAGGATCGTGCCAAATGGCGAACAGGGAGGCGGCCCCGATGACGCTGACGATGGCGGCGATGAGCGACGTGACAACGCCGGCGAGCGCGCCGGCCCACAGGGAGTGCGATCGCCATGCCGCCCAGAAGCCGGCACAGAGCAGGATCCCGGCGCTCACGACGGTCGACGTCGTCGACCTGACGTGGAAATCCGTTGTCGGGACGAGCCAGTCAAGGGCTGTTCGAGCGAGAAACGAGCCACTCAAGAGTGCGGCCCACACTCGGGTGTCACGCCATGCGAATCCGGCAACCTGCGTCACGTATCACACATCCGCCCGAACGTGCCCTTTCGGTGTTGCGTCAGTCATGGCGGCGAGGTCCTCCGCTCCGCCCAGATGGCCGATAGCGCCAGTCGAAACCCAATACGCTCGTCGCGGCTCCTAGAATGCCTCTCGCCTTGTCTCCCCTTGTCTCCCTGGAAACCTTGACTGGCAGGAACAGTTCCGACTGGGCAGCTCTTTCCCGGCCGCCTGACGTTGCACATGTGGACGGTGCCGGCTGTCGTGACTCCACCGCTGCGTCGCACACCCAGTCGCAGGCAATCCGTCCTCGTCCGGCCATTCTTTCCGTGACGTCTCCGGCGGTCAAGCGACTTCGGCGCAGGGATTGGCTCGACGCCGAAGGCGCTTCGACCGGGGATTGGCGCCGGCGCCAGATGCACGGCAGCTAGCCCCCCGCCCTCGCCTCGCTCCGCAGGCGGCTGCGCCAGAACCCGTACGCGAAGTAGAACGCGAGCCCGATCGCCAGCCAGATCCCGAACCGCTCCCAGGCCGTCCGCGGCAGGCCGAACATGATGTAGAGGCACGCGGCGGCGCCCGCGATCGAAACCAGCGGCAGCACCGGCACGCGGAACGGCCGCGGGCGGTCGGGATCGGTCCGGCGCAGGACGAGCACCCCGATGCAGACGATCGCGAACGCCGACAGCGTGCCGATGTTCGTCAGGTCGTAGATCTCGTTCTCGTCCATGAAGAGCGACCCGACCGCCACCACCACGCCGGTCGCGAGCGTCGTCACGTGCGGCGTGCGGAAGCGCGGATGGATCTTCGCCGCCCACCGCGGCAGCAGGCCGTCGCGCGCCATCGCGAAGAAGATCCGCGGCTGGCCGTACTGGAACACGAGGAGCACCGCCGTCAGCGACACCACCGCGCCGAACGCCACGATGCCGCCGGCGGTCGGGAGCCCGGCGAGCTGCAGCGCCTGCGCCAGCGGGTCCGCCGCCTTCAGCTGCTGGTACGGCACGAGCCCGGTGGCCACGACGCCGACGATGACGTAGATGACCGTGCAGATCGCCAGCCCGCCCAAAATGCCGATCGGCATGTTGCGCTGCGGGTCGCGCGTCTCCTCGGCCGCCGTCGAGATCGCGTCGAAGCCGATGTACGCGAAGAACACGATGGCCGCCCCCTGGTGGATGCCCCGCCAGCCGTTGGGCGCGAACGGCACGTAGTTGTCGGGGTTCACGTGCAGCATGCCGACCGTGACGAACAGCCCCAGGACCAGCAGCTTCACCACCACCATGATGTTGTTGGCGCGGATGCTCTCCTTCACGCCGATGTAGAGCAGCCACGTGATCAGCATCACGATCATGAACGCGGGGACGTTCAGGAGCAGCGGCACGCCGGCCACGCGCGGCGCGGTCTGCAGCAGCGCGTGCACCGCCGGGTCGGAGCTGAACAGCGCCGTCCGGTAGCCGTGCGTGAGGTACTCGGGCAGGTGGACGCCGAACGCCGACAGCAGCGAGGTGAAGTAGCCGCTCCACGCGATCGCCACGGCGATGTTGCCGATCGCGTACTCGAGGATCAGGTCCCACCCGATGATCCAGGCGATCAGCTCCCCCATCGTCGCGTACGAGTAGGCGTAGGCGCTCCCGGCCTGCGGGATCATCGACGCCAGCTCCGCGTAGCAGAGCGCCGCCAGGCCGCAGACGAGCCCGAGCAGCACGAACGACAGCACGAGCGCCGGGCCGGCGCCGTACCGGACCACTTCCCCCGACGGCAGCACCTCGCCGGCCGCCGCCGTCCCAATCGACGAGAAGATCCCCGCGCCGATCACCGCCCCAATCGCGAGCATGACCAGATCGCCGGCGCCCATCACGCGGTTGAGCGACGGGCCGCCCTCGCTGAGGGTCAGCAGCTGCGCGATCGGCTTGCGTTGAAACAGCTGGGACAATCGCGATCTCTCAGGCCGGCCGCGGCAGGCGGTAGGCCGTCTCGCTCGAGCAGACCACGATGCCCCCGTGCGGATCGAAGGCGACGCCGATCAGCCCCGGGCCCGCGAGGACCAGCTCGGGCTCGCCGTCCTCCGTCAGGCGATACAGCCCGCTCTGGCCCGCCAGCGCCTCGACGACGAACAGGTCGCCGGCGGCGTCGAACGCCAGCCCCTGCGGCCGGCCGAACTGCCCCGCGCGCGTCGTCACGGCGCCGTCCGGGTCCACCCGGTACACCGCGTCGTACGGCGACAGCGTCGGCCCGCTGACGTAGAGGGAGCCGTCGGGACCGAGCGCGAGGTGAAACGCCGCCACGCTCGGCGGCAGCGACGCGAACGCCGACGCGTGGCCCGCCTTGTCCACCTTGAAGATCGTGCCGGATCGATCGCCGACGAGCAGCGTGCCGTCCGGGGCGAACGCCAGACCGCACGCGACGCCGAGGTCGGTGGCGAACGGGCGCGCCTCCCCCTCGCGCGTCAGGCGGTACACGGTGCCCTCGAAGCGGCTCGACACGTACAGGTGTCCGCTCGGATCGACCGCCATCGACGTGGCGTTGACGACGCCGGACGAGAAGGTTTCGCGCGTGCCGTTCGGCCGCACGCGGAAGATCGAGACGGGCACTTCCTGCCCGCGGCTCCCGCTGTAGGTGACGTACAGATTGCCGTCGCGGTCGAAGACCGGGCTGTCCACCTGATGCAGGCCGGCGGCGACCGGCGCCGCGACGTCCAGGTAGGCGGTCTCGCCGGTCACCCCGGCGACGCGCACCGGAACGCGGCCGCCGTCGGCGAAGCCGGCGGGCACGATCGCGGCAATCCGATTCGGCGAGGCGTACACGATCCGCGCCGGCTGATCGCCGATGCGGACGTCGGGAAGCCGCGGCTGGTCGGTCGGGAACCCGTCGCCGAGGATCGTGACGCGCCCGCCTTCAATGGCCCGGTGGGGCCGAACGGCGGTGATGTGTGCGGGTTGGGGCATGGGTGGCGACGGCACATTGAGGGGAACGGTGTATTGCGCCGGGGCCCAACCCCCGGCGGCACTGACGGCGATGCACTCGCCGCAGCGCTGCTTTGCCGCGGCTCGTGCATGGCCGCAGGCGCTAGCTATCGTCCAGTTCCACGTTCCAGTACAGATAGTCGCGCCAGCTCTCGGGGGCGTCCCGCAGGCCCACCGTGATGCGGATGGCCGGAGCCGACGCCGGCCGCTTGGGGGCCCGCCGCAGGTGCATCCGCGCCTCCCCGGGCGTGCGCCCCCCCTTCTTGCGGTTGCACGTCATGCAGCAGGTGACGATGTTCTCCCAGTCCTTGCGGCCGCCTTGCGCGACCGGCACGACGTGGTCGAACGTCAGCTCGCTCGTCGGATACGCGTCGTCGCAGTACTGGCACCGATGGTCGTCGCGGGCGTAGATGTTGGCGCGCGAGAAGGGCACGTAGTCGAACCGCCGCTTGATCTTGATGTAGCGCAGGAGCCGGATGACCGACGGCAGCTTGAAGCTGATCGAGACGGCGCGGATCTCCCGGTCGTAGACCGAGATGACCTCGACCTTGCCCTGGCACCAGAGGGTGACGGCCTTCTGCCAATGGACAATCTTGAGGGGCTCGTAGGACGCGTTGAGGAGAAGCGTCTGTTCCATGAACGGTGCGAGATCCTCCGAGAGGGCGCCGTATGAATATTGCCCGACCGCCGCCGGGGTGTCAAGATGGTGACACCGTAAATACTTCGCAAGGCGCCGTTTAGCGGCCTGCGGGCCGCCGCGCCTCGCGCCGATACGCAATCGTGCGCATGCCTCGATTCATTTGGGCGCTTGCCCTCGTGCTCGCCACGACCGCCTGCGCGTCCACCGGCGGCGTGCCCCGCCCCCGCCCGTTTCCGGCGCCGCGGGGCGATTCGGGCCCGCCCCCCGGCCGGCAGGGGGTGGTCGGCACGGCGCTCGCGCTGCGCGGGGTGGCCTACCGCAACGGCGGCGCGGATCCGAGCGGCTTCGACTGCAGCGGGTTCACGCAATACGTGTTCGGGCGGCACGGGCTGGAGCTGCCGCGGGAGGTGCGCGACCAGTACCGGTTCGGGCGGGCGGTGCGGCGGGAGAATCGGGCGGCCGGCGATCTGCTCTTCTTCTCGACGGTGGCGGCGGGGGCGTCGCACGTGGGGATTGCGATTGGCGGCGACGAGTTCGTGCACGCGCCGAGCTCCACGGGCGTGGTGCGGGTGGAGCGGCTGACCTCGAGCTACTGGTCGCGGCGCTTCGTCGGCGCGCGGCGCATCACGCCGCCCTGAACTGCCCTTT
>Ga0326597_10009431_pt1 | contig 13073 bp, 12 predicted proteins | sample RVTome_12_FD_203789 | JGI IMG/M metagenome (GOLD analysis project Ga0326597, IMG submission 203789) | Soil microbial communities from uranium-contaminated site in the Upper Colorado River Basin, Wyoming, United States - RVT100D185 | ecosystem: Environmental > Terrestrial > Soil > Contaminated >... | reverse complement strand
CGAGAAGGGCTCGCCGCTCGGCCAGGCGGCGGAGGTCATCTGCCGCAACGTGAGCCGGATCGTGAAGATCTGCGACGACCTGCGCCGCTTCTCCCGCGACGAGAAGCCGCAGTTCCGGCCGTTCGATCCCGACGAGACCCTCCGCACGAGCCACCGGCTCCTCGAGCGCCAGATCGCGCTCGCCAGCATCTCCCTCGATGAAAGGATGTCCGGGACGCCCGCGTGCGTGATGGGCGACAAGCACCAGATGGAGCAGGTCTTCTTCAATCTGATCAAGAACGCCATCGAGGCCATGCCCGAGGGCGGGACGCTCACCGTCGCTTCCCGAAAGCTGGACGAAGGGGAAGGCGGGTGGGAATGCCGGATCGCGGACACCGGCGTCGGGATTCCCCGGGAAGCGATGGACAAGATATTCGACCCCTTCTTCACGACGAAGCCCGAGGACAAGGGGACCGGCCTCGGCCTGGCCGTCTCCCACGGCATCGTCGAGGGCCACGGCGGGCAGCTCTGGGCCGAGAGCGCCCCCGGCCGGGGCACCACCTTCTTCGTCCTCCTGCCCCTGGCGGAGAAGGCTCCCCTCCCCTCGAACGGGAAGGCCTGAACCCCCGCTCCCATCCGCGCACCTCCCCCGCGTTTACGGGCGCCCTCCGTTCCCGCCATAATGGCGATCCGGGCAAGGCCTTCGTGCGCCCGTCCAGGAGATTTCCCCATGCCCATCGCGTCGGCCCTGCCCCCCGAGTCCCAGAAGTGGGTGGACCTGGCCGGCCGCCTGAGCCGCGAGAAGATCGCCCCGCGGGCCGAGGCCGTGGACCGGGAGGGCCGCTTCCCCTTCGAGAACTACCGCGACCTGGCCGAGGCGGGCCTCCTCGCCCTCATGGTGCCCCGGGAGCACGGGGGCATCGGGGCGGACTCGCTGACCTACGTCACCGTCCTCTCCCGGATCGCCCGGGGCTGCGCCTCGACCGGGCTCACCTTCAACATGCACAGCGCCATCGTGGACTTCATGAAGCAGCTCGCCTCCCCCGAACAGCAGGCGCGCTACTTCGGCGAGGTGCGGGAGAAGGGGGCCATCTTCTCCTCCATCACGAGCGAGCCGGGCTCCTCCTTCCGCGACAAGTTCGCCGTGCGCACCTCCATCCGCCGGGACGGCGCGGGCTACCGCCTCGCCGGCAAGAAGCACTTCTGCTCCCTCTCGACGGGCGCCGCCTACTACTTCACCTGGAGCCTGCTGGACGGGGCCCGCGGCCTCCCGGACGGCCTGCTGAACGTGATGGTACCCTCGGACCGCGAGGGCATCGAGATCCTCGACGACTGGGACACCATCGGCATGCGGGGGACGGCCTCGAACTCCATCCACTTCCACGACGTGCGGGTGGAGCCCGAGGAGGTGATCGGGGCGCCCGGCAGCATCCTGGGCAAGGACATGAGCATCTGGTCGCTCGGCTACACGGCGGTCTACATCGGCATCGCCGAGGCGGCCTACGAGTTCTGCGTGGACTACGCGAAGAAGACCAGGTTCCAGGGCATGGACAAGACCCTCGCCCACGTGGAGCGCGTCCAGCGCCAGATCGGGGAGATGTCCATGCTCCTGGAGAACGCCCGCCGCGCGGCCGAGAAGCTCGGCGCCCTCCGGGGCAACCTGGGGAAGCAGGAACTCACCTTCATCCTGAACCAGGCCAAGTACCTGGCCACCGAGGCCGCCAAGGAGCTGGCCGAGCAGGGCATCCGCCTCTGCGGGGGGCGCGGGCTTTCGCGCTCTCTCCCCATCGAGCGCCACCTGCGGGACGCCCTGGCGGGCGTCGTCATGCCCCCCGCCAACGACCGCTGCCTGGAGACCGTGGGGAAAATCGCCCTGGGATTGGAGGCCAAGACGCTGGAGTTTCAATAGGCCGTCATTCCGGCGAAACCAGCCTCAGCCCGGCGATGCCCGCGACGACGAGGCCGATGCAGAAGAGGCGCATGGCGTCCCGCGGCTCGCCCAGGAACATCATCCCCGCCAGGGCGGTCCCCACCGTCCCGATCCCCGTCCATACCGCGTAGCCCGTACCGACCGGGATCGCCTTGAGGGCCAGGGCCAGCAACCAAAAACTGCCGACCATCGCACCCACCGTCAGCAGGCTCGCGGCGGGCCGGGTGAAGCCCTCCGTGAACTTGAGGCCGATGGCCCAGCCGACCTCCAGCAGTCCGGCGATGAAAAGGTAGGTCCATGCACCAGCTGGCATCATGTCGCCTCTCTTATGACAGTGAGACCTAAAGCGGCCCTACGCCCCCTCCACCCCGCCCGCGCCCTTCAAGAGCTCCCGCACGGCCTCCCCGCCGATGTTGAAGAGGGCGTCCACGAGGGCGAGGTTGGGCTCGAAGCCGGGCCTGCCCTGGTCGTAGCGCGGGTGGCGGAAGTCCTGGAAGACCACCTCGATCCCGGCCTCCTCGAAGGGCTTGCGCTCCAGGTAGTCCCTCCCGGCCACGCCGGAGAGGTAGGAGGTGGCGCCCGTCTTCTGGCAGATGTCGAGGAGGAGGGTGGTGGCCTTGCCCTCGGGGGCGAGGGTGGAGGCGCGCACCACGCGCTTCTCCTTCAGGCCGAGGGCTTCGAGGAAGTAGGCGAGCATCCGGGCGAGGAAGGGGGTCAAGTCCTCGCCGGAGGCGACGAGGAGGCGCTCGATGTCCCCGGCGTAGCGGGGGTAGTGGGGGCGCTTCACGTAGGAGAGGGCGAGGGTGCGCAGGTGCTTGGACTTCCAGGAGGCGGCCGGGTTGATGCGCATCTCCTGGAGGCTGCTGTGGGTGTGGCCCTTCATCAGGACGGGCACGGTGAGCCACTGGACGCCCTGGGGGGTCCAGACGCGGTTGCGGTTCACGAAGCCGTTCTTCTCCATCTGGACCGTGTCCAGGAGGACGAAGAGGTCGGCCTGGAGGATCTTGTGGAAGTAGCCCAGCCAGGGCAGGTAGGCCGGCTGGTGGATGGCGACCATCATGGGCGGCGCTCTCCCTCGCGCGAAAGTGGGCCCGAATCCCCCCCGCTTCCCGGGAGTTTAGCGCGATTTTCGCCCCGGATCGGGGGAAAAACCAGCCGAAATCGAGGGCAAAATCCCTGCTTTTTCGCCCGGCGCCCCGGGAAGGGGGAAAGGGCGTCCCCCGGGAGGGGGCATTTGGGGTAAAATGGCCCCCGCCGCTTTCGTTAAATTGCCCTTTTCCCCGATGGATTGGGACGGACACGAGGGAGGCATCCGATTTTCCGTGGACCGAGAAGCCTTTCTCCGGGCCCTATTGCCCCAGCTGAATTCCCTCTACAGCTTCTCCCGTTGGCTCACCCATGACGGCGATGAGGCCGAGGATATCGTTCACGACGCACTTTCCCGCGTATTTTTGAACGGAAACTGCAATTTAGAGGGAGGAGAAATCCGAACTTATTTGTTTACAATCATTAGGAGGACCTACATCAACCGGCTGAGGCGGGGCCGGTACGAGGCGACTTCCGCCGGCTACCCCGAGGACGAATCCACACTCTCCGCCCCGTCGGAGAAGGGCGGGTTCTCGGAGCTGCCGCCCGAGCTTCTCCGGCAGGACCTGAACGAGGCGCTCGCGGGCCTCCATCCGGACAGCCGGAGCGTCGTGATCCTGGCGGACGTGGAAGGGTTTTCGGTCGACGAGATCGCCCAGGTGATGAACATTCCGGCCGGGACGGTGAAAAGCAAGCTGTGGCGGGCGCACCAGGCGCTCCGCAAGAAACTGAAGGTTTACCAGGAGCCGAAGGGAAAATGAGACCGCGGGGACCGGGCGAAGGGCAGGCGGAGGGCATTTCCCGCGACGTGGAAATGAGCGGGCTCGTCCAGAAGTACGCCGAGCGCCACCGCGCCCCGGAGCGGCTGGTGGAGCATTTCTACCGGCTCGCCGAGGTGGAGCGGCGGGAGAACCGCTGGCTCACCCGGCGCTTCTGGCAGGCCAGCCTGGGGGGCGCTCTGGCCGCCTCGCTGACGCTCGCGGCCGGCCTCGGCGGCTACGCCTGGCTCTCCGACCGGGACTCCCCGGACCCCTACGACATCGTCGCCCAGGAGGCGAGGAATCTCTCCCGCCTGGGTGACGCCCTTCCGGCGGCCATCCGGGAGCGCCAGAAGGGCCGGCTGGACAAGCTCTTCTTCTCCTTCAACAAGGACTTCCGTTACCAGCAGAAAGTGGCCGTGACCGGGGAGAGCGAATTCGTCCTCGAGGGCGCCACGCTGCGCGAGGTGGACGGCAAGAAGATCGCCCGCTTGGCCTACCGGACGGGGGACATCCGCCTCTTCCTCACCGTGGTCCCCATGGAGCAGAACGCGGAGTGGCCTCACGTCCTGCGCAAGGAGGGCTGGGTGCTGCTGAACGAGGAGTCCCCCCGGACCTTCGTGTGGCGCCACGGGCCGTTCATCTACGCCCTCGTGGGCGATCTGACCCTCGAGCGGTTCAAGGAGTTTTCCGCGGCCGTGGTGCAGAGGGCCGGCGTGGAGGGAAGGTGACATAAGGCGCTGCGAAGGCCATCGGCCCGGCGGACCCTATCCGCCGGGCTTTTTTTCTGCCCGCCCGTCCTGCCTTGACAGGCTCCCTCCGGCGGCTTACAGGATCGGCCAGGCCGCTATTCGGAATCACGTTTCACTTCCTGGAATATAAGCCGCCGGCGCTGGCGGGTGCCTGCGCTTGCGTGAGGGAGCCGGGGGGTCCGATATGCCGGTCCAGTTCCATTGGGCGCTGTGCTCCTTCAACGCCGGCGACGGCCATCACGCCAACCCGAAGGTCCCCGAGCGCCCCGCCACCCTGGACTATCTGACGCGCGTCGCCCGGGCCGCGGAGGACGCCGGCTGCGTCAACATCCTCGTCCCCACGGGCACCCACTGCGTGGACGCTTGGCAGACGGCCGCCGCCCTCGCCACCCGCACCCGCAAGATCAAGTTCCTCGTCGCCTTCCGCCCCGGCCTGGTGGGTCCGGTCCTGGCCGCCCAGCAGGCGAACACGCTGGACTACCTCACCGGCGGCCGCCTCTCCCTCAACGTCGTCTCGGGCGCCAACTCGGCCGACCTCCGGCGCTACGGCTACCACGCCGCCCACGACGAGCGCTACGACTGCACGGAGGAGTTCCTCGAGGTGGTCATGCGCATCTGGGAGGAGAAGGGCCCCGTCACCCACGAGGGGAGGTTCTTCAAGATCGAGGGCGCCCACGTCTGGCCGCCCCGCCACACGAAGCCGCACCCGGACATCTTCCTGGCCGGGAGTTCCGAGAGCGCCAAGCGGGTGGCCGCCCGCTTCGGGGACGTGCACGTCTTCTTCGCCTACGAGCCCGAGACCGTGGCCAAGGACGTCGAGGAGGTCTCCCGGCTCGCGGCGGAGCAGCCCCGCGCCCGACCCCTGGAGTTCGGGGTGCGGCACTGCATCTGCGTGCGCGAGACGAAGGAGGAAGCCCGCCGGGCCGCCGAGCGCATGATCGAGGGCAGCGACCTGGGCAACACCGCCACCTGGGCCGATTCCGTCCGCATGACCGAGTCCACCAGCCAGCGGCGCATCAACGAGATGGCGTCGCGGAACCCCTCCTACTGGCTCACCGAGACCATCTGGATGGGCATCAACAAGGTGCGCGGCGGAGGCGCCACGATGTTCGTCGGCACGCCGGACATGGTGGCCGGCCAGATCCGCGCCTACGTGCACGCCGGGGTCGCCCACTTCATCATGCACGGCTACCCCTACCTGGAGGAGGCCGGGATATTCGGCCGGGAGGTCCTCCCGCTGCTGCGGGACCTCGATCCGGTCATCCTGCCGGAGCCCCCCGCCCCGGCGGAGCCGGGGGCGGCCGGGGCCGCGGCCCGCCAGGCCTGACGCCCGGCGGCCGCTCTTGCCGGGCCCGTCTTAAGGCCCGCCTCGCGGCGGGCGCGCTCATTCGTCTTTTTTCAACCGGGAGAAGATCCGAATGTCCAGGAAGCTGACCCGCCGCCGCGACAGCCAGCAGTGGATCCTCGACTACGTCGCCAAGAGCTCGGGCATGGTCCAGAACTTCGAGGACGAGAAGTTCGAGCTGCCGCGCGGCGTCAAGAACTACAAGATGATCGGCAAGTTCCAGGGCGCGGACGCCGCCCACAAGGAGGCCGTGGCCCGGGCCGCCGAGGAGGCGGGGCACAAGGAGACGGCGCTCGAGGCCTACGTCCAGGCGGCCGAGTCCTACCGCAAGAGCCAGCACGTCATCTACGAGGACGACCACCCGCAGAAGCTCAAGCTCCACGCGGGCCTCATCCGCTGCTACGACAAGGCCGCCTCACTCGCCCCCTACCCCATCGAGCGGATCGAGGTGCCCTTCGAGGGCAAGCAGATCCAGATCCTGCTCCACCTGCTGCCGGACCGGCGCAAGGCCCCCTGCGTGCTCTACATCCCGGGGATGGACCAGACCAAGGAGTTCTACCCCTACATCCTCCAGAACGATTTCCATCGCCGGGGGATGCACGCCTGCGCCATGGACGGCCCCGGCCAGGGAATGTCGAACATCCGCAAGATCCGCGTGACGGACGACAACTACGAGCGCGCGGCCCAGGCCGTGGTCAACTACCTGGCCTCGCGTCCCGAGATCGATGGGGACAGGATCGGGGCCTTCGGCATCAGCTTCGGCTCCTTCTGGGCGCCCCGCCTCGCCGCCCTGGAGCCCAGGCTCAAGGCCTGCGCCGCGGCCAGCGCGATGCTCTCCGGGACCCGGCACATCTTCGAGGAGACCTCCCCCCGCTTCAAGCAGATATTCATGTACATGGCGGGCGTCTCGGACGAGGAAGCCTTCGACCGGATGGTCGAGAAGATGACCCTCGACGGACACGCGGAGCGAATCCGCTGCCCGGTCCTGCTCGGGACGGGGGAGTTCGATCCGCTCAGCCCGGTGGAGGGGGCGCTCGCCCTCTTCGGGAGGCTGAACTGCCCGAAGGAGCTGTGGATCCTCGAGAACGAGTTCCACCGGGTCTGGGGCATGAAGGGCCTGGGCGGCCTGGACCTCAATCCCTTCGCGGCGGACTGGCTCCGGGAGGCGCTAAACGGGAACATCCGCCCCGGGCACAAGAAGATCGTGTACGTCCGTCAGGGCTCGGGCGCGGGGCCCTACAAGGGCGACCTTCCGGAGGACTACCCGGGCAGGTGGTGAGCCGCCGCCCCTTCGTGCACCGTGGCGCCGAGGCGCCGGGAGATGGCGCGGGCGGTTTCGGTGACGGCCTTCGCGTGCTCCTGCCAGGCCTGCTTGTGCATCCGCGCCGCGGGGGTGGAGGTGCTGACCGCGCCGACCACGGCGCCCGCCGCGTTGAAGATGGGAGCCCCCACGCCGTTGACCCCCTCGCGGAACTCCCCCCGGTTCAGCGCGTAGCCCTGCTCCCGGGCCTTCTCGCACTCGCGCCGCAAGCGGTCCGGGTCGGTGATGGTCTGGGAGGTGTAGGGGCGCAGGCCCTGGGCAATCACTTTTTCGATGCGCTCCGGATAGTGGGCGAGCATCACCTTCCCGCTGGAGACGCAGTAGGCGGGGGCCGTCCCGCCCACGTGGGTGCGGGCGACGATGGCGTGATGGCTCTCGATTATGTCCAGGTAGGTGATGTGGGTGTCCTCCAGGACGGTCAGGACGACGCTCTCGTTGATGCGGTCGCGCAGGGATTCCATCAAGGGGAGGGCGGCCTTGCGCAGGCCCAGGTCCTCGACGGCCTTGCAACCCAGCTCGAAGAGCCGGAAGCCCAGGAAGAACCGGCCGTTCTCGGGGTCCCGGCGCACCATGCCGAGCGACTCCATCGTGGACATGAAGCGCGAGACCGTGCTCTTGGGCATCCTCAGGAGGCGGGCGAATTCGTTCACCCCGATCGGAGCCTTCGACTCCATGAGGATGTCGAGGATACGGGCCGTCTTCTGCAGCGATTGATTCATCCCGCGCTCCGGCGGAATCCCGTCCTGCTATCCAAATGATCCGGCGGGTTCCGCTCCGACAGGTTCCCAGGGGGTTTTGACTTGACAGGCTTCCAGCCCGAGCCCATAAATTATCTATACCACATTTCAAAACATAGTTTCAATATATAGAACAAAGTAGATTTGGGGGTGGCAAATCATACAGGTGCATCCTAAATTTTGTAGGCACCTCATGAAACCTAGTTCCAAATAATGAAACTAAGGGGGACCACCGCTTATGAGACTCCTCAACAAGATTGCGTTCATCACCGGCGGGGGCCGTGGAATCGGGCGCGAGATCGCCCTGGCGTTCGCCCGGGAGGGGGCCGACGTCGCCGTGGCGGCCCGCACGGCCTCCGAGGTTGAGAGCGTGGCGAAGGAAGTTCAGGGGCTGGGCCGCCGGAGCCTGGCCGTGCGGCTCGACCTGACGAACCGGGCCAACATCCGCCAAGCGGCGAAGACCGTCCTGGAGCACTTCGGCCGGGTGGACATCCTGGTCAACAACGCCGGGGTGCTGAGCAAGGGGCCGGCCGCCACGCTCGACGAGAAGACGTGGGACACCACGCTGGCGATCAACCTGACGGGCATATTCCTCGTCACCCAGGCGTTCCTGGGCCAGATGCTGGAGAGGGGGAAGGGCCGCATCATCAACATCAACTCGAGCTCGGGGAAGATCGGCCTCCCCTACCGCAGCGCGTACGCCGCCTCCAAGCACGGGGCCCTCGGCTTCATGCGGTCGCTCGCCAGCGAGGTGGCCGACAAGGGCATCACCGTGAACGCCATCTGCCCGGGCCTGGTGGACACCCAGATGTGGGACACGAGCGTCGAGAACTTCGCCGCCGAGATGGGGAAGACGCCCGAGGAGGCGAGGGAGATGTTCCGCCAGCGCATCCCCGTCAAGCGCTTCACCGAGGCCTGGGAGCTCGCGCCATTGGCCGTGTATCTGGCGTCCGACGACTCCATCTCCCTGACGGGCCAGGCCATCCAGCTGGACGGCGGGTTCCTGCAATCCTGAGCGCGCCGCGGGAGCATGGAGAGGCCATTCCTTCCCCCCCCGGGGCCCTTTCATCCGTTCTTGATCTGGAGGTCACACATGGCGCCAAAGCATGAGTCCGATCGGTGGGCGGTCAGCCCATACAACTTCGCCGACTCCATCCGCGCGGACATGAACCTTCCCAAGAAGGTCACGATCTGCGACCTCACCCTGCGGGAGGGGAGGCAGTACGAGGGGGTCAACCTGCGCAAGGAAGAGGTCATCCTCGTCGCCCAGAAGCTGGCCGAGGCCGGCGTCCCCATGGTGCAGATGCACCACGATGACCCCGACGAGGTGAAGGAGGTCAAGGCGCTGAAGCTGCCGTTCAAGGTCGAGGTGCTCGTCCACCCGACCGCGACCCTCAACCCCGAGACCTGCCGCCACGAGGTGGACAACTGCATCGAGTGCCGGGCGGACATCATCTGCATGGCGTTCGCCGTCTCCGACTACAACTTCGGCCTCTATGAGTCCATGGGCAAGATGAAGATCAGCCGCGAGGAGGCCCTGGCCAAGGCCTGCGAGGCCGTGCGCTACGCGAAGAGCCAGGGCGCGACCGTCTGCTGCCTGCTCATGGATTTCTCGCGCCTGGAGCTGAAGCGCCTGCTGAACATCGCCCGCTCCCTGGCGGACGCGGGGGCGGACATCATCCGGCTCGACGATATCTGCGCACCCATCATCCCCGCGGTGTACAAGCACCACGTCCGCGAGGTGAAGAAGGTCATCCCCAACACCCTGGTCGCCGTCCACTCCCACAACGACTTCGGCCTGGGCACGGCCGCCCTCTTCGCCTCGCTCGAGGGCGGGGCCGACATCATCGACGCCGGCGTGAACAGCCTGGGCGAGCGCGCCGGGATCCCCAACCTGGCCGAGGTGGCGGCCATCGCCGAAATCCTCTACGGTTTGGACACGGGTATACGCCTGGAGAAGATGTGCGAGCTTTCCAGCCTGGTGTCCGATCTCTGGAATGTTCCCGTGTATTCCCATTTACCGGGCGTGGGGGAACGCTCCTTCTCCCACGCGGCCGAGGTCCACTACGTGCTGCCCGAGGGCGACCGCTGGTCGTTCAACGCCTGGGCGCCGGAGACGGTCGGGAACAAGAGCCGCATCCTGTGGTGCCTGTATTCGGGCCCCTTCGCCGTCCGCCGGAAGGCGAAGGAGATGGGCATCAAATTGACCGAGAAGCAGGCCATGGAAATGCTGGAGAAGATCCGGGAGCAGGTCCGGTGGCGCAAGCGGACCGTGACGGATCAGGAGTTCGCGAAGTTCGCCCGCGCGCTGGGCGCATGATCTCCCGGCCGTGAAGGCCCCGGCCCGGAACCCCAAGAAAGGAGATCGGCCATGCGCAATGAACGCACGCGGGCGGCTTTGGGTCTGGTCCTGATCTTCGTGCTTGCGGGCGCCCTGCCCTCCGCCCCGGAAGCCGCCCCCAAGACCATGGTCCTCGGAACGGCCCCGGCCGGGACATCGTCCTTCCCCTACATGGTGGGCGTCGCGACCATCATCAACAAGGCCCACCCCGACAAGTTCGCCCTCTCCCCGCAGGAGACGGGCGGATCGGTGACCAACATCCGGCTTCTGGACGCGGGGAAAATCCATCTGACGGGATTCTCCGGCATGGTGGCGGCGGACGCCCTCGCGGGCAAGCCCCCGTTCAAGCGGAAGTACAATGTCCGAGCCCTTTTCAGCATGTACAAGCAGCCCTATTTCTGGTTCGGGCGCGGGGCTTCCGGCATCACCTCGTGGGACCGGATCCAGGGCAAGAAGATAGCCGTCGGAACCCCCGGAGGCGGCACCCGCCTGGTCGGGGACTTGGTGGTCGAGGCGAAGGGACTGAAGGGCAAGGCGCGGATCCTCTATCTCCAGCCCAGCGCCATGATCGACAGCCTGCGGGACGGGAACCTCGACGCGGGATTCGGCCAGATCGCGGGCAATTCCCCGGTGCCTTGGGTCCAGGAGGTCATGGCGTCCCTGAACGTGAATTTCTTCGGCTTGGATGAGCCCACCATCGCCGCGCTCATCAAAGCGAAGCCCGGCCTGATCCGTTTGGAGGTGCCGGCCAATCTCCTCAAGGGAAGCCCGGGATTCGCGACGGTCGGCGACCCCCTCATCGCGGGCGTCTCCGCCGGGATGGACGAGCGGACGGCCTTCTTGCTCACCCAGACGGTTCAGGAAAATCTCGCGGCTCTGGCCAGCTACTCGCCGGCGGCCAAGGGCGCCAAACCCGAGGATGCGCTCAAGGGCATTCCCTCCAGCGTGCCCTTGCACCCCGGCGCGACCCGCTATTACAAGGAAAAGGGCCTCATGAAGTAAAGGCATCCCCCGGGGAGATGAGGCCGATCGCCGGCGGCGAAGGACGCGGCGAGAGCGAAGGGCCAATTACACGAGGGTTCGGGCCGGGGGAAATGGGGATTGGGCGGCCCATACGTTCCCGGACGTTCGAGGGCCGAACATTCCGCTGGCCAAGACCCCGGCGGGAAATTGCGCCGAAGGCGTCAAACGCCCGCCGGGCCGCGAGGAGGGGCAGTCCGGCGGGGCGGCCGGCGCGCGGACCAGGCGGCCGCCCCCGATAAGATGAGGCGTTTAAACCATGATGTCCGCTGAGGGAGAAAAGCCATGATGACCGAGCATGTTCGGACGGCTTTGGGTCTGATTCTGACTTGCCTGTTGGTGGGCGCCCTGCCCTCTGCGCCGGACGCCGCCCCCAAGAGCATGGTGCTCGGGACGGCCCCGGTGGGGACGGCGTCCTTCCCGTACATGGTGGGCGTCGCCACCATCATCAACAAGGCTCATCCGAACGACTTCGCCCTCGCGCCCCAGGAGACGGGCGGCACGGTGGCCAACATCCGGCTCGTGGACGCGGGGAGAATCCACCTGACGGGCTTCTCCGGCATGGTGGTGGCGGACGCCCTCGAGGGCAAGCCCCCCTTCAAGGAGAAGGCCAAAGTCCAGGCCCTCTTCAGCATGTACGGGCAGCATTTCCTCTGGTTCGCCCGGAAGGCCTCGGGCGTCACCTCGTGGGACCAGATCGCCGGTAAGAAGATGGCGGTCGGCACCCCCGCGGGCTCCACCCGCGTGGGCGGCGACCTCGTGGTCGCCGCGAAGGGCCTGAAGGGAAAGGCGCAGCTCCTCTACCTCCAGCCCAGCGCCATGATCGACAGCCTGCGGGACGGGAACATCGACGCGGGCTTCGGCCTGGCCACGGGCAGCTCCCTCGCCCCCTGGGTCCAGGAGGTCATGTCCACCCTGGACGTGAACTTCTTCGGCCTCGACGAGCCCACCATCGCCAAGCTCGTCCAGCGGCCCGGCCTGGACCGCTACGTGATTCCGGCCGGCCTCCTCAAGGGGAGCCCGGGCTTCCCCACCATGAGCGAGTACCTGATCGCGGGCGTCTCCGCCAAGATGGACGAAAAGACAGCCTACATGTTCACCAAGACGATCCAGGAGAATCTCGCGGAGTTAGGCAAGTATTCGACGGCGGCCAAGGGCACCAAGCCCGAGGACGCCTTGAAGGGCCTTCCCCCCAAGCTGGCCTTCCACCCCGGGGCGATCCGCTACTACAAGGAAAAGGGCCTCATGAAGTAAGTCTGGCCTTGACGGCCGCCGCCGGCCAAGCCGGCGGCGGCCGGGGACCAGGCGAAAACCTCTCCGGAGACAGGACGGGTCAGCATGGGAATCCAGCCGGAAGCCCGCAACACGATCGCGTGGGCCGCGTCCGCGCTCGCGGTATGCATGGCCGTCTACCACCTCCTGAGCACCCAGATCGTCCTCTTCTCCCACATCCCGTTCCTCAACATCCACCTGGCCTTCGGCCTGAGCGTCGTGTTCCTCCAGGCCGCCGAGCGGCGCGGGAGAACCCGTTACCTGTTCCTCCTGGCCTTGTTCCTCGGCCTCCTGGCGGCGGCCTACATCCACATCGAGGCCGACGCCCTCGTGGACCGGGAGGGCTTCCCCACCGCGGTGGACACGGCGGTCGGGACGATTCTGATCATCTTGGCCGTCGCGGGGACATATGCGTCCTTCGGGCCGGTGCTGCCCATCTTGGCGGCCGTGGGGATCGCGTACGCTTTCCTCGGGCCTCTCTTGCCGGAACCCTTCTTCCACGGCGGCATCGAGCCCGTCCGGCTCATCGCCA
>Ga0326597_10009430_pt1 | contig 13073 bp, 12 predicted proteins | sample RVTome_12_FD_203789 | JGI IMG/M metagenome (GOLD analysis project Ga0326597, IMG submission 203789) | Soil microbial communities from uranium-contaminated site in the Upper Colorado River Basin, Wyoming, United States - RVT100D185 | ecosystem: Environmental > Terrestrial > Soil > Contaminated >... | reverse complement strand
TCCACAGCCAGACCGCCTTCAGGCTCAAGCTCGCGCTGCTGTTCCGCCCGCACACCATCGTCGTGGACGTCCCCTACCACTTCGCCGACACGGCCGACCTGTCGCACGACCACAGCCGGGACGTGCCGAGGCCCTAGACTCGCGCGACGCCGATGCCTTTCAAGAACATCCTGCTGCCGCTGACCGGCACGGCGGTGGACGCGGATATGGTCCGGATCGCCGTCACTCTGGCCAAGACCTCGAAGGCGCGGATCACCGGGCTCCACGTGGTCGAGGTCCGCTGGAACCTGGCGCTCGACGCCGTCCTCGAGGACGAGCTCGACCGTGGCGAGGACCTGCTGGCGAAGGCCTCGCATGCGGCCGAGGAAGCAGGCGGGCACCTGGAGACCGAGCTGGTGCAGGCCCGCGAGGCCGCGGCCGCGATCATCGACACCGCGCGCGAGCGCGGCGCCGACCTGGTGCTGCTGGGCATGCCCTACCGCCGCCGCCTAGGGCGAACGTACGTCAGCAAGACCGTCGAAGAGGTCTACCTGGGTGCGCCCTGCGCGGTGCTCGCATATCGTCAGGAAGAGTCGCCGTGAACGTTCTGATGGTCGGCTGCGGGCGGGTGGGCGCGACGCTGGGCGGTCTGCTCGATGGGGAGGGCCACCAGGTCACCGTCATCGACGTGGAAAAGGCCGCCTTCAAGCACCTCCCCGCCGGTTTCGGCGGCACGACCTACCTGGGCAACGGCATCGACCTGGACGTCCTGCGCGCGAACGGCATCGACCGCGCTGACGCCTTCCTCGCGCTGACCGAGGGCGACAACCGCAACCTGATGGCCGCGCAGATCGCGCGCGAGATCTTCGGCGTCAAGCGCGTGATCGCCAAGGTGAACGATCCCATCCGCGCCGACATCTACCGCGACAAGGGCATCACGACGTTCTCGCGCACTAGCATCCTTGCCGTGCTGCTCAAGGCCATGCTCGAAGAGGAGGGCGAGGTCGGCGAGGTGCTGGTGCGGCGGACCTTCGAGCTCGAGGCGCGCCTGGCCGGCAGCGAGTTCCCCACCAGGCGCGCGGTGGGGGCGAGGCGCTAGGCGTGTACATCGTGGTCGCCGGTGGCGGTCAGGTCGGCTTCCACCTCGGGAAGGCGCTGATCGAGGCGGGCCACGAGGTCATGATCATCGAGTCCGACCGCCGCCGCGCGCAGTGGATCGAGGAGCAGCTCGGCTCCGTGGTGCTCAACGCGCCCGCCGACGAGGGCCGCTACCAGCTCGAGGCCGGCTGCGGGCGCGCCGACGCCGTGCTCGCGGTCACGGGCGAGGACGCCAAGAACCTGGTCATCTGCCAGCTCGCCCGCTACAACTGCGGGCCGCACGGGCGGGTCATCGCGCGCGTCAACGACCCCAAGAACGAGATCGTCTTCAAGACCCTGGGCATCGACGAGACCGTCTCGTCCACGCGCGTGCTGATGAGCGTCATCGAGCAGGAGCTGCCCACCGGCGGGTTCCTGCCGCTGATGCCCCTCACCGGCAGCCACCTCGAGATCATCGAAGCCGAGATCGCGGCCGGCATGCCCGCCGCCGGGCGCAAGGTCCGGGAGCTCAAGCTGCCGGCCGGTTCCCTGATCGGCGGGATCGTGCGCGGCGGCGAGGTCGTCGCGCCCGCCGACGCCACGCTCGAGGAGGGCGACCGCGTGGTGGTGTTCGCGCGCACCGAGGCCGAGGGCGAGGTCCGCAGAACGCTGTACGGCTAGTTGGCAGTGACCTTGACAACGCCGTTGTCAGGGTCTATACAAATGGCCGTGGCACGTGGGAGCAGGCCCGTGTACGTCATCTCGGTCGCCGCGAGCATCGCCGGATGCCACCCCCGGACACTGCGCATCTACGAGGAGGAAGGTCTCGTCGATCCAGTGCGCACCGAGTCGAACATCCGGCTGTACTCCGACGACGACCTTCGCCGCGTGCGCGCCATCCGCTACCTGACCCAGGTGCGGGGCGTGAACCTCGCGGGCGTCAAGCTCCTGCTCCAGCTGCGCGACGTCGCGGACCTCCTGGATGAGATCGCGGCGCCGTTCGGTGAGGCGGAGGGCCACGGCGGTGAGGACGGCGGTCCGGCTTCGCGGGGCCGCGTCGGCCAGTTCTAAGGAAAGAAGGATGCGATGAGCGACGAGACCCAGAACGACCAGAGGACCTACCCGGGGGATCTCCCGCTGGTGCCGCTGCGCGAGGCCGTGATCTTCCCCAGGATCGTGACCCCGCTCGGCGTCGGCCGTGAGAAGAGCGTCAACGCGGTCAACGCCGCGATGGCCGCCGAGAAGCACTACATCCTGCTGGCGGCCCAGAGGGACGCCGAGGTGGACGAGGTCACGCCCGAGCAGGTCTTCCAGGTCGCGACGGTGGCGGAGATCGTGCGCCTGCTACGCATCCCCGACGGCAGCGCCCAGGTGATCGTCCAGGGTCTCGACCGCGTCCGGCTCACCGGCTTCAGCGGCGAGCCGCGCTACTTCCGCGCGAGCTTCGAGGTCATCCCCGACGAGCCCGGCGAGCCCGTCGAGCGCGAGGCGCTCGTGCGCAGCCTCAAGGGGCTCTTCGGCCAGTACGTGGAGAACGGCGGGTCGATCCTGCCCGAGATCGCCATGACCGCGCGGAGCATCGACGACCCCGCGCACTTCGCCGACCTCGTCGCCACCAGCCCGGACCTCACGCTCGAGCAGCGCCAGCAGCTGCTCGAGACGCGCAGCGTGGTCGAGCGCCTGCGCTTCCTCTCGGTCTTCCTGGCCAAGCAGAACGAGATCCTCGAGCTCAAGGCCAAGATCCAGAGCGAGGTCCAGTCGACCATCGACAAGACCCAGCGCGAATACATCCTGCGCGAGCAGATGAAGACGATCCAGAGGGAGCTCGGCGAGGACGAGGGCTCGGCCGAGATCAAGGAGCTGCGCGACAAGATCGAAGAGGCCGGCATGCCCGAGCCGGTCAAGGACAAGGCGCTCAAGGAGGTCGCTCGGCTGGAGAAGATCCCGCAGGCCTCCCCCGAGACCGGCGTCATACGGACCTACGTCGACTGGCTCATCTCGCTGCCCTGGACCAAGGCCGCGAGCGACGACTGGGACCTCCAGGAGGCGGGCAAGATCCTCGACGAGGACCACTACGGCCTGGCCAAGATCAAGGACCGCATCCTCGAGTACATGGCCGTGCGCAAGCTGGCCAAGGACCTGCGCGCGCCCATCCTCTGCTTCGTCGGCCCGCCCGGCGTGGGCAAGACCAGCCTGGGCAAGAGCATCGCGCGGGCGATGGGCCGCAAGTTCATCCGCATGTCGCTGGGCGGCATCCGCGACGAGGCCGAGATCCGCGGCCACCGCCGCACCTACGTCGGCGCGCTGCCCGGTCGGATCCTGCAGAACATGAAGACCGCGGGCGAGGTGAACCCGGTGTTCATGCTCGACGAGATCGACAAGGTCGGCGCGGATTTCCGCGGCGACCCGTCCTCGGCGCTGCTCGAGGTGCTCGACCCCGAGCAGAACTTCTCGTTCTCGGACCACTACCTCGAGGTGCCGTACGACCTCTCGAAGGTCATCTTCATCACCACGGCCAACATCGATGACACCATCATCCCGCCCCTCCGCGACCGCATGGAGGTCATCCGCCTCCCCGGCTACACGGAGGACGAGAAGATGCACATAGCCACCGGCTACCTGCTCCCGCGCCAGCTCAAGCAGCACGGCCTGGGGGCGCAGGACGGAGGCGAGGCGCGCCTCGAGATCAAGGACGAGGCCCTGCGCAAGATCCTGCGCGAGTACACGCGCGAGGCCGGCGTGCGCAACATCGAGCGCGAGATCGGCGCGATCTGCCGCAAGGTCGCGCGCAAGGTCGCCAGCGGCGAGCTCGAGAAGGCCGTCGTCGACGCGGCCGACATCCCGACCTACCTGGGCCCGGAGCGCTTCGAGTACGGGCTGGCCGAGAAGGAGGACATGGTCGGCGCGGCCACCGGCGTCTCGGTCTCCGAGCACGGCGGCGACGTGCTGACCGTCGAGGCCACCATCGTCGAGGGCAACTTCGGCGAGGGCAAGGACTTCCAGCTGACCGGCCAGATCGGCAAGGTCATGGAGGAGTCCGCTCGGGCGGCGATGTCCTGGGTCCGCGCGCACCAGCGCGAGCTGGGTGTGCCCAAGGGCTTTTTCGCCGACCACGCCATGCACATCCACGTGCCGGCGGGGGCCATCCCCAAGGACGGCCCGTCGGCCGGCGTGACCATGGCCACCACGATCGTGAGCGCGCTCACGGCGCGTCCCGTCCGGCGCGACGTCGCCATGACCGGCGAGGTCACGCTGCGGGGCAAGGTCCTGCCCATCGGCGGGGTGAAGGAGAAGCTGCTCGCGGCGCACCGCGCCGGGATCAAGACCTTCGTCCTGCCCGAGAAGAACAAGAAGGACCTGGTCGACATCCCCCAGGAGGTCATGGACACGGTCGACGTTCGCACGGTCGCGACGGTCGACGAGGTCCTGAACATCGCTTTGCAGCAGGGGCCGCGCATCACGCCGGCGACGGTCGCCGCGCACCGCGACGTCGACCGTCCCGCGCCGCCCCCCAGCTGACCCGGGTGAGCCGTGCCGGTCGAGTACAAGGACTACTACAAGATCCTCGGCGTCCCCAAGGACGCGAAGACCGAGGACGTCAAGAAGGCCTATAGGCGTCTCGCCCGGCAGTACCACCCTGACCTGAACAAGGGCGCCGACGCCGAGCGGCGCTTCAAGGAGATCAACGAGGCCCAGGAGGTCCTGGCGGATCCCCAGAAGCGCCACCGCTACGACCAGCTCGGGCCGAGCTGGGAGCGCTTCGCCCAGGGCGGTCCCACGTCCGGGCGCGGCGGGTTCCAGTGGGTGTTCACGGGCGCCCCCGGGGCCGGCAGCGGCGACTTCTCCGACTTCTTCCGCATGGTCTTCGGCGACCTCGCCGGCGCCGAGGTGTTCGGCGGCGCGGGGCGCGAGCGGGCGCGCGGCAACGGCCGCTTCCGCGCGCGCGCGCAGGGCCCGGACGTGGAGTCGGAGGTCGAGGTCTCGCTGGCCGAGGCCTACCGGGGCAGCGAGCGGTCCCTGACGCTGCGCCGCGAGGGCGGCGGGTCCAAGCGCCTCGACGTGCGCATCCCCGCGGGCGTGCGCGACGGCCAGCGCATCCGCCTGGCCGGCCAGGGCGGACCGGGCGAGGGCGGCCCGGCCGGCGACCTGTACCTGCGCGTCGGCATCCGGCCGCATCCGTTCTTCCGCCGCGAGGGCGACGACGTCCACGTCGACCTGCCGGTGGCGCTGCACGAGGCCTTGCTGGGCGGCGAGGTCACCGTGCCCACGCTCAAGGGCCGCGCGAACCTGCGCATCCCGCCCGAGACGCAGAACGGCCGCGTGATCCGGCTCGCGGGCCTGGGCATGCCGCGGCCCGGCGGCGGCCACGGCGACATGTACGTGAGCGTCAAGGTCGTGCTGCCGCAGAAGCTGACGCCGCAGGAGCGCGAGGCTGTCGAAAAGCTCGTCCGCAGCGACGAGGACGTGAGGAGCCATCTGCTGTGATCGACCCGAACAAGCTCACCGAGAAGACCCAGGAGGCCATCGTCCAGGCGCGCGCCCGCGTGGCCGAGAGCGGCCACGCCGAGATCGACGTCGAGCACCTGGCCGCGGCGCTGCTCGCCCACGACGGCGGGACCGTCGCCGCGGTCGTGCGCGCGCTCGGCGCGAGCCCGCAGCAGCTCCTGAGCGCGATCGAGGCCGACCTCGCGCGGCGCCCGCGCGTGAGCGGCGGCGCCGTGCAGATCGGCGCGTCCGCGCGTCTCGGGCGCGTGCTCCAGCAGGCGCAGCGCGAGATGGAGGCGCTGACCGACGAATACGTCTCCACCGAGCACGTCCTCCTCGCGCTCGGCGAGGACAGCGGCACGGCCGGCCAGCAGCTCAAGCGCGCCGGGATCACGCGCGAGCGGGCGCTCGAGGCACTGCGCGGGATCCGCGGCAACCAGCGCGTGACCGACCCGCACCCCGAGGCCAAGTACCAGGCCCTCGAGCGCTACGGGCGCGACCTGACCGACCTCGCGCGCAAGAACAAGCTCGACCCCGTCATCGGCCGCGACGAGGAGATCCGCCGGGTGGTGCAGGTGCTCTCGCGGCGCACCAAGAACAACCCCGTGCTCATCGGCGATCCGGGCGTGGGCAAGACGGCCATCGTCGAGGGGCTCGCGCAGCGCATCGTCCGTGGCGACGTCCCCGACGGACTCAAGGACAAGCGCATCTTCGCGCTCGACATCGGCGCGCTGCTGGCCGGGGCGAAGTACCGCGGCGAGTTCGAGGAGCGCCTCAAGGCCGTCCTCAAGGAGATCACGGCCTCCGAGGGCGAGATCGTCCTGTTCATCGACGAGCTGCACACGGTCGTCGGCGCCGGCGCGGCCGAGGGCGCCGTCGACGCCGCCAACATGCTCAAGCCGATGCTCGCGCGCGGCGAGCTCCACGCCATCGGCGCGACGACGCTGGACGAGTACCGCAAGCACATCGAGAAGGACGCCGCGCTCGAGCGCCGCTTCCAGCCCGTGATGGTGGGGGAGCCGAGCGCCGAGGACACCATCTCGATCCTGCGCGGGTTGCGCGAGCGCTACGAGGTGCACCACGGGGTGCGCATCCTCGACAGCGCCCTCGTGGCCGCGGCTGTCCTGTCCGACCGCTACATCAGCGACCGCTTCCTGCCCGACAAGGCCATCGACCTGGTCGACGAGGCCGCCTCCAAGCTGCGCATGGAGATCGACTCGATGCCCATCGAGCTCGACGAGGTGGAGCGCCGCGTGCGCCAGCTCGAGATCGAGCGCGAGGCGCTGCGCAAGGAGACCGACGCGCCCAGCCGCGAGCGGCTCGAGCGCCTCGAGCGCGAGCTGGCGGACCTCAAGGAGACCTCGAGCGAGCTGCGCGCGCACTGGCAGCAGGAGAAGGCGGCCATCGACGAGATCCGCGAGAAGCGCTCGCGCCTCGAGGCCATCCGCATGCAGATCGAGCGCGCCGAGCGCGCCGCCGACTATTCCAGCGCGGCCGAGCTCAAGTACGGCACTCTCGCGACGCTCGAGCGCGACGTCCAGCAGGCCGAGGCGCGCCTGGCCGAGCTCCAGCGCGGCCGCAAGATGCTGACGGAGGAGGTCACGCCCGAGGACGTCGCCGAGGTCGTGGCGCGCTGGACGGGCGTGCCCGTCACACGCCTGCTCGAGGGCGAGGTGCAGAAGCTGCTGCGCATGGAGGAGCGCCTCCACGAGCGCGTCGTCGGCCAGGACGAGGCCGTGAGCGCGGTGGCCAACGCCGTGCGCCGCGCGCGCGCCGGGCTGCAGGACCCCGACCGCCCGCTCGCCTCGTTCCTGTTCCTGGGTCCGACCGGGGTGGGCAAGACGCTGCTGGCCAAGGCCCTCGCGACGTTCCTGTTCGACGACGAGAAGGCCATGGTGCGGCTCGACATGAGCGAGTACATGGAGAAGCACACCGTCTCGCGCCTCATCGGCGCTCCACCCGGCTACGTCGGATACGAGGAGGGCGGCCAGCTCACGGAGGCCGTGCGCCGCCGACCGTACTCGGTCATCCTGCTCGACGAGATCGAGAAGGCGCACAACGACGTGTTCAACGTGCTGCTGCAGATCCTCGACGACGGGCGCCTGACCGACGGGCACGGCCGCACCGTGGACTTCAAGAACACCGTGGTGATCATGACCAGCAACGTCGGTTCGACCTTCATGGGTGAGGCCGGCATGGACGAGGACACCATGCGCCGGCAGGTCATGGACGCGCTACGCGGACACTTCCGCCCCGAGTTCCTCAATCGCATCGACGAGATCGTCTTCTTCCGCCGCCTCACGCAGGAGCAGCTCATGGAGGTCGTGGACAAGGAGACGCGCATCCTCGCGCGCCGGCTGGCCGAGCGGAAGATCGGGCTCGAGCTGTCCGACGGAGCCAAGGCGCTCATCGCGCGCGACGGCTTCGACCCGGTCTACGGCGCGCGGCCCATCCGCCGCGCCATCCAGCGCCTGGTGCTCGACCCGCTCGCCCAGAAGGTGCTCTCGGGCGGGTTCGTCGAGGGCGACACGGTCTACGTGGACGCGCGCGACGGCGGCGTGGAGTTCCTGAAACAGGAATACGCCAAGGAGAGCCCGTCCGAGCGCGAGGCCGTCGGAGCGAAGCTGCACTGACGCGCCTCGGCGCGCTGGCGGCCTGCGCGGCCGTGACGCTGTCGTGCTTCACGTCGTCGCTGCCGGCGGCAACGAGCGCGCCGCCCCCGGCCAGCGCCGCGCCCGCGACGCCTCCGCCCGCGCCGACCGCGCCGACCGGCGAGGTCGCTCGAACGTTCCCGCCGTGCCCGGCCGACGGCGCGTGCCGGGACGTGGCGGACGCGATCGCCTTCATCGACCCGGCCAGGCTTAACGACCACATGCTCGCGCTGAGCTCGTTCGGCTCGCGCGATCCGCGCCATCCCGGCCACGCTCAGGCGGCGGCCTACATCAAGGAGCAGCTCGGCGCGCTCGAGTACTACGGCTGGAAGGTCGAGTCGCACCGCACGGTCCACGACGGCATCCCCCTCGAGAGCATCTTCGCGCGGCTGGAGGGTGCCGATGCGGGCTCGGGCGGGTCGATCTTCCAGCGGCTTCCGCCGGCGACCTCATGGGTGGTCATCGCCGCGCACTACGACTCGATCGCCGTGCGGACGCCCGGGTGGCGGCCCGCGGTCGACCCGGCGCCCGGGGCCGACGACAACGCGACCGGCACCGCGGCGCTCCTCGAGTTCGCGCGCGTCATCTCCATCAGCGTCCGCGAGCGTCTGCGACAGCGCGTTGTGCTCGCGTTCTTCGACGGCGAGGAGCTCTACTTCAAGGGCAGCGCGGCCTGGCTGCAGACCCTGCCGCGCCCCTACCCGATCGATGCCGTGGTGAACATCGACATGGTCGGCTTCAACCCGCTCGCCGACCGCCTCGACCTCATCTGGTACGGCGCGCGGTCGGACGCGCTGCGCGATCGGGTCAAGGCGGCGAGCGAGCGGTACGCGACCGGCGTGTCGCTGGTCGAGGTCTTCGCCGACGACCCGTCGCGGTACATCCTGGACACCGCGCCCTTCGGGCTCGCGGGCATCCCCGCGGTGACGCTGACCGAGCGCTACGGCCCGCCCGACGCGACGTATCCGGGCAACGGCTTCTTCCACACGACCGCCGACACCCCGGACCGCGTTACCAACCGGTCGCTGTGGCTCAAGGCGGCGCGGCTCACCCTCGCGACAGCGCTCGAGCTCGCCATGGCGGCGAAGCCCTAGCCGCGGCCGATGTCGCCCTCGGCCCAGCCGTCGGTGGAGGTGACCACGGTGACCGGGCCGTCGCCCTCGAGGGTCACGACCATGTGCGCGCCGAAGCGCCCCGCCTCGACGGATAGGGCGCGCCCGCGCAGCGCCCCGCAGAAGGCGTCGTAGAGCCGCGCGCCGCGGTCGGGCGGCGCGGCGTGGGTGAAGTCGGGCCGGCGGCCGCCGCGCACGTCGGCGTACAGCGTGAACTGCGGGACCGCGAGCACGGCGCCTCCGGCGTCAGAGACCGAGCGCGACATCTTGCCCGCGTCGTCGTCGAAGATGCGCAGCGCGGCGACCTTGGATGCGAGCCGCTCGCCGTCCTCGGGACGGTCGTCCGTGCCCACGCCAACGAGCACGACCAGGCCGCGGCCGATCGAGGCGACGCGCTCGGAGCCCACGTCCACGCTCGCCGAGCGCACGCGCTGGACGACCGCCCTCAGCGGGACCTCATTCGAGCATCCAGGGGTTGTCGCCGCGCACGACCTCCTCGACCTCCTCGGCCGTGAGATGCCCTGGCGCCCACACGGTCATGCTCTTGGTGAGCGGCATGCGCGTCACGTAGGTGACCTTGCCGAAGCGATAGCCGTGCTGAAAGACGAAGCGCCGGCTGTCGATGTCGATCGGCTGGCGCCTGTCGGAGGAGATCTGCGCGGGCACGCGGTCAGTATGAGGAAAGAGCTCGGCGGCCCTCCCGGGCCGCCGATCGAGCTCCTAGTGTCCCCAGCCCCCGTCACCCGGATCGGCCGTCGTGCGCGTCGGGGCCGTCCTGTTGCCCCAGCCGGCGTCGCCCGGGTCCGCGGAGACGGCCGTGGCCAGCGGCAGCAGCAGCGCGGCCGCAACGACCGCGGTCATCAGCCACTTTCGGATCCGTCTCATGTCCCTGCTCCCACCTTGTCTCCGCTTGTTAAGCGGCGCTAAAGTGCCTGCGAAGTTAGCGACGAACAGGCAGGCGGTCGATCGCCTTTTCTATCGATCGGGTAGCGCCTGAGTAACAGGGGAGGGTCAGTGGCCTCGAGGAGCGTCGGCAGCGGTGCCGCGATCGACGGAGCGCTCGGTGAGCGCGTGCGGGCGGCCCGCAAGGCGCTCGGCATGAGTCAGGCTCAGCTGGCGGGCGAGGAGCTGACCAAGGGTTTCATCTCTCAGCTGGAGTCCGGGCAGGTCCGGCCGTCGATCCGCTCGCTCCAGGTGATCGCCTCGCGCCTTGGCAAGCCCCTCGAGTATTTCCTGGGCGACGAGCCGCTCGCCGCGGCGAAGCGCGTCGCCTTCCACCGGCTCGCCGCCGAGACCGCGGCCGAGCAGCACGACTGGGGGGCCACGCGCGAGCATGTGGACCGTGGCCTCGAGCAGGCCGCGGATGCCCTCGAGCGTGCGCGCTTCCTGCAGCTGCGGGCGCAGACGGAGCTCGCTGCCGGCGCCCACGAGCGGGCGTTCGACGTGATCGCCCAGGCGCTCAGCGGGCTCGATGTCGCGGCCGACCCGCAACTCGTCGCGTCCCTGCTCTACCTGCGCGGGGCCGCCTACGGCGAGGTCGGCCAGGTCACCGCGGCCACCGAGTCGCTCGAGGCCGCGCGCGACGTCATCGAGCGCTACGAGGTGATAGACCCGCGGCTGCGCTCGCGCGTGCTGATCGCCCTGGGCACCGCGTACCGCCGGCTCAGGCGCTCCTCGAAGGCCATCACGTCGTACGAGTCGGCGCTCGCCGCGGCCTCGAGGTCGTCCGAGCTCTCGCTGGCCGCCCGCGGCTACATGGGCATCGCCGCCGCGCACTACGACTCGGGCGAGCTCGACGCGGCGATCTCAAGCTACCAGCGCGCGCTCGAGCTGTTCCGGCGCGTCTCCGACATCGACTTCGAGCTCAACGCGCTCCAGTCCATCGCGGCGGTGCAGCTCGAGAACGGCCAGGTCGAGCATGCCAGGCTCTCGGCGCAGCGCGCCATGGCCCGCGCGCTCGAGGTGGGCAGCGAGAGATGGGCGGCCGTCGCGGAGGCGATCCTCGCGCGCGTCGCGCTCAAGCAGGGCGACGCCGAGGCCTCGCTCAAGGCCGCGCGTCACGCGGAGAAGACCCTCGCGCGCTCGGACGACCGCATCCAGCACGCGGACGCCGTCGGTGCCGTGGGCGCGGCCCTCGAAGCGCTCGGGCGCAGCAGCGACGCCGACTCGGCATACAGGCGCTCGATCGAGATGTACACGGCGGTCGGCGACCTGGCCGACCGCTCGGGTATGGCCGCCGAGTACGCGCGCGTGCTCAAGGCGCGCGGCGACATGAACGCGGCCTTCGACATGCTCGAGCTGGCGCGGGGAGCGTTGGCCGGCCGCTAGATAGAGTCAGAGCATGCCGCGCGTCTCCCTCGCGTACGACAACGAGCAGGTCGCGGCCGTCCTCGAGGAGATCGCCGACCTCAGCGACCTGAAGGGCGATAACCCGTTCCGCGCCGTGACCTTCCGCGCCGCGGCGCGCGCGATCCGCGACCTGCGCGAGCCGCTGCGCACGCTCATGGAGCAGAAGCGGCTCTCGACCATCCCCAAGGTCGGGCCGGCCATCGCCGAGGCCATCGAGCAGCTCCTTTTGACCGGCCGGGCCAAGCGCCACGAGGAGCTCAAGGGGCAAGTGCCCTCGGGCCTGCTGACCCTGCTGCGCGTGCCGGGAGTGGGACCGGCGACCGCGCGCACGATCTACGAGCACCTGCGCATCACCAGCGTCGACGAGCTCGAGGAGGCCGCGAAGGCCCGCCGCCTGCGAGCGCTCCCGAAGATCCAGGCCCGCACCGAGGAGAACATCCTGCGGTCCATCGCGGCCCTGCGGCGGCGCACCGGCCGGGCTCTGGTCGTGGACGCTCAGGCCGCGGCGCGCGAGGTGGTGTCGTACCTGCGCGAGCGCTGCCAGCTCGAGCGCATCTCAGTCGCGGGCAGCCTGCGGCGCTGGCGGGAGACGATCGGCGACGTGGACATCGTCGTCGCGGCGGCCGAGGCGAAGCCGGTCATGGAGGCGTTCGCCGGCGCGCCCAGCGTGGAGCAGGTGCTCGCGCGCGGCGACACCAAGAGCTCGGTCATCGTGGCGCGCGGGCTGCAGCTTGACCTGCGCGTCGTGCCGCCCGCCTCGTGGGGCGCCGCGCTCGTGTACTTCACCGGTTCCAAGGACCACAACGTCCACCTGCGCGGGCTGGCCCTCAAGCGCAAGCTCCTGCTCAACGAGTACGGGCTCTACCGCGTCGGCGAGGAGGACGGCGACCCCCTCGCGTCGGCCACCGAGGAGGAGGTGTACGCCGCGCTGGGGATGGACTGGATCCCGCCGGAGCTGCGCGAGGACCGCGGCGAGATCGAGGCCGCGCTCGCCCACGAGCTGCCCGACCTGGTCGAGCTCTCGGACATCCGCGGCGACCTGCACGCGCACACGAGCTGGACCGACGGCCGCGACGGCGTGGCCGAGATGGCCGAGCGCGCCCGGACCAAGGGCTACGAGTATCTCGCGCTCACCGACCACTCGGTCGGGCTGGGCATGACGCACGGGCTGAACGAGGAGCGCATCCGCGCGCGAACGCGCGAGATCGAGGAGGTGAACCGCCGGCTCGCGCCGTTCCGCGTGCTCGTCGGGAGCGAGACGGACATCCGCTCCAACGGCAAGCTCGACTACGGCGACGACCTCTTCGCGCTGTTCGAGATCGTGACCGCGAGCGTGCACTCGTCGTTCGCTCAGGAGCGCGACGTGATGACGCGACGGATCGTCGGCGCCATGCAGCACCCGCGCGTCAACGCGATCTCG
>Ga0326597_10009429_pt1 | contig 13073 bp, 8 predicted proteins | sample RVTome_12_FD_203789 | JGI IMG/M metagenome (GOLD analysis project Ga0326597, IMG submission 203789) | Soil microbial communities from uranium-contaminated site in the Upper Colorado River Basin, Wyoming, United States - RVT100D185 | ecosystem: Environmental > Terrestrial > Soil > Contaminated >... | reverse complement strand
GTGTATGCCCAATGGGCTGCAGGTCACCGTGTGCCACTACCCGTCTGGCGCCTCCAAGTGGAACCCGATCGAGCATCGCCTGTTCAGCCAGATCTCCAAGAACTGGGCGGGCGAGCCGCTGATCACCTTGGAGAAGATGCTCAACTTCATCCGTACAACCAAAACCGAGACGGGCCTGCGTGTCCGGGCCACGCTCATGAAGGGCAACTACCCCAAGGGACTCAAGCCAACCGCCGCAGACATGAAAAAGCTGCCCATCCAGCCCCACGAGGTCCTCCCGAACTGGAACTACACCATCACGGCTACATCGAAAATGTGAAACTATTCTTGCGCGGCCGCTTACCGCGTGCTGCAGGCCGAACGCCTGCCATCTAAAAGTTGAATCAGAGGAGTCTCGCCGTGCAAACATCATCGCTCACCGCTCGCAGCCGAGTGCTGATTGCATTGGCCGCAGCGCTTGCGGCTGCATTGGGCTCCGGGCTCGTGCTCGCGGTCGAGCCGGCGAGCCAGGCCGCCGTGCCGCTCACCTCGACGTTGGTGCAGGCAGCCGAACCCGTTGCGCCGCCGTCGGTGTCCACATTGCGGCAACTGATCGAAGAGGCGCTGATAAACAGCCCCGATATCGCCGCGGCGGCGCGCGAGAAGGAGGCGGCCGCACACCGCATTTCGCCTGCAGGCGCTCTTGACGACCCGATGTTCGAAGCCGGACTTGTCAATGTCCCCATTTCCCCTTTGCGACTCGATCGCGAAGACATGACCATGAAGATGCTGGGCATTTCCCAGCGCCTGCCTTATCCGGGAAAGCGTGGCCTGCGCGAGGCCGTGGCGGCAAGAGAGGCCGAATCCGTTGCCCTGGGCTACCTCGAAACCGTGAATCGCGTGGTCCGCGATGTCAAGCTGGCGTACTACGACCTGGCGCTCGCCGGCCGATCGATCGAAATCGTCGAACGCAACAAGCGTCTGGTCGCGCAGCTGCTGCAAATCGCCGAGGGACGCTATTCGATCGGGCAGGGTGCGCAGGCCGATCTGCTGAGGGTGCAGACGCAGCTTGCGAAAATCGACGAGGACCTCCTGCGTATGCGACGCGAACGGCACTCGACGCAGGCCGATCTGGAGCGGCTGGTCGGCCGCCGCGGCGAGGCCGCTCCGATCGAGGCGCCAATGCCGGTGCTTGCCCCGGCCCCGCTGTTGATCGGCGCGTTGAGCGAGGCGGCGCTGCGCGACCGTCCGCAGCTCTTGGGCCTGAAGACCCTTATCCACAAGAGCCAGAAGGCGCTCGATTTGGCGCGCAGGGACTATTACCCCGATTTCGACGTGCGCTTCCAATATGGGCAGAGGGAGAAAATGCCCGACGGGACGCCGCGCGCGGATATGTTCAGTCTTACCGTCGCCATCAATCTTCCCATCTGGAAGAAGCAAAAACTCGATCCTAGAGTGGCGGAAGTGCAGGCGATGCGCGAGCAGACGATCAGCCTGCATCAGGCACAGCAGAACGAACTGATCGCCAGGCTGCGCCAGCAGGTGGCGATCGCCACGCAAAGCCGCGAATCCGCGCAGCTCTACCGGACGGGCATCCTGCCGCAGGCACGGCTGGCCTTGGAGTCCGCAGTGGCGGCCTACATGGTCAACAAAGTGGATTTCCGCATGCTCCTCGACAGCCAGATGTCGGTACTCAGTTACGAAGTCAATCATGCGGCAGCCGTTGTCGCTTACAGCAAGGCCATCGCCGAAATCGATCAACTCGTCGGCAAGCCGGTTTTTTCAATGCATCCGGCATCAAAGAAGGTGCAGCCCGGGACAGAGGCGAATTGAGCCGGCAGCAACAAGGAGATCCTCCGTGAAACAGACATTTTCGTTCCTGGCCGTGCTCGCTGCTCTGGGCGTTGCCGCAGGCGGCGGCTACTGGTTGGGCAGGGCGGCACCCGGGGCAACGCCGGCGCAGCCTCAGACCATGACCACGGTTACGACCCCGGCCGCCAAGGCTGAACGCAAGGTCTTGTTCTATCGCAATCCCATGGGGCTCCCCGATACCTCGCCCGTGCCGAAGAGGGACTCGATGGGCATGGACTACATTGCCGTCTACACAGGGGACGAGGCGGAGGGGCCAGAGTTGAAAATCAGCCTCGACCGCGTGCAGAAGCTTGGCGTAAAGACCGAAACCGTCTCGCGGCGTGAGTATTCCCGCGCAGTGCGCGCGGTCGGAACGATTCAGGTTAACGAGCGCCTCGAACACACGGTATCGCCGAAATTCGAGGGCTGGATCGAGCGCCTGCTGGTCGCGACGACCGGCGAAACCGTGCGCCGCGGCCAACCGCTGATGGAGGTGTACAGCCCGGAACTGGTGACCGCGCAGCAAGAATACGTCATCGCGGTCAAAGGGCGCGAGAGCGTCAGTGACGCCGGGCTGGAGATCCAGGCCAACATGAAAAGGCTGGCGGAGAACAGTCTGCAGCGCTTGCGCAACTGGGATATTTCGGAGCAGGAAATTCGGCGCCTGCAACAGGAAGGCAAGCCTCGCAACACCATAACGCTGCGCTCGCCGGTGGACGGCGTCGTCATGTCCAAGCCCTCGGTGAAGGGCATGCGCTTCATGCCGGGGGAGCCGCTGTACCGCATCGCCGACCTGTCTTCTCTGTGGCTGCTCGCCGAAGTGTTCGAGCAGGATCTGGCCGGGATCGCGCCGGGGCAGCAGGCGGCCGTGCGCGTGAATGCCTATCCGGACAAGGTGTTCCGCGGCAAGGTCGCATTCGTCTATCCGACGGTCACGCCCGAGACGCGCACCGCCCGGGTCCGGATCGAACTGCCGAATCCGGGCCGGCTGCTCAAGCCGGCCATGTATGCGAGCGTCGAACTTGCCGTTCGGCTGAGCGGCGAAAAGCGCGTAATGGTTTCCGATTCCGCGGTGCTCGACAGCGGCGCGAGACAGATCGTGCTGGTGCAGCGCGGCGAGGGGAAATTCGAACCGCGCGAAGTCAAGCTGGGCCAGCGCGGCGACGGCTACGTCGAGGTGATCGAGGGCGTCAAGGAAGGCGAGACCGTGGTCGTCAGCGCGAACTTCCTGATCGACTCGGAGAGCAACCTCAAGGCGGCGGTGGGAGGATTCGGGCAGTCCGCCCCTGGCGCCAAGGCGAACGAAGCCCGATCTGCTGCTCGGATCGCAAAAACCCACTCGGCCGAGGGCAGCGTGGAGCGCGTCGATCCGAAGACCGGGTCGGTGAGCATCGCGCACGGGCCGGTCCCGAGCCTCAACTGGCCCGGCATGACCATGGAGTTCAACGTGAAGGATCCCGCTACCCTTGCCGCGATGAAGGCTGGTGCGAAGATCGCCTTCGACTTCGCGGAGCGAGCGCCAGGGGAATGGACCGTGGTCCGCGCCACGGTGGTGACGGCCAAGGACCCCGCGGCGGCGGCGCCGGCAACGGCGCCCGCAAAGTTTCGGGAAAGTGGGGCCGGCGGGCGCGTTCCCGACGGCGATCCGCATCAGGGCCACTGACCGTGCTCGCACGCATTATCGAATGGTCGGCGCGCAACATATTCCTGGTGTTGCTGGCGACCCTGCTGGCCGTAGCCGCGGGCGTCTATGCCGTGGCGAAAACGCCGCTGGACGCCCTGCCCGATCTGTCCGACGTGCAGGTGATCATCTATACCGAATACCCGGGCCAGGCACCGCAGGTGGTGGAGGACCAAGTCACCTATCCGCTGACCACCGCGATGCTTTCGGTGCCCCGATCCAAAGTGGTTCGCGGGTTCTCATTCTTCGGCGCCTCCTTCGTCTACGTCATATTCGAAGATGGGACCGATATCTACTGGGCGCGCACGCGGGTGCTGGAGTACCTGAGCTTTGCATCCGGACGCATGCCGCGAGGCGTAACCCCGGCGCTCGGCCCGGCCGCAAGCGGCGTCGGCTGGGTGTACCAGTACGCCGTGCTCGGCGCCAACCGCACCCTCGCCGAGCTGCGCACCGTCCAGGACTGGTATATCCGTTATCAGCTCACCAAAGCGCCGGGCGTCGCCGAAGTGGCGAGCATCGGCGGCTTCGTGCAGCAGTATCAGGTGATCGTCGATCCGCGCCGACTGCAGGCCTACGGAATCCCGCTCGCAAAGGTGAGCCAGGTCATCCGCGAGAGCAATCGGGATGTCGGCGGGCGCGTCATCGAGATGGCCGAGACGGAGTACATGGTGCGTGGCCGGGGATATCTGCGCGGAAAAAGCGACATCGAACAACTTGTTGTGAAGGCGGACATGGGCGTCCCGGTGCTGATCCGCGACGTGGCGCGGGTCGAACTGGGCCCGGACGAGCGGCGTGGACTCACTGAGCTCAACGGCGAAGGCGAGGTTGTCTCGGGCATCGCGATGGCGCGCTATGGCCAGAACGCGATCGAGGTGATCGACAACATCAAGGCGAAGATCGCCGAGATATCGAGAGGACTTCCCGAAGGCGTGCGCATCGAGGCAGTCTACGATCGTTCCGAACTCATCCACCGCGCCATCGACACGCTCAAACGCACGCTGATCGAGGAAAGCCTTATCGTCGCCCTGGTGTGCATGCTGTTTCTGATGCACGTGAGGAGCGCGCTGGTAGCGATCGTGATGCTGCCCGTGGGCGTGCTGATCGCGTTCATCGCCATGTACGCGCTCGGCATGAACTCGAACATCATGAGCCTGGGGGGCATTGCCATCGCTATCGGCGCCATGGTGGACGCGGCCATCGTAATGATCGAGAACGCGCACAAGCACCTGGAGCGACTGCCCGAGGGCGGTTCGCGCTTCCAGGCTCTGGTGGACGCGTGCCGCGAGGTCGGCCCGGCGCTGTTCTTCAGCCTGCTCATCATCACGGTTTCGTTCCTGCCGGTGTTCACGCTCGAGGCGCAGGAAGGGCGGCTGTTCTCGCCGCTCGCCTACACCAAGACCTTCTCGATGGCGGGCGCGGCGCTGCTCTCGGTGACGCTGGTTCCGGCGCTGATGCTGCTGTTCGTGCGCGGCAAGATCATGCCTGAGGCGAAGAATCCTCTGAATCGGATCATGATCTTCATCTACCGGCCGGTCATCGCCTGGGTAATGCGCTGGAAAATGCTGACCATCGCGTTTGCGCTGGTGGCCCTGGGCGCCAGCGCCTGGCCCGCGATGCAGCTCGGCACCGAGTTCATGCCGACCCTTAACGAAGGCACGCTGTTCTATATGCCGGCCTCGCTGCCGGCGATGTCGGTGACCAAGGCGGCCGAAGTGCTGCAGATCCAGAACCGGATCATTAAAGGTTTCCCCGAAGTGACTTCTGTGTACGGCAAGGCAGGTCGAGCGCAGAGCGCGACCGATCCGGCGCCGCTGGAAATGTTCGAGACCGTAATCAATCTGAAGCCCGAATCCGAATGGCGCCCTGGCATGACCATTGACAAGCTGATCGCCGAGCTGGACCGCGCGCTGCAATTCCCGGGTATCTCCAACGCCTGGACCATGCCGATCAAGGCGCGCATCGACATGCTCTCGACAGGGATCCGCACCCCGATCGGGATCAAGGTGTTCGGAGCCGACCTCGAGGTGATGGAGAAGCTGGCCAAGCAGATCGAGGCTGCAGTCAAAACGGTGCCGGGGACGACCAGCGCGTTCGCCGAGCGCATCACCGGCGGCCTGTATCTGGACATTGAGCCCGACCGCGCGCAGCTTGCGCGCTACGGCCTGGGCGTGGGCGAGCTGCTGGAGGTCGTCGGAACGGCGCTCGGCGGCGAGATGGTCACGACAACCGTCGAGGGGCGCGAGCGGTTCGGGGTCATCGTGCGCTATCCGCGCGAGCTGCGCTCGGACCCGCGCATGATCGCCTCCCAGGTGCTGGTGCCGGCCATGGGCGGGGCGATGATCCCGCTGGGGCAGGTGGCGAAGGTCGCCATCACCAAAGGCGCGCCCGCCATCCGCACGGAGAATGCGCTGCTGTCGGCCTACGTGTATGTGGACATCCGCGGGCGCGACATTGGTGGCTACGTTGCCGATGCCCAGCGCGCGGTGAACGAGCAGGTCAAGTTTCCACCCGGCTACTACGCTGTGTGGAGCGGTCAGTTCGAGTACATGCAACGGGCCATCGAACGGCTGAAGCTGGTCGTGCCGGTGACGCTCGCGGTCATTTTTCTACTGCTGTATCTCAATTTCAGGCGCCTCACCGAGACGTTCATCGTGATGCTCTCGGTGCCGTTCGCGCTCGTGGGTGGCATCTGGCTCATGTACTGGCTGGGTTACAACCTGAGCGTCGCCGTGGCGGTGGGGTTTATCGCGCTGGCGGGGGTCGCGGCTGAGACCGGCGTTGTGATGCTCATCTATCTCGACCAGTCCCTGGAGGCGATCCGGGCCAAGCGCGGCTCCGAGGGCAAGCCGCCCGCGGTGGCCGATCTGTATGAAGCCGTCATGGAAGGCGCGGTCGAGCGCGTGCGGCCGAAGATGATGACCGTGGTCGCGATCATGGCGGGACTGCTGCCGATCATGTGGGGAACCGGCACCGGGTCCGAAGTGATGCGCCGCATTGCCGCACCGATGGTGGGCGGAATGATCTCCTCAACGCTGCTCACTCTGATCGTCATTCCGGCGATCTATGCCTTGGTGAAGCAATACGAGTTGCACAGAAAGTCTTTGAGGACTGAAACGGCGAAATAGCGGATACGCAAATATCGACATCAACCTGGAGAGACACATGGAACTCAGACTTGTCGTGGGCATCGTCCGCCCGCGCGTGCTGGAGGTGGTGGAGAAAAGGCTGCAGGAAATCGGCGTGCGCGGACTTACGGTCATCGGGGCGAGAGGCTATGGAGCGCAGGCCAATTTCTTTAAACGCGACTGGCTTGCGGACCAGGTAAAACTGGAAATCTACGTCGAGCACGACCGGGCAGAGGCCGTCGCGGCCGTTATTCTCGATACCGCTCACACGGGGTCCGAGGGCGACGGTATCGTCGCGATTCTTCCTGTCGACAAGGTCTACAGCATCCGGACCCGGTCCGAGGAAGTGCCCAACCGGCTCCAGCATAGCCGTCCTGAGCCGTAAATGCGCGTAGGAATATGATTGCGCAGTCGCGCCCGTTGTTTTCCCTAGCCTGTTACACTCACGCGCCATGCTGATACGAATCCGCAAACTGGTGCTGTGCCTGCTGCTCGCGTGCCTGCCGCTGCAAAGCGTTGCCGGTCCGGCGCACCTGCTGCTCCACGACCACGCAACGCCAGCCACTGCCAACGGGTTGCACGTTCACGACGATGGCGACGAGCATCCCGCAGATGGCGGGCCGACCGATGAAGGCGCAAGCTCCTCGCACGATTGCTATCAGAATTATTTTTCGGGCGTAATACACGGCACTTCGCAGGTTGCCGGCCGGGCGGGAACTGGGTACGCCCCGGCCGGGCATGCGGACTTGTATTCCTTCTTCCCCGAGCGCCTCGATCGCCCCCCCCGCTGACCGTCCTCGCCACCTGATCGGCGAGTGGCGTCTAGTGCCCTTCTTCCGGGGCTGACCCACCTTTTGTCGCGGATGCGAATCGCATCCGCTTGCACTCCGCGCCGGTGCGTCGGCCCGGGGTATGTCAATGGGGACTTCGATGAGATTTCTTGTTGCGTTGATGGTCGGCACTTCGATGGCGCTGCCTGCGCACGCGCAAAACCTGCGCGATGCGGCCGAGGCGGCGTGGAAGCGCCAGCCGCTCGCGCAGGCGCAGGCTGCGCGGGAATCCGAATATGCGGCGCGGCGCGAGGCGGCGAATTCGCTGACGCCCGAGCCGCCTGCAATTGCCTTTGGCCATCGCACCGACCAGGGGAACAGGAACGAAGGCAGGCGCGAATGGGAGGCGGAGATTTCCTTGCCGCTCTGGTTGCCCGGCCAGAAGGGGCGCCAGACTGCGGTCCTGGACGCCGAGCGCAGCCAGTTCGATACCGGGGTCGCGGCGGCGAGACTGAAAATCGCGGGTGAGGTGCGCGAAATCTACTGGCAGGCGCGGCTGGCGGATTCGGAATTTGCGCTCGCTCGCCGCAAAGTCGAGGCGGCGGCGACGCTCGCCGGCGACGTGGCCCGACGCGTCAACGCGGGTGATCTGGCGCGCGTGGACATGAACCAGGCACAGGCGGCCCAGCAATCGGCGCGCGCCGCGCTGGCGGAGGCCGAACTGAAAACGTTCCGTGCGCACCAAGCCTTTGCAACGCTAACGGGAATGACTGCGCTTCCTTCGGACGGAGAACGTGCAGGCGCGCCGTCCGCGCCGGAAGCTCATCCGGAGCTGTTGGCGCTGCAACGCGCAGTGGCGAGTGCGCAGGCCAGGCTTACGCAGGCGGCGCTCGACCGGCGCGACAGTCCCGAGCTCGCGCTGGCGATGACACGCGAGCGCGGCGCGTTCGAACACCCCTTCGATAATACGCTGACGTTCCGCCTGCGCCTGCCGTTTGCCACCAACGCCCGCAATCAGCCCCGCATCGCGGGCGCCAATGCCGGGATGATCGAGGCGCAGTCGGCTTACGGGCTGGTGCGCAACAAGCTCGCCGCCGACATCGACGCCGCGCGCCGCGAGCTTGCGCAGGCGCAGGCGCTGCGCCAGCTCGCCGAATCCCGATTCGTCCTGCTCGCCGAGGCCCATCGTCTGCTCGCCAGGGCATTTAGCCTCGGAGAGCTCGATTTCGTCTCGCGCCTGCGCGCCGAGAACGAGCGTTTCGAAGCGGAATCGAACCGCGAGCGCGCAGCGCTCGATGCGTCGCGCGCCATATCCCGTCTGAATCAAGCACTGGGCCTATTGCCATGATCAATCGTATCTTCCGATCCGACCCTGGCATTACCGCGGCGCGCCGGCTGGCGTGGGCCTGCGTCGCTGCGCTGGCGCTTGTTTTCGGTTCCGCGCTCGCGCACGAGGGCCACGACGATGCGCCAGCGGCGCGCGCGCCGGCAAGCGGACGCGCGCTTCGCCTCGCCGCTGCCTCTCCCGACATCGAACTGGTCGCTGAATTGCGCAAAAACACGCTCCTAATCTATCTGGACCGGTACGCGACCAATGAACCGCTGAGCGGCGCGACGATCGAGGTTGAAATGGGCGCGAACCGCGGTGGCGCCGCGCCGGTCGGAGAAGGACTGTACGAGGTCAACGCGCCGTGGCTCGCGCGGCCGGGCAAGCATCTGCTTGTGTTCACGGTGCATGCGAAGGATTTGGACGACCTGTTGAACGGGACGCTCGAGGTGCCGGACACGCACGGCGCAGAGAGCCGGGACCCGGCGGCTCAGATCGGCTTCACAAAGCGCTGGATCGCCTATGCCGCTGCGGCGGCAGTGTTGCTGCTATTGGCAGGTGTTTTCATCACACGGCGCCGGCGCGCGTAGAACATGGAGAAAAACATGAACAAAGGGTTGCAGGCAGGTGTGGTCCTCGCTCTCGCGCTATGGGGGCAGACTGTCAAGGCTCACGGCGACGAGGACCATAGCAAAGATGCCAAACCGGCGGGCGCGCCGGCGGGATATGGAGCGGACGCGGCGGCCCGCACGACGGCCGCGGGTGGATCCTCGCCCGCCCGTCTGCCCGATGGCTCGGTATTGATGCCCAAGGGTACGCAGCGCCAACTCGCGATCCGCACGGACATCGCCAAACTCGAAGAGCATGCGCAGTCTGTCGAGCTGAACGGGCGCGTGATCGCCGATCCGAATGCCGGCGGACCGGTGCAGGCGTCCCAGCCCGGACGCGTCGAGTCCGGACCGCGGGGTTTCCCCATGCTCGGGCAGAAGGTCGCCAGAGGACAGGTGCTCGCGTATCTGCGTCCGGTCGCGAATGCCATCGAGCGCGGCAATCAGCAGGCGCAACTGGCCGAACTGACGTCGCAGTTGGGCCTCGCCGATAAGAGGGTCAAGCGCCTGGAAGACCTCGAAGGCAGCGTGCCGCGCAAGGAAATCGACGCAGCACGCGCCGAGTTCACGAGTCTCGGACAACGCAAGAACGCGGTCGATGCCAGCCTGAATCAGCGTGAGGCGCTGATTGCGCCGGTGACAGGGGTGGTGAGCGCCGCCGCCGCGCGCGCCGGGCAGGTGGTCGAGGCGCGCGAGACGCTGTTCGAAATCGTCGATCCGAATCGCCTGCTGGTCGAGGCGCTGGCCTATGACGCGGCCGTGGCGGTGAACATCGCCGGTGCGAGCGGCGCGACGAGCGGCGGCGCGCTGTCACTCGCTTACCTCGGCGGCGGCGCGCAGTTGCGCGAGCAGGCGCTGCCGCTGCGGTTTCGCATCACGCCGCCGCTGCCTCGGCTTGCGGTGGGTCAGCCGGTCAAGGTGATCGCGCAGTTAAAGCAGCAGATCAAGGCCGTGGCCGTGCCGGTCGGCGCGCTGGTCAGGAACGCGAGCGGCGAGACAGTCCTCTGGGTACACAAGGAGGCCGAGCGTTTTGTGCAGAAACGGGTGCGTTCGCAGCCGCTCGACGCCGCGCGTGTCGCCGTGATTTCGGGTATCGACGAGGGCGAGCGAATCGTGACCAGCGGCGCTGCGGCCCTCGCCCAGGTGAGATAGGTGAGATAGGTGAGATAGGGCGCGCGAATGTTCGACGCAATCATCCATTTCAGCCTGCGCCAGCGCTTGTTCGTGCTGGTGGTGGCGCTGCTCATCATGGGCTACGGCGTTCTCACCCTGAGGACGATGCCGGTGGACGTGTTCCCGGACCTCAACAAGCCGACGGTGACCCTGCTTACCGAGGCGGGCGGCATGGCGCCGGAGGAGGTGGAGCAACTGGTCACCTTCCCGGTCGAGACGGCGATGAACGGCATGCCGGGGGTGACGCGCGTGCGTTCGGTCTCCGGCATCGGGCTGTCGGTGGTCTACGTCGAATTCGATTGGGGCACCGAGATCTACCGCAACCGGCAACAGGTGGCCGAACGGCTCTCACTCGTCAAAGAGCAGCTTCCGCAGGGGATTAGCCCGCAGATGGGGCCGATCTCCTCGATCATGGGCGAGATCATGCTGATCGCGCTGCCCGCCGATCCGGCGCAGGCAAGTCCGATGCAGGCACGCGAATTCGCCGACTGGGTGGTGCGGCCGCGCCTGCTGACCATCCCCGGCGTGGCACAGGTCATCGCGATCGGTGGCGAGGTGCGCCAGTACCGGGTCGAGCCCGATCTTTCGCGCATGCAGCAGCTCGAGATCGATCTCGACGCGATCGAGGAGACGTTGAAGAATTTCGCCACCAACACCAGCGGCGGGTTCCTGGAACAACAGGCGAAGGAATACCTGATCCGCAACATCGGCCGCACCTCGCGCCTTGCCGATCTGCAGCACTTGGTGATCGGCACCAGGAATGGTCAGCCGATCCTGCTCAGGCAAGTCGCGGACGTAAAGTTCGCCGCGGCGGTAAAGCGCGGCGACGCGAGCTACGGCGCCGTACCGGCCGTGATCATGTCGGTGCAAAAGCAGCCTTCGGCCGACACCGTGGCTCTCACGCGCGCGGTCCAGGCCGCGCTTGCCGAGCTCGCAAAATCGCTGCCCGCGGGCCTGGCCGCGCCACAGGTCATATTCAAGCAGGCCGATTTCATCGAGGCCTCGATCGGGAACGTCGAGGAGGCGCTGCGCGATGGGGCGATCATGGTAGCTGTCATCCTGTTCCTGTTCCTGCTCAACCTGCGCACCACCTTCATCTCGCTCACGGCGATCCCGGTATCGGTGCTCACGACGGCGCTGGTGTTCAAGGCGATGGGGCTGTCGATCAACACCATGACGCTCGGCGGCATCGCCATTGCCATCGGCGCCCTGGTGGACGACGCCATCGTCGGCATGGAAAACATTCTGCGCCGGCTGCGGCGCGACGCGACAGAAGGCGCCGGGCGCCCGGTGGTCGAAATCATTGCCTCGGCAACCAAGGAAGTGCTCTCGGGCATCGTCTACGCGACCGTGATCATTGTGCTGGTGTTCGTGCCGCTGTTCGCGCTCTCGGGGATCGAGGGCCGGCTGTTCGCGCCGCTGGGCACTGCCTTCATTGTTTCGATCCTTGCCAGCATGCTGGTTTCGGTGTCGCTTACGCCGGTGATGTGTTACTTCCTGCTACGGCGCGAGGCCGAACCGGCGCGACCGATCGCGGCGACACGGCGCCACCGGTGGTGGTGGCCGTTCGGTCGCTCGAGCCCGACTCGCGGCGCCGAGCGCGGGGCGAGCCACGGGCCGGACCAGCGCACGGACTACAGTCCACTCGTCAGCAAGCTCAAAGCCTGGGACGCGGCGCTCCTCGAGTGGTCGTTCGACCATGCGCGGCTGCTGCTTGCGCTCGCATTGCTGGTGGTGGTCGCCACTGCCGCAAGCGTGCCCTATTTTGCGCGTTCGTTTTTGCCGGCGTTCAACGAAGGCACGCTTACCATTAACTTGCTGCTCAACCCCGGCACCTCGCTTACCGAGTCGAACCGCATTGGCACACTTGCCGAGCGGGCAATCAAGCAGGTGCCCGAGGTCACGCACGTGGGTCGGCGCACCGGCCGTGCCGAAATGGATGAGCACGCCGAAGGCGTGCACTACACCGAGATCGACGTGGACCTGAAACGCTCCTCGCGCGGGCGCGACGCGATCCTCCAGGATGTGCGCGACCGGTTGGCTGCGCTGCCGGCGGTGATCAACATCGGCCAGCCGATATCGCACCGGCTCGATCACTTGCTCTCAGGGGTGCGCGCGCAGATCGCACTCAAGATCTACGGCGAGGATCTGGACGGGCTGCGCGGCCTGGCGGCGCAGTTGCGCGACAGGCTTGCCGCGGTTCCGGGTGTCACCGACCTGCAGATCGAGAAGGCGGTGCTGATTCCGCAACTCAAGATCAGACTGGATTACGAAAAAGCCGCTGCCCTCGGCGTCGCCCCCGCGGGTGTGCTCAAGGCCCTGGAGACGCTGCTGGAGGGCGACCGCGTCGCTCAGATCATCGAGGGCAACCGGCGCTTCGATCTGGTCATACGGTTGCCCGACAGTGCCCGTGGAACCCAGGCGCTAGAGCAGCTTCTGGTCGAGACCCCGAACGGACCCGTGCCGCTCGCGCACATCGCCGAGATCGAGGACGGCGACGGCCCGAACCAGATCAGCCGCGACAATATGCGCCGCCGCATCGCCCTCTCCGCCAACTCC
>Ga0326597_10009428_pt1 | contig 13074 bp, 15 predicted proteins | sample RVTome_12_FD_203789 | JGI IMG/M metagenome (GOLD analysis project Ga0326597, IMG submission 203789) | Soil microbial communities from uranium-contaminated site in the Upper Colorado River Basin, Wyoming, United States - RVT100D185 | ecosystem: Environmental > Terrestrial > Soil > Contaminated >... | reverse complement strand
GAACACGTGACGGACGGCAAGGAAGTGGCGCGCCTGCTCAAGGAGAAAAAGGTGCCGAAAATTTCAGAGATGTTCGCGGAGGCGAAACAGGTGGGTCACTTCCGCGTGGTGGCCTGCAGCGCCGGACTCGAGTACATGGGCGTGGACCAGGACATCGTGGCAAAGAACGTGGATGAAGTGATGGGGCTGCCCGCCATCCTCAACCTCACGGCCGGCGCCGAAACAACCCTGTTTATCTAGCGCGAGCGCGTCACTCCCGCCTGATCACAGTACTTCATCAATTTGCACTTGCTGCACCAGGGTGAAACCGGCAGGCAGAGGTTCTGGCCGTAGGGCACGAGCAGGTCGTTGTAGGTGATCCAGTATTGCGTGGGCAGTTTCTTGCGAAGGACCTCTTCCGTTTCCTCCGGTGTCTTCGTCTTCACGTAGCCCCAACGGTTGCTGATCCGGTGGACGTGGATGTCCACGCAGATGCCGGGCTTGTTGTAACCGACCGTCACCGTCAGATTCGCCGTCTTCCGGCCTACTCCATTTAAGGTCAGCAGCTCATCAATCGAATCAGGGACCTGTCCGCTATAGTGTGATAGCAGCCGCCGGCAGATGTCTTTAATCTGTTTGGCTTTGTTGCGGTAGAACCCGACCGGGTAGATGGCTCGCTCGATCCGGCGGAGCGGGAGCGTGAGCATGGTCCGGGGCGTATGCGCCAGCGCGAAGAGCCGGCGGCTGGCTTCGGCCGTGGTTTTGTCCTTGGTGCGGAGGCTCAGGACGCAGGCGATGAGCACGCGGAAGGGGTCGCGGGATTCCTTGGCGACGACGCCCAAAATTGGCTCCTGCCACTGTTGAATTTCCTTGCGGAGGATGCGAATGGCCGGATGGATTTCGGACGGACGCATAGCGCGCTACCTACGGAAACGGGACTGAGGAGTCAAGAGAGTCGGAGGGTGGGAAGACCGACTAGTCCATCCGGCGCTTGGAGAGCCACTTCTGCCGGCGCCGCTGCGCTTCACGCAGTTTGGCTTTCTTCCGGACGCTGGGCTTCTCGTAATATCGGCGCCGCTTCAGTTCCCGAAACAACCCCTCGCCCGCCAGCTTCTTTTTGGCGACCTTCAGGGCCTTTTCGACGTTGTTGTTGAAAACCTTGATTTCCATCGCGCTATGTACGTCCTGCTGCGTAGGCTAATTTTGACTGCAACGGAGCGGAAGTGTAGCACAGCCCCTTGTTATTCTACAAGCTGCCAAGGCCGGCCTGTTCGAGCCTCGTTTCGAGGATTTTACGTGGGTCGAAGGAGTCGATGTTGAGCCCCTGAGCCTCCGCCTGGAGCAGGGCTTGCCGGGGCACCAGCCCGATCAATTCGCTGCCGGTCACCCGCACCCCGCGCCGTTCGGCTTCCCGGCGCACCGCCTCGAAGGCCGCGTGCACCGGCGTTTCGTCAATATTCACGAGATTCATGGCCACCTGCACATGCCCGCGGCTGGCCAGCGGCAATCCGATGGCCTTCACGTGCGCGAGCCCCCCGCTCGATTGCCGCACAGTTTTCGCAATGGCTTTGGCGATGCCGAGATCGTTGGTTTCGAGATTGACGTTGAAGGCGACCAGGCTCCGGCGCGCGCCGACAGCCGTCGCGCCCGCGCCGGGATGCAGCCGGGACGGTCCGAAATCCGGCGTCCATGCCGGATCGCCCGCCATGCGGGCGGCCAACCCCGGCAATCCTCCGCGCCGGATCTCGGCCAGGTTCGTGCGCGCGGGATGCGTGGCCGCCTGCTCGTAGAGAAACACCGGGATCTTCAACTCCTCGCCGATCCTCCGGCCGACGGTGGTCGCCAGCACGACGCACTCACGCATGGTCACGCCGCGGATGGGCACGAACGGGACGACATCGGTCGCGCCGATGCGCGGGTGCACGCCCTGGTGCCGCCGAAGATCGATGCGCGCGGTGGCAGCCTTGGTCGCCTGAAATGCGGCCTCCGCCACCGCTTCCGGCTCGCCGGCGAATGTCAGCACCGCCCGGTGATGGTCCGGATCCATCGTCTGATCCAGGAGCGCCACACCGGGCACGGCGCGCACGGCTTCGACGAGCGTGCGCACAGTTGCCTCGTTTCGCCCTTCGCTGAAATTCGGCACACATTCGATGATGCGATCAGCCATGGGAGAAAGATGCTACGGACGCGGGATGGACGCCGTCAAGCTAAACGGCAAGTGCGGGGGAGCAGAACCGGTTCATCTGGTTTATCTGGTTTGTTTCGTCGTGGATGCCCTGAACCAGAAAAACTAGACAAACCCCATAAACCTCCTGGCTGTTATGACCCGTCAGCGCAGGGCGCCGGCCAGCGCGCAGGCGGGGCACCCTTCGATGGTGCAGCGCCAGCCCGTCCCGTGAGGAGCGGACGAATGGGACGGATTATCCGACGGGCGGTAACGGTGCAGCCAGGCCTGCTCGATCTCGGCCGCTTCCCCGCCGGAACGCGCCTCCACGAACCAGAAATAGCGGTAGTCGGACTGGCGGGCGAACCGGCCCAGCGTGCCGACCAGGTCGTCCGAGCTGGCGCCGACGTAATCGGCCGTCCGTCCGTTTCTGGACAGGATGAACGCGCCGGCTGACTTCGAGTTGACGAACATGTGATGGTATTTGAGGAGAAACGGTCCCAGCATCACGTCCCCCTTGGTGAGCTGTCCCGGTGCGCGACCATCGATGCCGGCCACCTACGAAGGATTCGAGGACGCGGGAGCCATCCGCACGATGTCGATCTTCGAGAGCGTCGCCAGCAGCAGGACGGGGTTGGGAATCATCATCTCCGCCGGCACGTGGATGACCCCCCGGCGCGCCTGCACGCGGATCATCGTCCGCTGTACGGTTTTGATATCCGCCAGCGTCAGCACGGCCTGCTCGCGCCCACACACGACGATCCGCTCCAGCGAGGAGGCTACCAGCACGCCCTCCGGCTCCCCATTCTGCTGGTCGATGATCGGCAGCAGCGTCGACTCGCCGGCCCTGGCCACGGCCTGGTAGGCGACCTTCGACACGTACTCGTTCAGGATGAGACCGCGAGAGCTCATGAGCATACCTCCTTGTGGCGGCCGTACGGACGGTGATCGCGCTGCGGGCAACGAAGGCAATATGCGGGAAGACTTGCGAAGAAATATCCTGCGCCGCGAAGCGGCCCCGGCAGGGCATCTGAATCTGACCGTTCCAGGCATGGCACCTCGGGAATGGTGCGCTCAATGGAGCCCGGCCTTAGTCTTTTCAGGATCCTGGGAAGATGTCTATAACAAGGGCTACCCTCGAAGTCAAGAAAATACGCAATATACTGCGTATTTGATGACATTCGCATCTATATCTAGTGGTAACTGCGAAGAGGCCAGGAGGCACAAAAAAACCGGCATCGGGGTGATGCCGGCGCATTGCAAATGAACCCGCGCTTACTTGGTTTTTTTGACGAAGGCCTTGTAGATACGCTCGGCGTCCTTGGTTTCTTCTTCGAGGCCGACCATCTCATGGCCGGTGGTCTGGCACCAGGCGGGCATGTCTTTCATGATTCCTTCGTCGTCGGACACCACTTCCAGCACCTGCCCGAGCTTCAGTTCCTTGATCTTCTTGGACGTCATGATGATCGGCATGGGGCAGAAGTAGCCGAGCGTGTCGAGTTTTACATCGGCTTGGATCATAATCACCCGATCCTCATGCTAGATGAACAGGTTGACGCTGCCCTGTCGGGCCTCGGCGAGATAGGTGCTGACGCCTGCCAACTGATCCACGCCTTCGATCAGGGTATCTTTGGTTATGCCCATCATGCCCATGGTGGTCGTGCAGGCAATGAACTTCACGCCCAAGTCCAGTGCCGTCTCGCGCAACTCCGCGATGTCGGGCATGCGGTTCTTGCTCATGACCCGCTTCATCATGCCGGTGCCCAGCCCCCAGAAATGAAAGCGGGAGAGCGGCAGGCGGCCGGTTCCGCCCTTGTTCAAAAACCCGAACATCCGGCGCAAGAGGTCTTTCGCCCCGCTCGTGGCCCCTTCACGGCGTATAACGTTCAGCCCCCAGAAGGTGAAAAACATGGTGACCTGCATCCCCATGGCCGCCGCGCCGGTGGCGATGATGAAGGCCGCCATGACACGGTCGAAGTCCCCGCTCAGGACCACGAGGGTGACCCGGTCGGGTTTGCTGTCCTGAAGCTCCGCGAGTGCGACTGCCGGCTCAAGCTTGGTGGGACCCATGTGTCACCTCACGCCTTCGCTCGCCGTTCAAATTGCGGAATACGAAATTCACTATAGTATGCGATTCTTTGGACTGTCAAGGCAGCCGCCCCGGGATGGACCGGCGGTCGCAGCCTTGCGGAAGCCACGGGTTTTGCGTATGCTCGCCAGCCGCCTCAAGGTGAGGAGACCCATGTCGCACTGCAACCGATCCGCCGACCGGATTGTCATCCTCGCCATGGCGCTCCTCATCAGCCTGGCCTCTTCCTCCGCCGGTTTGGCGGAGTCGTCCCGCATCGTCACGGTCCCCGCCGTTGCCGTCGCCGTGATCGGCGGCCAGCTGGTCGGCACCGTCCATTACGTCATCCTGCAAATCGAACGCGACCCGACAGGGAGCGGCCCCACGATTCTCTTCAGCGAATTCGCGATCGGGTCCGCCGTGGATGACGTCTGGAAGGACGGCGCCAGGATCGCCCTTTCCGCGGCGGCGAAGGTCCTGGGCGAGGACGAACGGAACTGGCGGTTGACGATCAAGAACCGCTCCCGCTTCAGCCTGGCCGGAGGCTCCAGCGCCAGCAGCGCGATTGCCGTCGGCGTCATTGCCGCCTGGCGGGGCGATGCCATCCGCTCCGGCGTGGTGCTGACCGGCGTGATCACCGCGGGCGGCGGCATCGAAGAAGTCGGCGACCTGCCCGCCAAGCTCCAGGGCGCGGCCGAAGCCAACATGCGGGCCATGCTGGTGCCGAAAGGCGAGGCCAAGACGCCCGAGTGGGACCTGTTCGAACTGGGGCGCAAGCGCAATATCAGGGTGGTCGAAGTGGGAACGCTGCAGGAAGCCTACGAGTTCATGACCGGGATTCGCCCGTAGCTCACGGAATCGGGATATCCGTCAGCAGTCCCATGGCCCGTCTGATCTGATCCCGGGTCCCCAGCAGCGAGAGCACGTCGCCCTCCTCCAGCCGGACCTTCTCCGCCGGATTGGAATCGGTCTCTCCCCGACGGGTCAGCGCGATCACCGACACGCCGGTCCTGGGGCGGATCGAGACCTGGCCGATGGTCTTGCCGAGCGCCGGCGAGTCGGGCTCGATGCGGCAGGTCTCCACTTCCACCTCCATGAGCGTGCCACGGCGCAGGTGGCTCGCCAGGTCCGGCAATTCGCCGCGACGGAGCAGGGCATAGCCTTCCTTGCGAACCTGCTCCGCCTTCTCGACGATGACCGATTGCGGCATTTTGTATGTCTGCAGGACCAGGGCGAAAATCTCGATCGACGCTTCGAATTCCTCCGGCACGACCTCGTCGGCGCCCAATTGGTGCAGGTCGTCCATCTCGCGCAGGTACCGCGTCCGCACGATGATGTGCAGGTCGGAATTGAGTCCCCGGGCGATCTGCACGGCGCGGCGCGCCGCGAAGGGGTCCGAGATGGCGACCACCAGCACCCGGGCATGGTCGATCTTCACGTGGTGGAGCACATTGGGGTTGGTGGCGTCGCCGTAAAAAATCTTCACGCCGTTCTGGGCCTCGCGCCGGACGGTCTCGCCGTCGAGATCCAGCGCCACGTAGGGGATTTCCGTTTCCTCCAGCACGCGGACCAGGTTGCGGCCGCTCAATCCATAGCCCATGACGATCACATGGTCCTTGACCTTGAGGTGACGCGACCCCTGCTGCAACGGCATGACCGACTTGTCGGGATACCAGCGGCGGAGGCGCTGGACCGCCTCGGCCCGTTTCGCCAGATAGGGAGCGCCTTCCATCAGCAGGGGCGTGATCACCATGGTGAGCACCGACACCGCCAGAAAGACCTGATAGGGCTCTCCGGTCAACAAGCCGGTCTGTGCGCCCTGCTGGGCCAGCACGAAGCTGAACTCCCCCACCTGCGCCAGCGAGACTCCGGCCAGGATCCCCGCGCGCAGCGGGTACCCCGACGCCATCACCGGAAGCATCCCCATCACAAACTTGCCCACCAGCACCGCTGCGATCAGCGCGATCACCAGCACCGGATGGGCCAGCAGCACCCGCACATCCATCAGCATGCCGATGGACACGAAGAACAGGCTGTTGAAGCTGTCCCGGAACGGCAGCACCTCCGCCATAGCCTGGTGGCTGTATTCGGACTCGGAGATCACCAGGCCGGCCATGAACGCTCCCAGCGCCAGCGACAGGCCGCTCAGCGAGGTCAGCCATGCGATCCCCAGGCAGAGCACGATGATCGTGAGCAGGAACAGCTCGCGGCTCCGGCTGCGCACGATTTGCTCGAGCAGCTTGGGCACCACGTATAAGGCGGCCACCATGAGCGCGCCGACCAGCGCCACCGATTTGCCGAGCGTCAGCAGCACGCCGGGCCGCAGGTTGTCCGACGGATCGGCCAGCAGCGGCAACAGCATCATCATCGGGACGACCGCGAGGTCCTGAAAAATCAGGATGCCGACCGTGGCGCGGCCGTGCAGCGAATCGCTTTCCCCCCGCTCCGCCAGGGCCTTCAGCACGATGGCGGTGCTGCTGAGCGACAGCAGGCAGCCCCAGAACAGGGCCTGCTGGGTGGGCAGCCCCGCGGCGAGGCCCACGACCGTGGCCAGGAGCAATGTGCCGAGTACTTGAAGGGGTCCTCCGACGACGAGCAGGCGGCGTGCCGCAGCCAGGTGGGCGAGGGAAAACTCCACGCCGATGGTGAACAGCAGGAGCACGACGCCGATCTCGGCCATCACCTTGACCTGCTCGATGTCCGACACCAGATTCAGGCCGGACGGGCCGATCAGCGCTCCGGCGGCCAGAAACCCGGCGATCGGGGGCAGGCGGATTTTATGAAACAGGAACACGACTCCGATGGAGATCCCGAAGATCACCAGGAGATCGGTCATGATTTTGACGTCGGTCACAGCATCGTCTCCACTTTTGGGGGACTATACACTATCTGCTTGTTCTTACGAAAATCCCCGCGTTGCAGTCGAGCCTTGCCGATCCGCGCGTCCGAGTGCCTGGTCATCGAGGATGCGCTGGCCGGGATGTAACCGGCGAAGGCGGCGGGCATGAAAGTCGTCGGTGTATCCACGACCTATCCCGCCGCGGCATTGCAGGACGCGGATGCGGTCTATGCCGGCTTGGACGCCGTCACGTTGGAGGAAATTGAGAAATCGTTCCGGAAGTAACGGCTAGACCTTGTAGAAGGACCGGTACCATTCGACAAATTTACGGATTCCTTCTTCCAATGGCGTGTCCGGCTTGAAGCCGACGTCCTCGACCAGGTTCTGTACGTCGGCATAGGTCGCGGGCACGTCCCCCGCCTGCATCGGCAGAAACTTCTTCTTCGCGGGCTTCCCCAGCGCCTGCTCGAGAATGTCGATCATCCGCAGCAGTTCGATCGGCTGATGGTTGCCGATGTTGTAGAGCCGATAGGGCGCCGAACTGGTGGCGGGATTGGGCATCTCGCCGGACCAGGCCGGATCGGACTTGGCCGGCCGGTCCAGCGCCCCCACGACGCCTTCGACGATGTCGTCGATATAGGTGAAGTCCCGCTGCATCCGGCCGTGGTTAAAGACATCGATCGGCTTGCCGGCCAGGATCGCCTTCGTAAATAGAAACAGCGCCATGTCCGGTCTTCCCCACGGCCCGTAGACGGTGAAAAACCTCAGCCCGGTGCAGGGAATGCCGTAGAGATGCGCGTAGGTGTGAGCCATCAGTTCGTTGGCCTTCTTCGTCGCGGCATAGAGCGACAAGGGATGGTCCACGTTGTCGCGCACGGAAAACGGCATGCGGGTATTGCCGCCGTAAATGGAACTGGTCGAGGCGTAGACCAGATGCTCCGCCTTAGAATGGCGGCAGCCCTCCAGGATGTTCATGAATCCGGCCACGTTGCTGTCGGTATAGGCGTGGGGATTGACCAGCGAGTAGCGCACGCCGGCCTGCGCCGCCAGGTGCACGACGCGGCGAAACCGGTGCCGTGAAAACAGGGCGGCCATCCCCTTGCGGTTGACCAGATCCAGTTTCTGGAAACGAAATCCCTTGAACGGCTTCAATTGGGCCAGCCGCGCCTTCTTGAGCCGTACATCGTAGTAGGCGTTCAGATTGTCCAGCCCCACCACCGTTTCGCCGCGCTCGAGCAGGCGGCGGGCGACATGGTAGCCGATGAAGCCGGCGGCGCCGGTAACAAGGATGGGTGCCGTCCTGGGTGCCATCATCGCCTCGCCGGTCCGCCGCCCTGCTTCATGAACGGCGGATCGCCGTGATCGCGGCGGTGGAGCGCCAAGGGCGACAGCGACTCGGCCAGTGAGACCACCTCGGTGCCTCCACCGGCCTGTGCCCGGAAGGTGTCGAGGGCATGCGTATAATGGTAGCCGCATCCCTGGGGCTTCAAGAGTTCGGCGAGCTTGTCGGGCGGCTCCCAGTGCGCGGTGATGAGCGCGGTGCGGGCGGGATTGCGCCGGCTGAAGGTGAACGACAGATGGTCCGGCAGCCAGTCGGCTCCGCCGGTTGCGTAGGAGACGAACAGCTTCGCCCTGGCCGCGCCGGCCAGCTCCGCCAAATAGCCGTTGGTCAGGTAGCCGTTTTCGCCGGTCTCGAGCCATCGGCCCGGATGGGAGAGGCAGGCATGCGCCGCGTGGGCCCGGATTTCAATAAGCTGCTGCTGCGACGCGAAGAGCGTGGCCACCGGACCGAATTTGTTCACCAGGTCTCCCAGCACCCCTTCCTTCACCACGGACTTGCCGCCATTCGTCGGACCACTGTCCACGTGCACCATCGTGTTGCGGCCGCGATCATTGATCAAATAGCAGTTGCGCGGCATCTCGATGTCGCAGGGATCTTCGCCGAAAAACGGCACCGACACGACGGAACCGCCGTCGAACGCCCAGCTCTCCCCGTGCGCCAGCTCGACGATCTGGCTGAACCCCAGTTCGCGCAGCAGGGACTGGTAATCGAAGAACAGGGCGCGGCGATTGCGTTTGCTCGGCACGACGACCGGCACGTCCTTCGGCATGTGCAGCAGGGTGCGCGGGTCGACGTGGTCGTCGTGATCGTGCGTCAGGAAGATCGCAGCCGGGCGCGGCAACAGCCCGCCCCAGAGCGACGGCACCGACGATTCGGCGAACCAGGGCAGCAGCCAGGGGTCGAACAGGAAGAAACGCTCCTGCTGCCGATAGAGCAGCGCGGCGTGTCCGAGATGCACCATGTCCTGATCGCGCGTGGCGGCCAGCCACTGCTCGCGAATCGTGACGGCCGGCGACAGGACCAGGCAGTCGTAGGTGTGCAACGCCTCCATGACCTGCATCATGATGCCGGACACCTCGCGGCCCGACGACGTGACGATGGTCTTGAGTTCGGAAACCCGGTGCGTCCCGTCCAGGAACGCCAGGAATTTCCCGATCGCCGGAGCCACCGGCCGCTCGAATCCGACCGGGATGGCCTGCCGCGCCGCCGAGTTGAAGATGCGCAGCCCGACGTGGGTGACCGTGGCCGATTTCGACGCGTCCTTCCGAAACTCCCAGTGAAAGGTCCCGTCGGGTTTGCGGCCGCACTGGATATGGGCCTTCAGATGGGGGCGCGATTCGACGAGCTCGGCATAGGCGTCTTCAAGCCGCGCACGCCGGTCTGGATCGTCCAGCGGCCCGCGATGGGCAAAGACATCGCTGATCGCCGTATCGATGCCGCTCTGCAGGAGGCTGTGCGCTTCATGCAGCGCCGCGACGACCTCGGGCGCCACTCCCCCGACGAAGGGGAACGGCCCCGGCGATTCAGCGCTCTCCAACTGCATCCAGACCCACGGCGCCAGGCCGATAAAGTGCTCGCCTTTGAGGGAATCCCAGACTTGCATGATCGTTGGCGTGACCGGTTTATCTGGTTTGTTTGGTGTTTCTGGTTGCTCCTGAAACCAGATGAACAAGACAAACGAGATAACCCTTCATTTAAACCTTTCCGCTGATGGTGGGTTCGTAAATCACTTGCACGACGTTGCCGTCCGGATCGGCCAGATAAAAGGAATAGCTGCCGTCGCGGTGCTGTGTGACCGGCTTGACGATGGGTGCGCCGGATCGCTCGGCCTGCTGGAACAGCCGATCCACCGAGGCCGGCGAATCCATGATGAATCCAAGATGATCCAGCAACTGGTCCTTCGCAGGCCTGTATCGGGACACGTCGGCCGACGGAATTTGATGGAGCGCCAGATTGTCCGCGCCCGAGCTCAAATAGACATTCTCGGGGTCCGGTTCCCAGACCACCCTCATGCCGAAGAATTCTTCGTAGAATTTACGCGCGCGCGCGAGGTCCGTGACCTTCAAGGCCAGGTGCCGAAGCCCGCGTATGCCGGAATCAGCCACGGTGCACGCTCCCTCGTTATTTATATGACGCGGGGTCTGGGGCGTCAACCGGAAACATGTCTCTTCTCTGGGCTTCGAGGGAAACGATATGTTACCATCCACCTCCGACGAACGCCGACTATAAAGGAGTCTCATGTTACCGCTCTCCATCAATCAGATTGGGCTGATCGTGCTGATCGGCCTGATCGTGCTGGCCGTGCCGCCGGCCGGTCCCCTCCAGGCGGCGGACACGCCGCAGGCGGCCACACCGGCCGGCAAGGACGGCACGCCGATGGTCCTGGTGCCCGCCGGTCCGTTTCCGATGGGCGTGCCGCCAGGGGACCGGGACGGCGGCCGCGACGAATACCCCCGCCATCAAGTGGACCTGGATGCGTTCTTTATCGATGCCCATGAAGTCACGAACGGACGCTATCACCAGTTTGTCACGGCGACGAGGCACCGCGTCCCGGAGCATCCGAACAATCCGGCGCGCACTCTGTGGAAAGGCAGCCAGATTTCTGACGCCGTCGCCGAAAGGCCGGTGGTGAACGTGGATTGGCGCGATGCCGACGCCTATTGCCGATGGGCCGGCAGGCGGTTGCCGACGGAAGCGGAATGGGAAAAAGCGGCGCGCGGAACCGACGACCGCCGGTTTCCGTGGGGCAACGTCGAGCCGACCGCGAAACACCTGAACTTCAACCAGAAATGGATCGGCGAGAAGACGCTGATGCCGGTCGGCAGCTATGAAGCGGGCAAGAGTCCCTACGGCGCCTACGATATGGCCGGCAACGTCTGGGAATGGGTGGCCGATTGGTACGACGACCGCTACTATGAGAATAGTCCGGCGAAAAATCCCAAAGGCCCGGACTCCGGCGCGGGCAAGGTGTTGCGCAGCTCCGGATGGGCCGTGGAGACACCGATGGTTCGGATTTTCACGCGCGTGAAGAGCGATCCGCTGGATCGCAACGAATCGACCGGCTTCCGCTGCGCGATGGATGCGCCCAAATGAGCGACAAGGGATTCGACGGATTGACCGTGGCGGCATTCGAGAACCGCATGGGCCCCGAAATGACCGGGCTGATCGAACGCTACGGCGGCCGTCCGATGGTCGCGCCGGCCCTGCGCGAAGTGTCGCTGGAAGACAACCGCGAGGCCCTGCAGTTCAGCGCACGCCTGCTGGCCGACCAGGTGGACATGCTGATCCTCATGACCGGCGTGGGTCTCGACACCCTGGTCCACGTCCTGAAGACCGTTCATCCACTCGAGTCCATCATCGAGGCGCTCAGACGCATCACGCTGGTCGCGCGCGGGCCCAAGCCGGTGGCCGTGCTCAAGCAACTGGGCCTGACTCCGACCTTCACCGTCCCGGAACCCAACACCTGGCGCGATCTGCTGAAGACGCTCGACACCAGCTGCCCGGTGCTCGGGCTGCGGGTCGCCCTTCAGGAATACGGCGCGACCAATGCCGAACTGCTGGAAGAATTACGAGAGCGCGGCGCGACCATCACGCGCGTGCCGGTCTACCGGTGGGCGCTGCCGGAAGATCTCAGCCTGTTGCGTGACGCGCTGGGCAACATCGCGTCCGGACAGGTCAACGTGCTGCTGATCACCAACGCCGTGCAGGTGGACCACGTCATGCAGGTACTGACGAAGGACGGCCGCGTGGATCAGTTCACCCAGGCCTTGACGCGCATGGTGGTCGCCTCGGTGGGCCCGATCGCCAGCGAGCGGCTCCGGCAGTACGGCTGGCCGGTGGACATCGAGCCGTCCCACCCGAAGATGGGCACCCTCGTCAAGGAAACCGCCGAGCAAGCGGCAACGCTCCTGAACGCGAAACGCTCAGCGTAGACCCGGCGATGGCGGTCGGGCCGGCGCGTCCTTCGCGTCCCGCGCGCAACGGAACCCCAGCCAGTTCATCTTGGTCTTCGGATCGGTGCCGTTGCGCTGGGCGGCGCGCACACTGGGAGTACTGTCGATCCATCCGCCGCCGCGGAAGCCCCGCTGCGTGCCCTTCCCGGGACCTTTCGGATTTTTCTCCGGCGCCGACTTGTAGTAGTCCCTGTCATACCAATCCGCCACCCACTCGGCGACGTTGCCCACCATCTGATACAGACCATGGGGACTCAACGCATTGTCGTACTTGTCGACGGAGATGATCGGCGGATAGAGCATCAGCCGTTCCGGCCGGTCACGAACCGGACCTGACAGGCCGCTGCGGCCGAAGTTGGAACGGCTCAGCCCCGCCGGCTGGCTGCCCCAGGGATAGATGCGCCCATCCTCTCCGCGTGCCGCTTTTTCCCATTCCGCTTCCGTCGGCAACCGCCTGCCGGCCCACCGGCAATAGGCGTCCGCGTCGAACCAGGACACGTGCATGACCGGATGGCTGGCCATGCTTTCCTGAAAATTCCCGCCGTCGTAGCGCCAGTCGACGAGCGGCGGCCGGTTCGTGGCCAGCACGAATTTCAGAAACTGCACGGTCGTGACCTCGAAGATGTCGATGTCGTAGGCGTCGAGATAGACTTTGCGCTGCGGCACTTCCGCGGGATAGGCCAGCCTGTCCACCTTCTTGTCGCTGCCCATCAGGAACCAGCCGGCCGG
>Ga0326597_10009427_pt1 | contig 13074 bp, 9 predicted proteins | sample RVTome_12_FD_203789 | JGI IMG/M metagenome (GOLD analysis project Ga0326597, IMG submission 203789) | Soil microbial communities from uranium-contaminated site in the Upper Colorado River Basin, Wyoming, United States - RVT100D185 | ecosystem: Environmental > Terrestrial > Soil > Contaminated >... | reverse complement strand
CCGAAGGGATGACAGGTTCAACGTCCCGTAGACGCCGAATGGTGACTCCTAGCGGAACAGCTCGGCCATGCTTTTGCCGGCGATCTTGCTAGCCGCGAATACGAGCACCAGCGTCAACAAGATCGCAAATGACCCTATCGTCCCGGCGCCAAAAATGTCTTCATTCGTCAGCTGTTCGAATATGGCGATGGCGATAGTCTTCCAGGAAGCGGAATATAGCAGGATGGTGACGCTGATCTCGGTGATCAACGTCGAGAACACCAGTATTCCGCCGGCGACGATGCCAGGCGCGATCAACGGGATGGTTATCTTTCGCATCGTCTGCGCCCAGCCTGCCCCGCACATCCGGGAGGCTTCCTCGATGCCGCTATCTAACTGCCCGACCGAGGCGGTAACCGATCGAAAAATATAGGCGATCCGCCGGATGAAGTAGGCCAGCACTATGATCGTCCCAGTCCCCGTCAAAACTAATATCCCGGTATTGAAAGTGGTCAAATACGCCACCCCCGTGACGATTCCGGGCAACACGAAAGGCAGCATGATGGTCAGATCCAGCGACCACTTGGCAAAAAATCCCCGCCGGCTCGCCGTGTAGGCCGCGACCGTGCCAAATACGATGCACATCAGGGTCGCCAAGCCGGCGAGCAGTAAGCTGTTCATGATCGGCACGCCGAGGTCGCCCATGAGCCGCTTGTAATTGCCGAAGCCATAAACGGTCGGCAGCAGCGTTCCGCCCCACACTTCCGCAAACGACATGAACACGACCAGTGCCTGAGGCAACAAGGCAAATACAAGCAGAGTCCAGACGTACACGTTGGCAAGCACACGAATGCCCAGAGTCGTTTGCAGCTTTGCCCGTCGGGCAAGGCTCGTGACAGTAATGAATTTTTGCTTCTTGTTGATGAGCGTCAGGATCCAGATGGCGACGATCGTGATGGCGACGTTGACGAGCGCGATGGCGGATGCTCCGTTCAAATTGAAATAGCCATTGACTTGATAATAGATCAGAGTCGGCAACACATAATATTCGCCACCGAGAATTGCTGGCACTCCAAAATTCCCGAGCGTCTTCACCAGGACGATGAGAGCCCCAGCGGATATGGTCGGGATCACTAGCGGAAAGGTGATGGTTCGCAGAACACGTGTACGACTCGCACCCATGACTTGGGCGCTCTCCTCAATCGCTGGATCTCCCGCCGTGAGGGCGCCCTGCACGAATAGTAACACATAGGGAAAATAGTGGAACGATAGCGCCAAGACGATCCCGAACAGGCCGTAAATGGAAGGAACCTGGAGACCGAACCATTCGACCAAGTAATAAGTGACGATGCCGCGGTGACCGAGAAGTATGACCCAAGAGTAGGCGCCGATGAACGGCGGCGCGATCAGCGGGATGACCGACAACGCCAGGATCAGGTTTCGAAACGGCATGGCGACACGCGAAACCGCATAGGCCGCCGGCAACGCCAGGGCAACGGATACCGCGGTGACCAGGAGCCCTACGGTGGCCGAATTCAGGAAAGCGTCCTGGTACGTGCCCGCCTCAAAGAAGCGGGTAAAATTTTCCGTCGTAAGGTTCTGCCAAGCGACGGGTTTTCCCGAGACTACGAAACTCGCGAGGACCGTCTTGAGAATCGGATAGAGAAGGAATGCAACAAGGATGAATATCGTCAGCCCGCCAACGACGTAAGGAAGCAAATCGCCCCGGATCAGCCGGCCCCGTGCGGCTTCCGCCTCGATGCTCACGACGAGGCACTCTCGTCCCCGACGAATACGCGGATATCATCGGCATTCAGGATAAGATTCGCCGCATCCCCCTCCGCGAGACCCGCAATGGCCCTCGGAGTATCCACGATCACCTCACGGACCGCGTTACGGCATTCCACGATATAGCGGAAAAAGTTGCCGAGGAACTGAATCCGCGTGATTCTTACGGGGATCAAGCCGTCGCCCGACGACGTGATGCTGGTATGTTCCGGGCGGATCATCATGATGGCGCCGTCCGCTTCCGAAACCCATGTTGGGAAGTCCGGGTTGGTATCGACGACCGCATTCCCCGTCACCTCGACCCCACCTTCGAGAGCGACTTTGGCGGTCTTACGATCGCGCCGAACGACGCGTCCCTTAAAAAGATTCGCTTTGCCGATGAATTGTGAGACGAATACGGATTTTGGCTCATTGTAGATCTCGTCGGGCGCGCCCAATTGGATAAGGCGCCCGGCATTAAATACCGCAAGCCGATCGGAAACCGACATTGCCTCTTCCTGGTCATGGGTGACGTATATGGTCATGATGCCGAGTTCTTTCTGGATGCGGCGGATTTCCTCGCGCATTTCAATCCGTAACTTGGCGTCTAGATTGGCGAGCGGCTCGTCCAGGAGCAGCAACGACGGTTCATAGACCAGAGCCCGGGCGATCGACACCCGTTGCTGTTGCCCGCCCGACAGATCGGACGGATACCGGTGGGCTAATTCGGAAAGTCCGACCAGGCTCAACACCTCGGATACACGCCACTTGATGGTATCGGGCGACGCCTTGCGCACGCGCAGGCCATAGGCGACGTTTTCGAAAACCGTCATATGCGGGAACAGGGCATAAGACTGGAAAACCATCCCGATATTGCGGCGAGACGGCATGACGTGGATGAAGTTCCGGCCGTCAAAGTTGATCGTGCCGGTCGTGATGCTCTCCAACCCCGCGATCATCCGCAGGGTTGTGGTCTTGCCACAGCCGGACGGCCCCAGCATCGTAAAGAACGTGTCTCCGGCCAGCTCGAAGCTGACGTCGTTGACGGCGCAAACTTCACCATGGGAAGTCTGGAACACTTTCGTCAGGTTCTGTACCGTCAGGGTATGATCAACCATGGCCGGATGCCGTAAGCCACCGCAAACAGCCAACGTCCTATGTTGCTGCTCCGGGGTCTATCCTTTTCTGTACGTGACTGGGGCAGGCGTGGATGGCGACGGATTGCAAAAATCGATACGTCGCCATCCCCCAAGTCAATGCCTCACCCGCCCTTTTGCTTTTTAGAGAGGATCTCGTCGAATCGCTTCAGGAATTGCGTCTGGTTCAGACCCGCAGCCTTCGTGTCATAGGCGAATAGCTTGATCGAATCGAGGGGCGGTTGACCCGCCGGAAGCTTGACGTCGGGCCTCGGAACCCGCCGCTGGCGAACTTCGACGTTGATCTTCTGACCTTCGGCGGAGTTCATGAAATCGGCGAACAGCCGGGCGTTTTCAGGATTCGGCCCACCCTTTATGATCGCTACACCTTCGATGCGCATTCCGGTGCCTTCGTTTGGGTAGATCGGTCCGACGGGAAACCCCTTCGCGGCTTCATTGTACACCTTCGATTCCTCCGTGATGCCGACCGCGACCTCGCCCTTCGCCACATTCAGATAGACCAGTTTAGACTTCGAAACGATAGTGGCGTTGGCGACCACCTTCTCAACCAAATCCCACCCATGAAGTTGGACCATTTGCGCTAGCTGGGCATAGGCATTCCCCGAAAGTGACGGATTGGCCATGATGATCTTGCCCTTGTATTTTGGGTCGCCGAGATCCTTCCAGCCCTGCGGTGCATCCTTGAGCGGCATCAGCTTGGTGTTGACGATGAAAAGCTGAAGCGCCACCTGGTAGCCGTAATAGAGATTATTTGGGCCGATGGCGCTGGCCGGAAACTTGCCGTGCTCCTTCGACTTGTAAGGCTCGAACAGCTCCGGCGCCGACGTGTAAGCCTCCATCGTCAGCTGGGAAACGTCGCCCCGCGGATTCTCCTTTTCCGCCCTAATGCGGGTGAGAATCTCTCCGGTGCCCGCGGTGATCGCCTCGACTTTGATCTTCGGATATTTCTTGTTGAATGCCTCCGCAAGCTTGGCGGCGAGCTTCGTGCTCGTGTTGTTGTAGAACACCACTTTGCCCTCCTGGGCCGTGGCGGCATGCGGAAATGCGAAGGCAACCAAGAGAGCGCACAACCATGCCCGAATCGAAAAAGTTCCCATTACAGCCTCCCTGGCTTCCGAGATGTTGGACTTGGCGCGGTCGTTGCGACGGCGACCGCCGACACCGGCAGACACATTGCTTTCCGAGCCCGGGCCCGCTCACACGGCGACGACACCTGCGGTGATCCACGCGGCTCCGGATCGGACATCGTCAATTTACACACTGCTACCCCGATGACAGATTTTGCCCGTTTATTTTGGATAATGTTGATTTTAAGGCTTGCCGCCCCGGCTCTGTCAAGACGGTCTCGCCCGTCGCTGACCGCCGTGTCGCGGGGCCATCCCGATCCCGTCGCACCGCCGGCAAATTCAAACAAAATAGGACCTCCCCTTGATCAGGACGTCGCCGTCCAGGGTCACCGTGGCGCCGACTGAGACCACGTCGGTATGCTGTTTGCCCTCAAGGCCGGCGCGGCCGAGGCCAATGTTGACGCAGCCCATGACCTTTTCCGCCTCGGAGGAGAACGCCGGCGGTTTCGGCTGCGCGAGCGACGCCTTCGGGTTGAATCCGAGCGTCAGGTGATCGAAGCAATACATGCTAGGGTCTTTGAAGGACTTCAGGAAATCGTCGTACTGCCGCGCCTCCCGGCCGCCCTCGATCCTGACCACCCAGCCCTTCTCGAACGTCAGTGCAACCTTCCCCCTCAGCCGGTTAACGGGCGGGATGATGACGCCGTTGACGACGAACGTGCCGTTGATGCTGTTGCGCTCGATCGGAACCTTCACCTTGCCGTTGGGGATGGTCTCGTAATCGCCCCGGTTGCGCGGCATCCCGTGGCCGACGTAGACGGGCTTCGCGCCGTCAATGCGCAGACCGAGGACGCCGCCGGGGGCGGTCCGGATTTCCAGCTCCCGCCCCGCCTCGAGGGTTTTCGCGAGGCGCTCGCCGTGTTTGCGCATGACCCTGTAATCGACGCCGACGAAGGCGCGCTTTAATACCGCGTGGTCGGCCGGGTGCAGATTGAGGAACCGGACGCCCTTCTCCCGCGCCTCCTTCTCGAGGGTCGTGTGCGAGAGGTAGACATCGAGGCAGATCACCAAGTCGGCCTCGCGGAGGGCGGTTGCGATTGGTTCCGGCGGGTGCGTGTAGGCCGGCCGGTTGGCGTAGGTGACAACGGAGACGTCGTCGCCGACGACGTCTCCAGCGACTTCCAGGAATGCCCGCTTCATGCTTTCGTCGGTGGTCGCCTCGGAAAGGATCACGACACGCTCGCCCGTCTTGCCGTTGGCGCAGTCCCTGACCGCAAAACGCGCAATATCCGACAAGGTCTTTTTCATCATGCGACCCTTCTGCCCGCCGTTTCGACGCCGACCTAGCGGCGCCGTCCGCGCCATTCGAACAGCCCACCCTTGCCGACATGCATGTTGGCGAGCGTACGGTCGGCGTGGTTCATCCGCCAGGACAGCATCTTGCGGGCGTATTCAAGCTCCTGTGTGCGACACGCGGGGTCGCCGGAGCGATTGTCGAGCTCGTCAGGGTCGCTTTCGAGGTCGAAGAAAAGCGGCGGCAAGGCGGTGAAATGAACGTACTTGTAGCGCTCGCCGCGGATGACGGCGAGGCTGCATTGGTCGGGCATCAGGCCGAGGGCCTTGGCCGCGGCTCGCTCGCGGACCTCCCGAAAGTCGAATTCCCAATGCGCCTCGGTGCGCCATCCCGGCGCCTTTCCGTCGTGGAGGAACGGCAGCAGGCTCTCCCCGTCGCACTGCGGCGGAACGTCGTTGCCGATCCACTCGAGTATCGTGGGCATGAGGTCCACTGCCTCGGTGAACGCATCGACCCGTTTTCCCCGCAATCCGTCCGCCGTTTTATCCGGGTCCCGGACGATCAACGGGACGTGAAACGCCTGATCGAAATATCCGTTCTTTGCCATCAGGTGATGGTCGCCCAAGTATTCCCCATGGTCGCTAGTGAAGATGACGAGAGTATTGTCGTATTGTCCGGTTCTCTCAAGGAAATCGATGATCCGGCCGATGTGATGATCGACCTCGGTCATTAGCCCGAAGTAGACGGCTCTGGCCTGGCGGATTTCCTCGATCGGGGTATCCGCCTCCCGGCCCCCGAGCAGCGACAGGTAGTTCGCCCGACGATGATTCTCGATCATCCAGGCAAGGTAAGAGTGTTGGCGCGCTTCCGCGGCGGCGGAGGCCGCGCGCCTGACTGCCGGGACGGAGTCGGGATCATAGAGAGCGTTGTAGGGTTCCGGCGCCACCCACGGCCCGTGCGGCTTCTTGATCGACAGGTGCAAAAACCAGTTGTTCTCGTTTTGCAGCGGCAGCCATTCCAGGGCCCGATCGCAAAGAAAGGCGGTTTCGCTGTCCTCGGCGCGGTAGAGGGTAGGTGCGTAGGTGGTGCCGCGCTCTTTGGCGCCTGGATAGTTCTTCTGTTGCTGCGCCGTTCCGTCAGGGGTCAGCGGCCCCGGAAAGTCTTTCCCGCGAAGATACACCAGCCAGGGTTCCCACTTGCCGGCTACGCCGGGCCTGAACCCAGGCAGGATTCCCTCGTAGTCTTGGAGCCGCGGGTCGTTGGGGTTAACGGTGCGCGGGTCGACGGAGGTGCTGGTGTAACCGAAAAGCGTCGGGTCATACCCCTTGGCGCGCGCCTCCAGCGCCAGCGTTGTATGGCGCGCATCCAGCGGCGTGCCGTTGTTCACCGAGCGGTGATTGAAGAGGTACAAGCCTGTGTATAGGGAGGCCCGCGCTGGCCCGCTCGGAGACGCCTGAGTGTAATGTCTGGTGAATGTGGTGCCCGCCTTGGCCAGCCGGTCGAGGTTCGGTGTCCTCAGCGACGGATGTCCCAAAATGCCGAGACACTCTCCCCGCCAATTATCGGCGACGATAAAGAGTACATTTCGTTTGGCCAGGTCAGGCATCGAGCCATCAATGGATCTGGGTGAGGGTGCTCACGTTTCGGTGCGGACCATCCGCGCCTTCCGTTGCATACCCGATTTGCCACGCCGGGCGACGAGGATTTCCGCCGGCAACCCTTTCAGCGTTTTTGCAACCTCGGCGCTGGGCTTCTTGTCGGTGACCAGGTAGACGGCTTTCTCCAGGTTGTCCACCTGGTGGGTCGCCATGCGATTGAACTTCGTGTGATCGGCGAGGACGACCGGCACGCGGGCACGCTCGAGCATCATCGCCCTCAGCTCCGCCGCCTCGCGGGAAAAGTCCATCAGCGTCGGGTGCGGCGATATGACGCCGGCGCCGATGAACGAGTAGTCGGCGAAATAGCGCTGCAGCATCAACGTCGAATCGCGGCCGATGGTGGCGCCCTCGGAGGCCTGCAATTGGCCACCCAGGATGTAGACCTCGTTGCCGTTGCGGCCGGCGAGACAGCTTGCGGCCTGGATTCCAGCGGTGAACACCGTCAGGTTGCTGTGCTTGGTCAGCGCCTCAGCGACGCAATAGGCGGTCGTTCCGTAATCGATGATGACGGTCGCCCTGTCGGGCACCAGCGACGCAGCCAAGGTCCCGATGGCGCGCTTACTCTCGATGTTGGTCGCGATCCGGTCGGCGAACGCCGGTTCGAACGTATCGAGCGAAAGGGCGCCGCCGTGCGCGCGACGGATTAGGCTTTGCTTGTCGAGGAGGATGATGTCGCGCCGAATGGTCTCGACGGAGACGTCGAACCGTCGGGCCAACTCGGCGATCGAAACCGAGCCGTGGGTCGCGACGGCATCGAGAATCCAGCGGCGACGCTTACCGGCAATCACACAATATCCCTCATGCCCCCAGAGCCGGGCGCGATCATCGGCAATGCCGAAGACCAACCACCAGCCGCGGCCGGCGCTCAATCTATCGCAAAATGCCGCCGATGACGATTCCCCAGGTGGCCGAAATCGGGCATCCATGCACAACCACCTTGCCCGGTGGGGTCGGCAAGGCTCGCGGTCCCGCCATGGCTCAATCGTCACGGCCCAGACCCTCGCCCTCGACGTCCCCGATCACGTCTTCGAGAATGCCGAGGGCTTGATCGATGTCCCGGATGGTGGTGATCAGGGGCGGCGTCAGGGAGACGACATTGCCCATAGTGATCTTGAAGCTGAGGCCCCGATCGAGACAACGGTAGAGCACGGCGTCCGCCGCGGCGGCGGCCGGATCCTTGTTTTCGCGGTCACGGACGAGCTCGATGCCCATAATCAGGCCAAGCCCGCGGACGTCGCCAATCAGCGGGTGGCTGGTTTGCATCTCCTTCAGCCGCGCCAGCGCATAGCCGCCGATGATGCGGGCGTTCTCGACCAGATTTTCCCTTTCGATGATCTCGATGGTGGTCAGCGACGCGCGGCAGGTGACTGGGTTTTTCTCGTGGGTGTAATGGCCGATCGCCCAGTCGCCGGCGACGTCGAGCTCGGGACGGGCGATCATCGCCGCGATGGGAAGCCCGCCGCCGAGCCCTTTGCCGAGGACCAGGATGTCGGGCGTCACGCCCTCGTGCTCGCACGCGAACATCCGGCCCGTCTTGCCGAGGCCAGTTGGAATCTCGTCGAAGATCAGGAGCGTTCCGTGGCGGTCGCACGCCTCGCGCACCTGCCGCCAGAAGCCAGGCGGCGGGATGTACGGGATCGAGCGGATCGGCTCGGCCACCACTGCGGCGACGTCGCCCTCCTTTTCGAGGACATAGTCGACGAACGTCGCGCACCGCATCTTGCAGAGCTCCAGCGACGGACCGCCGTCAACGTCAGGGTATCCGTACGGGCAGCGGTAGCAGGCAAAGGGGGCCACGTGCTCCGCGCCCGGCATCAACGGCCCAATCGGCCCGGATCGGAAGGTATCCTCGCCGCCGATCCCGGCGGCGCCGAATCCGGCGCCATGGAAGGAGTCCCAGAACGACACCGTCTTGTACCGCCCGGTCGCGGCGCGCGCCACCTTCAGCGCCATTTCGATGGCTTCGGAACCACCCGGCGCAAACAGCACCTTGCCGAGCGGCGGCGGGGCGATCTCGGTCAGCTTTCGCGCCAGCGCGATTGCCGGTTCGTTGGTGAACCGCCGCGGCGCAAACGGCAGATCGTCGAGCTGTCGTTTGACAGCGGCAATGAGGTCCGGGTGGCCGTAGCCGAGGTGATGCACGTTGTTGCCATGGAAGTCCATGTACCGGCGGCCGCCGACATCCTCGATCCAGATGCCTTCGGCCCTGCGGAGCGCGTTCAGGCAGGGAGTCGACAGCGACTGCTTCAGGAAATAGCGCTCGTCCTCCTCGACCATCGTCCTGGATTCGGGGGTCGTGTAACTGGTCCGCCACACCGCGCGCGCTGGCGAGGTGTTGCTGTCGCCATCCGACTGCCAATGCCGCGGCCCGCCGGGAAAATGCCTTACGGAGTGGTCCATGTTGATTGCTCGCGCCTGCAACGGCGCACCCTCGGTCGGGCATTTTCAACATAATCCCAACTTTATCAACAATTTTCCAACACGACGTCCGTACACCCCCGCCCCAGCTAGACGAGCGCGGTGTCTCGCGCCTTTAGGGCACGAGCCCGGATGGCCGTGGCGAGGGCCTCGGTCGGGTGCCACGCCTAGAATCCGATTGGCTGCGTCAAGTGGTAATTGTGGGTGAGGGTGTGCCAGTCGTCGATGTCGACTTTGCGGTTGTAGACGATCAGCGGCACGTTGGATTCATCGCTGCCGCCGTGGGTGCGGAAGCCCTTCGGCAGCTCTTCGATGCCGATGGCAACGTCCAGCGGTCCGAAGACGGTATCGATGTCGCCGGTCACCATCATGTCGCCGATCCGATCCGGATGCAGCTGGAACCGCGACGCCGCAGTGTAGCGGTCGTAGACGGCCTCGACGCCAGCGAGTCGGCGGCAGATGTCAGCGGCGCGCTCGAAATCGGCGGGGTGGTTGAGGAACACGAACGCCGTGCCGCCGAAGGTACGGTGGTGCTTCACGTAGGGATCGCGCTCGGCCGACATGGCGAAGAAGATCTCGCAGCCCTTGGCCGGCAACACCTTGTTCAGGTCGTAGCATAGCCGTTTGAAGTTCATCCCGTGGTCGGCCGACATGTAGACCTCGAGATCCGGATGCTCGTTGAGGGTCTCCCCGAGCAGCTTGTCGAATTCGCTAAGGTGGAACTGCGACATCGCCCCGGACGGCGGCTCCATGTGCATCGGATAGTCTGTAGTATGGAAATAGACCAGGTCGCTGTCGGTCTCGTTGAGGACGATCTGCGTCGCCCGGAACAGCCAGTGATTGATCTCCGGTGAATAGATGTCCGGCGCCGGCCCGAGGCGATCGACCCAGTTGATGTCGCTGCCTTCCGCCTCCGCCGGGCGCTCGGCCGCCAGCCGGATGATCGCGCCGGTGCGGAGCAGCGACTGGGTCTTGCGCTTGGCGGTCATCAACGCCGACTTGAGGCCGTGTTTGGCCGCGCGCTCGAAGATGGTCGGCGCTAGGACCATCGCCGCCTTGTCCATGTATTCCTCCTTCCTGGTGCGCAGGTCGAAATACGAATTGGCGGTGATGCCGTGGTCCCTGGGCGCGCAGCCGCAGCAAATGCCAGTGTTGTTGACGTTGGTGACGGTCGGCATGATCGCCTTCACCGTCTTGTAGAAACCGCGGGCGATCATGCCCTTGGTATTCGACATTTCGCTGGCCTGTAGATAGGCCGGGTCGAAGCCGTCCATCATAATGATCAGGATCTTGCGTTTGTTGGCCATGTCGATCAGCTCCCTGTTCGATCGGCGGCGCTGAAACAGCCCGCGCGCCGTGTTTCTTTTCCCGCTCACGCGCCTGTATGGCGTCGAATCCCGTCCGTCGCGCAACCACCTTGGCGAGGGAATCCTAAACCGACCGAATTTCATGTCAACTGTCAACTGGTGACATGAAATTCGCGCCGAGGCTATTTTTGTCGCCTTTCGGTTGCTGGTCCGCACGCGATGGAGGTGTCCTGGTTATGTCAGCCGACCGCACGAAGCGACATACATCGGCGCTCGAGATTCTGCGCACTCAGTCGCTGACCAGCGTGGTCCAGCAGGAAATCGAGCGCATAATTTGGGACGGCGAGCTACAACCTAAGGCTCGGGTCAACGAAATGGCACTGGCGGGCCGGTTCGGCGTCAGCCGTGGCCCGATCCGCGAAGCCTGTCGCGCGCTGGCAGCGATGGGGCTGTTGGAAGTGACGCCGAGCCGCGGTTTTTCAGTCCGCTCACTGGATGCCAAGGATGTGGCCGAGCTCTACGAGGCGCGGGCCGGGCTTTGCGGATTCGCCGGGACGCTTTTGGCCGAACGGCTCGCCGACGCAGACTTCAAGCGTCTCGAAGCGATGGTCTACAAGATGGATCGGGTTGCCGACGCTGGGGACGTGGAGCGGTATTACCGGCTGAATCTGGAATTCCACCACGCGCTGATCGCGTTGACCGGCAACGAGCGGCTGACGCAGATCTACGACGGGGTCGTCAAGCAACTGCATCTTTGCCGGATCAAGGCATTGTCGCAGGCCGGCGCATTGGTGGCGTCTAACGCCGAACATCGGCGGATCGTCAAGACGCTCAAGACCCAGGACGCGCAGCGCGCGTTCACCGTCATGTCCGATCATGTCAAGGCGAGCCACGGGCGGATGCTGGCGGTCATGAGTGCCGTTACGTAGCCTGTCCCGCACGGCCAAAGCCGGTGATCGCAGAGAGACGACATGATCCCACGCCACGATAGACAGGCGACGGGTGACGCCGTAGGCGTCTCGCTGATCACCGGATTCCTCGGCAGCGGCAAGACGACGCTGTTGAATCGATTGCTGCAACATCCGGGAATGGCGGATACGGCGGTCCTGATCAACGAATTTGGAGAGGTCGGGCTCGATCACCTGCTGGTCACCGAGCTCGGCGATGACGTTGTGCTGCTGTCGTCAGGCTGCATCTGCTGCACCATCCAAGGGGCGCTTGTCGACAGCCTGAAGGGCCTGTACATGAAGCGGCTCGCCGGCCAGGTGCCGAAATTCTCGCGGGTAATCATCGAGACCACGGGTCTCGCCGACCCAGTCCCGATCGTCACCTGCCTGATGAAGGATCCACTGTTTAAACACAGCCATCAGCTCGAGAGCATCGTAACTACCATCGACGCGGTCTACGGCAACCAGCAGCTTGACGACCATCCGGAAGCCGTCAAGCAGGTGGCGATGGCCGACCGCATCGTTGTTACCAAGACCGATCTAGCCAATGCCGGCGACGTCGCAGGCCTTTTGGATCGGCTCAAGGCGCTCAACCCGGGCGCGGTCGTCATTCCGACGACCTTCGGGCAGGTGAGCCCGGATCGGTTGTTCGACGCCTCGATCTATGATCCGAAGACCAAGACCGTCGACGTGCAGCGCTGGCTGAACGACGAGGTCTACCGGCCCATAGGCAGCAACGGCCACGGTCATCATGGTGACGAGGCCGGCAGACATGACGACCACAATCAAGATAAGGTCGACGTCAACCGACACGACGAGCACATTCGGTCGTTCTGCGTCATCTTGGAGCGGCCTGTCGACTGGCAAGCTTTCCTGAATTGGTTCGAGGACTTGGCCAACGAGAAGGGCGACAGCCTCCTACGCGTCAAGGGGATCATTAACGTCGCCGGCGAACCGGCGCCTTACATCGTCCACTGCGTCCAGGCGACGCGCCATTCCCCCGGCAGGCTGCCAACGTGGCCGGACGACGACCGACGGTCGCGCATCGTCTTCATCACCTATGACCTGCCGCAGTCGGCAATCGAGGAGTCGTTGCTGGCAACGCAGGTGTCGGAAACGCCGGATCGATGGGACACCGGCCGCGGTGGCGCACCGGATGGGGACGGCAGCGAGCCGACAACGCCGGCGACGACGCCCATGCGATGGCTAAATGATGCCGAGGTCAGCCGACTGTTCGGCGCCCTGGCGCCATTCGGCTTGCATCCAGTGGCCAATCTCATCCGGCTTATGCTATTGACCGGCGCCGGCATCGCCGAGCTGGCCACGGCGCGGTGGGATCAGTGCGATCTCGATCAGGGCGTCTGGCGGAAGCCGGAGAAAGGGGCAAGCGGGACCGAAACGCGGCGGGTTTCGCTGGCATCGCCGGCGCTTTTGCTGTTGCGCCACATGCGGTCACGAGAAGCCGATGGTGACCTTCTGT
>Ga0326597_10009426_pt1 | contig 13074 bp, 12 predicted proteins | sample RVTome_12_FD_203789 | JGI IMG/M metagenome (GOLD analysis project Ga0326597, IMG submission 203789) | Soil microbial communities from uranium-contaminated site in the Upper Colorado River Basin, Wyoming, United States - RVT100D185 | ecosystem: Environmental > Terrestrial > Soil > Contaminated >... | reverse complement strand
TTATAAAAATAAATAGAGTACTTTTAAACCTAAGTAACCATCATGCAGCATTTGGATTTAAAATCACGGGGAGCTGGACTTAACACACCAAACAGGTTTGAGCCGCTTTACATAGATTATTCCGATGAAAATCTTGAGGAATATTTTGATGATTTGGAAGATACAAAAAGAATCAAGACACAGTTTTTCAATGATACTACTAAATCAATCCTCGCCAAAAATGACAGTCCCGATTTGGGATTTACGTACAGCATAAATCCATACCGCGGCTGCGAACACGGATGCATATACTGTTACGCGAGACCGACACACGAATACCTTGGATTTTCAGCCGGATTAGACTTTGAAACGAAGATTATGGTTAAGCGCGATGCAGCCAAGCTGCTTGAAGAAGCATTCAGCAAGAAAAGCTGGGAACCGCAAACGATTATGTTTTCTGGAAATACAGATTGCTACCAGCCTGTCGAAAGAAAATTGAATATTACAAGGGCATGCCTCGAAGTCTTTCTGAAATTCCGCAATCCGGTGGGAGTTATAACTAAAAATGCTCTCATACAAAAAGATATTGATATTTTAAAGCAGCTCAATGAATTAAACATTGTTACTGCTGTCATCTCTGTTACAACACTTAAACGTGAATTATCAAGAAAATTTGAGCCGAGAACATCGGTTCCGTTAAAACGGCTTGAAACAATTTATAAGCTCTCATCAAATGGAATTCCCACAGGCGTAAATGTTGCACCCATAATCCCCGGTTTGAATGACGAAGAAATTCCCGCAATCCTTAAAGCTGCATCGGAAAACGGGGCAAAGTTTGCGGGAAGAATTATTCTCCGCCTCCCCTACTCCGTTAAGGATTTATTTCTTGACTGGCTCAAAAGAAATTACCCTGAAAAAGCATCAAAGATTATAAGCAGAATCCACGATGTAAGGAAGGGTCAGTTAAACAGTGCTGAGTGGGGCAAGCGGTTTTCCGGTGAGGGCGAATATGCGGAGCATATCCATAAATTATTTAAAATAAGCTGCGAAAAATACGGTTTGAATAAGGAGAAGTTTAAAATCAGGACCGATTTATTCAGACGGGTTAAAATGGAGCAGGAAGAGCTATTTGGATAAATTATTAAACATAAATTCAATAAATTTGTATATCCAATTAATTTTATTACTCCCGCATAATGTCCAGCGATAAAGATTTAAACTCAAGTGCTGAGCTTGCAAAAATTAAATCAGTCATAGAAGAAGCGGCTAAACGGCATAAAGCTATCGAGGAAAATTTAGACCCTTCCTTGAAAACAGAACCATTTCAGAAAAAAACCGAAGAAGTAACATCCAAAGAAGAGGACGTGCCGATAACTATTTATATAACGGATGAAATTCTTGATGAGTCAAATGACTTTGGAATAACCGACTTCGATTTGCATCTTTTCCAGAACGGAACATTTTACAAAGTTTTCGAAAAATTCGGAGCGCAGCTCTGCACTAAAGGTGGAACAAGCGGAGTGCAGTTCACAACTTGGGCGCCGAATGCTAACGGCATAAGCGTAATCGGTGAATTTAACGGATGGCAGGAAGGATTGAATGAAATGGAAAAGATTCACGACGGAGGGGTTTGGTCGTGTTTTGTTCCCGATTTAAAAGAAGGCGATACTTACAAGTTTTCTATCAACTCGAATGTTGACGGACAAAACAAAAGAAAAATCGACCCGTACGCCTTCCGCTCCGAGCACAGACCAAAAAATGCATCCGTTGTCCACGACATTAATAAATATAAATGGAATGACAGCGAGTGGCTTGAAAAGAGAAAATCGCATACTTTTAAAAATTCACCCATAAACATTTATGAGCTTCATCTTGGCTCATGGAAAAGGAATTACGATAACAAGGATTTTCCCAATGAATGGGGCTATTTGAATTACGGACAGCTTGCTCATGAAATTGTTGACTACGTCAAAAAAATGGGCTACACTCACATTGAGCTTATGCCTGTTATGGAGCACCCGCTCGATATCTCGTGGGGATACCAGGTTACGCATTACTTTGCGCCGTCGAGCCGCTTCGGTCTGCCGGATGATTTTATGTACTTTGTTGATTACTGCCACCAAAACGGAATCGGGGTTATACTCGACTGGGTTCCAGCCCACTTCCCCGCCGATGAGCACGGGCTGGCTTTTTTTGACGGCAAGCAAATCTACGGATACGAAAGCTGGAAAAAAGGTTTTCACAAGGACTGGAATACATACATTTTTGATTACGGGCGTCCCCAGGTGCAGAACTTTTTGATTGCAAGCGCATTTTTCTGGCTTGAGAAATACCACGCTGACGGTCTAAGGGTCGACGCTGTCGCAAGCATGCTGTATCTTGATTACTCGCGCGAGAATTGGGAGTGGGAGCCGAACATTCACGGCGGGAGGGAAAACCTTGAGGCAATTGAGTTTTTAAAACATTTAAATGATATCATCCATAAATACCACCCCGATACGCTGATGATTGCGGAGGAATCAACCGCCTGGCCCGGAGTTTCGCATCCCGTCAATGAGGGCGGGCTTGGATTTGATATGAAATGGAATATGGGATGGATGAACGATATGATGTTCTACTTCTCTAAAGACCCCGTGCATAGAAAATACCACCAGGGCAAAATTACGTTTTCGCTTTGGTATGCGTTCAGTGAAAATTTTGTCCTGCCTGTTTCGCATGATGAGGTCGTGCACGGCAAAAAATCACTTTTGGAAAAAATGCCCGGCGATAACTGGCAAAAGTTTGCTAACCTGCGTTTGTTCCTCGGATTTATGTTCGGGCACCCGGGCAAGAAGCTGAATTTTATGACCACCGATATTGCTCAGTACAACGAGTGGAACTCGGAAACGCCGCTTGAATTGAACCTGCTTGAGCTTGATATGAATAAAATGCTTAACCTGTATGTAAAAGATTTAAATAACCTTTACATCTCACACCCTGCATTATATGAAATTGATTTCGAGAATGAGGGATTTCACTGGGTAGATTTCTCCGATGCAGCAAGCAGTGTGCTTTCGTTTTACAGGATTTCGAAGGACAAAAAGCAAGTCCTGCTGTTTACGCTTAATATGACTCCGGCTGTGCGGTATGATTATACAGTAGGCGTGCCTGAAGCGGGATTTTGGAAGGAAATATTTAACAGCGATGCTGAGATTTACGGCGGAAGCGGAATCGGTAATATGGGCGGAATGCAGTCCAAACCCGTTGCGCATAAAAACCGGGAACACTCGATTAAAGTCACTCTCCCCCCGCTTGCGGTGAATGTGTATGGATTGGAAAAAAATCATTGATATAAAAATTAACTTTAAATCTGCTAAACAATGAAACTCAGCAAAAAAATATTATTCATTATTTTATTTAGCTTCGCTCTGAATATTCATTTATCATACGCTCAGGAACAAGCTGTAACCCAGACTCTGGAATCGCAGCAGAAAACAAGCCCCACCGACGCGCTGCAAATGCTTAAAGACGGGAATCAAAGATTCATCGATAGCAATATGAATCACAGGGATTTGTTAGAGCAAGTGAAAGCAACGGCCAAGGGACAGTATCCTTACGCAGTGGTGCTAAGCTGCATCGATTCACGGGTTGCACCTGAGCTGGTTTTTGACCAGGGTATCGGGGATATTTTTGATGTGCGGATTGCCGGAAACTTCGTTAATGAGGATATACTGGGCAGTCTTGAGTTCGCCTGCAAAGTCTCTGGAGCTAAATTGATTCTCGTTATGGGCCATACCAACTGCGGGGCAATTAAGGGGGCAATCGATAACGTTCAGCTTGGCAACCTTACGGGTATGCTGGATAAAATAAAGCCCTCTGTGGAAAAAACGAAATATGACGGACTCAAGTCTTCAAAAAACCACGCGTATGTTGACCTTGTTTCAAAAGAAAACATCCTGCGCTCAATAGAGCTGATTAAGCAAAGCAGCACTGTGCTTAAGGAAATGCTTGAAAAAGGTGAAATTTCAATCGCCGGATGTATGTATGACCTCGATACAGGCACAGTTGAATTTTATTGATTTTTTTTATTACTAATTATTTATCACTAATTGTAAATGAATTACATCGCTTTCCTAAGGGGAATAAATGTATCGGGGCAGAAGCTGATTAAAATGGAAGACCTGCGGAAGTTGTTTGAGAAAATGGGCTATAAAAACGTTCGGACATACATACAAAGCGGAAACGTTGTATTTGAATCACCCAAAGCCAAAAATGAATCGCTTGCTAAAAAAGTTGAAGATATGCTTGAAAAGGCGTTGGGGTATGATGTTACGGTCGTAATCAGAACCAAAGAAGAAATCCAATCGGTAATCGCGGCCTACCCTTTCAGCAAAATTAAAAACCATGATACATACAGGGTAAACGTGGCGTTTTTATCCTCTGAACCGGATAAAGCAAACATAAAAGAACTTGAATCACTCAGCAGTATAAATGAAATGTTTAAGGTCGCCGGAAACCATGTTTACGTAATATACAAAATAGTTTTTTCTGACACATTAACCGGGAAAAATATCCTTGAAAAGAAACTGAAAGTCAGGGCAACCATGCGCAACTGGAACACAACAAACAAAATCCTGAATGTATAAAATGGAAGTACTCAAACAGCAATACAGAATTATCAAAGGCTCACGTGAAGTTGTATTAAATTACTGCCAGTCTATTAAGTTTGAAGATTTAACCAAGAGTATCGAAAGCTTCAACAAAAACAGCGTTTGTTATTTGCTTCTGCATATTGCAAACACTTATAAGTTCTGGCTTAAACGGTTTACATCAGGGCAGGAATTCGAATACTTCACAGAGGAAAAAACGAAAAGTGTCAACGATATCAGAAAAGCTTTTAATGAAGTCAATACATTAGTGGATGAGTTTTTGAATAAGTATAGCGACCGTAATACTCCGATTGAAGGTGAAATATTCTGGCTAAAAAAGAATATGACTTACACGGTTTTGCAGTTGTTCACCCATGTTATAACGCATGAGTTTCACCATAAGGGACAAATTATGACAATGAGCAGATTGCTCGGTTACACTCCCCCAGATGCGGACGTGATAAGGTTTTAATTTATTAACAATTGTAAGGATTTTATAAAACTAATTTTATTCTTATATTTGGATATGACAAAACAAGTTAAAATTATCGTCGAAAAACATGAAGATGGCTTTGTTGCTTATCCCATATGGATTGAAGGCGTGGTAATTGGAGAGGGAAACACGTGTGAAGAAGCATTACAGGACGTAAAATCGGCCATAAAATTTCACATAGAAACATTCGGAAAAGTATAATAATTAATACCTTCCAGAGTCACCAATTCATTATTTCACAAATTCACTATTTCGCTATTTGATTAACATCTGCATACATGGGCATTTTTACCAGCCGCCGAGGGAAAACCCATGGACTGGAGAAATCGAGCGCCAGCCGGGCGCAGCGCCGTATCACGACTGGAATGAAAAAATCTACGATGAATGTTACCTGCCCAACACCGAAGCGGATATTATCGATGACAAAGGAATATTAGTCCACGAAGTTAATAATTTTGAATTTATTAATTTTAACTTCGGACCTACACTTTTAGCATGGCTCAAAAGCAAACACCCGGAAACTTATAAAAAAATTGTTGACGCCGATAAAAAAAGTGTTCTTCAGCATAACGGACACGGGAATGCAATAGCGCTGTGTTATAATCACGTGATAATGCCCCTTGCGAATTTTAATGATAAGCTGACCCAGGTTAAATGGGGGCTTGCGGATTTCAGGCATCATTTCGGAAGAGATTCCGAGGGAATATGGCTGCCGGAAACTGCATGCAATCAGGAAACAATTGAAGCGCTTATTAATGAAAGAATAAAATATATAATTCTGGACACAAGCCAGGCAGCATTTATCAGAAAATTTGGCGAAGAAAAATGGATTGATGTTAATGATGGTTCCATAAATCCCAAACACCCGTACAGATGTTTTTCACAGATTAACAGGGATAATTATATTAATATTTTCTTTTATGACGGTCCAGTATCCAAAGCCGTAGCTTTCGATGACGTGCTGACGAGCTCCCAAAAGGTTCTTGACAAAATCTTTGCCGCGGAGGATAAAAATATTAATTCAGAACAGTTAATAAGCGTTGCAACAGACGGAGAAACATTCGGACACCACAAAAGACATTCAGAGAGAACTCTCGCATTCTTTTTAAAATCACTTGCGCCGCAGAATAATTTAAAAATTGTAAACTTCGGCGAGTACTTGGAAAAGCATCCGCCTGAGTATGAAGTTAAAATAAAACCCGGTGATAACGGCGAAGGAACGTCATGGAGCTGTCCTCACGGCGTAAAGCGGTGGAAGGAAGACTGCGGGTGCGGCGGCGGAGGCGGATGGCACCAGCAGTGGAGAAAACCTTTGAGGGAATCACTCGATTGGCTTAGAAACCAGCTGATAATAATTTATGAAAACATGGGGAGTCATTTATTTAAGGATGTCTGGAAAGCAAGGAATGACTATATCGAGCTGCTGTTAGAGGGTTCAAACAAAAATAAGCATAAGTTTTTTGCTGAAAACGGTTTAAGGAAATTATCCGAAAATGAAATCAGTATTTGCATAAAGCTTCTGGAAATGCAAAAAAATGCAATGTTTATGTTTACAAGCTGCGGCTGGTTCTTTTCGGAAATATCCGGCATTGAAACTCTTAAGATTCTTGAATATGCTTCAAAGACAATGGAGATTGCCGGCGAAATATCAGGCATATCACTGGAAAATGAGTTTTTAAAAAGACTTTCTAAAGCAAAAAGCAACATTCCTGAATACAAAAACGGAAAAATTATTTATGAGAAGCTTGTTGAATCATCACATACACTAAGTTAAGCAAATAAGGCAAATTTTGTCCAGCGAATACTTCCTATACACTCACACAAAAGATAAGTGGCAAACAATCGGCACTAAAAGACGGGCAGGAATTGCAGTACCGCTGTTTTCAGTATATTCAAAAGAGAGTGTCGGAATCGGCGAAATACCCGATTTGAAGCTTCTGATTGACTGGTGCAGAAAAACAGGGATGAGCATACTGCAGCTTTTACCGATGAATGATGTGGGCAACGACTTCGCCCCGTACAGCTCCGTCAGCACATTTGCATTGGACCTGATGTATTTATCACTTAGGCATTTAAAAAATATCGATATTTCAAGTTATGAGAACGATATATTAAAAATGAAACGCAAGTACAGACACTTATTCAGCAGAGTCAATTACAAAATTAAAAAAGCAAAATGCGAGCTTTTATGGCAAATTTATAAAGCCAACAGAACCGATGATATCGATGAGTTTAAAAAATACGTTGAACAAAACGGGTACTGGCTGAAAGACTATGCATTATTTAAAGTTATTAAAGATTCCATTCCAATCCCAAGCTGGGAAGAATGGAATAATTCACTTAAATTCCGGGATTTTGAGGCTTTGAACGAATTAGAAATTAATAATTTCGAAAAGATACGATTCTACTGCTGGCTCCAATGGCAGCTTTTTGAACAAATGGGGGAAATCAAACAATACGCAGCTGAGCATGGAGTTTTACTGATGGGTGATTTGCCTTTCCTTGTATCAAGAGAAAGCACTGACGTGTGGTCGCATCAAAATTATTTCCGGCTTGACTTGTCTTCAGGAGCTCCCCCGGATATGTACTTTGCCCTTGGGCAAAAGTGGGGTATGCCGCCTTATAATTGGGAGCAGATTGAAAAAGACAGCTTTGTTTACATCAGGGAAAAACTTTCATACGCTGAAAATTTTTATGACATGTATAGAATCGACCATTTTGTCGGGCTGTTTAGAGTCTGGACGATTCCGGTAAACGGTGATGCAAAAAATGCGTTAACGGGCAGTTATTTACCGAAGGGAGAGTACTTATGGGAAGCACACGGCAGGAAAATCATTGATGTCATGGTGAATTCCTCATCAATGCTCCCCTGCGCCGAGGATTTAGGCACAGTTCCTTACTGCTCAAACAATGTTCTATATGAATATGGTATCACAGGAATTGATTTCCAGCGTTACTGCAAAAGTGATTTTCACTTCAAACACCGGGCTGAATACAGAGTTAATTCAACAGCAGTCATGTCAACCCACGATTCAAGCTTCTGGATAAACTGGTGGCAGTTTGAGGCGGGAACAATCGATGAGAAGCTGTTTGAGCTTATGTGTGAAAACGCGAACATCGATTACAAACATTATAAATATGCAAAATCCGTTTTATTTGATAAGTACCTCTCCCGATACGGGAGGCTTTACTGGAACGAGAATATCTTTTCGCCTGAAGTATTTATTAACATTCTTCAGCCGCCGCAGGATAAGGCTAATGATTTTATTTATCTTTACTTAGACAGCTTTGATGAAAAAAAGAAATTTTTAGCTTATCTGGAAGATTATAATGAAAATGATAAGATTTCTCCCTATTTAATCCATAAATGCCTGTCGAAAATTAATCAATCGGCTTCTATTTTCAGTATCCAGCTATTACAGGAATATTTGGGATTAGACGAGAATATACTTAAAAAAATAAGAAGGTGGAGCTACAGAATAAATTTTCCTGGAAAAGTAAGCAGAAACAACTGGTCATTAATACTGCCTGTTTCACTGGAAGTCTTGCAGGAACTTACCATAAATGAGGATATAAAAGAGATAATCTTTAAAACAGGCAGAGGTTAGATTTTACATTAAATATATTTAATTATCTTCTTTAAAAATAATGTCTTTAGCCTTATTTAACTCCGCTTTTTCTACTTCGCTAATCTCAGGATACGAGATATTTAGCTGCTCAAGCGTTCCTACTATAATATCCCCCACGGCAGCCCGCATAAACCACTTACGGTCAGCCGGAATTACATACCAGGGAGCATAGCGGGTCGATGTATTGATTATAGCATCCTCGTAAGATTCCATATATCTGTCCCAAAATTGCCTTTCTTTAACATCTGTTACAGAAAATTTCCAGTTCTTCTCAGGCTCCTCAATACGCGCTAAAAAGCGTTCCTTCTGCTCATCTTTTGAAACATGAAGAAAGAATTTTAATATTACCGCCCCGTTATCAGCTATATGTTTTTCAAAATTATTGATAGATTCATATCTTTTCATCCAAAATGAATTATCAATGTTATCAATGGAATTAATCCCGGGAATATTTTGGTAAAGTATGTATTCGGGGTGAACACGGGTTACTATGACTTCTTCATAATGAGAACGGTTGAAAATACTAATCATTCCTCTTCTCGGAAGGGGTTTGTTTACCCTCCAAAGGTAATCATGCTCAAGCTCTTCCGTCGACGGCTGTTTGAAGCTCGTCACTGCACAACCCTGCGGATTTACACCTGACATAACGTGCTTAATTGTTCCGTCTTTTCCCGCTGCATCCATCGCCTGAAATATTATTAGTAAGGAGTATTTATTATACGCGTACAGCATATCCTGGAGCTCGGAAAGTCTTTTAACATCCTGTTCCAGCATTTCCCTTGCATCATCCTTATCTTTAAAATCAGCTGTGTATTTTGTGTCGAATTTTCTTAAATCTACTTTTGAGCCCGGCTTTACAAGTAGCTTCTCGTCAAGTCTGAGATAATTATCTGTGGAGCTCTTACCCATAACGATTTCCTTTCATATACACAAATATACAATTTAGTTATAAAACTTATCATAATAATCCTTAATTTTACCGGGCTGTAAAATTCCTTCATTTACAATTCTTATAAGGAAATCCCTGAACTTTTCATTTTTCTGATTATAATTTTGCTCCTTCATTATCTGGTACAGTGCAACAGCAAGAACGTGAATACCGTCGTCATTTTCCTTCCATCTTTTCTTTGCATCTCTCTTTATGCCGAATTTTTCATTTATTATCTGGTCAAGTGACTGCACACAATCTTCTTCAAACAACCCTTCGAGAGTATTATACCCAAACGAGTGATTATGATTTAATACTTTATCCATTAGAAAGTCATCTTTATTGAATAATTTAATTGTATTTCTAAGCTCCTCGTCATTATTGTAATCGTACGGGGGGTGCATCATTTCATGAACTGCCGTCCTGAGTAATATTTCAAAGGGCCATGCAATATCGGTTAAAAACCGCGTACCGGTTATCTTTATTCCGTGAGGCTGCGAATAATACAGCATATAAACTGTAATGGTATCCGACGGAAGCTTAAAGCCGAGATAGCGTTCATTTTCCTTTATCACATCATAATTAGGTAAACAGGGCTTTATTGTTTTTATTGTATCCTGAACTCTTGGTAATATATTTTGCTTCCAGTAGTTTTCGAAATCAATCTCAGTAAGAAAATAAAAAATAGTTTTTAATTCCTCGTTTACAGATTCAAAAGTCTGCCAGCTTTCTTCACCGTGATATGGGGTTTTTGAAAAATTGGTCTTTAGCTTCACCGTGTTACCCAGAGTATTTATTAGGTCGTCTATTGTCGAATCTTCCACCGCTGAAAAATAAAGACAAAGCCAGGCTGAAATTATTATCCCTTTTTCTTCTTTCAGCTTCTTTTTAAGTCTTGCCAGAGCATCTTTGGCATTGGGAGTAATTTTATCTTTGAATTTATCATATTCACTTTGGTAATATTTAAGATAAAACTCATCTCCCGTCAAAATGTTAAGGAAACAGCATGCATCATATTTTAGTGATGGTTCAATTTTCCATTTAGTCATTGTTGTATCTAATGCATAAAGATTATTATTTAAAGAAAGAATAAACGGTAACAGTAAATATTTGAGCATTTTTATATAATGAGGGCTAAATTATTTACTTCTGCCATTAATTATTCTCCTAATTTCTTCAGTTTTTCAAGTCTTTCTTTTTCATTTTCCTGAAGCCATATATCTTTCGATAAAAGCTCAAAAGCTTTTCTAAAATAATGTTTCGCCTCATCACCCCTGTTCAAAGCAAGAAGGCACTCGGCTATTTCTTCGCTGTTGTAACCGTCTTCTCCTAAGCCGAGCTCATTATTAAAAGCGCTTAATTCAATTTGTTTATCAAGTGCTTCCTCCGTTCGGCCGAGTGAACGCAGTGTTCTTGCAGCACACCATTTTGCGATCGATAAGCCCTGCTTGGTATTTCTTTCGCTATGCCAGATAACATTTCTCTCGAAGAGTTCAAGTGCTTTATTATAATCACCCATATCGTGATATGTCCACCCGGTATTGTTATACAAAGAGCCAAGCCATTTCTTAGCGTTTTCATCCTTTGAGTATTCCGCGTGTTTCATCGCAACCTCGTTCCACTTTAAGGATTCCTCTGCCTTCTCAACAATTCCCATCATATGCGCAGCATCAACTGTGAGGTTATCTTCATTGTATTTTACAGCCTGCTGGTAAGCTGCAAGGAACAGCTCCTTAGCCTTATCATATACTTTGGATGAATTATAAACTCTCCCCCTTTCAAGCATATACCTTATTCTAGGCCTAATATGGTCAGCTTTAATCAGCTTCATTGCCCTGTCGAGAGTCTTGTGCGCATCATCAAACTTCATTTGAAGCCCTTCGGTTCGGGCTACTTGTGTCAATAATTCAATCAAATATGATTTATCTTTTGACTCTTCCGCCTGAGGAAGTATCTCTTTGAATTTCTTTTCTGTTTCAGCGGGATTGTTATAATCCCAGAGTTTATCAAAATCAGGTAATGTATCTGTCATAATTGAAATATTAATCAAAATTAATAAAAAAATAATAGACTTAAACATTATTATATTATTTTATTGCGCCCTCTTTCCCTGCAATTCTTCTTAATAATCCCGTTTGACCTGCATGATATGCCTCATGAAAACTGTAAAATGCCAGGTCCCTCGCTTTTTTCTCATCATTTGTTAAATCAACTGACTGAATCTTTTCCTCAAGCTTTTTTTGTGATTCATCAAGCATTTTCAGCAGCTTCTCAAGTTTCATTGCATTTTCCGCCTTAAGGGGCCCGAAACCTCTTTTATAAAGCTTTATCATATCTTCACCGCACATCTTCGGCAGTCCAAGGATTTCATTAACACTGTCCCTGCTGACAAGTATGTGTCCTATAACCCAGTTAATTGAGTTACCTCCCTCAGCAGGCGACTTTAGGCTATCTTCATGAGTTAAGCCGTCAACATTTGTATGAATCACCCGATGATTAAAATTATAAACAGTAAATATTTCAATGTTATTCATTATTATATAAGATAATTCTTGATTAGACTTCAGAGAGCTGAATCAGAGGCATTATATGCTGATAAACAGCAGTTAGATTTATAAAATTACATTTTTGAATTCAAACTTTCAACTAACAATATAAGGATAAAACGAATATAATCTTTTATACTTCCTTTCAGCTTCTTAAAAACTGCTGAATTTTAAGCCGGGGCAAAATACTTCTTTTTAAAAAAGAGCGCTGCATTAACAAGTAAAATCAGCACAGGAACCTCCACCAGAGGACCTATAACAGCCGCAAATGCCTCGCCGGAATTAATGCCAAACACCGCAATTGCCACTGCAATTGCAAGCTCAAAATTATTGCTTGAGGCGGTAAACGATAAAGTCGTTGTTTTTGGATAATCAGCCCCGAATTTTCTCCCCAAATAAAACGAAACAAAAAACATTATAACAAAATAAAATATCAGAGGAGTAGCTATTCTTAAAACATCTAATGGGATTTTTAAAATATACTCTCCCTTTAAAGAAAACATTACAAATATTGTGAACAGCAGGGCTATCAAAGTCACGGGGCTGATTTTTGGAATAAACTTTGTTTCATACCAGGGCTTGCCTTTGAGTTTTATCAAAATCAGCCTTGTAAACATTCCACCGAAAAAAGGAATACCAAGATAAATGAATACACTTTCGGCTATTTGCGATATTGTAATATCGACTTTGAAGGTGCTTAATCCAAACCATGAGGGCAGAACTGTTAAAAATATATATGCAAATAATGAGAAAAATAAAACCTGGAAAATTGAATTAAACGCAACAAGTCCGGCGGCGTATTCCCTGTCACCTTGTGCCAAATCATTCCATACAATAACCATAGCTATGCACCTTGCAAGACCGATTAAAA
>Ga0326597_10009424_pt1 | contig 13076 bp, 13 predicted proteins | sample RVTome_12_FD_203789 | JGI IMG/M metagenome (GOLD analysis project Ga0326597, IMG submission 203789) | Soil microbial communities from uranium-contaminated site in the Upper Colorado River Basin, Wyoming, United States - RVT100D185 | ecosystem: Environmental > Terrestrial > Soil > Contaminated >... | reverse complement strand
TCACCGTCAGTGACATCGTTCGGGCGGGGACCGGGTCCCACGAGATGACGGTTGGTGAGGTGATGACCCGTCGGCCCGTCACGGTAACGCCGTCGACCCAGGTCTCACGAGCACTCGAACGTATGGCCAGCCTGGCCGTCGGACGATTACCGGTCGTGGCAGAGGACGGCAGCGGCCGCTTTCTCGGCCTGTTCCGAAGGGAGGAAGCGGTCCGGGCCTACCACCAGGCTCTGGCGGGCAGGACCGATCGGGAATTGGTCCGGAGGCGGCTTGATCAGCGCACCGACCCCGGAGCGGGGTACTACGACTTCCTGGTGCCAGAAGAGTCCATCGCCGATGGCAAGCTGGTCCGGGAGATCTCGTGGCCAGACGGTTCGACGTTGGTCTCGGTTCGCAGGATGCGAGAAGTCCTAGTCCCGACGGGAGCGACTCGGCTCCTGGCCGGCGACGTCGTCACCGCCTTTGGCACCCCTTCGTCCCGTACCGAACTGATCAACCGCCTCGATGCCGGGCTCGAGCAGCCCACAGCAGAGATCTTCCTAAACGACGCCGATCCTGAGCCTTAGTATTCCTTTCTATGCCAGCAGGTCAAGCCCTCATCATTGCTGCCGTTGTCCTCATCGTGGTGGCGGTCATACTCAATCGGCGGCGCCAGGCCCTCGGAGAAGAGTTGGGAATCGAGCCATCCCAGAAGAAGCGCAAGGCGGCTTCCCCGGTCCCGCAGGCCACCGTCGAAATCGACCACGCACGGCCGGTGGTCGCCGACTTTCGGATCGAGGGTGATATCGCCCTGGTTCGCTTTGATGTCCCCTATCCGACCGAGGGTGACGAAGTTTTGGCCGACATTTTATTGGGGGAGGCAATCGAGGTGGTGAGGGAGCGACGTCATCAACTCCCCATGTCGAACCTCACCGAGGTGGTGGCGCTGGCCGGCCGTGGCGACACGATCGAGGTGGGACGCACCCGCCTCGACACCCCCGGCCAGCTACCGCCCAAGCTCGATCGAATGGGAATTCTCAACCTGTCTGCTCTCGGACGTGATCCGCTTCAGCAGTCGTTCTCTGAGCATGACTCCACAGACGTGGTCCCAGGCACGCTGGGCCGTGAACGCAGGGACGAGTTGAGACCGCTGACCGAAGAGCTTCGGCTGCCCAAGGCCATTGACACCGGTCTCAGGGCACAGGGCGTCGATCCGGCGTCTGCTTCAGCCGGCGAAATGGTGGTGGGGGTGCTCAAGCTGTTCGGATATCAGGTGAGGCCGGCGGGGATGTCTGGCTGGCTGGCCAGCAAGGCTGGAGAAACGACCTACATTGTGGAGGACCGTTACAAACCGGGGGACCATCCTGAACTGGACGAGGCTTCGATCCGTCGTTTCATGGTGGAGTTCTCGACGGTTGGCGCCAATCGGGGCCTGCTGGTCTCTGAGAAGTACGGGCCCTTCGATATCTATTCCCTCGAGCGCCGGGAGCCGCGGGTGCGGTTCATCACCCGTGAACGAATCCAAAAGCTGATCGATTCGCTGGCAATCTCCTGACGCTTTCCCTTAGAGGTACAAGCGCCGGCACCGGCTAGGCTGAGGCGGTAAGGAGGGCTCTACCGCAATGTTTTCACCCAAAGGTCCCGAATGGATCATCATCCTCGTCGTGATCCTTTTGATCTTCGGCGCCCGCAAACTTCCCGAATTGGCCCGTTCGATCGGAGCATCGGCCAAGGAATTCCGTAAGGGAATCCAGGAAGGTTCGCAGGAAGCCGACGCCGCCACCAACGAGGGCATGCCCGTGGAGAAAGACTCCCAGTCTTAAGACGATTTTCGGGAATTGGTGTTGCGGCTTAACCGCAACTAACCGTCACCCCAGGGCACGCTCATACTCCGCAAAGTCGCGGGCCTGATCGATTTGATCCGTTGCGATGATCTCGGTTATTACACCGTCGGCGTTAAGCACATAGGTTGAGCGCATCGCCACGCCCAGAGCGGGGTTGAAACAGCCATATGACTGAGCGGTAGCTCCATGGGGCCAGTGGTCGGACAGAATCGGAAAGGTGAAATCCTGATCCTTGGCCCAACGCCGATTGGAGGCGACGCTGTCGCAGGTGATGACGGCTACCTTCACTCCCCGTGCCTCCAGGGATGAGAAGTTGTCGCGCAAGGTGCACAGCTCTGACTGACAGGTGCGGGTAAAGGCCCAGGGGATAAAGACCACCATCGCCTTGGACCCGGCCAGATCACTAAGAGTCCGCGTCTGGTAATTCTGATCACGCAGCTCGAAACCGGGTGCCCGAGTCCCCACCTCAGCAATCATCACCTGCTCCTTGACTCACATCTCACCGGTTATGTCTTCAAGCAGCACCCGGGCAGCCCAGCCGACCGGATCATCGAGCTCCGCCGCCACCGGTAGGCGCTCTGGCCCGATCCAGATCCCGTCGACCGCCTCTCGTCCATAACGCTTGGCGACTTCTGCACAGAACCGGGCACCTCGTCGGGTCATTTCATAATCCGCCAGCGGGATTCCCAGCATCGGCGCTTCACCAGGGTGAGGGGAGCTCAGACGGTCAAGTGAGGGCAGCATCATCTGAAATGCGCGTCCCACCAGGAACTGGCAGTAGCCGGTTGTGATCGCCAGGAAACCTTCCAGGGCCCGCCGGTGTGGCAGCCCTTCGGAGCCGCCCATCAGCTCTTGAAGGAGGTCGGGGTCGGCTTGGGTGATGGCGTTGGGATCGGTGTTGAGGATTTCCATGATCTTGTCGGGGTCGGGCACCAGGTGGACCGCATAAGTCCCCAGCAACCGGGAGACGTGTTCAAGCAGCCACGGAACTGCGAAAAGGCCGCGGTGGACGATCTCAGAGGCAACTGCCCACAACCTCACTTCCCGGGGATCTATCCCGGTTTCCTGATGGACCCTCTCGATTCCAGGGCCGATCAGAAGGAGTGAAGTGGGCCTCTCATAGGCGAGGCCTGCCTCGAAAGCACCCGCGTAAGACGAAGCGATTGTGCCTACCGTCGATCCCACCTGCATGCCGGCCAATGCCGCTCCCATGCCAGGAATGGGACCGGCGGTGGCGTCGGCGATCGTCTCCCCCAGATACCCGAAGCCTTCCATGGTTTGGTCAACCCATTGTCGAGCGTCGACCACGGTGATCTCCGCCGGTGGCGCCAACGGGAAGGGCGCCTCGGGCTCGAGTCTCGTCTGGGAGAAGTGGCTCAGCTCCACCAGTTGTTCGGACGCCCAGGGATCGATCGCAGCTCGGTCGCCAGCGAGATGATGAGCGACCTCAGCGGCCAGCTTCCAGTTGACTGGTCCGGGCTGATTGAAGAGCTCGAACAGCCGCGAGAAGAGATCGTCGCTCATCAGACGTGAGGCGTGAGGCGTGAGGCGTGAGTCAACGAAGACATACACTCACATGTTATGGAGGGCGCCAAGGTATCGACACGGGTGGCTGTGCGGTCCGATGAAATCGACCCGGCGGCCCTGCTTGCGGAGGTGGGGCGCCCCTCGGCCGGTGCGGTTGTGTTGTTCCTGGGAACCGCCCGCGATCACTCACCGGGCAAACCCGTCATAACCGAACTGGAGTATGAGGCTTACCCCGAGATGGTGGAGGGCAAGCTGGCCGAGATTGTGGCCGAGGCAGGTGCTCGTTGGCACCTCGAAGCCGTTGTGGTCGAGCATCGAGTGGGGGTGGTGACGCTGGGCACACCGTCGGTGGCGGTGGCGGTGGCGGCCGCCCACCGCGAGGAGGCATTCGCGGCCGGGCGTTTCCTCATCGACGAACTCAAATCCAGGGTGCCAATCTGGAAGAAGGAGCACTGGCCGGGAGGAGGTGAGTGGGTGAAGGGTGCATGATTCTTGGGGTTGTTTCCCAGCCTTGTGAGGGTGCCGCGTTCTATTGTCAGCGGGTTCGGCGAGGAGGAATGAACCGTGACGGCAGTAGTTGAGCGTCCACCCGCACCGTCTGCGAAGACCGGTCACCGCACCGTCGCTGCCAAGGCTAGGGATTGGGCCCAACGACGACCCCACGGTGTTGCGATGCGGGAGAAGGACCTGGGGATCTGGCAGGAGATCAAGTGGGATCAGCTTTGGGAGCAGGTGCTTGAGGCGGCTCATGGCCTACTGGCGCTCGGGATCAAGCCAGGGGATCGGGTCTCGATTCAGTCTGAGGACCGGCCCGAGTGGATCATTCTCGACCTTGCGACTGTGGCGGTCCGGGGAATTTCGGTGGGGCTATATCCCACCAACCCCGCCTCCGAAGTCGAGTATCTGCTGGCCGACTCCGGCGCCAGAGTGCATCTGGCGGAGGATCAGGAGCAGACGGACAAGGTCATGGAAGTGATCGACCGCCTTCCGCACCTCAGCAAGATCATTCACGCCGAGCCGCGCGGCTTCCGAAAATGGCGCGACGATTCTCGCTTCATCTACTGGGAAGATTTTTTGGCCCTGGGCCGAAGCCATCGACTGGGAAATCCTTCGGCGGTCGAAGAGGTGATGTCGGAGGCCACCGCCGAAGACGTGATGACCCTCGTTTACACCTCTGGCACCACCGGGCCACCGAAGGGGGCGATGCTTACGAACGCCAACTTCACCTATTGCGCAGAGCAGGTGATCGAGGTCGACGATCGGCTTCCGGGGAATCGCAAGCCCGACCCGGATGACCAGATCCTGACCTATCTCCCACTGTGCCATGTGGCCGAGCGCATCTTCTCGACCTGGACGATGGCCCAATGTGGCACTGTCCTCAACTTCGCCGAGTCGATCGAGACCGTTCAGCAGAATCTACGGGAGGTTCAACCGACGCTGTTCTTCGCAGTGCCCCGTATCTGGGAGAAGATGCACGCCGGCGTGCTCATCAAGGGCAAGGACGCCACCAGCTTCAAACGACTTTGGTTCGGATTGGGGTTGGGCATGGCCAAGCGGATCGGTCGGATGAAAGTCGCCAACGGGGGGAACCACACGCTGGCATCGGCGGTGCTGTACGCCATCGGGTATCCGCTGATTTTCCGTGCCTTGCAGGAACGGGTTGGTTTGCGTCGCTGCCGGTGGGCCGGGTCAGGGGCAGCCCCGATCGCTCCGGAAGTTCTCGAGTTCTTCATAGGCCTGGGAGTACCGGTCTACGAGCTCTATGGCATGACCGAAAACGCCGCTGTCGCCACCTACAACCCGGTAGGGCGCATGAAGCTGGGAACTGTCGGGGTGCCCTATCCAGGGATCGGGTTCCGGATCGATCCTCAGACAGGGGAGATCCAGACCAAGCATCCGGGAGTGTTCAAGGGATATTGGAACAAACCCGAAAAGACAGCCGACACCTTCACCGAGGACGGCTGGTTGCGCACCGGGGACGTCGGGGAGTGGGTGGACGGAACCCACGTCAAGATCGTGGATCGGATCAAAGACATCATCATCACCTCGGGCGGAAAGAACATCTCGCCCTCCGAGATCGAGAACCGGATCAAGACATCACCATATGTCAAAGAGGCGATGGTGGTGGGCGATCGTCGCAACTATCTGGCGGCCTTGATCGGGATCGAGTTGGACACTGTCGGTGATTGGGCCCAACGGCGGGGCATCCCGTACACGACCTACCGCGATCTCTCCGAAAAGCCTGAAGTAATAGAGCTGGTTCAAAGAGTGGTGGACGAGACCAACGAGCACTTCGCCCGGGTCGAGACCATTCGCAAGTTCAAGTTGATTCCCAAAGAGCTGGACCACGAGGACGGCGAACTCACCGCCACCCAGAAGCTGAAGAGAGACGCCATGGAGGCGATGTTCTCCGACCTGATAGAAGAGATGTACAGGTCGCGGGCATGAACCCAGGCGAGGTGGTGGCACAGACCACCACCTTCACCCCCATCGAGCAATTCCTCAACGCCCTCATCAACGGGGTGGCACTAGGAGCCGTTTATGCCTTGTTGGCCCTGGGCTTTGTGATCATCTTCAAAGCCACCCAGGTCGTGAACTTCGCCCATGGTGCGCTGGCGGCGGTCGGTGCCTTTCTGGTTGCGTCATTTGCAACCGTTCTCAATATCCCCGGCCGGTTCATGCCCTCGGCCCCGGCCTGGCTCCGCTGGAGTCTGTCAGCGGTGTGTGCGCTGGGGGCAGCAGCCCTGGTCGGGCTGTTAGTCGAGCGGGTTTTCATCCGGCCCATGGTGGGAGAACCACTGTTCTCGGTGGCGATCATCACTATCGGGGCAGACATCATCATCCGCACTATCAACGACGACTTCGTTGGCCAGGGCGCCCGCTCGCTCGGTGACCCTTGGGGCATAAATGTCGTGCAGCTCGGGAATCTCCGTATCAACCAGACCCAACTGGTAACGGTTGGTGTATCGATCATCTGCTTCCTGTTGGTGGCCTGGTTTTTCCGAAGCCGGCTCGGCGTGGCCATGCGGGCCACAGCTTTCGATCAGGAGGCTGCGCAAGCGCAGGGCATCAACGTGGGCAGGATATTTGCCATTGCATGGGCGATCGGGGCGACCCTGGCCGCAGTGGCCGGGATCTTCTCGTCTTTGGCGCCCCGCGCTAATGGAGTGTCCAACACGACTGCCTTCGTCGTCTTCCGGGCCTTTCCGGCTGTGATCATTGGAGGTCTCGACTCGGTGATCGGGGCAGTGGTGGCAGGGTTCCTGGTGGGCATTGCCGAGATCGTGATTGCCACCTACACGTCCAGTTACGCCAACGTGGTAGGCGTGGGCTTTGGTTCGGTGGTGCCCTATCTGCTGATGCTGATCTTCCTCCTTTTCCGCCCATACGGTCTGTTTGGCACCCAGGAGATCAGACGCGTATGAAAAGGCGTGAGACGAGAGGCGTGAGACGTGAGTACAGAACCGTTGGCTCACGCCTCACGCCTCACGCCTCACGCCTCGGACCGAAGGTCCGATCATGAGGGGCCGGCCTCTTCTCTTCACCACCTATCAGGCGGATGCCGCCATCCTCCCCACCACCACCAAAAAGGTGTTGATGTTCTTGTTCATGGCCCTGGCTATCACCCTGCCGCTGCAACTCGTGCCAGGGTTCAGGTGGCTGGGTCAAAACGAGTGGCTGGTGATCCTTGGCCAAGCCTTGATCTTTGCGGTAGGCGCCCTCGGGTTGAACATCCTCACCGGTCTGGCGGGACAAGTGTCTCTGGGACACGCGTTTTTCATGGGAGTTGGTGGCTACACCGCCGTGATCCTGGGAGGCGAACAGACCACCTCGCTGGTCGGGTATGGGCTGCCGATGTGGATTTGGCTTCCGGCCGCTGGCATCGTGGCCGCCCTGGTTGGCATGCTGGTGGCCCCCACCGCGGTGCGAGTCCGTGGCCTTTACCTGGCCTTCGTCACCATAGGACTCGTCTTCGTGGGCGATCACATATTCCGCAATGTGAGGAACGTCAGCGGAGGTCCAAGCATCGGGCGCGAATGGCCGCCGCTGGAGTTTCGCCTGTGGAAAGAAGAGCAGGCGCTCATAAGCTTTGAGACAGATGGGCCCTGGCTGGGGATCGATCTGTCCAGCCAGGCCAAGAAATACTTGTTCCTGGTACTGCTCGTTGTGATTTTTGCCCTTGCCCATAAGAACATCGCCAGAACCAGGTTGGGAAGAGCCTTCGCCGCGGTCCGCGATCGCGACATCGCCGCCGAAGTGATGGGAGTCAACGAGGTCCGCTACAAGGCTCTTGCTTTCGCGGTGTCATCGTTTTTTGCCGGAGTGGCTGGCGCCCTGCTCGCTTCCTACTTCGGTAGCCGGATTCCGGAGGCCTGGGATCTCCTGTTGTCGGTGCAGTTCATCGCCATCATCCTTATTGGAGGCGCCGGGACCACGGCCGGGGCGATTATGGGCTCTTTCTTTGTGGTGATGGTGCCTCGCCTCGTCCAAAACCTGACCCGCTGGATGAGCGATCTGACCGACGGGCAGGGACCCCTGTCCAGCCTCGCCAACTTCATCCTCTCCACCGGCCCCACCGACTTCGGACTTGTGGGCACCAGCGCCATCGGGCCCGGGCTGTCCGTGTTCCAGCTCAATCTGGTTCTATATGGTCTTCTCATCGTGATATTCCTGATCTTCGAGCCACTTGGACTGTTCGGAGTGTGGCTTCGAGTCAGGAACTATTGGAAAGGCTGGCCTTTTACCTATTGAAGTCTTGGTACCCGGTACCAAGAGACCGGCAATGGAAATAGACAGAGGAGGAAGGATGAGAGAAAGACAAAGGTCATTGGCGCTGGCCGCAGTGCTGGCGTTGGTGATCGTGGCCTGCGGAGGTGGTGGGGCGACCACCACCACGGCCGGCCCCACCACAACAGCAACAACAGCTGCTCCTACTACGACCGAAACCACGGCAGCAGAGATCGCCTTCGACATCGGGGTTACCGAGGACACGATCACAGTCGGTCTTCTGGCCGATCTGACGGGGATCTTCTCGCCGCTGGTGCAGGACATCGTGGCGGCGCAAGAGGTCTACTGGGACCTGGTCAATGAGGCCGGCGGAATAGGCGGGAAGACGGTGGAAATGAACACCGTAGACACCAACTACAACGTCGACCAGCATCGCACCCAGTACGAGGCGATCCGCGACGATGTGGCCATCATCAGCCAGTCGACGGGCTCACCGCACACCGCGGGAGTCATCGATCTGATGCTGGAGGACGATATCGTCGCCATCCCGCTCTCGTGGTACTCGGGTTGGCAGGACCCCGCCTTCGATGAGAGCACGGCTCTCGAGTTGGGTACCAACTACTGCTTTGAGGGCATGAATATCGTCGAGTACATGTCAGAGCTGTTCGAGGTGCAGAATGGTGCAGCTCCCACGTGGGCAGTCATCAGCTTCCCGGGTGAGTACGGCCAGGACGGGGCGTTTGGTGCCAAACATGCGATCACTGAACTAGGGCTGGAACTCGTTTACGACGGCGAAGGCCTGGTAACGCCTCCCGGTGACGACGTCGACACGACGGTGATCACCGAGATCGTTAGCAACGCCCCCGACATCGTGTTTGCGACCGTCAACCCGACCAATATGGGCCAGATCATGGGTGGGGCCGCCCAGTCCGGTTTTCAGGGCTGGTGGACGGGATCCGTGCCGAGCTACGACTTTCGGATGCTGGACAGCCCGGTGGCGCCTTTGATCGACGCCGCCTTTTTCCAGCCCGGCTACAACGTGGCCTGGGGTACCGATGTGCCCGGCATGGGCCCACTGGTCGACGCCATGCTGGCGGCTCGTCCCGATCTGCGTCCTTCCGATGCGTTCGTGATTGGCTGGCTCGAGGCGAAGATGACCGAGGAGATCCTGCGGGTTGCCGCCGATAGCCTCGACATGACCCGGGCCGGAATCAAGGCCGCGGCGTTGTCGATCGAGGGGTTCGGGTTCGATGGTCTGCTTCCAGACCAGAGCTACTCGCCCCCCGATGATCCCAATGCCTACTCAACCAGGGCTATCGCCATGTTCGATCCCGATCTCGCCGCGTACACCGCCGCCGGCGGCAACGCTCAGACCATCGGGACCGCGCCCAATGGCGGAACGACGGGTTCGACGCTGCTCGAAGATTTCTTCGTAGGAGACATCGCGGCTGCGTACGACTTCCAAGGTCGCTGCTTCGGCGGTTGATTGGGTGAAGGGGCGGCCCCTCGGGGCCGCCCCTTCCATACCAGGTAGGCAGGTTGATGCTCCAGGTCTCCAATCTCGAGGTGGTCTACAACGACGTTGTGCTGGTGCTGCGCGGGGTTTCACTCGAGGTACCGAGTGGCAAGATCGTGGCCCTGCTGGGTGCCAACGGGGCCGGGAAGACCACAACCATGCGAGCGGTGACGGGCCTTCTGGACGTCCACGAAGGAGAGATCACCAAGGGCCAGGTGGTATTCGACGGAACCGTGATCACCGACAGAGACCCATCCTTCATTGTCCGTAACGGCATCAGCCAGGTGATGGAGGGTCGCCGCATTTTTGCGGAGATGACCGTTGACGACAACCTCCGGGCGGGCGCCTACACGACCGCCAACCGCGCCAGGGTTGACGAGGCACTCGACAGAGTCATGTCTCTGTTCCCTCTTCTGTCGGCCCGCCGCAAATCGGTGGCCGGTTATCTCTCCGGAGGTGAGCAACAGATGCTGGCCATTGGCCGCGCTCTCATGCAGGAGCCCAAACTGCTCATCCTCGACGAGCCTTCGCTCGGGCTCGCTCCCAGGTTGGTCCAGCAGATCCGCGACATCGTCGTGGAGATCAACAAGCAGGGAACATCGGTGCTGCTCATCGAGCAGAACGCCAACATGGCTCTTTCGATCGCCCATCACGGTTATGTCATGGAGACGGGAAAGATGGTGATGGACGGATCTCCCCAGAAGCTCTTGAAGGACGAAGATGTCCGCGAGTTTTACCTGGGTCTGCATGGTGAAGGACAACGCAAGTCCTTCCGTGATGTCAAGCATTACAAGAGGCGGAAGCGTTGGTTGTCCTGAGGCGTGAGACGTGAGGCGTGAGACGTGAGCCATCTCCTCGAATTCTCGGACGTAAAGCTCTCCTTCAAGGGGGTCAAGGCAATCGACGGGGTCACGTTCCACGTTGACGAGCGCGAACTGTTCGCCATCATCGGTCCCAACGGTGCCGGCAAGACCTCTATTTTCAACTGCGTGAACCAGGTGTATGAGCCCCAGGAAGGGGACATTCTCTGGAAAGGGAAGTCGATCATGGGCCTCAAGCCGAACAAGACGGCCGAGCTCGGGATCGCCCGCACCTTCCAGAACATCGCCCTGTTCCCCCATATGACCGTCATCGAAAACATCCTCACAGGCCGCCATGTCCGTATGCGTCACGGATGGCTGGCAGGAGCGGTCTGGGTCGGACGGGCGAAGAAGGAGGAGATGCTCAACCGGCACCGGGTCGAGGACATAGTCGACTTCCTCGAGATCGAACAATGGCGCAAGTACCCCGTCGGGTTATTGCCTTACGGGATTCAAAAGCGGGTCGAACTGGGGAGGGCTCTGGCCATGGAGCCCGAGCTGCTGCTGCTCGATGAGCCGGTGGCCGGGATGAACCTGGAAGAGACCGAGGACATGGCCCGGTTCATCCTCGACATCCAGGACGAGCTGGGGATTGCCATCATTCTCGTAGAACACGACATGGGTCTGGTGATGGACATCGCCGATCGGGTCATGGTCGTCGACTTCGGCAGGAAGATCGCCGAGGGGCTCCCGCTCGAGGTACAAGGCAACCCGGACGTCATCAAGGCCTACCTTGGAGAAGTGTTCGAGGGTTCCGAAGTCGAAGACGAGCCGACAGACACCTGACGACCCGTTCGTGCATATCGGCAGACTCCGAAACGGCGAGAATCTACGCACGAAGGGATGGGTCGCTTCGACTAGCGCCCTTCCCCGGTAACCCTCCACGCCGCCGGCATCCCCACACCCGCCGCCAGGGCCTTCAGCACATCCCAGAATACGAACGGCACCACCCCCCCAGCCACGGCTGCTCCGAAGGTCAGGCCCACATTGAGCATGAGGCCGATGACCCCGAAGAGGTAGATGACGAGGCTGCCGATGAGGAAGGCGGCGAATCCGGTCAGCACCATCCGGTCGTGGCGGCGTTCGGCCATCTTCCCAACGACGAATGCGGCCACCACGAAGCCGACCAGATACCCACCGGTAGCTTCGCTCAGGATCCGCAACCCGGCACTCCGCTCGGCAAAAACCGGAAGACCCACAGATCCGGCCAGGAGATAGAGGACCTGGCTAGCGGCACCGGCCTTGCTTCCCAACATTCCTCCGGCCAGCAACACCGCCATGGTCTGGAGCGTGAATGGCACCTCGATGGGAGGAACCCGGAAGCTGAATTGAGCCGCAAGGGCGGTGAGGCCCGCGAACCCAACCACCGCCAAGGCGGTTGCGATGCGGGAGCGAGGAAGGATCCGGGCGGCGAGTACAGGGGCAGCGATCGTCAATGTCACTCCTCGTGTGTGGTGGGCCGACACTCTATTGACTCATTGCCGACGACTCTCGTTACGATCGATGGCGATTTGTCTAATGGCGAATTGTCTTCCCCCCACAATCCCCGACGGTGGCCGATAGCTGGCGCTGCCGCGGCGGTGGTGCTCGCCATCCTGGCGATTGCCGGTTGGAATCTCGATCTTCCCTATTACTCGTTCTCGAGCGGACCTGTTGGCGACGCAGTAGCGGCAGTCGACGTCGAAGGCCCCGACACGTTTGCTCCTTCGGGTGAGCTGATGATGCTCACGGTGTCGGGTCAGGAAGTGAACCTTTTCGAGGCAGTGGTGGCCGGCTTCGACCCCGATGTCGACCTCGTTCCCGAATCGGCCGTCCGTCCACCCGACGAGAGCGACGAAGAGTTTGTTCTGCGCAACCGGGCGTCAATGGACCTATCTACCGAAACCGCAATAACCGTTGCCCTGCGCCGGCTCGGGTACGAGATCACTCCGAGCTCAGAAGGCATCCGGGTGGCCGCCGTGGTCGAAGGGGTGCCGGCGGCCTCGGTCATACAGGTCGGTGATGTCATCCTGGAGGTCGACGGGACCACAGTCACCCTGGTCGAGGAGTTGAGCCCGCTCATCACCGCACATTCGGTTGGTGAGACGGTCGACCTGCGGGTGCGCCGCGGAGGTGCCGAGGTCACGGTCTCCATCGAGCTGGTGCCTCGAGAGAACGATCCCAGCCTGCCGATGATCGGGATCACAGCCGAGAATCTCAATCCTCGATTCGAGTTTCCATTTGCGATCGGGATCGAAGCCGGTCAGATCGGTGGTCCCTCCGCCGGACTCATGTACACCCTGGCGGTCATGGATCTGCTGTCCCCCGACGAACTAACAGGAGGCCACGTCGTGGCAGGCACCGGGACGATCGACATCGAGGGCAATGTGGGCCCAATCGGCGGGATCCGCCAAAAGGTGGTGGCGGCGGAGGCGGCCGGTGCCGAGCTGATGCTGGTTCCCGCCGCAAACTACCAGGAGGCCTTGACTGCCCGTCGGGTGGCCATGGAGTTGGTTGCTGTGAGCACCCTCGACGAGGCATTGACGGCGCTGGCTCAATTGTGACGCTGGCCCAATCGTGACCGGGGGGGTATCTTGACCCTCGAATGGATCAGGAGCTGACGCCGGGCGATGTCGCCGCCCG
>Ga0326597_10009423_pt1 | contig 13076 bp, 8 predicted proteins | sample RVTome_12_FD_203789 | JGI IMG/M metagenome (GOLD analysis project Ga0326597, IMG submission 203789) | Soil microbial communities from uranium-contaminated site in the Upper Colorado River Basin, Wyoming, United States - RVT100D185 | ecosystem: Environmental > Terrestrial > Soil > Contaminated >... | reverse complement strand
ACCCTGAATCCTACGAGCTGGCCTTCGCCCTCGGCGGCGCCCACCTGCGGATCGGCGCCCGAGCGTGGGCGCTCGAGAGCTACGACCGGGCCCTGCGCCTGAGACCGGACTCCGTCCCCGCGCTGCGGCAGGCGGCCGCGGCCGCCGAGCAACAGGACCAGCTCGAACGGTCCCTCTCGTACTGGATGCGAGCCCGGAAGCTCGCGCCGGAGGATCCCGCGATACTCCTGGGCTTCGGCCGGGTCTGCCTCAAGATGGACCTTCTGGACGACGCCGAACCGGCGTTGACCAGGGCCGCCACCCTGCGCCCGGGCGAGATTCCCTATCAGTACACCCTTGCCGTCGCGAAGGTGGGAAAGCGTCAGTACGAGGCGGCCCAGGCGCTGCTCGAACCACTCGTCGAGAAGCACCCCGACGATGCACAGCTGCAGTATGCCCTGGGGTCTGTGCTATACATCCAGGGGCACCTGGCCGAGGCCGTCGAGCCGCTCCAGCAGAGCCTGCGGCTCGAGCCCGAGCAGCTGTTGTCCTACTACTACCTCGCGCTGGTCGCCAGGGACCAGGGGCGGGATTCCGAGGCTATCGAGAGGCTGGAAGACTTGCTGCGGCGCTACCCGGATCACGCCTCGTCGTGCGAAGCACTGGGCGGATTGCTCATGAAGAGCCAGCGCTACGCCGAGGCGGAACGGTATCTGAGAAGAGCGGCGCATCTGGACCCCGCGTCGGTCAGGGCCAACTACCAGCTCGGGCTGCTCCTGGCGCGCACGGGCCGGAAGGAGGAGGCGGACGCGCAGCTCGAGCTGGCGAGCTCGCTTCGCCAGGAGGACGAATCCACCTCCCGGCTGCAGCTTCGGCTCCTCGATCCCGACCAATGAGGGGCTGCCGAGCGCTCGCGCGACGATGGGTCCTCCTCGTCCTCGTCCTGGGTCCGACCGCGACGACGGGAGGGCAGGAGCCGCGAAAGGCCACTCGCTCCGTGAGCGAGCTCGAGGCGGCCACCCTGCGCGATCCCCGCGATCCCGCTCTCCTCGTGGAGCTGGGCCTCGCGTACTGGCAGGCAAACGACGCCGCGCGCGCGCTCGCGACGTTTCAGCGCGCCGTGGAGGTCGGACCGGGATCCGCCGACGCCCACAACTGGCTCGGCGTGGCCCTCTCGGCGAAGTCCGACCTCCCGGGCGCCGTCGCCGAGTTCAGAAGGGCGATCGCCCTGGACCCGCAGTACGGTCGGGCCTACTCCAACCTGGGGTCCGCTCTGGCCAAGAGTGGCGACTACACGGAGGCGGTGGACGTCTTCCAGAAAGCGCTCGGGCTGGAGCCGAACAGCCTGGCCGCTCACTTCAACCTGGGCATGGCCCTGCGGGAGAAGGGGGACCTGGAGGCGGCACTGTTGCATCTGCGACACGTCGTCGACGGCGACCCGACGAACGACCAGGCTCGATACGAGCTCGGCCAGACCCTGCGCCAGAACGGCGACCTGGCGGGCGCCGTCTCCGCCCTCGAGAGGGCGATCGAGATCAACCCCGAGCTCCGCGAAGGCTACTACGCTCTTGGGATGGCACTGAGGCAGGAGAGCGCGGCCGTTCGAAGACCGCCTCCCACGCCCAGCCCCGCGGACGCAACGTACGAGCGGGGCCACGAGGCCGCCGGGCGCGGCGAGCTGACCCTCGCCCGTGAGCTGCTCACGGAGGCGCTCCGCCTCGACGAGAGCCACGCCGAAGCGCACACCCTCCTGGGCTTCGTGCTGGGCCAGCAGGGAGAGCTCGAGACGGCGCTCGCCCACCTGGAACGTGGGGTCGCGCTCCGGCCCGAATCGGCCGAAGCTCATTACAGCCTCGGTGTCGCCCTGTGGTACAGCGGCTCCCGGGACAGGGCCCGGGACGAGCTGCGGCAGTCCGTGGAGCTCGATGCTGCCGCGGGTGGAACCTACTCGTTCCTCGGGACCACGTTGCGGGAGCTGGGTGACCTGGACGGGGCGCGGAAGAGCCTGCAGCGCGCCATCGCCCTCCTGCCGCCCACCGCCGCCGTCTACGTGGACCTCGGAATCACCTACCTTCGGAAGGGCGATCTCGACAAGGCGCTGGGACAGCTCGAGGCCGGGCTGAACCTCCCGGCGCCGTGGCGGCCCGAGCCCGACTGGGACGAGGCCGCCACCGCGCTCGGGCAGGCCCTCACGGCGGGCCCGGGCCGGGCTGATGCGCGCCTCGTGCTCGGCCTTCTGCTCGGCCGACAAAGCGCGGACGCCAGCAAGGTGGCGGCCGAGTTTCGCGAAGCCATCCGGCTTCGACCCGACTTCGCGGAGGCCCACGACAACCTCGGTCTCGTGCTCATACAGTCCGGCGACGACGAAGGGGGCCTCGCCGCGTTCCGCGAGGCCGTGCGGTTGGCGCCGGACTTCGCGGACGCGCACGCCAACCTGGGCGCGGCCCTCATGCCAACCGACGCCGAAGAAGCGATCCGGGAGCTCGAGCGTGCCGTGGCCCTGGCGCCGACCCTCGTGAAGGCTCGTTTCAACCTGGCCGCCGCCTACGGCGCCGGCCCGGCTCCGGGACGACACCGGGAGATCGAGCAGCTGCACAAGGTGATCGAGCTCGCCCCGACCTTCGCCCGGGCGCGCCTGGCGCTGGGCAAGGCGCTTCTTCGGGACGGCAGGGTCGCCGAAGCGATCGACCAGCTCCACGAGGCGGTGCGTCTCGATCCGGAGCGTGGCGAGGCGCACTATCAGCTCGGCCTGGCCCTGGCCCGGGCCGGCCGCCAGGAGGAAGCCCGGCCCGAGCTCGAGAAGGGCCGCGAGCTCGTGGCCGCCAACGACCGCGACCAGAACGCGAACCTGGACCTCGCGGAGGGGCGCGCGGCGCTCGAGAAGGGTGACCTGGAGGAGGCAGCGGCGAAGCTCCGCCGCGCGATCCAGCTCCGACCCGAGCTCCCCGGGGCGCAGCGATTGCTCGGGGAGGTCCTCGAAAAGCAGGGAGACGTGGAGGGCGCCGTGGCCGCGTATCAGAGGGCCGCGGAGCTCAGTCCGGCCGACGTGTCCGCGAGACAGGGCCTGGAGAGGCTGAGGAGCGACGCACCCGGGGGCGACGATCCGGCGCGCGTCGCGGAGTTCGAGGGCTACATTCGCGAGGGCCGCTTCGAGGAGGTCGAGCCCCTCCTCGCCGACTACGTGAAGCAGCGGCCGAGCTCCTCGTGGGGCTGGTACGCGCTCGGCTACAGCCGGTTCGCCCAGCAGAAGATCGGTCAGGCGATCCAGGCCCTGGCAAAGTCCCTCGAGCTCGACGTGACGAACGCCGAGGCGCACAAGATCCTGGGCCGGACGCTCATGATCATCGGGAGGTTCGACGCCGCGCAGGTGGAGTTCGAGCAGGGCATAAGGTACAAGCCGGACTCCGCGGAGATCCACTACAACCTCGGCAAGCTGTTCTCGATCCAGGACAACTGGGAGCCCGCGCGGAAGGCCCTCGAGGAGGCCGTCCGACTCGACCCCTCCTCCGCCCAGGCAGTGGACGCCCTCGGGTTCGCGCTCGAGGCCCTCGGCGACGACGCCGGGGCGGTGGCCCGGTACGAGAGCGCCGTCGCCCTGAACGAGGCGGAGCAGGGCCGCTTCGTCTCCGCCCACGTGAACCTCGCCTCGTATTACAACCGGACCGAGAACCCCGAGAAAGGCCTCGAGTACGCCCGCCAGGCGCTCGAGCTCGATCCCGACTCCGACCGCGCATGGTTTCAGCGGGCCCGGGCCGAGGACCGCCAGGGCCACCTGGCCGAAGCGGTCGAGTCCTTGAACCACGCCATCTCGCTCAACTCACGGTCCTCCTCGTACCACTACGTCCTGGCCGGCCTTTATCGCCGTCTCGGCCGGATGGAGGAGAGCCGCGCGGCGCTCGACACCTTCCGGCGCCTCGAGCGGGAAACGACCGCGCTGGAGAAGACGCGGCGCCGCGAGTACCGCGCCAACGCCGCACCGGCCGGGCCCGAATAGGGTGAGGCGCCGCTCGACGGGCAGGGGGCCGTCCCGTCGTGGCTTCCTGCGCATGCTGGGAGGCTCGGCGGCGGGACTGCTGACGCCTCTTGTGGGGCTCCCCAGGGTACTCGCCGCCGACTCGCCAGGGACCGTCGTCTTCACGGACGTGACGGGCACCGCCGGCCTGTCGCACGCCGTGAACGTCTCCGGCAGCCCGGACGACAAGCTGTTCCTGCTGGAGGAGATGGGTTGCGGCGTCGCTCTGTTCGACTACGACAACGATGGCTGGCTCGACATCTTCCTGGTCAACGGGACGAGCCTCGACCCGGCAGTCCGGGACACCAACCCGACCAGCCACCTCTTTCGCAACAACCGCGACGGCACGTTCACCGACGTCACCGAGAAGGCCGGCCTGACCCGTTCCGGCTGGGGCCAGGCCTGCTGCGTGGGCGACTACGACAACGACGGCTTCGACGACCTCTTCGTCACCTACTGGGGGGGCACAAACGCGCTCTACCACAACAACGGCGACGGCACGTTCACCGACGTGTCCGACAGGGCTGGGGTCGCCGGTTCGAAAGACCGCTGGGGGGCCGGCTGCTGCTTTCTCGACTACGACCGCGACGGTCACCTGGACCTGTTCGTGGCCAGCTACGTCAACCTCGATCTGGCCACCGCCCCCCGGCCGGGCGACTCCATCTACTGTCACTACAACGAGATCCCGGTCCCGTGCGGGCCACAGGGGTTCGCGGGGGGCACGAACATCCTCTACCGCAACCGCGGGGACGGGACCTTCGCCGACGTGTCCGAGGAGACGGGAATTGCCCATCCGCGCGGGCCTTCCTCGATGGTGTTCGTCAAGAGCAACTGGCGGCCCACGGGATCGTACGGGATGGGAGCGGCGGCGGCGGACTTCGACAACGACGGATGGCCCGACATCTACGTCGCCTGCGACACCGCGGCGAGCCTCCTCTATCGCAACAACCACGACGGCACCTTCCGCGAGATCGGGGTGCCGGCCGGCTGCGCCTTCGACGCGCACGGCGCGGCGCTTGCCGGAATGGGCGTCGGGGTGGGCGACTACGACGTCGACGGCTGGCTGGACATCGTGAGGACGAACTTTTCCGAGCAGGTGCCCACGCTCTATCGGAACTACGGCGGCGCTTTCGAGGACGCCAGCCTGCGGGGCGGCCTGGGCGTCAACCGGAAGTACGTCGGCTTCGGCGTGGGCTTCTTCGACTTCGACAACGACGGCTGGGCGGACATCTTCATGGCAAACGGGCACGTGTACGCCCAGATCGCGAGCCACGACCTCCACGTCAAGTACAAGGAGCCCAAGCTCCTCTACCGCAACCTGGGGAACGGGCGCTTCGAGGACGTCTCGGCGAGATCGGGCGCGGCCATCCTCGCCGAGAACCTCGGCCGCGGCTGCGCGTTCGGCGACTTCGACAACGACGGGGACGTGGACGTGGTCGTGAACAACCTCGACGGGTCTCCGACGCTGCTCCGCAACGACGGCGGAAACGGCAACCGCTCGATCCAGGTCAAGTGCGTGGGCACGCGCTCGAACCGGTCGGCCATCGGCGCTCGCGTGAGGGTCACGGTCGGCACGCACACCCAGACCGCCGAGGTCATGAGCGGCTCGGGCTACTATTCGCAGAACGACTTTCGCCTCCACTTCGGCCTGGGCCGCGCCGCCACGGTCGACGTCGTCGAGGTCGTCTGGCCTTCCGGGCTGAAGGAGACGTTTCGGGACCTGCCGGCCAATCACCTCTTCGTCATCCAGGAGACGAAGGGCATCCTCAGCCGCCGTGAGTTCGGGTAGGCCGACCATGCGGAGATGGCGACGTGCCGGGTCCTGGGCTCTCCCGTGGGGATCGCTGTTGATCGTCCTCGGCGGCGCATCCGCCCCGCCCGCGCGATCACAGAGCGATCTCGGACAGGCAGGAACGCCCGGGCTCGCTTCGGGCGCTCCGGAGGTGCAGTTCACGGACATCACCCAGGCGATCGGGATCGACTTCAAGCACGAGAACTCCCCCACGTCGGTCAAGTACCTCGTCGAGACCATGGGCGGAGGCGTGGCGTTGTTCGACTACGACAACGACGGTCGCCTGGACATCTTCTTCACCAACGGCGGGAAGATCGAGGATCCCATGCCCGTCGCGGCGGCGCCCGACAAGTCAGACCCGAGATTCTGGAACCGACTGTACCGCCAGAACGAGGACGGAACCTTCCGCGACGTCAGCCGGGAGGCGGGGCTCACCGGAATGCCCCAGAATCGATATGGCATGGGGGCGGCGGTGGGCGACTACGACAACGACGGCTTCGAGGACCTCTACGTGACCAACTACGGCGGCAACACCCTCTACCGCAACAACGGTGACGGCACGTTCACCGACACCACGGCGACGGCCGGGGTCTCTGCCTCGGGCTGGAGCGCGAGCGCCGGATTCTTCGATGCCGACAACGACGGCCGGCTCGACCTGTTCGTCACCCGGTACGTCGAATGGAGCTTCGAGAACAACAACTACTGCGGAGAGCGAAAGCCCGGCTACCGTGCCTACTGCCATCCGGACAACTACGACGGGATCGCCAACATCCTGTTCCACAACAACGGCGACGGCACGTTCACCGACGTCTCCTCGAAGGCCGGCGTCGCCGACACCAACGGCAAGGGGTTGGGCGTCGCATTCGCCGACTACGACGACGACGGCTTCGCCGACGTCTACGTCGCCAACGACTCCGTGCAGTCCTTCCTGTACCGAAACAACGGTGACGGCACGTTCGTGGAGCTCGGTCTCCTGCTCGGCGTCGGATTCAACGAGGATGGAAAGACCTTCGCCGGGATGGGAGTGGACTTCGCCGATTACGACAACGACGGCCGGCCCGACATCGTCGTGACCGATCTCTCGAACGAGCGCTACCGGCTGTTTCGCCAGGGCGACGACCGCAGCTTCCAGGACGCCACCCACACCTCCGGCGTCGGGGCCGCCACCCTCCTGTTCTCGGGCTGGAGCACGCACCTGTTCGACTACGACAACGACGGGTGGAAGGACCTCTTCGTCGCCCAGGGACACGTGATGGACACCATCGAGCTGACCGCCCCCAACCTGAGCTACCTGCAGCCCCCGCTGCTGCTGCGCAACGAGTCCGGCACCTTCGTACGGGCGGCGGCGGGCGAGGCCCTCGAGAAGGCCTGGGCCGGCCGCGGCGCCGCCTTCGGCGACCTGGACAACGACGGCGACGTGGACGTCGTCATCAGCAACGTGGGCCAGCGGGCCCTCGTGCTGCGCAACGACGGCGGAAACCTGCGCAACTGGCTCGGGATCCGGACGGTCGGACGGACGTCGAACCGCGACGGCATCGGCTGCCGCGTCAGGGTCGTCTCCGGGGGGGGAACGACCCAGCACGCGACGGTCAACACGGCCGTCGGCTACCTCTCGGCCAGCGACAAGGAGCTGCGGATCGGTCTCGGCGGTGCGGCCACGGCCAAGCTCGTCGAGATCCGCTGGCCTTCCGGACTCGTCCAGAAGTTTGACGACGTGGCAGCGGGACAGACGCTGGTGGCGATCGAGCCCGCCCGGCCATGATCACCCGCCGCGCGCTCCTCGCTCTGCTGGCCGGCTCTTCCGGGGCGGCTTTCGCCCAGGGGATCTCCTCGCGTGGCGTCAAGCCGCAGCCCCGCGGCAAGCCATCCGGTCGCCCGTTCCTCGCGCGCTTCACCGACGTGGCCGAGCCGGCCGGTCTCACGCACCCGATCGTCTACGGCGGCACCGACAGCAAGAGCTACATCATCGAGGTGGTCGGGTGCGGAGTGGCGTTCTTCGACTACGACAACGACGGGTGGCTCGACGTGCTGGTCCTCAGCGGCACCCGGCTGGAGGGCGCCCCGCCGGGCACGACGAATCGCCTGTACAAGAACAACCGCGACGGGACCTTCACCGACGTGACCGAGAAGGCCGGCCTGACACGAACGGGCTGGGCATCGGCGGTCACGGTCGGCGACTACGACAACGACGGTTTCGACGACCTGTTCATCACCTACTACGGCCACAACGCGCTCTACCACAACAACGGAGACGGGACCTTCACCGACGTGACCGAGAAGGCCGGCCTGACACGAACGGGCTGGGCATCGGCGGTCACGGTCGGCGACTACGACAACGACGGTTTCGACGACCTGTTCATCACCTACTACGGCCACAACGTGCTCTACCACAACAACGGAGACGGGACCTTCACCGACGTGAGCGAGAAGGCGGGACTCGGTCAGGGTTCCGTGCGCTACGGCTCCGGCTGCACTTTCGTGGACTACGATCGCGACGGGCACCTCGATCTCTTCGTCGCCACCTATCTCGACACGACGCTCGAGCAGCTGCCCCGGCCGGGCGAGAACACGGACTGCCGCTGGCGAGGAGTGCCCGTCAACTGCGGTCCCCGCGGCCTGCCCACCGGCTTCGTCCAGCTCTTCCACAACAACGGCGACGGGACCTTCACCGACGTGAGCGAGAAGTCCGGCGTCTCGACGGCCTCGGGCGCGTATCCCATGACCGCGGTGGCCGCCGACTACGACGACGACGGGTGGCCCGACATCTACGTCGCCTGCGACTCCACGCTGAGCTGGCTGTTCCGCAACCAGCACGACGGCACGTTCCGCCAGGTGGGCCTGGAGCGCGGGGTGGCGGTGAGCGAGGACGGCTTCGAGCAGGCGGGCATGGGCATCGCCGTCGGCGACTACGACCTCGACGGGCACCTCGACATCTTCAAGACGCACTTCTCGGACGACACCCACACCCTCTACCGCAACGACGGGAAGGGCTACTTCGACGACTTCACCATCCGTGCCGGGATCGGAGTGGAAACCCGGTTCGTCGGGTGGGGAACGGGGATGGTCGATCTCGACAACGACGGCTTCCCCGACCTCTTCGTGGTCACCGGGAGCGTCTACCCGGAGGTGGAGCGGGAGCTCCCGGCCTACCCCTTCAAGACGCCGAGGCTGGTGTTCCGCAACCTCGGCAACGGCCGCTTCGAGGAATTGATCGACGAAGCGGGCCCCGGTGTCGCGGCGGTGCACTCGAGCCGGGGCTGCGCCTTCGGGGACTTCGACAACGACGGAGACGTGGACGTTCTGATCATGAACATGAACGAGCCGCCGTCTCTGCTGCGCAACGACGTTTCGAGCGGCGGCCACTGGCTGAAGGTTCTTCTCGTCGGCGTCCAGTCGAACCGCAGCGCGATTGGCGGGCGGGTGGCTGCCCGGTACGGAGATCGCACGCAGGCGCAGGAGGTGATGGCGCAGTCCAGCTTCTACTCCGCCAACGATCGCCGCCTGCACTTCGGGCTGGGCGCCGCCGTATCCGCGGACCTGACGATCAGGTGGCCCACCGGCGCCACCGAGAAGATCGCTGGCGTCGAGGCCGACCAGCTCGTCGTCGTTCGCGAGGGAGAGGGGATCGTTCGCAAAGACAGATTCGGCCGCTAGTACTCGTTCCGATGATAATGGGCGGCAGCGCTCCCGATCTTCCGGGATCGGTGCTAAGAACCAGCCGGGAGGGTGTCATGAATCGATGGCTGAGAGTGGTCGGCGCGTTCGCGCTCGTGGTGGCATTCGGGGCGGAGGCGCGGGCGCAGGTCGGAAGCGGTCGCGGGCGCGTCGTCGACCAGAACGGCGCGCCGGTGGCGGACGCAACGGTTCAGTTCGTCTTCCTCGGCGAGATGGAGCGCGAGTACACGACCCGAACGGACGGCAAGGGCCAGTACACCCAGGTCCTCCCGTCCGGCCGCTACCGGGTGACCGTGTCCAAGGACGGCTACCAGGGGAGCTACATGGAGCGGGAGGTGCGAACGGGCTCCCCCACCGACCTCCCCACCTTCGAGATCACCGATCGCGAGGCCGTGGTCAAGGCCGCCATGGCGCCGATCCTGAAGCAGTTCGAGAAGGCGGCGGAGCTGACGAAGGCCGGGAAGCTGGACGAGGCGGTGGCAGTCTACCTGGAGCTCAAAGCCGAGCACCCGGACATACCCGAGCTGTACTTCAACCTGGGGACGATCCATGTGCGCCAGGAGAAGTGGGCGGAAGCCGAAGCGGAGCTCCAGAAAGCACTCGAGTTCGAGCCCGACAACAAACAAGCTCAGGTGCTGCTCGCGGACGTCCATCGCAAGCTGGGACGCATGGACGAGGCCCTGGCCGCGATGGAGAAGCTCGTCGCGGAGAACCCCGATGACCCGCAGCTCCACTACAACCTCGGCGTCTTCTACCTGAACGCGCAGCGTTACGAGGACGCGTACGCTTCGCTCGACGAGGTTCGCAAGCGCGATCCCGACAGCACGGACGTGCTCTACCTGCTCGGCACCGTCTCCCTGAACCTGGGTCGGGTCGAGCCGGCGGCGGGCTACCTCGAGTCCTACCTCGAGAAAGCACCCCCGGACGGGCCGTACCGAGCCACGGCGAGCGAGCTGCTCTCGAAGCTCCAGCCGGCGGAGCCTCCGTCGCCGTGATGCCTGATCGTCAGCGAAGGTAGCGTCCGCCCTCCTTCACGACGAGGACAGATGAGCCAAGCGCCCGAGGGGGGCCTCAAGCGCGTCATCGGCTTCTGGGGCGGCTTCGCCCTGATCGTGGGGATCACGATCGGCAGCGGCGTCTTCCGCAAGCCCTACACGCTCGCCGTCGACGTGGGAGACCCCGTCTCGATCCTCGGCCTGTGGATCGCGTTCGGCCTCGTGAGCCTGTGCGGAGCCCTGGCCCTCGCCGAGCTCAGCACGATGCTGCCGCACACGGGCGGCGTGTACGTCTACCTGCGCGCGGCCTACGGAGACTCCGCGGCCTTCGTCTTCGGCTGGCTCTACCTCCTCGTGGCCACCCCCGCCGCGATCGGCGCCCTCGCCATGTTCTTCGCCGAGCTGCTCGTCGGGCTCCTCGGCACCGACCCGGGCCGGGTCCCGGCCTGGCTCCTGGGCGCCATCGCCGGCGCCACCATCCTCCTCCTGACGATCGTCAATCTTCTCGGGGCCCACCTGGGCTCGGCCGTGCAGACCGTCCTCACCCTGGTCAAGGTCGCCGCCCTCGCCGCCCTTGTCGCGGCCTCGTTCAGCGTGGGCGGCGGCAGCTTCGCTCACCTCGCCCCCTCCCCCGGCGGGCCCCGGAACCTCGGCCGCGGCGTTGCCTCCGTGATCTGGGCCTACGACGGGTGGGTCGCCGTGAGCATGATCGCCGGCGAGGTCGTGGCCGCCGAGAGGCTCATGCGACGCATCATCGTCGCCGGCATGCTCACGATCGTCCTCCTCTACGTCGGCGCGAACGTGGGCTACTTCTACGCCATGCCGGTGGAGGTCATGGCGCGGCAGACGGCGGGCGTGCCCCAGTGGATCGCGGGGGAGCTCCTGGGCCCCGCCGGGTCGACCCTGATCGCCGCCGCGATCCTGTGCAGCGTGTTCGGTGCCTTGAACGGCAACATCCTCGCCAAGCCGCGGGTGGCGTACGCCCTGGCCCGCGACGGCCTCACCTTCTCCTTCCTGGGCCGGGCCCACCCCCGCTGGGCCACGCCCCACGCCGCCATCCTGATCCAGAGCGGGGTCGCCCTGCTGCTGGTGGCGCTTCTGCGCGACTTCGATCGCCTCACCACGTACTTCGTGGTCGTGGAGTGGTCGGCCTTGATGTTCGCGGTGGGGGCGGTCTTCGTCCTCCGGCGGCGGCGACCCGACGCCCCCCGGCCCTACCGCACCCCGGGCTACCCCTGGGTGCCGCTCGTCTTTCTCGGCGGGACGCTGGTCGGGCTTGGGGCGATCGTGCTCGGGGAGATCGGGCGGGACGTGCCGAACTACTCGCCGCTCCTCGGGCTCCTGATCGCGGCGGCCGGCTTTCCCGTGTACCTTGCCTGGACGCGGCGCCGGTGAGGGGGCGCGGGACGTGGTGGGCGCTGCGTCGAGATCCGCGCCCTTCCGACGATGACGGCAGGAGGCCAGCATGAGAACGGCGATCGCGACGGACCAGGCGCCCCGGCCGGTCGGACCATATTCCCAGGCGATCCTCGACGGGGACCTCGTCTATCTCGCGGGGCAGGGACCGGGCAACCCCGAGACGGGCGAGCTCGAAAAGGGCGACGTCCGCGCCCAGACCGTCCGCACGTTCCGCAACGTGAAGGCGGTACTCGAGGCGGCGGGCTCGTCCCTCGACAAGGTGCTCAAGTGCAACGTGTACCTCAAGGACATCGCTGACTTCGCGGCCATGAACGAGGTTTACGCCGAGACCTTCTCCGCCCCCTACCCGGCGCGGACGACCATCCAGGCCGGCGCCCTGCCCGGCGGCATCGCCGTCGAGATCGAGTGCGTGGCGCGAAGGTGAGGACGCTGTTGTACGATGCCCCCGATGGAGTGCCCGGGCTGCGGCGCCCCGATGACGGCGCACACCTTCGAGGCCAAGCTGGGCCGGCAGGTGTCGATCGACCTGTGCCTGGAGTGCCAGCTCTTCTGGTTCGACCGGGGCGAAAGTCTGCAGCTCTCTCCGGCGTCGACCCTGAAGCTCTTCCGGATCATCGGCGATCACGGGGCGAAGGGCCGGCCTCCCGCCCCGGGTGAGGTGCTCTGCCCGCGGTGCCGGGGGCGGCTCGGGCTCGCCCACGACCGCCAGCGCAACACGCGGTTCCAGTACTGGCGCTGCCCCGCCGGGCACGGGCGCCTGACCAGCTTCTTCGACTTCCTGCGGGAGAAGGACTTCATCCGCCCCCTCTCGCGCGAGCAGGTCGAGGCGCTGCGCCGCAGCGTGGACTCCGTGAACTGCTCGAACTGCGGGGCGCCCGTCGACCTCGCCCGGGGCTCGGCCTGCGGCCACTGCGGCTCGCCTCTCTCCATGCTCGACCTCGAGCAGACGGGACGCCTCGTGGCCCAGCTCCGGGAGGCCGACCGCGCCGACAAGACCGTCAACCCGGCCCTCCCGCTCGAGCTCGCTCGAGCCCGCCGCGAGGTCGAGACAGCGTTCGCTTCCTTTCAGAATGAGCCGGAGTGGACGCTGGACGTGGGAGCGGGGCTCTCTGCCCTCGCCCGCTGGCTCGGAAAGTCCGTCCGCTGACGCTTCGAGCGGGTCCTCCTCGATCAGGAGGGCCAGTCCGGAGCCCGCGCGTCAGCC
>Ga0326597_10009422_pt1 | contig 13076 bp, 13 predicted proteins | sample RVTome_12_FD_203789 | JGI IMG/M metagenome (GOLD analysis project Ga0326597, IMG submission 203789) | Soil microbial communities from uranium-contaminated site in the Upper Colorado River Basin, Wyoming, United States - RVT100D185 | ecosystem: Environmental > Terrestrial > Soil > Contaminated >... | reverse complement strand
ACCGGCGCTGCCGAAAGATCGCGAGATCGTCGTCTACGACTCCGACCCCAACGAGCTCGCCAGCTCGTCGGTGGCCGCCATGTTCATCCGCCAGGGATACCGGGCGATGGCGCTCAGAGGCGGCATCGTCGACTGGCTGAGCGGCAATCTGCCCACCGAAACGAAGGACGCACCCAAGCAGGCTGCGCCCGAACCTGGCGCCCTCAAGAGCTAGCGCGTCATCGCCGTCACGCGACAACCCGCCGGGAGCCGCATGCTATCGTCTAGGCATGCGGTTCGTGCTCGCGCTCCTGCTCGTACCGGCAGTCCTCCTGTCGCGGCCGCCGGCGACCACCGCCCAGGCACCGTCGTCTCGGACGGCCACGGATCTCGCCCAGGCGCTTCAGCGGAAGTACGATGGCATCCGCGATTTCTCCGCTGACTTCATCCAGCGGTACCGCGGTGGCGTCCTGCGGCGCGAGGCGGTCGAGCGAGGCACGCTCCTCGTGAAGAAGCCGGGCCGCATGCGCTGGGACTATCAGGCGCCGGAGCGGAAGCTCTTCGTGTCCGATGGCGCAACCCTCTATTCCTATCTACCCGAGGATCGTCAGGTCATGGTCAGCGCCGTCCCCGACGACGCGTCCGCGTCCACGCCGGCCCTCTTTCTGGCGGGCCGCGGGAGCCTGACGCGCGACTTCGATGTGTCTTTCACGGAGGCGCCGTCCGGCGTCGCGGCGAACAGCCAGGCCTTGAAGCTGGTGCCCCGAACGCCGCAAGCCGACTACGAGTCCCTTGTGCTCTCGGTCGATCCGGCGACGTTCGCGTTGCGCGGACTCGTCGCCCTCGACCTGCAAGGGGGAACGTCGAGCTTCACCTTCACGAACCTGCGGGAGAACATCGGGCTGGCGGACCGGCAGTTCATCTTCGAGATCCCGCGCGGCGTGGAGATCATCCGCGACACGACGACCGCTCCCACCCGCTGACGGACCTCGCTCAGGGCTGCCGTTCGACGTCGCCTCCGAGGAGTCGCAGGCGATCGACGAGCGTCCCGTAGCCGCGTTCGACGGTTTCAATCGGCGCCAGCAGGCTCTCGCCGTCTGCGGCAAGCGCGGCGGCAATCAGCGCCATTCCCGATCGCAGGTCGCGGCTGTCGAGCGGCCGGCCCCGGAGCCTGCTCGGCCCGGTGACGATAATGCGATGTGGATCGCAGAGGAACAGGTCGGCGCCCATCCCGCTCAACTGTTCGAGGGCAAACAGCCGCAGTTCGTACAGCCAGTCGTGCACGAGCGTCCGCCCGTCGGCCTGTGTGGCGAGCACCGTCACGAGGCTGACGAGGTCGCTCGGGAACCCCGGCCAGAGCCCGGTCTTGATTCGACCCGCCGAGTGGGGGCGGGACGGCTGGATCCGGAACAGGTCACCGTCGATCGAGCACCGCACACCCAGCCGCTTGAGCACAGCGGCGATGACCTCGATGTCCTCGGGTCGCGCTCCGTGCACGTCCATCTCACCCCGCGTGATCGCGGTGACGACCGCCCAGCTCCCGGCCTCGATGTAGTCGCCCCAAAGCTGGTGCTCGCCCCCGCGGAGCGTCGCGCCTCCCTCCACGCGGATCGTGGCCGTGCCGGCACCCGTCACGCCTACACCGAGCTTGTTCAGGAACTCGCAGAGCTCGACCACGTGCGGCTCGCAGGCCGCGTGACGAATCTCGGAGGTGCCGGGCGCCGCGGCGGCCGCGAGCAGCGCGGTCTCCGTACCGGTCACCGAGGCCTCGTAGAGGTACATCGACGCGGGCTTGAGCCCATCGGGCGCTTCCAGCCGATGGCCGGGGCCCTCGACCTCCCGGGCTCCCATCGCCAGCAGCGCGTCGATGTGAGTGGCGATGGACCGGCGGGCAGGAAAGTCGCCTCCTGGCGGCGCGAGCACCGCGCGCCCCCGGCGTGCCAGGAGCGGGCCAAGGAGCAGGATGGATCCGCGGAGGCGGCCGACGAGCGTGCCGTCCGGCTCGTCCCTGGTCACCTCGCCGCAGCGGACTCGCAGGGTCGTTCCGCCCAGGCCGTCAACCTCGGCACCGAGGTCGACAAGCAGTTGCGCCATGACCTCCACATCGCCGATCCTCGGCACGTTGTGGAGAACGCACTCTTCCTTCGTCAGCAGGCAGGCGGCCAGAAGCGGCAGGGCCGCGTTCTTGTTGCCCCCGACCGACACGGTCCCCGACAGCGGTCGGCCACCCCTGATCAGCAACGTCGACATAGGCTGACGCTCTACGAAAAATCTCCGAGATACACGATCTCCTCCCGGAGGTCCACGCCGAATCGATCGCGCACCGCCCGGCGGCACGCCTCGATCAGATGACGGATGTCGGCGGCGGTCGCCGTCCCGTCGTTCACGATGAAATTGCCGTGCGTCAGCGACACCCGGGCCCCGCCGACGACCCATCCCTTCGCGCCCGCCCGGTCGACCAGGGCTCCGGCCGACCACGGCAGCCCCTCGGGCACCTGGTCGCGCGCGCGCTCCGGATTCCTGAACACGCAGCCGGCGCTCGGCCTGTCGAGGGGCTGTGTCCGCTTGCGGTACGCCAGCGATTCCCGCGCGCGTGTCCGGAGCCTGGCCGGATCCCCTTCCGAAACGCCGAACGTGGCCGACAGCAGGACCTCGCCGCTGTCTTGCAGACGGCTGCGATCGTAGCCGAAGGCCATCGCCGCTGCCGGAACTTCGATCACACGCCCCGTCCGGTCCACGATGCGCACTCGCTCGACGAGGTCGCCGATGTTCCGCCCGCCGAAGTGCGCGTTCCCGAAGATCGCGCCTCCCACCGTACCCGGGGTGCCTGCCCATGCTTCGAGGCCGGCGAGCCCCCGCGCCACGGCCCACCGCACGAGCCCGTTGATCGTCGAGCCGGCGTCCGCCTCGACGCTCCCGTCGCCGACCCTGTGAATCCCCGCGCTTCTCGACCGAATGACGAGACCGCGGACCCCGGCGTCGGACACGAGCACGTTCGACCCGCCGCCGAGTACGGTCACCGGTACGCTGTGCGTGCGCGCCAGGTCGAGCGCCTTGATCGTCTCCTCCGCGCCTCGCGTTTCGAGGAACCAATCAGCCGCGCCCCCGACACGAAACGTCGTCAGCGGAGCGAGGGGGTGCGCGCGACGCACGCGACCTTCGCCAAACGCGGCGACGAGCGCGGTCGTGAAGTCCATCACCGGACCGCCCGCGTCTCGATGCTCAGCAGGGCCCGCTCGCGCGCGACGAGCGCGCCCAGCGCGTCGCGCAGGCTGCAGATCTCGAACGCGACGGTGTCGCCTGGCGCAAGCTGACCCGCAAGGTCGAGGTCCGCGGAGATGACTGCGGCAATCCTCGCGTAGCCCCCGGTCGTCTGCCGATCGGCCATCAGCAGGAGCGGCGCGCCCGATCCCGGCACCTGAATCGCCCCGGCCACGGTCGCCTCGGAGAGGATGTCCGCGCCGGACGCGTGCGACAGGCCTGGACCGTCCAGGCGATACGCCATGCGTCCCGACTCGGGCCCGACCACGTAGGATGCCGACCGCAGGGTCTCGGTTGCGGCCGGCGTGAAGCGATCCTCGTCGGGTCCCACCACAACCCGGAGGCGATGGCCCTCCCGCGGCAGACGCACGAGCGTCGAGATCTCATCACGAAGCACATCGACTCCGTCACGGGACAGGCCACCTCCCCGCGCGACTCCGAGCGGAAGCCGGTCACCCGCGGCCAACGCGCGACCTCTGAACCCCCCCATGCCGCTGCCCATGTGGGTGGCCCGGCTGCCGAACACAGGGGGCACATCGATCCCACCGGACACGGCGACGTACGCGCGGGCGCCACGGCGGCGGTGCCCGAGCCGCAGGCACCCGCCGGCGGAGACCGGTACCCGCGCGTTCATCGGCATCGCTGCCCCGTCGACGGTCACCTCGAAGTCCGCGCCGGTCACCGCAACATGCCGCTCATCCTCGAAAACCAGTTCCGGTCCCGACAACGTCACTTCGAGCGTTGCCGTCCCCGGCTCATTGCCGGAGAGCGCGTTGGCAAGGCGATGCGCTCCCCGATCCATCGCCCCCGCCACCGGAACGCCGCACGACTGGAATCCCCATCGCCCGAGGTCCTGCACCGTCGTCTGCAGCCCGGCTCGCACGACGAGGAGCGAGGCCATGTCAGGCCGCGACCTCCGGTCTGAGGAGTCCTTCTTCGAACGCGGCCTCATCGATCCGGTAGAACCGGACGAGGTCACCGGGACTGAGCAGGAACGGGTCGGGCCTCGACAAGTCGATCATCCGGTGCGGTGTGCGGCCGATGATCTGCCATCCGCCCGGTGAGGCCTGCGGATAGACGCCGGTCTGCCCGCCGGCCAGGCCGACCGACCCTTCCGGCACCTGTACGCGCGGACGGTCCTTCCGTGGCATCGCGATGCGGTGGTCGACCGGACCGAGGTACGCAAACCCGGGCAGGAACCCGAGCATGAAGACCCGGTAGGTCGCAGACACGTGCCGGTCGACGACTTCGTCTTCTCCAAGTCCGGACCACGCCGCCACATCGGCCAGATCCGGACCAAGCGCGCCGCCGTAGCACACCGGAATGCGAACGAGGACCTGCCCGTCGCGTGCCATCGGCACCGGGCGCCCGGCTTCCCGTCCCAGGCGTTCGAGCAACCCCACGACGTCGGTGCGCAGCGGATCGAAGTGCACGGTCACGGCGTGATAAGTGGGCACCACGTCGCGCACGCCTGCCGGCGGATCGGCGGCAACCGCGCGGGCAAGCGCGAGCACGCGGTCGCTTGTCTCCGGATCGATGCGCGCCTCGAACGCCACGACGACGGCCGAGTCACCGGTCCACGTGATGCGATGATCGCCGCTCATGGATCGCCCGCAGCACACGCCCGTGCACACCGCCGAACCCGCCGTTCGACATCATGATCACGAGATCGCCCGCGGCGACCTCGGCCGCGATCATGGTCACGATCTCCTCGAGCGAGCCCGCGGCGCGGGCCGGCGTGCCGAGCGCCTCGACGTCGCGGACGAGATCGGCGATGGACAACCGCTCGCGCTCCGGCAGCGCCGATCGAAAGACGGGCGCCAGGACGACCCGGTCCGCCGCCTGAAAGGCGCGCGCGAAGGCATCCTGGAACACGCGGCGGCACGAGGAGGCCGACCGCGGCTCGAAGACCGCCCAGATACGCGCGTCCGGGTGCGCGGCGCGTAAGCCCGCCAGCGTCTCGGAGACGGCCGTCGGATGGTGCGCGAAATCGTCGTACACGGTGACGCCGGCAGCGGCACCCACCACGTCAAGCCGCCGCTTCACACCGGTGAACAGGCGCAGCCCCTCGGCAATCCGTTCAACGGGAACTCCGGCTTCGGAGGCGACAACGATGGCGGCGAGGGCGTTGCGCACGTTGTGGGTGCCAAGCAGCGGCACCACGAACGACCCGACCTGCACGCCGCCGCGACGGACGCTGAACGAGGTCGAGGTGCCGGACGGCGTGATGTCGGACGCTGTCCAGTCGGCATCGGGCGCCGTCCCGAACGTCAGGCACCGGGAGGCCGCCCTGCCTGCCAGCGCCGCGGCCCCGTCACTGTCGGCGCCGACGAGCAGCAGACCGTGCCGCGGCACCAGGGCGGCCAGCCGCTCAAACGCGAGCATGACGGCCGCGAAGTCCGGATAGACGTCGGCATGGTCGTACTCGACGTTGCCGATGACGGCGACCTCGGGCAGGTACTTCAGGAACTTGGCGGTCTTGTCGAAAAACGCACTGTCGTACTCGTCGCCTTCGATGACGAAGTGGCGCCCCGATCCAAGCCGGTAGCTGGAACCGTCATCTCCGAGATTGCGCGCGATGCCGCCGACGAGAACGCTCGGGTCGAGCCCCCCGTGGGTCAACAGCCAGCCGACAAGCGACGTCGTCGTGGTCTTGCCATGCGTCCCGGCGATGACGATGGACCGCGCGTCCCAGAGAAAGTGCTCCCGGATCGTTTCAGGCAGGGATCGATAGCGGATCTTCCGATCGAGCACTTCCTCGATCTCCGGATTGCCTCGTGAGATCGCGTTGCCGACGACGACGAAGGCGAGATCTCCCGTGATGTGCGCGGCCTGGTACCCGGCGTGCACGGGAATGCCCTCGGCCGCCAGGAAGTCGCTCATCGGGGGATACACATTCTGGTCCGACCCACCGACCTCGAACCCCTTCCGCTTCAGCATCGCGGCGAGCGTCGCCATGGCCGTACCGCAGATCCCGATGAAGTGCACGCGTTCAGGCAACCGCGCTCTCCTCGACGATGAGTCTCGGCTTGGGGACGGCCTCGACCCGGCAGGCCACGCCGAACGGCAGGGTCAGGGCTGGGCCCGCCGTGTGGCCGGATGGGACGCCGATGAGGACCGGCCCAGGAAACGCCGCGAAGAGATCCGCCATGACGGCCCGGGCCGTGGGACCGCCGGATGGCTCGCCACAGCGCGGCAGCTCCCCGATCAGGACGGCGCTCGCGCGCGCGAGGAGGCCGGTCTGGACGAGCTGGGTCACCATGCGGTCCAGCCGGTACGGCCGCTCGCCGACTTCGTCGAGGAACAACACGTGCCCCTGCGGCGGGCTGAACGCGAACGGCGTACCGAGCGACGCGAGGATCTGGGTCAGGGTCCCGCCAAGCAGCGGCCCCCGCGCCTGTCCCGGTCGCAGCGCCTCGACACCGGGGGCGGCAATCTCGCCCATCGGCTCCTTGCGGCACAACGCGCGCAGAAAGGAGTCGCGGTCATAGCCCGCGGCACCACGGCCGAGCCGCCCGGCAACGGTGGGGCCATGAAAAGCCACGACCTGGCATTGCAACGTGAGCACGGTGAGCACGGCCGTGAGGTCGCTGTACCCGATGAACGGGATGCCGGCGCGCCGCGCTTGCGCCAGATCGAGGTGCGGGAGGATCTGCGCGCTGCCGTAGCCGCCCCGGGCTCCGATGATCCCGTCGATCGAGGGGTCCAGCCAGGCGGCGTTCATCGCTGCGGCCCGCGCCTCTGGCGTTCCTGCCACGTAGCGCCGCCTCGCGAATACGCTCTCGTCGTGAACGGGCACGAAGCCAAGTTTCCGGATCTCGTCGACGCCCGACTCGAAATCGTCGCGATCGAAAGGACTGGCGGGAGCTACGACAGCGAGACGGGCACCGGGCACCAGGGCTCGTGGCTTCAGCATCAGACGAAGCGCGCCATTTCCGCGGCAATCGCCTGGTGCCGTCCCCCCTCGAGAGCCTCCCGCAACGTCCGCGCGGCGGCGGGACGTCGCGGCACGCGCGACGTCAGGTACCGTTCCTTCGCGCGGCGCTGGCGCTTCAGGGAGTCCTCGATGCCAGCTCTCGACAGGCGACCGTCCTCGACGGCGTGAATGAGGGCCTCGAGGGTCGCCGCCTGGGTTTCCTGGTCGCCGCTGCAGATGAGCACCACGTCGCACCCGGCCGCGGCCGCCAGCACGCCAGCCGCGGGAACCGCGTGACGCCCGGTCACGGCCTTCATCTCGAGGTCGTCGCCCACGATCAAGCCGTCAAACCCCAGCTCGCCCCGGAGAAACCCCGTGACCACGGCCCTCGACAGCGTGGCCGGCTCCTGCTCGTCGATCGCCGGCAGCAGCACGTGCGCGGTCATGATCGCCGACACGCCCGCCGCGATGGCGGCACGAAACGGCACAAACTCGATCGCCCGCAGCCGCTCGGCGGGATGCTCGACGATGGGCAGCTCGACGTGCGAGTCAACGCTCGTGTCGCCATGACCGGGAAAATGCTTGCCGCAGGCGGCGACACCGGCATCCTGAAGGGCGCGGACGATCTCCGTGCCCAGCCTCGCCACCTCGTCGGCGTGCTCCGACAGCGCGCGATCTCCGATGACCTCGTTCCGGGCGTTGGTGTGCACGTCGAGCACGGGGGCGAAGTCGAGGGTGATCCCGACGGCGGCGAGTTCGGCTGCGAGCGCACGACCGAACCGCTTCGCGAGCGCGGCGTCGCCGCTGCGTCCGAGCGCCGCCATGGGCGGCCATTCCGTGAACGGTGCCTTGAGCCGCGCCACCCGGCCACCCTCCTGGTCCACACTGACCCAGGTGGGCCACTCGCCGTCGAGGCCGGCCGCCTCGTGGCACAGTTCGGCGACCTGTCCGGGCTCCTCCACGTTGCGCGAGAACAGGATCACCCCGCCCAACCCGAACTCGCGCGCGAGCGCCCGCAGTTCAACGGGAACGGTCGGCCCCTCGAATCCGGCGATCAACATCTGGCCGATCCGACGACGGAGGGCGGAGGGCGACATCGGCTCAAATTCTACCCCTATCCATGCCCGCTATAATTCGTGCGTGCAGAACCCCGCCCGCGTCATCGCCACCGCGCCGACGCGCATCGACCTCGCGGGCGGGACCATCGACATCTGGCCCCTCTACCTCTTCCACGACGGCGCCTCCACGCTCAACGCCGCGATCAGCCTCAGGGCGCACGTCACGATCGACGCGCGCGCGGACGGCGCGATCGAGCTCCGCTCGCTCGATACGGATCGGCTCGTCCGCGCCAGCCACTGGTCCGACTTGAGGCCGTCAGGCGATCTGCCGCTGCTCGTGAGGCTCGCCCGTCATTTTCGCCTCGACAGCGCGTCGTTCGCGACGCGAGGAGAATCGCCGGCCGGTGCGGGAATCGCAGGGTCTTCCGCCCTCACGATCGCGGCCTGCGGCGCGCTTGCGCGCTGGTGCGGCCAGTCCCTGTCGCCGGAGGATCTCCTGTTGACGGCGATGAACATCGAGTGCCAGACGATCCGGGTGCCGACAGGCGTCCAGGACTACCGCCCGGCGCTCTATGGCGGTGTCGCCGCCATCGAACTCGGCGTCGACGGGGTGAAGCGCGTCGAGCTCGACGTCGACCCGACGGAATTCGAGCAGCGCATCGTGCTGGCGTACACCGGCGCCCCGCGCCATTCGGGCACGAACAACTGGGAGATCACGAAACGCCACCTCGACGGCGATACCGCGGTGTTCGACGCGTTCGAGCGCATCCGCGACACGGCGATGCTGATGCGGGCGGCCCTCGACGCCGGCAACTGGGACGAGGTGGGACGGCAGATTGCCGCCGAGTGGGACAACCGCAAGCAGCTGGCGCCGGGCGTCACGACGCCCGTGATTGACGAGTTGATGGCGCGGGCCAAAGGCGCCGGCGCGACCGCCGCCAAGGTGTGCGGCGCCGGCGGGGGCGGGTGCCTGTTCTGCTACGGCCCGCCGGCCGCGCGTCCCGCCATCGCCGACGCCCTGGCGCGCGGAGGCGCCCGGTTGCTCGAATACCGCGTCGAAACCGACGGCCTGCGCGTCGATCCCCCTCCCGACGCGGCAGACCGATGAGCAGATTCGTCATGCTCTCGGCCGACGACAAGCTCCGCGAGATCCGTCGCCTGTACTTCGAGACGACCCGGCAGACGATTCAGACGGACCTCGCTCGCGCCCTCGACGTCCTCAAGTCCATGAACACCGAGGAAGAACGCGAGCGCGCCACGGTCTACATGGAAGGCCTGACGCAGATGCGATCCGACTGGGCGCGCCAGCAGAAGGTCCGGACCGGCAAGCAAGCACCACCACCGGGCACGAAGAGCGCGAAGCCCCGGAAACGCCGGCGCGGCTAGTCGAGCGTGGCGCGTACGACGATGCCCCACTTGTTCGTCGCGCCCTCGATGACATCCGGCGGCGCGTCAATCGGCACGATGCCGGACACGAACGGGAACGGCGTCTCGTCCAGGTTCCGGTAGAACGCAAGCGTCAGGTTCGGCAGCTCGAAGAAGAGGCGCAGCACCGTCCCTCGGTCGCTCTCCCCCATCGTCACGCCCCGAGTCCCGCCGGCCTCGAGGAATTTGATCAGACTGTCGTCGCGCGACAGTTCCTCCCGCGTCACGTTGAGGCCGACACGCGACGTGCGGCCGAGCGGGTACGAAACCTCAGCGCCGCCGTAGTACCCGTTCTTCCGGATTGGCGCGTCGTCGAAGTCAAACAGTTCGGCCGACGTGCGGGTGAGCCCCCACGTGTAGTGGGCGCCTTCCCCGAAGACGGCGACATGCCGGATCGGCTGGTACCGGGCCGAGACGATGAACGCGTGGTCGTGCCGTTTCGAGGCCCAGTAGTTGGGCAACCGCTCGACGCGCGATCCGCTGAAGCCCCGCTTGCCGGAGACGCGGATGTCCAGCGCGGGCGTCGGCGCGAACGCCGCCCCGAGAAGGACCGTCAGCGCGCTGTTGCTGTCGAGGTCGCTCCGCTCGAAGTAGAAGTAGTCGTAGTCCCGGTTCCGGTTGCCGTCGCCGAGGACGCCCGCGACGTGTGCCGAGATCGTCGGCCGTGGCCGGGGATCCCCATGCTGCCACGAGAACATCAGGCCGAAGTTGCTCTCGGCGTTGATGCGCTGGATCCGGGTGGCGTCCTTGGCCGTGAACGACCCGGCTTCCTCCCACCCGAACCCCATCGGCAGGACGAGGCGGCCGAAGCGCGCGCTGAACGACCGGGTCAGGGCGATGTCGACCCAGGCCTCGCGTACCGGACCCTGCTGGTTCATCAGGTCGAGCGCAATGAACTTGTACATGTCCACGCGCCGGTTGCCGTCGGGTTCGCAGGCCACGCCCGGGCCGATGTCGCCGAGAAACGCGGGCTCGTTCGGGTAGAAGTACCCCTCTTCGCCGCAGGCGGGCCGGGGCTCGGTTTCGTTCACGGGGTTGAACGAGAACCGGTACGACACACGGTCGTTGAGGCGGCCGAACACGTCGAGGATCGCGTAGCCGACGCGGCCCTGGTTCTCGAACCCCAGCCCGAACTGCGCCCGGTCGTGGCCGTAGCCCGCCATGAACCGGGCGCTGACGCGCATCCGGTCCGAATCCGGCACGGGAAGGCCGGCGGCTGACTCGCGCGGGGCGTCCGGCGACCGTTCCTGCGCCAGTGCCGCTGCCGGACACACGCCCGTCACCAGCAGCATCGCACCCAGCGCGACCGCCGTTCTACCGCCTCGAAGAGGCATCGACCACCCTTCTCCGTGCGGCGACCCGCAGGGGGTCCGGCACGTTTCGATCGATCGACAGGAGATTCAGGTCGCGATCGTTCAGCCGGTTCATCAGGTTGAGAGAGAGGGCCAGTGGGGTCTTCGGGTTCCTCGTGAGCCCGACGACGATCCCGTAGCTCTTCACCCAGGCCCGGTTGCTGCCAATCATCCGCAGAATCTCCTCCGACACGGTCGTCATGCGCGCGAAACTCTCGACCTCGGCCTCGTTCACCTTCGGGCTGCTCAGCACGCTCGCCGCGACGGCCTTGTTCGGATCGCGGATGAGAATCGCCCGCATCTCGCGGGAGCCCTTCAGCGCCGCGACCATGCGCTCGGTGAACGACATCTTCGCGATCTGCTGCGTGATGGCCTCCCGCTCTCCGCCACCCTCGTCTCCGCTGTCGCTCCGCGTCTCCTCGCTCGCGGCATCGTCGCCGACGGGCGGCGCGGTCTCAATCAAGGGGTCGTCTACGTCGAGGGCGGGCGTCTCGGCCGGGAACACACCCCGATCCGCGAAGAACTCCCTGACGCCGCTGGGCACGTCGGCCCGCGCCAGGTAGGCCGTCAGGGAGGCGCCGGGAATCCGGCCCAGCGTGTCGTGCGCCGCCTCGCGGATCTGGGGATCGGTATCTTCGAGCAGGTGAACGAGGATGGCCAGCTGCTCGTGCGCCCGCGGCGCGAGCGCGCCCCGGGCCGCGAGCAGCCGGACGTCGCGGGCGACCTGGCCCCGCTTGATGAAATCCAGGAGCGGCGTCGGAGCGCTCACGGGGTGGCCAGGTATTGCGTGTAGCTCGTGAGCGTCATCCGCGCGGTGACGACCTTGCCCGACGCGCCGAGCGGCCGGGCGTCCTGTCCGTTCAGCGTGAGACGCAGGGCCGCGGCATCGCCCGCCGTCAGGACGAACTCACGCCTGGCTTCCACCACTTCCCGCTCTCCCGCCTGCATTTCCCGGGTGAACACCGACCGCCCGTCGACCGTCACCGACACCCAGCACGGCCCCGTCGCGACGAGTCCGACGAGAAGTCGATCCGCGTCGAGGCCCGGCGCCCCAGGCGCGGCGCCGCCGGACGCGGCCGGAGCCGCCGCCGCCGGCTCGGCAGCCATCACATCCGCATCCAGGTCGACGCCCGCCGTCCCGCCGGGGTCGGGCACCGCGCCCCGATCCCCGGTGCCGAAGTACAGCATGAACGCCACGATGACGACGCTGGCCGCAGTCAGGCGGCCAAAGACCGCCGCCGCATGCTGCTGGCTCTCGACCGCGGCGCCGTCCTCGACGGGGCGCGCCGTCGGGTGTCCCGCCGTCACCGAGTCGACCGGGAACTGGGTGATGAACTGCCGGATGATCTCTTCGGGGTCGAGGCCCACTTCGATCGCATACGAACGCACGAACGCCCGACTGAAGATGCCGCCCGGCAGGCGCGAGATGTCATTGCGCTCGAGTGCCTCCAGCACGCTCACGGAGATCCTGGTGGTATTGGCGATCTGGCGCAGCGACACGCCGCGACGTTCGCGCGCCTCTCGGAGCGTGTGGCCGATTCCTCCGGGCGCCGGCGGCGTGGCAGGCATGCAGCGGACCGTGGCCCTATGTTAGGAAGCGCTCCGTGACGTGTCAAACCGCGCGCGCGCCGTTTCGACCAGCCGCGCGAGGTCCACAGCCCGGCAGCGCACGCCAGATCCTTCATCGGTCGGGCCGAGGAACAGCTCGATTGCCGCGACCCCGGCCGCGCCGGCCTTCGCGACCTCCGGCATGCGATCCAACGTGACGCCGCCAATCGCGAGCACGGGCACACGGACAGCCCGCACGATGGCCGCCAGGCCGTCGAGCCCGAGCAGGCGATGCCCGGAAGGCTTGGATGCGCTTGGCCACACGGTTCCGGCAACCAGGTAGTCGGCGGTTCCGGCGGCAGCGACGGCCCCCGCGACGCTGTGCACCGAACAGCCGATGATGAAGCCTGACGGTGTCATCGATCGAACGCTCGACGGCGGGAACGAGTCCTGCCTGAGATGCACCCCTGCGGCGCCACAGGCGAGCGCCACGTCGAGGCGGTCGTTGATGACGACCCGCATGGACGTGCCCGAGGC
>Ga0326597_10009421_pt1 | contig 13077 bp, 3 predicted proteins | sample RVTome_12_FD_203789 | JGI IMG/M metagenome (GOLD analysis project Ga0326597, IMG submission 203789) | Soil microbial communities from uranium-contaminated site in the Upper Colorado River Basin, Wyoming, United States - RVT100D185 | ecosystem: Environmental > Terrestrial > Soil > Contaminated >... | reverse complement strand
GCCGGCAGCGCGCCGGACTCCTGGTAGAAGGCCGCGTTCCCGACGGGCCAGGTGCCGGCGTCGAAGCCGCTCGCGCGCCAAGCGGTGCCGAGGTCTCTGCCGCTGACCTCGTAGCGCCACTCGGTGTCGGCCGCGAAGAGGAGCGTGCGCTCGAAGACGTCGGCGCGCGCCGGCTCGAAGCGCGGGTGGTAGTGGATCTCGTGGATGACGATCGAGTCTTCGATGCGGAAGTCGTTCGGCGCACCGAGAGTCGGCGTGTTCGGACGGAGCCAGCGCCCCGAGCCGTCCGGCCAGCGTCCCTCGTTACCGGCGTCGAGCGCCATCGCGTCGACCACGCGCGTTCCGTCGGGACTGAAGAGAAAGAGCTTGCCGTCGACCGCGATGTCGAAGCCGAGCTCGGCGCGCGTGAGCACGAGGAACGCGCCCGGCGCGAGCGTCCTCGCCGGGAAGCGGTACGCGGCGAGGTTTCCCGTCGCGATCGTGTAGCCGGTGAGCGCCACCGCGGCATCGTCCTGGTTGACGAGCTCGATCGAGTAGTCGTCGAGTGCGGCGACGTCGTACTCGTTGAACGAGACCGGGCCCGGCACGCCGATGTTCACGACCTCGCCGCGCGTGAAGTTCGGTCGACCGGGAGTTCCGCCGATCCGCGCGCTCGCGTTCCAGTTCTCCGGCAGCCCGCCGGCGGAGAGCGGATCGATCTTGGCGAGCGAGACGCCGGAACCGTCCGGCGCCACCGGCCAGCCTCCACCGTCGTTGTAGCGCAGGCCCGCCATTTCGCGGCCGCTGCGATTGAAGAGGCGCAGGTCCTCGCCGTCGTTGTTCAGTCGACCTGCGAACGGACCGAGCGCGTCGATGCCCGTTGCGGCCCGGAACGCGACGGGATCGCTCGCGATGACGAGGAAGCCGCCGCCAGCGAGCACCGTGCCGCGCGGAATCTCGTAAAGCACCCCGTCGCCGACGATCCAGTTCGACAGGTCCATGTCGACGGCCATCTGGTTGTAGAGCTCGAACCACTCGAGCTGCGCTTCGTTGACCGGCGGGTGGTACATCACCTCGTTGATCACGACGGTGCTGTCGGCCTCCGCCCCGTAGCGCTTGACGCGATCGTTCAGCACGCGCTCGACGTCGAAGCTCGGCGTGTCGTCTGGGTCGAACGCGTCGATCGTCCGCGAGCTCGTCCGCCGCGTGCCCGCGTCGCCGACGACCGTGAGCGTCACCACGTACGAGCCCGGGGGATCGAAGGTGTGCGCGGCCGTCGGGCCGCTCGCGGTGGCGCCGTCACCGAAGTTCCAGCTGAACGCGATGACGCGCTCGTCGTCGCCATCGGCAGAGCACCCGGCGTCGAACGCGACGTCGAGGGGCGCGTCACCGCTCGCTGGCGTCGCGGCGAAGCAGGCGCGGATGCTCGCCGACCCGGTGAAGATCTCGACGTCGTCGAATAGCATGTCGCTGTTCGAGTACGACCAGAGTCCGAAGTGGCCGGTGCGGTAGGTACTGTCGGAGACGCTGAAGATCTCGTTCCCGTCGCCGCGGAGCGCGATCTGATCGCCGGCGACCGAGAGCTGCCAGAGGCTCGGCGGCTGCGCGACGCCGGCGGTGCCGTTGACGAGCGTCTGCGTCGGGGCGCCGTTGGTCCAGCGGATGAGACGGAAGCCATGGTCCGACGTACGATCGATCCAGTCGAGCGTGTAGCCACTGGCGGAGTTGCGGGTCGCGGCGTCCGACGCGAAGAACATGATCCCGCCGTGACGTCCGACGCCGTCGCCGGGAACGGTCGGGAAGCCGACCTCGAGCGACAGATCGAAGTCGCCGGCGAGTTCGATGGGTGTCTGGCCGGCCCAGATCCACGCCTCGGGAATCTCGCAGCGGAGCCGGCCGCCGGCGACGCCCCACGAGCCGCTGTGGATCGACCAGTCGCGCGGTGGGCCATCGGGATGCGCGAAAGAATCGTTGAATTCGTTCTGCGCGACGAGCAGCGCGGGGACGAGGAGCGCGGGGACGAGCAGCAGGGCGCTCGACGCGCACAGCGAGACAGTGTTCTTCATCAGCGAATGACCCGTGAGCGGCGCGCTCGAGCACGACGCACCGCGACGTGATCGAGACCGTTTCCTCGAAGCGATCGCTGCCGGTCCTTCCGCGAGAACCCGGCGCGATGGACGGCGTGATTCTACGGGATGAGGCGTGGTTCAGGAACGAGGCGTGGTTCAGAAGGGGGCGAGGCCCGGAGCAAGCCGGGCACCCCGAAGCGGTCGGCCTCGAGTCCGGGTCCCGGAGCGAGCACGCAGCGCGAGTCGAAGGGTCGCGCGGCGAGCGACCGGAGAGAGGCCGCCGTCCTCCACGCCCCGTTTCTCGTGCCCAGCAACCTCGCCAAGTCTTCCTCGGCTCGATCGGCTCCGATACGATAGGCGGCCGAGCACGACCGGCCCAAGCGGTCCATTCGCGCGATCTCTTCGTGCTCGGATTCGATCACCACGGCGGCACTCATGGGCGTCAACCACTTTCTGTTCCGTTTCTCGGTGCTCGCTTGCTGGGATCTCCGATGAGGCAGGGTGCTCGGATGACGCGTGTCCAACGACCGAACGACTGACGGATGACCGTTCGCAGACTGACCCTGGTGCTGACCTCCGTGATCCTGACGGCTGTCGTCGTCGTGGTCGGCAAGGACCTGGTCTCCCGCTTCCTCGAGCGACGCGAGTTCGAGAAGACCTTCGAGCCCTTGGGACCGAACGCGCAGGGTCGCGACGAGTTCCGCCACCGCGAAACAGGCATCGTGTTCGTCTCGTTGCCGGGCGGAGACTTCGAGTTCGGACGCGAAGTCACGACGTTCTGGGGCCTCAACGCGAAGGAGAGCCGTCCGGGGAGAAAGGTCACGCTGGAGCCGTTCTTGATCGCGAAGTACGAGCTGTCGCAGGAGGAGTGGCTGCGAGTGATGAGCGCCAATCCGTCCTTTGTCCAGGGCGAGCAGCTGCCGGTCGAATCGGTGTCGTTCGCGGCGTGCGAGGAGTTCTGCGAGAAGAGCGGTTTGCGCCTGCCGACCCCCGAGCAGTGGGAGTACGCGTGCAAGGCGGGTTCGGATCGACGTTTCGCGATCGTGGGCGAGCTCGACGACTCGGTCTGGTACGCCGGCAATAGCCACAACGGAGCGCAGGCCGTGGGTTCGAAATCACCCAACCGCTTCGGGATCCACGACATGCACGGGAACGTGCGGGAATGGTGCCGCGGGGATTACCTTCCCGATCTGATTCCGGACTTCATCAGGAGTGAGCTCGACGAACAACAGACCGAGCGGATCGCGGCGGCGGGACGAGAGATCATCGCCGCCCGGTTCGCCGGCTACCACATCAGACGCGGAGGCTGCTGGGGCTCGAGTCAGTCGTCGTGCGCGGCGACCGCCGCCGATGGACAGCCGGACGAGTTTGCTCGCGCCGACACAGGCTTCCGCCCGGTGTGGCTGCACGAATCCACGCCGGCGGACGAGCACGAGGACTGACGACGACCGGCCGAGGAAAAGTGTCGACCACCGTTCTTCGCGCCCGGATCCGGGTCCTGCGCGTCGCTGCCGCAGCGTTCGGCGCCGCGCTCCCCGCTCGGCGCCGGTCGCACCGACGACACTCGACTCAGATGTCCGCGAACGCGAACTTCGTCTCGACCTTCGCGGCGCTCGCGCTGCCGTCGACCTCGACGTACGGGTAGATCAGGAAGTTGAGCGGCTCGCCCGCCTGCGGCGGCGAGAGCACGAGGTCGCGGCCGCGCGAGAACGCGACGCGGTTCGCGCACAGCGTGCCGAAGAAGTAATCGCTCTTCTCGGGCCGCTTGTCCGCTTCGGAGACATCGACCGGCCGCCACGAGCCGTCCGAGCCTTCGTACCACGCCCAGCAGTGGTAGCCGCCGACGCCGCCGCTCGGCTGGCCCTCCGGCAGCGGGAAGCCGATCTCGAAGAGCGCGGGGATCTCCTCGGAACGCGCCATCGCGATGAAGAGCGCGTGGAAGTCCGAGCAGTTCCCCTTGCCGGCCGCGCACACGTACTCGAGGTCGCCGCGCCCCCAGCCGCTGCCGCTCTTGTCGTAGTCGACATCGGCGAGCACGCGCTCGTAGAGTCCGCGCGCCATCGCATCGCTGCCGGTCCTTCCGGCGACTGCTTCGTTCGCACGCCGCTTCGCCTCGGCGGAGAGCGGCGCGAGCCGGTCGCCCGAGAGCAGTCGGTCGACGCGCGGCTCTCCCGGAAGCCGGGCGAGTGAGGTGAGCTCGCGGCGGGTGACGTCGCAAGCGACCTTCAACGCGATCTCCGGCGTTTCGCCCAGCGGCGCCTCGACGTAGAGGTAGCGGTTACCGTACGCGCCGCCGTTGCGGATCTCGTGCGCGACGGTCGCGGCGACCTCGAGGTTCGAAATCGTTTGCGTGTCGTCGCTCGTCGGGATCGGGATCCAGATCGGCGCGCCCTTCGCGCCGGCCGGGAACTCCTTCACCACCGCCTCGTACTCGAAGCGGAAGCTGCGATGGGCACCGGTGGTCACCGTGCGCGGGGCTTTGCAGCCGGTCGTCACGGTCGACACGAGGCACGCGCCGAGCGCGAGCGCAAGCGATACAACTCGTTGCATCGAATCGTTCTCCATGGTTTGGGTAGCAACTCTTCCAGCTCGCGGCGCATGCCGCTCCGCGGGCGCGTAGCGTCGAGCACGCGGCGAGCGGATCGCAGTCGAGTGGCGGTCAAGACTCGCGCGTAGTCCGAGCGGGATGCGTTGGGAATCTCATCGGTCGCTCTCCTTTCAGGCGGCGCGGCGGGCACAACGCGAGCTGCCGTCGCAGCGGGAAAACGCAGCGACCGCGTCGAACGAGCGCCCGGAGCGCCCCAGGATCCAGTGGTGCGGCGGACCCGCGACCGCGTTCAGCGCGTGCGCGCGTGCGGTCGGGATACGCGTGACGGAAGCAGACAAACTGCCGGCGACGAGGCGGCGGATCAGCCGAAGGGGGGACGGAGAGCGTACTTCTCGTCGCGTCGCATGGAGACGCTATACTGCGGGATCCTCCGAGGCGCTGTCAATCCGCCGGCGCTCGCGATCCGGCGCCGCCGAGCTCCGTGCTGCTCGGCTCCTGGATCGTATCGTGCCGCACAATCGCGCCGTCGACGCGGACGAACCGCTTCTGGTCCGCGTGGAGGGGAACCGCGAATGAACGCGAATACGTTGAGAGTGAGCCGACGCATCGAGTTGTGGGATGCGCCATGACCGTCCTGAACGAGTCAGGGCACGGACTGCGGGAAAAGACGTAGGAACGTGCACTGTGCGTTGAGCTTCGTCACCGGGACTTGGCCTACAAGCAGCAACAGGTCTATCCGGTCCGTTACCGCGGGCTGCGGCGTCTCGGATCGGATCGCGCGCCGGAACGTAGCTGCCCGGGCTTCCTACTCCCCGACGACGAGCTCGTACCTCCAGCCGCCGACGGCTTTCCGCTCTCTCCGAAGACGGAAGCGAGCTGCAAACACGTCGGAGCGCTGGAGACCCTCGTCGTCCACCGGCACCGGCTCGAAGCCCTCGGCGCCACGACGATGGATCGTGAACAGCACGTCTTCGCCGCGCGCGTCCGCGAGCCAGTACTCGGAGATCCCTGCACGAAAGTAAGCCGCGGGAAGTCTCTCGGTATCCTTCGCAACGGAGGAGTCGCTGACAATCTCGACAGCGAGGTCCGGCGCGCCTTCGATCTCGATGTAACGATCCGGCCGACCGGCCTTGGGCACCAATTTCACACGTCCCGCTGCCAGACATTCATCCGAGACGAACACGATATCAGGCTCTGCCGAGACGTCTCCAGCGACGCTCGAGATCCGCGTGCGATCGGTGAACAGATTCCCCGGTACCGTGGTCTTCGCCCTCTGCCCGAGGACCACCACGAACTCCGTCTTCACGGTGCCGTGAGTGAAGAGATCTTCGGGTGACATCCCTACCTCGATCCGTCCCGTGATGAAATCGATCCGGGCGTCCTCCGGAAACTCGTCCGATATCGCCCAGCGACGAAAGGCCGAGAGATCGTGCAGGTCGAGTGGAATCTCCACGCGCTCTTCGAGAATCAGTTTTCCGCTCATGGCACCGCACCTTGCAACATCATGAATCCCAGTCTAACACGCGCTCGTGATCCGACCATGGGTGTGCGTCTCGACCCAGCGCAGGACGACGCTCCGATCGATCCGTGTCGAGCCGCCGGCGCGAACGCGGCGTCCCGGCGTCTGTCCGCCGCCGAACGCGGCTCTGGGGCTCGAAGCGGCTCGAAGCGGCTCGAAGCGGCTCGAAGCGGCTCGAGCGTCGGTCCGCCTCGTCCGATCTTCGCGAGCGCCGGGCACGTTCGAATGATCCGCGAGTTGTTCGGGTGCGCGCTCGCGAATGGCGGGCTCGGTGTCGCGATCGGCCGCGTTCCCCGTGTAGACTCCGGAGGCCACGAATCCGGGTGCCGGCCACGGCCGGCGGGGCGCGCCGCCTGGCGCCGCCTGGCACCGCCTGGCACCGCCTGGCAACGATCAACTGTCACAGCACGCGTCTCCAGTCGTACCGCAAGGGACACTCCTCGCGGTCCGTGACCGACCGAGCGGTCCGGCCGCGATTCGTTTTCACTCGACGCCACGACGAGCCCACTCCGATGCCCGGCACACCGCTTCCCGGGCGAGCGCTTCGGTGTTCGCTGCCCTCTATCTTGCTCCGCGTGCCATTGCGCCACGCGCTCGCGATCTGCGCGACGTTCGTGCTTGCCGTCGTCTCGAGCGGTGCTCCGCTCGCTGCCGCGTCGAGGTTTCGCCGCGGTGACGCCGACGCCGACGGCGTCGCGAACATCACCGACGCGATCACGGTGCTCGGCCATCTCTTCCTCGGCAATCCGGCGCTGCTCGCCTGCCGCGACGCTGCGGACGTCGACGACGACGGCCGCCTCGTCATCAGCGATCCGATCTACGTGCTGAACTTCCTGTTCACCGGCGGTCCCGCGCCGCCGCCGCCGTTTCCCGAATGCGGCGTCGACTCGAGTCCGGACTCTCTCGACTGCGAGTCGTTCAGGACGTGCGTGCAGAACGATGTGCTCGGCGCCGCGACGGCCAGCGGTGGAAGCGGCGAAGACCGCGCCGCGAGCATAGCGCTCGATCCGGACGGTGGGGCGCTGCTCGCCGGATCCTTCGAGGAGTTGCTGCGCGCGGCCGGCGGCGACGGCGACGGCGCGGGCGATGCGAGCCTTCTCGCCGCAGGCGGCAGCGATGCCCTCGTCGTCCGTCACGACGCAGCGGGCGCGGTGCTCTGGGCGGTCGCGGCCGGGGGACCGTTCACGGATGCGGCGAGCGCGCTGGCGCTGACACCCGACGGAGACGTCGCCGTCACCGGCTTCTTCGAGAACACCGCGACGTTCGGTGGCCGGCGCGCGGGGCCACCCGGGCCGTCCGACGACTCGCCGGTAGCGCTCGAGAGCCAACCGCTCGTCGATCCTCCCGGCGTGCCGAACCAGGACGGCTTCGCGGCGCTCTACGGCGGTGACGGCACGCTGCGCTGGGTGCGGCGCATAGGCGGTGCGGATGCCGACCTGGGGCTCGAGATCGCGGCAGCGGACGACGACACGATCTGGGTCGCGGGTAGCTACCGCGACGTCGCGGTCTTCGAGAGCGGCGATTCGCCATCGCTCCAGCGTTCGGCGCTCGGCGCGAGCGATGTGTTCGTCGCGCGCTACGACGGCGAGGGAAACGTGCTCAACGTCCTCGACGCGCGCAGTCCGCGCGCGGCTCGCGTCGGCGACCTCTTCCTCGGCCGCGACGGCGACGTGTTGATCGGCGGCGTGTTCCGCGAGGAGATCGTCCTCGGCGGCGGCACGCTCGAAGAGACCCGGCTCGTCGACATGTCCGGAGACGAAGCGGTCTTCGTCGCCGCGTACGGACCCGAGGGTGACTTCCTGTGGGGCCGACAGGTCGCGCGCGGCGAGGAGGTCGAGCTCAGCGGGCTGTGGCGCGACGCGGACGGTCTGTTGACGCTCGGCGGCGACCTCGCCGGCAGCGGAGTCGTCGGACGCTTCCCGGGCGGCTCCGAGGATCCCGCCGCGGACTCGACGCGCGAACTCTTCTTCGCGTCGGGACGAGGCGGATTCGTCGCCCGGCTCGACGACGATGACGCGCCGCTCTGGATCGCGACCCTGAGTGCGTCGCCGATGGGGAACTCGCTGCGCGGCCTCGTGGTCAACGCGACCGAGAACGTCGTCGTCACCGGAGTCTTCCACGCGCCGGCGACGCTCGCGGGCGACGCGGGCGAACCCTTCGTGCTCGACGAGCCGGGCCCGGACGCGTCGCCCCCCGACGGATTCCTCGCGTGGATCACTCCGGAGGGCGCGGTCGGCTACGCGACGACCTACGGCGGACCCGGCGCGGACGAGAGCGCCGCGCTCGCGCTCGGTCCCGGCGGCGCGATCGGAGTCGCCGGGAGCTTCGAAGAGAGCGCGAGCTTCGCCGGCGGCGAGGGAGAGCTCGCGTCGCAAGGCGGAAGCGACGCGTTCGCAGCGACGTTCTTCCCGCCGAACACCGTGCCGCTCGCGCTCGACGACGGCGCGAGCACCGCGGAGGACACGAGCGCGGTGATCTCCGTGCTCGCGAACGATTCGGATCCGGACGGCAACACGTTGCGGATCGCGGCGGTGACCCCGCCGGCGGAGGGTCGGGTCGACGTGATCGAGAGCGGCGCGAGGATCCGGTACACGCCGCGAGCGGACTTCCACGGCGGCGACGCGTTCGACTACGAGGTCGACGACGGCTTCGGCGGTCTCGCCACGGCGACCGTCGTCGTCACCGTCGATCCCGTCAACGACGATCCGATCACCCGGGCGGACGTCGCGAGCACGGCGCCGGAGTCCGCGGTGACGATCGCGGTCCTCGCGAACGACGACGATCCCGACGGCGACACGCTGTCGCTCGTCGCGCTGTCATCGCCGGCGGCGGGCACGGCTGCGATCGCGGCCGGCGCTGTCGTGTACACGCCGGATGCGGACTTCCACGGCGTCGACGCGTTCGTCTACACGGTGAGCGACGGCGCGGGCGGCAGCGCGGAGGGCACGGTCACCGTGTCGGTGCTCGAAGCTGGCGACGAGCCGCCGGTGGCTCGCGATGTCGCGCTCGGAATCGACGAGGACACGCCGCTCGTCGTGTCCGCTTCGTTCCTCGCCAGCGATCCGGACGGCGATGCGCTCTCGATTCACGATGTCGGACGTCCGGCGCACGGCACCGCGTTCGTCGCCGGCGGTCTCATCCGCTACCAGGGCGGGCTCGATTTCCACGGGCAGGACGCGTTCGGCTACACGGTGACGGACGGACGGGGCGGCCTCGCGTCGGGCACGATCTCGGTCGAGGTGCGGCCGCGGAACGACTCGCCGGTGGCGCGGGACGATGCGGTACGGACGACCGAGCTCGCGTCGATCTCCGTCGCCGTGCTGCGCAACGACACCGACGCCGACGGCGACGCGCTCTGCATCGTCTCGGTCGGCGCGGCGGCAGGCGGCGCGACCGCGGTCGGCGCGAGCGGTCGCATCGTCTACACGCCTCGGGTCGGGTTCCACGGTGACGACGCGTTCGAGTACGCGATCGAGGACCCCGCGGGAGCCTCCGCGACGGCGACCGTGCGCGTCGTCGTCGTGGCGGAGAACCGTCCTCCGGTCGCGATCGCCGATCTCGCGGAGACGACGCGCGGCACCGCGGTGCTGGTCGCGGTGACGTCGAACGACACCGATCCCAACGGCGACGAGCTCCAGGTGATCGCGCTCACCGCAGCGGCGAACGGCAGCGCGGTGGTTGCGGGAGGCGGCGCGGTGCTCTACGAGCCCGACGCGGCGTTCACGGGCGACGACTCGTTCGACTACACGGTCTCGGACGGACGCGGTGGCACCGCGAGCGCCGCGGTGTCGGTGACCGTGCTCGATGGCGAGCCACCCGCGCCGGTCGACGGTCTCGACCGGACCTTCTTCGCACCGCTGGGCGCGGGCGGTCGGGCGAGATTCGATCAGGTGCTCGTGCCCGACGCGAACGGCGTGCTGCCGCCGTTCGTCTATCGTCCGGCTGGAACCAGCCTCGCGGAGTTCGGCGGCGGCGTCCTCGTGCGCTTCGAGGACGGCGCGCGACTCGTCGACACCGCGGACGGCGCGGTGCTCCTCGCGAGCCGTTACGCGCTCGAGCTCTCCGGCGAGTTTCCGCTCGCGCTCCGCGAGGAGCTCGCACACGACGGTGCGGAACGTGGGATCCCGCTCGGCCCGCTCTTCGTGCGCGACCTGCTGCCGCTCCTCGGTCGCGACAGCGACGCCGGCATCGCGGTGCGGCTCTACGACACGCTCGACCTCGTCTGGAAGCGCGGGCTCATCGACCGCGACGGCATCCATCAGGCGAGCTTCGAAGCGGCGGAGACCGGCTTGCCGCTTCCGGTGCCCGACGGCGCGTACGGCGATCTCTCGATCACGATCTCGCGCACCGCCGGGGTCTCGATCCCGTTCCACGGCACGTTCATCCTGCCGGACGGCTCGAAGGACCCGCCGGCGCTCGTCGTGCCGCCGTTCGCGCCGCTCTGGCTCCAGGTGCGTCCCGACGGCTCGATGCAGCTCTCCGGGCGCGCCGTGATGCGCTTCGCGGCCGGTTCCGAGCTCCTCGTCGACCTGCGCATCGACGACCCGCTCTACCGGCTCGACATCGTCGCGAAGGGGCTCGGCACGCAGAACCTGCTCGACATCGCGCAGGTGATGCCGCGGCCGGCGACCGCCTGCGTCCCCGCGAGCGACGAGAGCGCGATCGCGCTCGATGCGGCGCAGATCTGTCTCGATGCCATCCAAGACGCGTACGGCTTCTTCGGCGACGCGGTCGTCGCCGACGCGGTGACCGCCGCGACCGGTACGAGCCCGCAGCCGCCGCCGGCGACGACTGCCCCGCCGACCGTCGAGCGGCCATCGGCCGTCGACCTCTCGCTCGTCGTCTTGAAGGCGTGGACGCGGCTCATCGCGAGCGGTGCGGCAAGCGTGCTGCCGCTCGCGACGCTCGAGGAACTCTACGCGCACGCCGCGAGCTCGGCGTCGTCGCGCGACGACCTCGAGGGCGTGGCGCGATACCTCGCCGAGCTCGAGGACGCCCGCGCCGCGTACGCGTCGCGCGGCGAGAACGCGCCGGCTTCGCTCGACGAGGCGATCGCGACCGGCGAGGCGGCGCTCGTCGACCGCCTCTCGAGCCCCGACTCCGCGTCGAGCATCGCGAGCTTCCGCGAGTCCGCGCAGCTCCTCGCGAAGATCGCCGCAGTGCGTGCGGCGCGCGGCGACGAGGATTTCGCGTCCCGCCTCGAGGACGGCGTCCGCGTGCTCGTCGCGGCCTTCGGCGCGCGGCTCATCGACGAGCTCGGCGTCGAAGAGGGCGTGTTCACGCCGTCGACGAACCCCGCGATCTCGGCGCTCGGCCGCGCCGGAGCGTTCGACCGCGTCCACGCGATCATCGAGGTCCACGCGGCCGCGGTGGTGTTCGACGTCGAGGAGACGTTCGGCGCGTTGCCGTTCCCCGAAGCGCTCGGTCAGCTCGCGATACGCCTCTTCGAGCTCGCCGACCTCGCGTTCGACGATGCCGAGACGCGCGCCGACCACTTCGCGGCGCAGATCGCGCTCGTCGATCTTCTCGATCTCGTCGCGACCGTCGAGCTCGGCATCTTCCCCGGCGGGCGCCCCGAGCTCGCGGACCTGCCGAGCGTTGCCGACTTCCAGGGCGGGGCCGGCAGCCGCGACTACCTCGGTCGCCTCGGCGAGATCCTCGAAGCCGAGTTCACGCGCCCGCACACCGAACGCACGTACAACGACCTCGCGCACCAGGTCGTGGTCCTCGTCGAGATCCTCGAAGCGCTGCCGCCGGCGGTCGCGTTCCTCTCGACGCCGTTCGACAACGCGCTCGGCGCGCTGCGCGAGACGCTCATCGAAGGCAGCAGCGAGGCGCGGCTCGCGCTCGAGGACCGGACCGACGACGTCGTCGCGCTGCTCGAAGGGTTCGAGCTCCAGTGGCGATACGACGGTCTCGTCGCCGCGCGTTCGGGCGGCGTCGGAGAGGGCATCGCGACCGCGGCCCGCGAAGGAGTCGTCCGCGCGGTCACGCGGCTCGTCGACCTCGCCGCCGAGCACGAAGACTGGCAGCGGCTCTGCGCCGGAGCGCGCGCTCTCTTGCGCGCCGCGGAGTTCGCGGGCGACGAGGGCCGCCTCGCCGACCGTCACTTCCTGCTCTTGCGCGCGGCGCAGCTCCTCGTCGCGATGGACACGATCGTCAGCGCGCTCTGGGAGGCGCGACAGGAAGCCGGCGCCACGCTCCCGAGCGGCGCCGACGTGCTCCTCTTCGGCGGCTTCCGCATCCACCAGGCCGCGGGGACGCTGCGCTTCGACCGTGCGAGCGGGCGCCTCGACGGGAGCTTCCGCGGCAAGCTCGAGCTGCCCGGCCTCGGCGTGCGACTCGACGTGCGCCGCGCGAGCTTCTCGAGCGGCGGCTCGTTCGATCTCGAAGCGCACGGCAGCGTCAACGTGTCGGGGACGACGCTGAGCATCCCGCCGCGGCGGCCGCTCGTCGTCTCGTACCGCGATCCGGGGTTCCTGACGCTCGCCGGCGGAGTGCGCGTCACGCTCCCGAACGGCATCTCGTTCGAGGCGTTCGCGGGATTCGATCCGCAAGCGTATCGCTTCGGCATCCTCGCCGAAGGGCTGCGATTCGAGCTCGCGAACGAGCTGAAGACGCGCTTGCCGGTGATCGACTTCGATGCGATCGGAGGGTTCGGACCCCAGACCGCGTCGGTCCTCGGCGACTACTACCGCTCGATGTCGAGCACGCTCGAGCTGCTCGCCGGCGACGTCGATCTTCCCGCGCTCCCCGATCCCGAGTCCCTCGGCAAGCCGCCCGAGCTCGAGGCGCCGGTCTTCACGCAGAGCTTCGACGCGCTCGAGGCGACTATCAACGCGGGCCGTGTCGGTCTCGAGCTCGGCGTCAACCAGAGCTGGGAGACCGCGGCGAATGTCGGCAAGGCGGCGATGAAAGCGCTCGCGGACGAGCTCTCGGGTCTGCGGGGCAACGCGGCGAAT
>Ga0326597_10009420_pt1 | contig 13078 bp, 7 predicted proteins | sample RVTome_12_FD_203789 | JGI IMG/M metagenome (GOLD analysis project Ga0326597, IMG submission 203789) | Soil microbial communities from uranium-contaminated site in the Upper Colorado River Basin, Wyoming, United States - RVT100D185 | ecosystem: Environmental > Terrestrial > Soil > Contaminated >... | reverse complement strand
CACGGGTACGACGCGGCACGCGTGCTGACCATGTGGGTGAGCCTCCCTCAGCGGGGCACCGAGGACGCGCCGCCGTCCGCGGAGTTCGTCCAGCGCGCCGTGGACGCCGTGCGACGTCTGCCGGCCGTCGTGGCGGCCGGCGCCATCTCGGGTTCCGTCCTAGATCGCACGATGTATGGTGGCGTCTACCGTGTGGAAGGGTTTTCGGAGGAATGGATGGAAGAGAACGCGGACACCGGCAGCGGCACCTGCTGCACGACGACGCGCCAGGTGTCACCGGAGGTGTTCGCCGCGTTCGGCGTGCCGGTCGTCAGGGGGCGGGCCTTCACGTCGGCGGACAGCACGGCGTCACCACGCGTGGCGATCATCAACGACCGCCTCGCGAGGAAGTTTCCTGCCGGGATGAACCCCGTCGGTCACTGGCTCGTGTCCTACCGCGATCCGGCCGACCGTCGCCTCATCGTCGGCGTCGTCGGCGACATCCGCGACATGTCGCTCGAATGGCGGCCGCCGCAGGCCATCTACCTGCCGATTGGCGGGCGGGGCGCGTCGGCCATGACTCTGGTCGTCAAGACGGCCGGGGATCCGAAGGCCCTGGTCGGTCCTACTCGGCGTGCCGTCCAGCTCGGAGCGGGACCGGTGGTTATCTCGAACGTGAGTACGCTCGACGATCTGGTCCTGGGGTCGGTCGCCGGGTACCGGCTGAACGCCTGGCTGTTCGGGTCCTTCGGGGCCGTGGGCCTGCTGGTCGCCGCGGTCGGCATTCTGAGCGTGGTGGCCTATTCCGTCGCCCATCGAACGCGCGAGATCGGACTGCGTCTGGCCCTTGGCGCCACGCCGACCGCCGTCAGACGCCTCGTGGCACGGCAGGCACTCGCACCGGCCGTGGCCGGCCTCGTCGTCGGCGTGGGCGCCGCCTTGGGGCTCAGTCGGTTTCTTGCGACATTCCTGTACGAGGTGCCGCCGACCGACATGCCCACGTACGCGATCACCAGCGGCGTCTTGCTCGCGGTAGCTCTCGTCGCCGCGCTGGTGCCGGCGCGTCGCGCGTCCCTCATTGACCCGATGCTGGCGTTGAGGGCCGACTAGGGACCGGACCGAACGGCGGGAGTCTCCCCTGCTGCATGGAGGACGCTCGCCGGATCGGTGCGACAGTTGCCGGGGAGTCGGCTGACGGCTTCGGGAATCGTGATCGCCATGGGGCTCCGCCCTGTCCTCGGCCCAGACCGGCCTTCTCGCCAAGCGACTATACCGTATACGCTCTGGCTCAATGACACCTCGTGACGACTGCCTCGGACCGCTTTTCAACATTTCCGAAGAGGAACTGACCCGCCCCACTCGACGACGCGAAGATCGCGATGTACTGGTCCTACGGATCGAAATCGAAGCCCAACGCCGCGAGGTCGCCCGACTCATGGCGCTCATGGTGGAGCGCAAGACCGAATCGATCCGACCGCCGGAGGAGAGCCTCACCGCCATCGAACCAGAGCGGCTGTTGCTGACCGCTCGCGAGCTCCGCAAGGCCATCGGCGTCTCGACGACCACGCTCTGGAGGTGGGTACGCGACGGCAAGTTCCCGCCGCAGGTCAGGATCGGCTCGCTGGTCCGCTGGAAGCGGTCGGAGGTGGACGCCTGGCTGCAGGCCAGGACTGACGAACGAACCATCAGCACGGTCGCCCGCGAACGTCCCAAAGGCGTTCAGCGCGCGGAAGGCCGGCGCTCACGCTGAGCAAAGAAACGATCACTTCTTTCCCGATCGTCACGGATAGCTCGACGCCGAATCTGCCAGACACACTCGACGCGGTGTGCGGCGGTACGCTGGCATCTGGCGTCTGATCTGCTCGGGCCGGCAGTGCTGCTCCGCACGATCCCGACTGGAGGCCGTTCATCGGTAGGCGGCCACGCTGTTCCAAATACCCTCAGCCTTTCGCCTGCCTGTCGCCGGCAACCGGACTAGGGTGCGATGAGACCTTCGCCTTTGAGCAAGGCTGTTCAGAAAGCAGTGAAGCGCGAACGGGCTCCCCACCACGCCGTTGCGGGCCAACGCGTTTACGCCGCGAGCGCCGTCGCTCGGACGGCCTCCAGCGCGCGCATCAGCTCATCGAACTGTGCGGAGCTGAAGAGCCCTTCCGGTCCCCTGGGGGTCACGTCCGTGAAGGGCGATTCGTAGAGTCGCCCCGGCTCGACGACGCCGTGCTCCGTCAAGTGATCCACGATGAGGTTGACAAACTCGATTTGGTTGGCGGCGAGCGACGTGCCCGCGATGAAGCCTCCCAGCGCTTCCTTGGCCGCTCCACGGTCCATGCCCACGAGTGAACGCACGAACAAGCCCAGGCCCTGGGCTTCGGCCGCCGCGCGACGGATTTCATCGGGCCCGCCCAATCCGCTGTCCGCGAGCATCCGTTCGAGTTCAGCCAAATCGGCTGCTGTGAGCGGCTTGTTCCTCCGCAGCTTCTCGATAGCGACGTGATCGAGGTGCTGGCGCAAGAAGGCACGCGCCTTGGCGCGGAACTTGCCGTCGTCGGTGCCGATGGAGAAGCCCGGCAGTTCCACGTCGATCTCGCCACCCATGAGGTCCTCGAAGTCGGTGTACACGGACCTTCGTTGCCGCTTGTCGATGAGCTGGACCAGGCTCCGGAGCCGGCGACGCATGACCTCCAGCATCGGGACCGTGACATCCTGCCACCACTCGTCGGTCTGCACGTCCTGGATGAGCGCCATCTGGTCCCGCACCATCGGGATGGCGGCCTTCTCCTCGAGCAGTCCGGCGACCTCCTTGACCCGAGCGCGCAGTCGGTCGAAAGAGGGTTCGTGCCGCAAGAGACTGAGCTGAAGGCTCAGCGTGAGGAGATCGAAACGCTTGGCTTCCTCGTTCTCCGGGTCGAGTTCTGAGGGCAGTCCTGCCACCTCGTGCGAGAGCTCGGTCAGGGCCTCTGCCGGCAGCCACACCCAGGCTTCGGGTTTTGCGTACTTCTCGACGAGGCGGCGTCTTGGGCGGACGACGAAGTTGTCGAGATTCATCGCCGTGACTTCGCGGTGCAGCACCTCGGCGACGGTCTGGCGAACCTGCTCGTCAGTCTCCGGATCGCCATATGCGGCTGTGGCCTCCCTTACGACACTCGCGTGGCCTTCCGCGGAATGATCCAGCGCGCCGATGAGCTCCAGGCGCGCGTTGAACAGGCGTTTGCCGAGCGAATCGGCGACCGAGCCCTCGGTGGCGGGGATGTCCTGGCTGAAGTACTCGAGGTTCTGGCAGTAGTCGAAGAGGTAGAACAGCTCCTTGTCCTGGCCCGGCCCGAAGAGATCGGGGCAGAGCCGCGTGCCGCGGCCTAGCATCTGCCAGAACTTGGTCTTCGATCGCACCAGCTTGACGAAGACGAGGTTCACGACCTCGGGCACGTCGATGCCCGTATCGAGCATGTCCACCGAGATCGCCAGGTGCGGGTTCTTCTCCTTGTTCGAAAAGTTGTCGATCAGGCTCTGTGCGTACTCGGTCTTGAATGTGATGACGCGGGCGAACTCGCCCCGGTAGTGCGGATAGTTGGCGTTGAAACGCTCGGCGATGAACTCCGCGTGCGCCTGGTTCTTGGCGAAGAGGATCGTCTTGCCCAGGCGATCGCCGCCCGCAACCGTGAGGCCCCGCGTCATCAGGTGCGCGAGCACCTTGTCCACGGTGTCCTTGTTGAAGAGCCACTTGTTGACCGCCTCGGCCTCGACCCGGTCGGGCACCGTGCCGTCCTCGTCCCATTCCAGCGCGTCCCACTGGTCCTTGTCTTCTTCCGACAGCTCGTCGTACGTGATCCCCTCGCGCTGGAACTTGAGCGGCACCGACACGGCCCTGGGGGGCACGAGGAAGCCGTCGCGCACCGCCTCCTCCAGCGAGTACGCATCGGTCGGCACGCCGTCCTCGAGGTCGAACAGGCTGTACGTGTTGCGGTCCACCTCGTCCTTGGGCGTCGCCGTGAGGCCGACAAGCAGCGAGTCGAAGTAATCGAAGATAGCGCGGTACTTCTGGAACACCGAGCGGTGCGCCTCGTCGATGATCACCAAGTCGAAATGACCGACCCCGAAGCGCCGCTGTCCATCGCTCGCCTCGTCAATCAGCCCCATCATCGTCGGGTAAGTCGATACGAAGACACGCCCCTCGGCGTCCTTCTCGGTCACCAGATTGACGGGCGAGGCGTCCGGCAGGTGGCGCTTGAAGGCGTTGACCGCCTGATTCACGAGCGCCACGCGATCGGCGAGGAAAAGCACGCGCTTGGCCCAGTTGCAGCGCATGATCAGATCACAGAGCGCGATTACCGTGCGGGTCTTGCCGGCGCCAGTGGCCATCACCAGCAGCGCCTTGCGGTCGTGATCGCGCTCGAAGGACTCGGCAATGCGGCGAATGGCGCGGGTCTGGTAGTGGCGCTCGACGATCTCCGAGCTGATTGGGGCCGCCGCGAGTGCGCGTCGCGACTGCCGCCGCTGGATCAGCAACTCCAGCTCCGGCTTCTTGTAGAAGCCCTGGACCCGGCGCGGGGGGTAGCGCGTGTCGTCCCAGATCCAGTGCTCGTAGCCGTTCGAGTAGAAGATCAACGGCCGCTGTCCGAACTGGCGCCCCAGGCAGTCGGCATAGAGGCTGGCCTGCTGCTGGCCGGCGCGGGCGTCGCGCCGCGTGCGCTTGGCCTCGACCAGCCCGAGCGGCTTGCCGTCGTCGCCCCAGAGGACGTAGTCCACGACGCCGTTGCCCTTGGCACTGGGCATCCCGCTGACCTCGAACTCGCAGTCGCGCGCCTGGTTGAGCGGCCAGCCCGCCTCCCTGAGCAAGAGGTCGATGAAGTAGTCGCGCGTCTCCGACTCGGAGTAGTCGTGCGTGTCCGGCTGGGCGGCGGCCGCTTTCTTGGCCTCGGCCACCTCGGCCCGCAGTCGCTTCAGCTCCTCGTCGAGCGCGCCTTTGTCCGCGAGCAGCACCGCGAGCTTCTCGTCGCGCTCACGGAGCTCTTCTTCCATCGTGCGCAACTGCTCCGCAGTCTGCTGGGCGACCGCCGCAGGTCGGGGCAGCGCCGCCGGATCGAACGCGAGGCCGGGCGCCGGGCGCGCGGCGCTAGCGTAGGTCCGCGCGAACCAGTAGGCGACGTGGAATAGCTCGCGCACGGCTGCGAGCGCGTCAGCCTCCGGCACGGCACGGTGGCTGTGCACGGCGCGGTTGCCGAGGGTGTTGATCACCCGCGCCTTACTGAACACCGCCTCGCCCGCCGTTTGTTTGAAGCTCGGCTCGTGGATCAGCGCCGAGAGGTTCTCCTGATACGGAAGCCGAAGCGCAGCGTCATGCTTGTAGGCCCAGCTCACCGCCAGCTCGAGCGCGCGCCGGGCATAGAAGCAGGCCGTACGCGGATCGGCGTGGACCGCCACCTCGGCTCTCGACGCCGCGTCGAACACTGCCGACCACTCAGGCTGGAGGAACGCGAACTGCCTCATCTCACGCCCCCCGATACACAACGTCGAGGTTCAACCCGCTACTCAGGTAGGGCGTGAAGCCGGTCAGCAGGATCGACATCGCCACCATGTCGCGCATGTCGACAGCGCGCAGCGCGCTGGCCGGCGTGCCGCCGTGACGGATGCCTGGGTAGTCGCACGTGAAGTGGTACAAGGACTGCAGCGATAACATCACTTCGTCATGCGGCCAGTTCTTGAGCTGCTTGGAGATCGCGCCGAGCGTCTTGCGCTTCACCCCCGGATGCGCTCGACCAAGGGCTTCCAAGAGGTTTACTTGTTTCTGGATGCTGGTCCTGATCCTTCGATCTGAGCAATCGATGCGCAGATCCCGAACTGACTCCTCGAAGTCTTTCATGAGGCCGTCGAGGTGCGCGTCCTGACTCGTGATCGCGCGCAGGTCCCGCACGAGGCTCGCGAAGACGCCTGCTAGCGTCGGGCAGAGGGTGCAGGGGCGCCGCAGGTCATAGCGGAGGCTGAACTTGTCGATGAACCCCGCCAGGAGGTTGAAGTAGCGGTTGGAAAGCGTGTCACCTCCCAGGTCATCTAGGATTTCGAATGCCGCTTCGAGGAAGGCAACAAGCGCTCGCTCTCCTTTGAGATCCCAGGGTCGAACGAGCTCAAAAGCCTCCCGGCTCCTCAGCGTGTCGTTGACGATGCCATCGAGCGTCCTTTGCTTCGCTTCAGCTCTGCGGTTTGGGTCCTCGGCAAGTTCAGAGAGTGTCAGCGCCAGGAGCGTGGCGCTTTCGTCTGGATCACCGGTGAGATCTGCCAAGCACTCCACTATGGCGACCCTGCGCTCACGAAGGTCATTTCGGTTGGTAGCGTGCGCAGCTACGAAAGCCTTCTCCGCGCTTTCGCGTTCGATCTCCACGCCGGACAACGCGATTGCCCGGTCAAAGGCCTCCCGCAGTTGGATCGCGTCACCGAGTGGAATGCCCTGGGCTTCCTCACCGGATGGTTCCCTGAGAGCCGTGAAGAGTTCTCGATAGAGCTGTGAGAAGACGTCGTCCGGCACGCCCTCTTGCTCGGCAAGGGGGATCCATATCTCGCGGTAGGTGTCTTCCCAAACGCTTATGAGTTCGCCAGGCACCCTATAGACCTCCTCTGAAGGCTTGCGCCTGCAGCGCCCGGGCCAACTCGTCGGTCATTGCCAAGCTCAAGCTGTTCCAGCTACGGAGTCTGGCCCACTGATCGAGCCGTCCCGCAAACACTCGTTGCTGGTCTAGCGGAGCAACAGGAACTTCGATCCGCTCAAATGCAGACTTCTTGAGGATCGGCAGCGTCGTCGATGAACCCCACGCAACAATCGTCGGCTTGAAGAAGCGCATCACCGCGAAGCCGTACTCAGGATGCACACTCTCGCCCCATTCAACTGCATTGATCTGCTGATTGAATGCGCTTCGAACCGTCACCTTGCCGATCTTTCCAATCGTCGCTCCAATACAGCAGACGAGCGTTGCCCCGGCGCCAACAGTCCCGCTCTCCGCTGCGCCTGCCTCAGTCACAGTGCGCTTGACCCGCTGGCCACTCTCAAGATCCCCTGGCGTAATGAATGGTATGGCCCCATCGAACATTCCTTCCTTGACACTTGGCGGAGTGCCTCCGGTGGTTACCCGACCCAGCCTGCGCAGCGCGGCCACCGGCCACCCCTTAGGATTCGTGGCGGGGTCGCCGAATATGTCGAGGAAGATGGACTGGGCGAGGGTATCTAGTTGAGCGAGGGCGGCGCGGCGCTTGGCCCGCAGCGCGTCCGCCTTATCCAGGATCTCCGCAATCCGCCGCTGCTCGGCAAGGGATGGGAGGGGGATCTCGATCCGAGAAACAACCGCCTTCGACACCTCCTTGAACGTGGCCCCGTTCCCGAGGCTCTCCAAGTACGGGCGATTGCGCCGCAGCCAGTGATACAGGAACTTGGCGTGGATTCGGTCGCGGTCCGGAACGAAGCTCTTGAACCCCTGATTGGTCGCCATCGGGATGGTGTTGATTGCGACGTGTCCGATGGGCGCCCGGGAGCTGAACAGGACGGAGTCGGCCGGCAGTACCGTGGCGGCACAACTCTCCAACCCCTTCTGCGTGATCTTGCGCGGCGTGTCCGAGATGTAGGCACCCTCAAGCTCGCTCAAGTCCTTGGGAGTAGCCCAGCAAATGTCACCATCCCAATACGCCGACTCAGATGTGCTCGGCGTAGCGCCGGACACGATCTCTGCGCAATCGGCGAGCTTGACGGTGGGCCACCCGCTCATTCCAGCATCTCCTCCAACTCCTTCATTCCCCGCTGGATCTTCTCCTCCACCTTCGCGAGCTCGGCGAGGATCTCGTTGGGCGGCCTGTGCTCGATTTCTTCGTGCACCACTGCCTTGTAGCGGTTGAGCGAGAGGTCGTAACCTCGCGAGGCGATGTCGGCCTTGGGCACGCAGAAGCTCTGCGCGGTGCGCGGGCGCTCGCGCTCTGCGCCGTCGCGCAGCGACCAGCGCGCAAGCACGTCGGGCAAGTTGTTTTTGCCGTGCTCGTCCGCGTTGAGCGCCGTGCGCGGCGTAGGCCCGAGCTTGTCCTCGGAAAGGAGCGGCGTGCGCTTGTCGTCGAGGCTCCAGCCGTCGGCCTCGACGTCGTAAAACCACACGTGGTCCGTGCCGCCGGAGTTGGTCTTGGTGAAGAGCAGGATCGCGGTGGAGACTCCCGCGTAGGGCTTGAACACGCCGCCGGGGAGCGACACTACGGCGTCGAGCTTCTGGTCTTCCACCATAATGCGGCGCAGCTCCTTGTGCGCCTTGCTGGAGCCGAACAGCACGCCGTCCGGCACGATCACCGCCGCCCGCCCGCCAGCTTTCAGGAGGCGCAGGAAGAGCGCGAGGAACAGGAGCTCGGTCTTCTTGGTCTTGACGATCTGAAGCAGGTCCCTGGCGGTGTTCTCGTAGTTGAGACTGCCGGCGAACGGAGGATTAGCCAGCACGAGCGTGTAACTCTCCTCCTCGGCGGCGTGGTCCTGCGCTAGCGAGTCGCGGTAGCGGATGTCCGGATTCTCCACGCCGTGCAACAACATATTCATGCTGCCGATGCGCAGCATGGTGTTGTCGAAGTCGAAGCCGTGAAACATGTGATGGTGGAAGTGCTCCCGGAGATTCGCGTCGTGCAGCAGGTTCGGGTGGTTCTCGCGCAGATGCTCGCCGGCGGCGACGAGAAAGCCCGCCGTACCGCAGGCCGGATCGCAAACGAGGTCGGTGGGCTGCGGCGCCGTCAGCTCGACCATCAGCCGGATGATGTGACGCGGCGTGCGGAACTGGCCGTTCTGCCCGGCGGTGGCGATCTTTCCGAGCATGTACTCATAGACGTCGCCCTTGGTGTCGCGCTCCTCCATCGGCACCTTGTCCAGCATGTCCACCACCCGGGCCAGTAGTGCCGGCGTCGGGATGGTGAAGCGCGCGTCCTTCATGTGGTGCGCGTAGGTGGACTCTTCGCCGCCGAGCGTCTTGGCCAGATCGGTGCGCAGGAAGGGGAAGACGTGCTCGCCGACGACGGTGAACATCTCAGCCGGCGCGAAGTGCTTGAGGCGCGACCAGCGCAGGTCCTCGTAGGGGCGGCCCCTGGGGTCGTTGCCTTCCGGGAAGACCCGCCGTTCCATCGGCTTCTTGAGCCGGGCCGACTTGTTCTCCTCCAGCGTGTGCAGATCATCGAGGCGGCGGATGAAGAGCAGGTAGGTAATCTGCTCGATCACCTCCAGGGGATTGGAGATGCCGCCGGACCAGAACGAGTCCCAAATGCGGTCGATTTGGTTCCTGATCTCACCGGTGATCATTCTAGGTGTCTCCGACTGGCGGCCCTCATCGCGACGGCGTTGGACAGATGATATGTCGCCAAGCCACCACCGGGTGCAGTGACCTCGGTCGCGCAACCGGTCGGAGCAGCGCCGCGGGTGGCGTGACCAAGCCTCGCTGCAGCCGCCAAGGCGATGGGGCTGGCATTCCTCCCGTCGCTTCGGTCGCTGCATCTCCATGGCAACCAAGGCGGAACCATCCCGGCACGTTCGGACCGCCACCATGCTCCGAAATCATCGCTTCCTGGAACACCACCATCAGTTGGTCGATTGGCTCAATTCCGCCTGAAGATCGCGGCGAAAACTGCTGCCGCTTCCAGTGGGCTTTCGGAACAGGGCCGGAACGCTCGGATTAGCACCCCTGGCTCCGGGACGGCCCTTTCACGCGATCAGATTGCGCTTCCGATTGTTCCCTCTTTGGCAAGTCCTCGTCGGGAATGCCCATGTCGTGCGCTGTCGTGAACGGGGGCCTGCGGCCAGTTGTCACGGATTGAACGTGTTCACGTCTTGAGGCACGATTGCGGCAACCCATGCCGTTTGATCCCACCCCCGAACAGCGGCGACTCTTGACCCACGACCCTCACGCTCACGGCGTGTTGATCGCCGGACCTGGCACCGGCAAGAGCGCCGTGGTGGTTGCATACCTCGAGCAGCTCGCGAGCAGCCAGCGACCGCCGCGCGTTCGGCTGCTCACGTTCACGCGGGCGGCCACATCCGAACTCGCGCTGAAGGTGTCGGAGCACCCGACCCTGGCGGCACAGCGCCCCAGCACCATCCACTCGTTCGCTATCTCGGCGCTGATGAGAAACCCGGGTGCCGCGAACTTTCCTCAACCCCTGCGAGTGGCCGACGACTGGGAACACAGGAACATCGTACGACAGACGCTGGCGCGCCGCACCACCGTGCACCTTCGCGCCCTCGATGTGCTGTTGAGAGAGATGGAAGCCAATTGGCAATCGCTTCGGCTAGTGGATGATCGCCGGATTGAGGCTGCCACTCGTGCGCGATTCCTCGGTGCATGGGACGAACACCGCCGCGTCTACGGCTACACGATGCTCTCTGAACTCCCCAACTTGCTCAGACAGGCCCTCGAGAATCACGAACACCTTCGAGGAGTCGATTTTGACCTTCTGATCGTTGACGAGTACCAAGACCTGAATGCCTGCGACCTGCAGGTGCTGAGACTAATCGGCACTCGCGGCTGCGCGATTCTCGGCGTCGGCGATGACGACCAGTCGATCTACGGTTTTCGTAAGGCGGCGCCCGAGGGGATTCGGCGTTTCCATGACGACTACGACCCCAGCGTGGGCTACGGCCTGTCGATCGCAAAGCGATGTGCTCGACGCATTATCGAATGGTCACGTTTCGTGATCGAAGGCGACCCCGGCCGTCCGGTCCGCCCACCGCTCACTCCAGACGAAGGAGCGCCCGACGGCGAGGTCGCGCTCTTGTCCTTTCCAAGCAACCATGCCGAAGCAGCGGGCATCGCGACTCTGGTCGAGCAGCTCGTTACTGAGCAGGTGCCTCCCGACCAGATACTGGTCTTGTTCCGCGGCGATTACAACGGCCACTTCAGTGCTCCTGTGAAGGAGCAGTTGACACGAAGGGGCATTGCAGTGTCGGACCCGGACTTTGTCGCCCAAGCCTTGAGTAGGGACGGCAACCGGCGGTCGCTGGAAATGCTGCGACTCGCGGTCAGCGCCGAGGACTCGCTCGCGTGGGCCGTAATCATGCACCTAACGCCGCGCGTCGGGAATCGGTTTCATGACCACATTTACGGCCTTGCCGTCGGGGCGCGCCTCGGGTTCGGAGCCACGCTTCTCCGCGAGTATTCGAACGGATTCCAAGGGGCGCCGCGGGCGCCTGCTGGTCAAGCGGCGCTGGCTATCACGGCGATCCAGACCTGGATCGCCGACCATCCCATACCAGGTCAACGACCACCGGGTGGCTGGGGACATTGGGTGACGGCCATCGAGACCAGTTCTGTGTTTCCAGGCTTCGACGTCGATCTCGCTGAGATCATCCGGGCGATCGACAGGGTCGCGGAACCTGATGATTTGGTGCGATTCCTCGGCCAGATTGCGCCCCTGGGAACAGACATCGCCGCGGCGAGAAGTCAAGGCGTGCGGATCATGACGATGGGCGGATCCAAGGGATTGACAGTGCAGGCGACGATCGTAGCTGGCGTGGAGGAGGGAATCGTCCCGCGGCCCGAAGCCGAACTCGCGGAAGAGCGCCGCCTGCTTTACGTGGCGATGACGCGTGCCCGTCGTTATCTCTTCGTGACATGGTGTCAGCAGCGAATGGGGCCCACCGCTCGATCGGGTGTACCGAACATCGGCTTCCGGACTCACTCGAATTTCCTTGCGGCTGGGCCGGTTCAGTCGCGAGGCGGCATTTCGTACGTGGAGGAGCGGCGGCGATGACTGTCGCGCCTCGTCTCTCCTGCCCGAGTCCGAGCGCAGAGCGTTTCTTGGCTCTCCGAGGAGCTCTCCATCGACCCACTCGGCCATTCCCGCGCCCGAGCTGCGAGCTTGTCGCTCCACATCTTCACCACCTGCCTCGGAGTGTGCCCTAACCGAATCGCACCGGCGCAGTTCTGTCGCGGAGGGCGAATAGCTTTGGTTCATCGGACCTGGAGACCACGATGCGCAGCACCCCCATCGAGAACGGCTTGCCGTCGCTGGTCTTCAGCCGGAGCAGGTCCGTGCCGGCCGCGACGACGAGGCCCATGCCCTCGAGTTCCACTACGTACGAGTGCGCATCCTTCAAGGCCTCGCGCTGCTGCAAAGGCCCCATGTCGCGCCAGATGTCGCCGAGGTCCTGCAGCTCCTGCTGGAGCTCCGCCACAGCGTCCTCCTGCCCTTCGCTCAGCCCGTCGTAGCCGACCTGAAGCGCGTCTGCCGGCATGAGGTTGCCAAAGTCCGATGCGCGCTCGATCCGCACCAGCCTGATCATGTGATACTTGCCGGCCAGTTCCTGCAACGCCTTCGGGCGACTGCGAAGGTCATCGACGGAAACGTCCAAGGCGCCCGCCAGCGACTGGAGTGTCTCCGCGCTGACTGACTCTCCTTGCTCGGCGCGTTGGATCGTCCGCTCTGAGATCCTCGACGCCTCGGCGAGCTGAGCCTGCGTCCAAGCAAGCCGCTCGCGAAAGGATCTCAGGTTCGTCCCGACGCGCAACTGGGTCGAGTTCTCGGCCGCGTCCATGCCTCACCTCACTGACGGAGAGTGTAACGGGGCGGTAGGCCGCCCGCCACGCCAAACGCCCGACAGCGACCCGACAATCGGCCGCCAAATGTCTTGGCCGAAACTCAGCCCACTCGCGTTCCGGACAACCTCCGATACAGCGTTGACGGCGAGACACCGAGCTTCCGAGCCGCCGCACGAACGCTCAGTCCCTTGACCGAAGCAAGCTGGTCTGAGCCTACCTCGACACGCGGTCGCCCGAGACGCCGGCCCTGCGCGCGCACACGAGCGAGTCCAAGCTTGACGCGCTCGGCAATCCTGGCTCTCTCGAACTCTGCAATGGCTCCAAGGATGTGCATTTGCAGCCGCCCTGCTGGCGTCGTCGCATCAATCCCCTCGGCCAAGCTGACGAACGCGACGCCAAGCGCCTCGAAGTCCTCGAGCAGCGTGATAAGGTGCTTGAGGTTGCGCCCGAGCCGGTCCAGGCGCCAGCAGACGACCACATCGAACCGTCGTCGTCGGGCGTCAAGAACGAGCCGGTCGAGCGCCGGCCGGCGCTCCTTCGCACCGGACACGCCTTCGTCCACGTACACCAGCGCG
>Ga0326597_10009419_pt1 | contig 13079 bp, 12 predicted proteins | sample RVTome_12_FD_203789 | JGI IMG/M metagenome (GOLD analysis project Ga0326597, IMG submission 203789) | Soil microbial communities from uranium-contaminated site in the Upper Colorado River Basin, Wyoming, United States - RVT100D185 | ecosystem: Environmental > Terrestrial > Soil > Contaminated >... | reverse complement strand
GCGGCGCGGTGAAGACCGCGCGCACCGTGTGCTACGAGATCCTGCGCGAGATCCTCAGGGAAGCGCGCGCCTTCAACGCGCGCGAGTTCCGCGTGCTCGGCGCGCAGCCGGTCATCGACCTGCTGCAGGAGGAGGAGTCGGGCTCGGTGGCGATGCTGCAGGACTTCATCGGCAAGCCGATCTCGCTGCAGGTGGAACCGGGGTACACGCAGGAGCAGTACGACGTGGTGCTCATGTAGCGCCGCGCAGCTCGAGCTCGCAGCCCTCGAGACTGCCCCTGATCCGGCCCGCGAGCGCGTCGGCGCGGGCGCGATCCGTGGCGCCGCCGCCGATCCTCGCCAGCGCGGAGACGGCATCCCAGGCGAGGCGCACGCGGCCGATCTTCTCGGCCGCCGCAGCGGCGAGCGACAGCTGCTCGGCGGCGGCCTCGTACTTTCCGGTGGCAGCCAGCGCCTCGCCGCGCCAGCGCTGCGCCTGCGCAACGAACTCTGCAAGCCCTGCGGCCTGCGCGAGCGTCTGCAGCTCGTCAGCCCGTGCAAGGCACGCCGCGGCGTCGCCGCACCGCAGCGCCAGCTCGGTCAGGCCTTCGAGGCAGCGGACCATCTGCTGACGCTCGCTGCTGTCGCGCGCGTGGTGCTGGGCGGTTTCCAGCGCGGCGCCGACCTCGAGCTGCCCGAGGCGCATGCGGGCGATGGCCTGGTTGGCCTGCAGGTGGGGCAGCCAGAACGTGATCCCGGCGTTGCGCGCCAGCACCAGGGCGCGCTCCGAGGTGTCGACGGCCTGCTCGTTCTGCCCGAGGTCGAGCAGCAGCGCGCCGAGCAGGACGTGGGCGATGAGCTGGTAACGCGTCTGCTTCACGCTCTCCAGCCAGCGCAGCGTCCCCGTCATGCCGCGCCAGGCCTCGCCATAGCGCCCGGTGCAGGCGCGCACGTGATCCAGGCCGAGCAGCGTCGGCCCCAGGTGCCATTGCAGGTCCGCGCGCTGCGCGATCTCGAGCGCCGCCTCGAAGCTGGCTTGCGCCTTCCCATAGTCGCCGAGGCCCATGTAGCCGGTGCAGGCGTACGCGACCATCATCAGGTTCTCGGACTCGTAGCTCTTGTCGCCGATGCCGCGCGCGAGCTCGATCGAACGGTTGTAGCAGGCGATCGCCTTCGCCGGCTCGAGGTTGTCAAAATGCGCCTCACCGCGGCCGTGGTACGCCTGCACGGCGACCAGGTCGGTGAGCTTGAGGCGCTCGCAGATGGCGACCGCTTCTTCGTGGTACCCGATCGCCTCGCGATTGCGGCTGTTGCTCCACTCGACCGTCCCCAGGTGATAGAGCGTGTCCGCCGCGTGCCGCTCGTCGTTCATGGCGCGGCATTCCTCCAGCGCCTGGGTCAGGCAAGCGATCGCCTGCCCGTAGTCGTCGCCGCGCCGGTAGGTCATGCCGAGCTGGATCAGCGCGTCACGCGCCTTGGTGCGATCACCCCGCGCGCGCGCCGCGTCGATGACCATGCGGATGTCGGCCACGGCGCCTGCGGTTTGTCCGGCCAGCGCGCGCGCGCCGCCGCGCCGCTCGTGCAGGTCGACCAGCCCGCCGCCCTGCAGCGCCCCGGCGTGCGCCCCGGCGAGCTGCACCGCGCGGTCTAGCCAGCGCAGCGCATCGCGCATGGCGAACAGCTTCTGCGAGCGCTCGGCTGCGAGCACCATGTGATGCACCGCCTTGTCCCACACGTGGCCGCGCTCGTAGTGCTCGGCGAGCCGGGCATCGCGCTCGTGCGGCTCGCCCTCCCCGTGCTGCTCCAGGGTTTCGGCGACCGCGCGATGCAACAGCATGCGCCGCGCGCCGCCGATCTCGCGGTACGCGACCTCGCGCACCTTGTCGTGGCTGAAGTCGTAATAGCCGCCCTCGGCTTCCTCGCGCAGCAGGCGGCGCTTCACCAGGGTCTCGAGGGCGCGCAGCAGCGCGTCCTCCGGCACTTTCGTCACCGTGTACAGCGTGTCGAAATCGAACCTGCGTCCGATCACCGCGGCGACGTCGAGCGTCGGGCGCGCGTCGGCGGGCACGTGCGCGAGGCGCGCGCGCACCAGGTCGCGCAGGGCTTCCGGCAGCGGCAGCTCGCCGGCCCGGTCGGCGGCGATACCGCCCTCGCGCAGCGCATGCAGCATCGAGGTCAGGAAGAACGCGTTGCCTTCGGTTTCGCGGTGCAGCCGCGTCGCAAGCTCGGCGTCGCCGAAGCCTTGGAGCAAAGCCTGCGCATCTGCGAGCTGAAGCGGGGCGAGCGGCATATGGCGCGCATGGGGTTCGCGGCGCAAGCTCTCGACCAGGCCCGCCAGGCGATCCTGGCTATCGAGCTCCTCGTCGCGGTACGCGCACAGCACCAGCAGCGGACGGCTCGCCGCCTGGCGCGCGAAGTAGTGAAGAAACTGCGCGCTCGCCTCGTCGGCCCATTGGATGTCGTCGACCATGACGACGAGTTGCCGGCCGCCGGCGAGCGCCTCGAAGAGCTGCGCGATGGCGCGGAAAAGTCGCGCCTGCCGCGCTTCAGGGAAATCGGCGGACAGGCCGGGGAGCGCGATCCGCTGCGCAACCGCGGGGACGAGCGCGGCGATCTCCGCCAGCGACACCGGCACGAGCTTCTGTAGCGTCGCGCTCGGCGCGAGCTCCAGCGCCTGCGTGACGAGATCAATGACCGGCTGGTAGGGCATCGCTCGCTCGATCTCGTAGCAATTCGTGGCGAGGGTCCACAGCCCGCGTGCCCGCGCGTAGCGCCCCAGCTCGCGCATCAGCCGGCTCTTGCCAATACCGGGCTCGCCTTCGACCAGCACCACGTGGCCGGTGCCGGCCGTCAGCCTTGCGAGCAGGCCGAGCAGGAGGCCGTACTCGTTGCCGCGCCCTACGAAGGGACCCGGTTCCCCGTCCTCGGTAATCGGAGTTACTGGAACCCGATCTACTTCGATGCGTTCGACGGCGCGAACCGCGCGAGCCGCCTCGAGGAAGACGTCGCGCTCCTGCGCCGGAACAGCCAGCTTCTCGGCGAGGCGCTCAGCGAGGCGCCTCGAGGGGCGGCGCTCGTCCGCTTCGATCTTGCGGATGGCAAAGCGCGAGCAGGCGACGCTCTGGGCGAGCTTCTCCTGGGTGAGGTCGAGCGCCTTGCGGCGCCGCCGCAACCAGTAGCCAAACGAATTCGCCCGCTCGTCCACGAGCCAGCCCCCGCGACCTGATGACCCGATTCTGTCACCCTTTTTGTCCCCCTGTCTGTCCCGCTTAGCGTGACCGGGTCAATTGCAGGACAGGGTTCAATGCAAGCGTAGCTCACAACTTCCAGAGGAGAACAGCCATGGCCGGTTGGCGCATTCAGGGACAGTACATGGAAACCTGCAACTGCAGCTATGTGTGCCCGTGCATCGGATCGAACCTGACGGCGCAGCCCACTGAGGGCGATTGCAAGGCGGCCGTCGCGATGCGCGTCGACAAGGGCGAGAAGGACGGCGTGAAGCTCGACGGCCTGTCGTTTATCGTGCTCATGCATTCGCCGAAGGCGATGGCGGAGGGTGACATCACCGTGGGTCTCATCGTCGATGAGCGCGCCTCGGAAAAGCAGGTGGAGGCGATCACCGCGATCGCCACGGGCGCGGCCGGCGGGCCGATGGCCGCACTGGCACCGCTGGTTGGCCGCATGGCCGGCGTCGAGAAGCGGCCGATCCGCTTCGAGTCGGACGGTATGAAGTTCGCCGTGAAGGCGGGTGAACTCATTGACCAGGCCTGCGAGGGGGTGCCGGGGCCGGCGCGCCCTGGAGAGCCGATCTATCTGGACAACACTTGCCACCCGGTGAACAGCAGGCTCGCGCTGGCCAAGGCCACGCGCAGCAAGTTCCACGCCTTCGGCGTCAACTGGGAAGATTCCAGCGGCACGCGCAACGCCCACTACGCTCCGTTCGCGTGGGCGGGCTAGGACCCGCGGCAGTGCTTCACCGCGGCATCGAGACGGCCCTGCGGCGCGACCGCCGGGTCGTCGCGGTCAGTCTCGCCGTCGTCGTGGGGCTGGCCTGGTTCTATCTGTGGCGCGAGGCTGCGTCCATGAATCACACCGGCGGTATGAGGATGGCCGTCATGCCCACCATGGACGCGGGCACCCTTGCCGTGGTCTTCGTGATGTGGGTGGTCATGATGGTGGGCATGATGTTGCCGAGCGCCGCGCCGACCGTCCTGCTCTACGGCGCCATGGCCCGCAAGAACAGCGAGCGTGGCGCGGCGCTGCCCGCGGTCTGGGTATTCGCCAGCGGTTATCTCCTGGTTTGGGTCGGCTTCAGCATTGCGGCCACGCTGCTGCAAACCTACCTTGAGCACGCGGCGCTGCTGACCCCGATGATGGCGTCGGCGAGCAAGCGGCTGAGCGGGCTCCTTCTTGTCGCGGCCGGAATCTACCAGTTGACCCCGCTCAAGGAGATCTGCCTCAACACGTGCCGAAATCCGGTCCAGTTCTTCGTTACCCACTGGCGCCCCGGGACGGGTGGCGCGTTGCGGATGGGCATGGGTCACGGCGCGTACTGCGTCGGCTGCTGCTGGATGCTAATGCTGCTACTGTTCGCCGCCGGCGTCATGAACCTTGCTTGGGTCGCGCTCATCGCGGCATTCGTCTTCGTCGAGAAGCTGCTGCCCGCCGCACGGCTGACCTCTCGCTTTGCCGGCACCGCATTGATCCTTACCGGATTTCTCGTTCTAACAGGCGCCGGCTGATCAAGGCGCTATCAGATATTCCCTGGAGCAAGAGGAGCGACCATGAACTTGAACGAAACCTTTACACGGCACGAACCGAAACCCATCAGCACCAGCCTGTGGCGGATCTGTGCTGCACTGGCGCTCACGCTGTCCGCTGCCGCGAGTTGGGCGCAGCACGACGCGCACAAGATGATGACACCCGCCGAGCTGAAGTGGAGCAACGTGCCCTCGCTGCCGGCCGGCGCGACGCTCGCGGTGATCGAAGGGCCGATGAACCAGGCGACACCGTTCACCGTGCGCCTCAAGTTTCCCGACGGCTACCGGATACCGCCGCACTTCCATCCTGCCGTGGAGCGCGTCACCGTGCTCTCCGGCACCTTCCACATGGGGCAGGGCCAACAATTCGACCGCGGCAAGGCGCAGGCGCTGCCGGCAGGCGGCATCGCCATCATGCAGCCGAAGACGCCGCACTTTGCCTGGACCAGCGGCGAGACGATCGTGCAGCTGCACGGCACCGGGCCGTGGGGCGTCACCTATGTCAACCCGGCCGACGATCCGCGCAAGAAATAAGGAGCCCGTCATGCAAACCACCGTTCCCCAACCCGATCTCGCCGCCATCAAGGGACGCCAGCAGGCCGCCTGGTCGGCCGGCGACTACGCCGTCATCGGCACCACGCTGCAGATCGTCGGTGAATCGCTGTGCGAGGCGCTCGACCTGCGCGCCGGGAAAGCGGTCCTCGACGTCGCGGCCGGCAACGGCAACGCGACGCTGGCCGCGGCGCGGCGCGGTTGCGAGGTCGTCTCGACCGACTACGTCGCCGCCCTGCTCGAGCGCGGGCGCGCCCGCGCCAGTGCCGAAGGGCTCGACGTGCGCTTCGAGCAGGCCGACGCCGAGAAGCTGCAGTACGCCGATGCGAGCTTCGATGCCGTGGTCTCGACCTTCGGGGTGATGTTCACGCCCAACCAGGAGCAGGCCGCGGCCGAGCTCGCGCGCGTGTGCAAGCGCGGCGGCAAGATCGGATTGGCGAACTGGACGCCGGGCAGCTTCGTCGGCGGCATCTTCAAGGCGTTGGGGCGCTACATCCCGCCGGCGACCGGACTGAAGCCGCCGATGCTGTGGGGCACCGAGGAGCGGCTGCGCGAACTGTTCCCCGGTCAGCGCATCGAGGCCACCCGGAAGGACTTCGTCTTCCGCTACCGCTCGCCGCGCCACTGGCTCGACACCTTCCGCACCTACTACGGCCCGATGAACAAGGCCTTCGCCGCGCTCGACGCCGAGAAGCAGTCCGCGCTCGCCGACGATCTCACGGCGCTAGCCACGGAACTCAATCGGGAGGATGATTCATTGGTGCTTCCGGCGGATTACCTGGAAGTCGTGATCCACCTGCGTTGAACCCGAAAAGGAACGCATGAACATCGCGGACTCGGCCGTCGACCTGGTGGGCAACACGCCCCTCGTGCGCATCAACCGCCTGGCGCAGGGCTGCCAGGCGCAGGTGCTCGCCAAGCTCGAGTTCTACGGCCCCGGCGCGAGCGTCAAGGACCGCATCGGCGTGTCGATGATCCTCGCCGCCGAGCGCGCCGGAAAACTCAAGCCGGACACGGTGATCGTCGAGCCGACGAGCGGTAATACGGGCATCGCGCTGGCGTGGGTGTGCGCGGTGAAGGGCTATCGCTGCATCATGGTCATGCCCGAATCCATGAGCAAGGAACGCCGCGCGGTCATTAAGGCCTACGGCGCCGAGCTGGTGCTGACGCCGGCCGCGGAGGGGGCGATCGGCGCTGTGAACCGGGCGAAGGATCTGGTCGCGTCCGATCCGAAGCGCTACTTCATGCCCGACCAGTTCGGCAACCCGGCCAACCCCGAGGTGCACCGCAAGACCACCGCCGAGGAGATCTGGCGCGATACCGACGGCAAGGCCGACATCCTGATCTCGGGCATCGGCACCGGCGGCACCATCACCGGCGTCGGCGAAGTGATCAAGAAGCGCAAGCCCTCGTTCAAGTGCGTGGCGGTGGAGCCCGACGCCTCCGCGGTGCTCTCCGGCAGCCCGAAGGGCCCGCACATGATCCAGGGCCTGGGCGCCGGTTTCATTCCCGAAGTGCTGAACCGAGAGATCTGCGACGAGATCATCCGCGTGAAGAACGACGATGCGCTGGACATTGCACGCAAGCTTGCGTCGCAGGAAGGCCTGTTCGTCGGCATCTCTTCCGGCGCGGCGATCTGGGCCGCGCTGCAGCTCGCGCGGCGCGACGACAACAGGGGCAAGATGATCGTCGCGCTGCTGCCTTCCTACGGCGAGCGTTATCTCACCTCGCCGCTGTACGCTGCACTGATGGAGTGAGTAACGGCGGCGCATGGATCGGGCCCCGATCCGGCTACACTCGCGCCATGGACCTCTGCTACACCCCCGCAAGGCTGCTCGCGCGCCTGATCCACGCGCGCAAGCTCTCCGCCACCGAGGTCATGCGCGCCTTCATCGCGCAGATCGAGCGCGCGAATCCCGACGTGAACGCCATCGTCACCTTCCTTCCGGAGCAGGCGCTGAGGCAGGCGCAGGCGCTCGACCGCAAGAAGGGCGCCAAGCCGCCGCTCGCCGGCCTGCCCATCGCCTACAAGGACCTGGTGGCGACGAAGGGCATCCGCACCACGCTCGGCTCGCTCGTCTACAAGGACAACGTGCCGAAGGAAGACGCGCTCCTCGTAGAGCGCCTGAAGGCGGCGGGCGCGATCACGCTCGGCAAGACCAACACGCCCGAATTCGGCGCCGGCAGCAACACCTTCAACAGGGTGTTCGGCGCGACGCGCAATCCTTACGACCCCACGAAAACGGCCGGCGGCTCCTCGGGCGGCGCCGCGGCGGCAGTCGCCTGCGGCATGCTGCCCTTCGCCGACGGCTCGGACCTCGCCGCGAGCCTGCGTAACCCGGGCAACTACTGTAACGTGGTCGGCTTCCGCCCTACGCCGGGCCGCGTGCCCTCCTACCCCGCGGCGAACGCCTGGGACACGCAGCCGGTGATCGGCCCGATCGCGCGTACGGTGGAAGACGCCGCGTTCCTGCTCTCGGCGATGGCGGGGCCCGATCCGCGCGCGCCGGTGTCCATCAGCGAGCCGGGCAGTATCTTTGCAAAGTCATTGAAAAGAGATTTCAGGAAGGTCCGCGTCGCCTGGACGCGCGACTTCGGCGGCCTGCCGGTGGAGCCGACCGTCACGCAAGTGCTCGAACAGCAGCGCAAGGTGCTCAAGTCGCTCGGCTGCGTCGTCGAGGATGCCTGCCCGGATTTCACCGGCGCCACCGAAGCGTTCGAAACGCTGCGTGCCGTGTCCTTCTCGCTGCGCTACGCGCCGCTGCTGAAGACGCACCGCGCGCTGCTCAAGGACACCGTGATCTGGAACATCGAGCAGGGCCTTGCGCTCGACGGCGCGAGAATCGGCCGCGCGGAGGGCCTGCGCACCGAGCTCTACCAGCGCATGCGCACCTTCCTCGAGAAATACGAGTTCCTGCTGGCACCGGTGAATCAACTGCCCCCGTTCCCGGTGGAGATGGAGTACCCCACCGAGATCGCCGGCGTGACGCTCGGCAACTACCTCGACTGGATGAAGAGCTGCTACTACGTGACCATCACCAGCCACCCGGCGATCTCGGTGCCGGCGGGCTTTACGCCCGAAGGGCTGCCGGTGGGACTGCAGATCGTCGGCCGCTACCGCGACGACTTCGGCGTGCTGCAGCTCGCGCATGCGTTCGAGCAAGCGACTGAAGTTTGGAAGCGTCGCCCGTTGCTAACAGCCTAGGACTTTTTCTATTGCGGCGGTGATGCGGGGTCGCGGCTATTCATTCCAATCAATAGGGTGCCTTATTTGACGAGGTGGTAGCCCGCCTCGGTCAGAGCTTTCTTGACAGCTGCCACCTGTCCGACAACTGTCGCACCGTTCTGTTCGGCGAATTGAACCGCAGCATCACGCGCGCGCCGAATTCCGGCCTTGTCATCACGCTTTGGAAGCGACCAACGCTTAGAAGGCCCGCCGGCAAATGCGACAACCAATTCCTGTCCGTCGATCTTTGCTGACATTCGCTGAGTCGCAATGCGTCGCTTTGATGGTCTCGCGCCCCCCGATTCACCTCGAATTCGAAATACACGTCGTAGTACATCGTCTGGAGTTTCACCAAACTTTCCGACCTTTGTCAGCGCCTCCCAAACCTTGGCAGAGATCCTGATTGTCCTCATCGCCGCCTCCGAAGTACATTGCGTTGCTGCATATACTATCACAAGATCACATATGTCAAGGGTGCATCGCTACGACGACTTTGCCGGTTCGGGCAAACTTCGCCTCGGGGGCGGAGTCCGGTATATTGGCACCCTCACTTTAGGTCGAACGGACGGGCCGGAAGCATCGCGCCACATCAGGCGTTCGTCCCGGCCCGCCGTTCACTACAACGTTGGGCGTCACAAGAGGTACCCGTGGATCGAGACTTCGCCCATCTGATTGACATGCTCGGGGTCGCGGCCTCGCGACTCACGGCGGAGTATTTCCAGCTTCCTGTTGCCGACGGCGACGCCGTGTACCGGGAGCGGGTGTACTGCTACGAGTTGTATCACCAGCTCCGTTGCGTGTGGGATGGGTTTCCGTTCAGCTTGGGCGGCGAGATTGACAAAGCCGGACATCCGCATTTCCGGGACGGTCCCTATGCGAGAGCGAAACCTGATCTCTTGGTGCATGTCCCCGGTCAGATGGGTCAGAACTTGGCGACAGTTGAAGTAAAACCAGCGACGGTCCGCGATGAAGATCTGCGCGGTGATCTTCGCAAGCTAAGCTGGTTCTGCGAACACGCGCAGTACTTCAGGGGAATCCTACTCGTCTATGGAGAGGGGGGCGACATCGAGCGTATGCGCGTGAAGTTACGGCAGGCGGTGGACGACGGAATCAATGCTGCAGTGCTCGCGCCGCTGTATCACCGCACCGTCGGTCAGCGTCCGGAAGTTGTTGCGCTGTGACCGCATCAGCTGGGGCGCGACGACGCTCAACCCCCGGTTGCAGAGCGACGCGCCGCGAGCGGCCCGCGCTCCTCACCGTGAACGATCGGCGTCATTTCGCCGCGGGCGGAACAAGGGAGTATGCTTTCGCCTATGAAGATAGCGACTGGCAAGGTTGTCGGCGGCAAAGTCGTGATCGACGGGGCGTCTCTGGAGGAAGGGATGTCGGTGACCGTGTTGGCGAGGGACGACGAGAACGGCTTTACCCTGTCGCCCGAAGAGGAGGCTGAACTTCTCCTGTCTATTGCCGAGGCCGATCGTGGCGACTCAATCTCGGCCGAAGAGGTGTTACAAAGGCTTGCCCGCCGCCACGGCTAAATAGGCCGTGCGAATCCGGGTTACCAGGCGAGCCAACGCGCACATTGAGCGGGCCGCCATCTGGTGGGAGCAGAATCGCCCCTTGGCTCCTCAGGCCCTTGAGAATGAGCTCACCGAGGCGTTTTCTCTGCTCAGTTCGCAGCCGGGAATCGGAGCCCCGGCACTGAACCCCAAGTCAAAGGACGTCAGGCGCCTTCATCTTGCGCGAGTTCACTTTTTTCTTTACTACCGGGTCGGCGGTGACGAAGTGCAAATTCTTGCGCTCTGGCATACGAGTCGTGGGACCGGGCCGCAGCTCTAGGCCGCCTACGATGACGCCGAACCGCCAGTTCAATCCGAACGCGTCGCACACGGCGCGTCGGTCAACGGCACGTTCGGCGTCAATGGCGCGACCAGCATCACGAAAATGAGCAAAGACGACAAGGTGATCACAAGGGGTCGCTTCAAAGGCAAGAAAATTACGTTCGCGTCCACGGAACGAATCGAAGAGTTCGCTCAACTGGCCGGTGATTTCATGGGACAAGTATTCGATTTTGAGCCGGGAGAGTACTTGATCACTGATGAGTCTGATGTGCGCGATTTCACCGAGATGGGGTCGTCCGATACCTCTGAGATATGGAGGCGAATCACAGAGATCTACGGTGTCTCGCTGGCTGACGTCCGGTCCGGGAGGCTCGTGAGCATATTTGCAGAGATCGCTCGACGTAGAAACATACAATGACGCCGAACAGCGCGCGAATGAGCTCGTGATCCGATGTCCTGGCTGATGGCCGCGGTCTACGACCGCTTCATGCGCGTGAGCAACGAAGCCTGCCTTGATATTTGGCGCGCGGAGCTGCTGCGCGATCTCTCCGGCGAGGCGCTTGAAGTGGGCGCCGGCACCGGCGTCACCCTGCCTCACTACCCGAAAACAGTGACCCGCCTAGTGCTCTGCGAGCCCGATCCCCACATGCGGCGCAAGCTGCAGGCGAAGCGCGATGCCGCGGGAGCGAAGCACGTCGAGATTTCAGACGCTTCGCTCGAGGCCTTGCCTGCGGCCCCCGCCTCGCTCGACGCGGTGGTGTGTTCGCTGGTGCTTTGCTCGGTGCCCGACCAGCGAGCCGCCCTGAAGGAGATTCAGCGCGTGCTCAAGCCCGGCGGGAAGCTCGTGTTCCTCGAGCACGTGGCCGCGGACGGCAGGCCGAACCGACTGAAATGGCAGCGCCGCATCGAGCCGGTATGGAAGCACCTGGCGGGCAACTGCCACCTGACGCGGCGCACCGAGGCCGCGATCACCGCAGCGGGATTCAAGATCGAGCGCATCGAGCGCGAGAGCATCCGCAAGGCCCTGCCGATCGTGCGCCCGAGCATCCGCGGGATCGCCCGCAAGGGCGGCTGACTCACTCGGCGTACACGCCCGCCCCCTTGCGTAGTCCCCCGGCTTGGTGGCAAACTATCAGGCATATGAAAGATCTTTCACGTATATGAATACCGCCACGGTCAAGAGCGCCGACCGCACGGTGCAGATCCTGGAGGCCTTCGCCGCGGCGGGCGGGCCGCTCGGCATCGCGGAGCTGGCGCGCAGGCTCGCCATCCCCGTGTCGGCCTGCTACGGCCTGATCCGCACGCTCGAGCTGCGCGGCTACCTGTACGAGCTGGGCCTGCGCAAGGGCTGGTACCCGACCCTGCGCTGGCTGCAGAAGGCGCGCGCCGTCGCCGAGCACGATCCGATGCTCGAGCGCGTCACCCCGCTGCTCGAGGCGCTGTGCGCGGCCACCGGCGAGACTGTCGTCCTCGGCAAGCGCAGCGGCGACAGGGTGGCCTATCTGAACGTCGTCGAGTCGGGCAACTCGATCCGCTACAGCGCGCAAGTCGGGGAGCGCAAGCCCCTGCATTCGAGCTCGGCGGGCAAGGCGCTGCTCGGCGCCATGCCGGCGGCGCAGCGCGAGGCGCTGCTCGCCTCGCTCAAGCTGACGCGCGTCACGTCCAACACGATCGTGCGGCGCGACCTGCTCGAGAAGGATCTCGCCGCCGCGGCGAAGCGCGGCTGGTACACGACCCGCGGGGAGAACGTGGCCGACGTGCACGCACTCGCCGCGCCGGTGCGCATCGACGGCGAGCTCTACGCCGTAGTGGTGGCGGGGCCGGCGCACCGCATCGAGGCCGCACTGAAGACGCATGCGGCAGCCCTGCTGCGCACCGCAAGGGCGCTCGAGGGACTGCGGTGAGCGCCAACGCGCGCGCAGCGACGCCCTCGGGAATCGAGGTGCCCGTGGTGGCCACCCGCGACATGGCAGGCGATCCCGGAGCGCCGGGCGCCTATCCGTTCACCCGCGGAATCTTCGCCGACGGCTATCGCGGGCGGCCCTGGACCATCCGCCAGTACTCGGGCTTCGGCTCGGCCGAGGAGTCCAACCAGCGCTACCGGTTCCTCCTCGAGCAGGGACAGACCGGGCTTTCGGTGGCGCTCGATCTTCCCACCCAGTGCGGCTACGACCCGGACCACCCCATGGCGCGCCCGGAAGTCGGCAAGGTGGGCGTGTCGCTCTTTTCGCTCTCGGAGATGGAAACGCTCTTCGACGGCATCGACCTCGGCGCCATCTCCACCTCGTTCACCATCAACGGCACGGCGGCGATCCTCTACGCCATGTACCTGGCGGCGGCCGACAAGCAGGGCGTGCCGCGCGCGAAGCTCACCGGCACGATCCAGAACGACATCCTCAAGGAGTACGTCGCGCGCGGCACCTGGATCTTCCCGGTGCGCCCCTCGATGCGACTCATCGCCGACTCGGTGCTCTACGCAAACGACGAGACACCGCGCTTCAACGCGATTTCCATCGCCGGCGCGCACGTGCGCGACGCGGGCTGCACCGCGGTGGAGGAGATGGCCTACACGCTCGCCAACGGCCTTGCCTATGTGGACGAGCTGATCCGCCGCGGCGGCGACGTGGCGAAGTTCGCGCGGCGGCTGTCGTTCTTCTTCTACGTGCACATGGACCTGTTCGAGGAGGCCTGCAAGTTCCGCGCCGGACGGCGCCTGTGGGCG
>Ga0326597_10009418_pt1 | contig 13082 bp, 7 predicted proteins | sample RVTome_12_FD_203789 | JGI IMG/M metagenome (GOLD analysis project Ga0326597, IMG submission 203789) | Soil microbial communities from uranium-contaminated site in the Upper Colorado River Basin, Wyoming, United States - RVT100D185 | ecosystem: Environmental > Terrestrial > Soil > Contaminated >... | reverse complement strand
GCATCGGACGCACCCGCTAAGGTGGGGGACGCCGCTGCGAAGCCAGCCATGATTGCGCCGCCGGCAGCGGGTTTCCGGCTGGTGCGCTATTTCAGCGTGGCAAGCCTCGCCGCGTTTGTGCTGGTTGCGGCCCCTTTGTGGTACTTGCAGCGCGCGGGCGACGATTTCTTCGAGCAGGTGCTGCGGGAGCAGACCACGTTCTTCGCGCAGATGCAGGACCGCTTCGCCAAGCAGCGCGACGCTGACGCCCGCAGCGACCTGCTGAGGGTGCACGAAGCGGGAAACGTCAATCTAACGCGGCTGTTCGCGAACGCGCTGTGGGAGCAGGACTTCGCGCCGTTCGTGGCCAAAGTGCAGCGCATCCCCGTCGATCGGTGCCGCGTCATCGCCGACGTCAAGGACGCCGGCGGCAGGGCCGTGCCGCCGGGCGAGAAGAAGGTCTGTTTCGCAGAGGTCGGCAAGAAAATCATGGCGCTGCCCGACTTCATGGCGCTCGACGCCAAGGTGTTCGAAATGTTGAAGAAAAGCACCGTGTTCAAGATCAAGGTGTACGACCTGAGGGGGATCACGGTCTACTCGTCCGAGCACAGCCAGATCGGCGAAGACAAGCTCGGCAACGCCGGCTGGAACAGCGCCGTGGTCGGCAAGCCCGCAAGCGAACTGATCCACCGCGGCAAGTTCGGCGCGTTCGAGGGCGTGGTCGAGAACCGCGACCTCATCGAAACCTACCTTCCCGTACTGGCTCCCGGCAGCGAAAAGATCGTCGGCGTGTTCGAGACCTACTCGGACGTGACGCCGTTCCTCGAGCAGATCAAGAACACTTCGACCCAGATCCAGAAGGTAAGCGCCGAGAACCAGGCGCAATTGGAACGGGCCGCGGCCGCGAACGAGGCCAAGGTGGACGCGAACGCGGTCCTGCTGCTCGCGATCGTGCTCGGGTTGCTTGTGCTGCTCTACTGCGCGCTGTTCCTGATCGTGCGCAGCGGGCAACGCATCATCGACAAGGAAAAGGTCGAGCTAGAGCGGGCGGAAGAGGCGCTGAGCGCAAGCGCGGCGCGCTATCGAGCATTAGCCGAAACTGCCAACGACGCCATCATCACTGCCGACGGCGCAGGGACGATCGTGGGATGGAACCCGGCCGCCGAGCGCATGTTCGGCTACACCGAAGCCGAGGCGATCGGGCAACCGCTGACCGTGGTGATGCCGCACCGATACCGCGACGGGCATCTCGATGGCATCAAGAGAATACAAGGCGGCGGAGAGCGGAACGTTATCGGCAAATCGGTAGAACTGGTTGGCCTGACCAAAGCAGGACACGAGTTCTCGCTTGAGCTTGCGCTATCGGAATGGGAGACGGCGGAAGGGAGATTTTTCGCCGGTATTGTTCGCGACATCACCGAGCGCAAGCAGGCGGAGTTGGCGCTGGCGCGGCAGAAAAACCTCTACCACATGCTGTCCCAGACCAACCAGGCGATCATCCGCGTGACCAGTCGCGAAGAGCTGTTCCCGGCCGTGTGCCAGGTCGCGGTGGAGCACGGCGGCTTCCGTTTCGCCTGGATCGGGTTGATCGACGATGAAGATCAACGGTTAAAGCCGGTGGCCAAATTTGGCGAGGACGCCGGCTATGTTAATGCGCTGGACGCCTCAGGGGATGCCGCGAGCGACACGAGGCGTCTCCTTAACGGGCGGGCACTCCTTTCCGGCACCTGCGTGATCAGCAACGACTTCCTCAACGACCCGGCGACCGCACCGTGGCACGAGGCGGCGCGACGCGCCGGCCTGCGCGCTTCGGCCAAGTTTCCGATTCGCCAGGGCGGCGCCGTGGTTGGTGCGATCAACCTCTACGCCGGCGAGCCCGGGTTCTTCACCGAGGATGTGCTTGCCACGCTCGACGAGATGGCGATTGACCTCTCCTACGCGCTCAGCAACTTCGCGAGCGACGCCGCGCGCAAGCGGGCGGAAGCGCTGCTCACGCATAACGAGCAGCGGCTGCGCTCCATTCTTCAGACTTCGATGGACAGTTTCTGGATAGTCGATACCGAGGGACGCTTCGTGGAGGTGAACGACGCTTATTGCCGGCTGATCGGCTACCCGCGCGAGGAGCTCCTGAAAATGCGCGTCCAGGACGTGGAAGCGATCGAATCCGCGGAGGATACGGCGCGTCATATCCGGGAGGTCATGGCGAAAGGCTACGACCGCTTCGAAACGCGCCACCGGCGCAAGGACGGACGGCTGCTGGACGTCGAGATCAGTGCCAATTTCATATCGGAACGAGAGGGGGAACACTTCTTCGTGTTCATGCGCGACATCACCGAGCGCAAGCGCTCGGAAGAAGCGCTGCGGGAGAGCGAAAGCCGCTTCCGCAGTCTGTACGAAAAGATGCCGCTCGCCTACCAGTCGCTCGATGCGGCGGGCAACCTCCTCGAAGTGAACGAGGCGTGGCTGGCTCTGTTCGGCCGCAGCTGCAGCGAGGTCATCGGGCGCTTCATGGGCGACTTCCTGACCGAGGCTTCCGTACTCACTCTTGGTGTCGAGTTCCCGCGGTTCAAGGAGCTAGGCCGGGTGGATGGTCCGGAATTCGAGATCGTGCGCGAGGACGGAACCCATCGCCTGGTCACGGTGAACGGGCGCGTCTCCCGCGATAACCAGGGTAATTTCCTCCACACCCATTGCATCCTGACAGACGTCACTGAGCGCGCGCAGGCGGAAGACGCGCTGCGCGCTGCGGAAGAGCAGTTCCGCGGCCTGGTCGAGCAGTCGATCGCCGGCATCTACATCATTCAGGAGGGCCAATTCGTCTACGTGAATCCGCGCTTGGCCGAAATCCTCGGCTATGACTCCGCCGATGAGCTGCTTGGCAGCGACCCGCTGTCGGTGGTCGCCGAGAAGGACCGCGGCAGCGTCGCGGAGGACATTCGCCGCCGGGTCGAAGGCGAAGTGCCGAGCGTCGCCTACAGTTTCACCGCGCTGCGCAAAGACGGTTCGAGCGTCGACGTGGGTATGCACGGCGCCCTTGCAACCTACCGCGGCCGGCCCGCGATCATCGGGATGATGCAGGACATTTCCGAGAAAAAGCGCGCCGAGGAACAGATCCAGCGCTATGTCGTTCAACTCGAAAATACATTCATGCGCGCCGTGGAGATTGCCACGACGTTGAGCGAGATGCGCGATCCGTACACCGCCGGCCACGAACGGCGAGTCGGCGAAATTGCCGCTGCAATCGGCGCTGAGTTCGGATTCGACGCGCGCCGGGTGGAGGGACTGCGGGTGGCGGGCTATCTGCACGACGTCGGCAAGATCACGATTCCGGCGGAGATTCTCGCGAAGCCCGGAAAGATCAGCCCGACCGAGTTCTTGCTTATCAAGGGACATGCGCAGGCCAGCTACGACATTCTGAAGAACGTGGAGTTTCCGTGGCCGGTGGCGGAGGTCGCCCTGCAGCACCACGAGCGGATGGACGGCAGCGGCTATCCGCAGGGCCTGAAGGGCGAGGCGATCCTGCTCGAGGCCCGCATCGCGGCGGTGGCAGACGTGGTCGAAGCGATGTCCTCGCACCGGCCGTACCGTCCGGGGCTGGGGATCGACAAAGCGCTCGCCGAAATCGAACGCGGGCGCGGCAGCGCGTACGATCCGGATGTTGCCGACGCCTGCCTGCGGCTGTTTCGCGAGAAGGGTTACGCCATTCCGGCCTAGTCCGGGGAGATTGTGATTGCGAGGCCCGTGAGGGGCGGTGGTGAGCGTAAGCCCTTTCTGGTATGATCATTATGGTCATTACGATCATAAGGTGTGACATGGTTAGAGAAGCTCCAGCAGTCAAAGTCAGGCAGAATCTTGGTGAGCTACTGAACCAGGTTCAGTACAAGCGCGACTCGGTGGTCATCATGAAGGACGGCCGGCGCGTGGCGGCCCTGGTTGATATCGGGCTGTTCGATCGCATCCGGGCAATGGAAAGTCGCTTTGTCGATATCACCACGAGGATCCGAAAGGCATTCTCCACGACGGGTGATAAGGAGTTTGACGGGCTGGTCGCGGCTGCGGTCAGGCATGCGCGCCAAAGGAAGGCTCCCAAGCGCGCGCCGCGATGAAGGTTGTGCTCGACACCAACGTCCTGATTTCGGGCATCGGACGTTCTGGCGGGCCGCCCGGCCGGATTTTCGATGCCTGGCTTGCAGGAAGATTCGATCTGGTGACTTCCGAGCCACTGATCGATGAATTGAGGGGTGCACTAACCTATCCGAAGGTGCGAAGACTGCTGCTTGCAGCAGGCGTCCTGGATCAGGACCTTCGCGATTACGTCGAAATCCTGCGGATCAAGGCCATCGTGGTGAGACCCGTCGATATCCAACTCCCGATGGTTCCTGCCGACCTCAAGGATATTCCCGTGCTCGAGGCCTTATTGGCTTCCGGAGCGGAATTCCTGGTCACGGGAGACAAGAAACATCTGCTATCGCTGGGTATGCCGCAGATTGTGACGGCTGCCGATTTTGCAGCGCGGCTCAAAGCCTTCGACGCCGCGTAAAATCGTCTCCCGAGATCCGTGAGGGTCGCGGCAATCGCGTCGTGGTTCGTGAATGTCGTCACCCTGGCGAACGCCTCGCACTTCGTCACCCCGGCGGACGCCGGGGTCCAGAACGTATTCCTGGTTTCCGGTTTTCACCGGAATGACGAGCGGGGTTTTCACCGGAATGACGAGCGGGGGCGAATTTTCTTCTTGTATTCGCACAAATCCCGGATCAAACACGCCGGGCACTCCGGCTTGCGCGCTTTGCACACGTAGCGCCCGTGCAGGATCAGCCAGTGGTGCGCGTGCTGCTTGAATTCGTCGGGAACGAATTTGAGCAGCTTTGCCGCGAGCGCGAGTCTTTGCCGGGCGCGCGCGATCGCGGTGTGCATCCGTTGCGTCGCGCGGCCCGATCATTCCCGGGCAGATTCAAGTTTGCATTTCTCATAGAGCAGCACATAATGAGCAATTTTCATTTCCCTACCGCCAAAATCCCGCGGAAGACAATGTGGAATTTCTGGAAACGCCGCAGGCCCGGCGCGCCTGACGCCCCCCCCGCAAAATTCGCATCGAACGCACCCGCTGAAGTGGGGGGCGCCGCTGCGAACCCAGCCATGATCGCGCCGCCGCCGGCATCGGGTTTCCGGCTGGTGCGCTATTTCAGCGTGGCCAGCCTCGTCGCGTTTGCGCTGTTCGCGGCCGCTCTGCTGTACTTCGCGCGCCTGGAAGACGATTTCCACAAGAAGATGCAACAAGAGCAGAACGCATTCTTCACACAGGTGCAGAACGGTTTCGCGAAGCGGCACGACGCAGCCGCCCACGCCGATCTGCTGAGGGTGCACGAAGCGGGCATCGTTAACCTGACGCGGCTATTTGCGAACGCGCTGTGGGAGAAGGACTTCGCGCCGTTCGTGGCGAAGGCGCAACGCGTTCCCGTTGATCAGTGCCGCGCCATCGCCGACGTCAAGGACGCCGGCGGCAGGGCCGTGCAGCCGGGCGAGAAGCAGGCCTGTTTCGCAGAGGTCGGCAAGAAAATCATGGCGCTGCCCGGCTTCAAGGCGCTCGACGCCAAGGTGTTCGACATGATGAAGCAGAGCACCGTGTTCAAGATCAAGGTGTACGACTTGCGCGGCATCACAGTCTACTCGTCCGAGCACAAGCAGATCGGCGAAAACCAGATCGCCAACGCCGGCTGGCAGAGCGCCGTCGCCGGCAAGCCTGCGAGCGAACTGATTCACCGCGGCAAGTTCAGCGCGTTCGAGGGCGTGGTCGAGAACCGCGACCTGATCGAAACCTACCTTCCCGTAACGGCTCCCGGCAGCAAAAAAATCGTCGGCGTGTTCGAGACCTACTCCGACGTGACGCCGTTCTTCGAACAGATCAAGAACGCCTCGTCCCAGATCCAGAAGTTGAGCGCTGAGAACCGCGCGCAATTGGAACAGGCCGCGGCCGCGAACGAGGCCAAGGCGGACGCGAACGCGAATCAGTTGCTCGTGATCGTCCTCGGGCTGTTGGCGCTGTTCTACTGCGCGCTGTACCTGATCGTGCGCCACGGGCAACGCGTCATCGACAAACAGGACACCGAGCGCAAGAATCAGGAACAGAAAATCACCCGGCTCAGCCGCATTCACGCGATCATGGGGGCCATCAATTCGCTGATCGTGCGCGTGCGCGAGCGGCAGGAGTTGTTCAACGGGGCGTGCCGCGTCGCCGTCGAGCAGGGCGGCTTCGGGATAGCCTGGATCGGCGTACTAAACGAGGAGACCTTGGAGATAACTCCCGCCGCCTATGCCGGGGTCGATGCGGACTCGCTGCCAGCCCAGAGTCCAAACACGGCGCGCCCCGACGCGGCGCTGGGTCAGGGCCTGGTCGGCCGCGCGCTCAGGGACAAGCGCGCGGTGTTCAGCAACGACATTACCACGGCGGCCGGCGCGGGCGGCGAGCGCAGGAAGGAGGCCGTCCGGCGCGGCTACCGTTCGCTGATCGTATTGCCGTTGCTGGTCGAGGACGCCGCAGTAGGAAATTTTTCGCTGTTCGCGAAGGAAGCGAACTTTTTCACCGCGGACGAGGTGAAGCTGCTCACCGAGCTCGCGGACGACATCTCGTTTGCGCTGCAAGCGATCACCCGGCAGGAGAAACTCGCCAAGCTGTCGCGGATCCGCGCGGTGTCGAGCGGGATCAACGCCGCGATCGTGCGCATCCGCGAGCGGGAACCCCTGCTGAAGGAAACCTGCCGCATCGCGGCGGAGCACGGGAAGTTCGACCTGGTATGGATCGCGTCACTCGACGTTGAAAAGCAGGAGGTCCGTCCGGTGGCGTGGGCTGGATTTTCGCCGGACGCCGCGCGTTCGGTGAGCTGGGCGACCATCAACGCCGCGCGAGGGTCGCTGGCCGAAGCGGTCCGGACCCGGCGGACGGTCATCAACAACGGCATCGAAGCCGGCCTGTCGGGGGGAGTACTGCGCGAGGAGGCGATCAGCAAGGGCTGCCTTTCCACCGTGTGCATGCCGTTGGTGGTGGATGACAAGGTGGTAGCCCTTTGCGTGCTATTCGCACCGGGGCAGGGGTTTTTCGACGCAGACGAGCTCGCGCTCCTCGCCGAACTGGCGGCGGATGTTTCGTTTGCACTCACCTATATCGCCAAGGAAGAGAAGCTCAATTATCTCGCCTACTACGATGCCCTCACCGGACTGCCCAACCGGGCGTTGTTCGACGATCGCATGATGCAACGCCTGCGCACCGCGAGCCACGAGAAAAACAAGGTGGCGCTGGTGCTGATCGACCTCGAACGCTTCCGCGCCGTCAACGATACGCTGGGCCGGAGCACGGCTAATGAGCTTCTCAAACTCGTAGCGGCGCGCCTGCAAAGCGTCATCTTCGATCGCGACAGTGTGGCGCGGGTCCACGCCGACGTCTTCGCGGCCCTGTTCCCCGGCATCAAGGATGAAGCAGATATTGCGCGCCTCATCGAGGAGAAAATCATCGGCTGCCTCAATCAGCCCTTCACGATTGCCGGGCAGGAACTGCGGATTGCCGCGAAGGCCGGCGTGGCGATCTCTCCCGGTGATGCGACGGAACCCGATGCGTTGTTCAGCGCCGCCGAGGCGGCCCTGAGGCAAGCGAAGTACTCGAGCGACCGTTACCTCTTTTACGCGCCTAGGATGAATGCGTTCGTAGCCGAGCGGCTCAAGCTCGAAAACAAGCTGCAGCGGGCGCTGGAGCTGGAGCAGTTCGTGCTCTTCTACCAGCCCAAGGTCGATCTGAGCACCGGACGCGTCGCCGGCCTCGAAGCGCTGCTCCGCTGGAACGATCCCGAGACGGGCCTGGTGATGCCCATGCTGTTCATCCCGTTGCTCGAAGAAACGGGAATGATCGCCGAGGTGGGCGCATGGGCCATGAAACAAGCGGTGTCGCAATACGCGGCTTGGCAGGCGGCGGGCTTGCAGCCGCCGCGGATCGCGGTCAATGTGTCGCAGGTACAGTTGAAGCGCAGGGATTTTGTCGCCTCGGTGCAGCAGGCGATTGCAGGCAAACTTGATCATGGCCTGGATCTGGAGCATGGCCTGGATCTCGAAATCACCGAAAGCATGATCATGGAGGACATCGAATCCAGCATCGAGAAGCTGAAACTTGTCAGGGATCTCGGGGTGGGGATATCGATCGACGATTTCGGCACGGGCCACTCATCGCTGCGTTACCTGGCGCGGCTGCCGATTACTGCACTGAAGATCGACCGCGCTTTCGTCCAGCACATGACGACGAACCCGAGCGACATGGCCATCGTCTCGACCATCATCGGGCTGGGGCGCACCCTGAACCTGAGAGTGATCGCCGAAGGGGTGGAAACCGAGGAGCAGTCGAAGTTTCTGCGGCTCCTCAAGTGCGACGAGTTCCAGGGTTATTTGTTCAGCAAGCCCGTGCCCGCGGAACAGGTGCCCGCGCTGCTCGCGCGGGGAGAAACACCAGAAAGGGGACAGACCACTAAGCCGATTGGTTTGGCTTAGTGGTCTGTCCCCTTTGAATAACGGACACTTGGAGGCGTCGTGACAGCGGAAAAAAATACGAACGCGAGGAATCGGGACCCTGGTGAAGCACTGCGGTTGTGCGAAGAGCGCTTTAAAAATCTCCTCGAACTCTCCACCGAATGGTACTGGGAACAAGACGAAAACTGCCATTTCACCGTGATCACGGGCGCAGGTTTTGCGGCAACGGGGGGCGACCCGCGGCACTTTATCGGGACGGCACGTTGGGATCATGATGCGGTCCCGGTTGGCGACGACGGAAGCTGGGATGAGCACAAGGCTGTGCTCGAAGCAAGACAGCCTTTTGCCGACTTCGTCTTCAGGCGCGTCGATGCGCAAGGCGAAATGCGCTATATCAGCACCAGCGGGCAGCCGGTGTTCGACGAGCGGCGTTTCACGGGCTACCGGGGCATCTCCAAAGACATCACCGCCAGCCAGCGCGCGGAACAGTTGCTGCGGCTCGAGCACCTGGTGGCCCGCTGCCTTGCCGACGCGGATAACGTGTCCGCGGCGCTGAAAGCCGTGATGCGCGCCGTATGCGAAACGCAGGGCTGGCAGTGCGGCCGATACTTTCGCGTCGACAACGAAGCCGGCGTGCTGCGCTTTGCGGAATTCTGGAGCGTGCCGGATCCCGTGGTTAAACGATTTATCGAGGGATCGCGCGACGTGGTTTTTGCCCAGGGCGTCGGATTGACGGGCTGGGTATGGCAGTCGGGACAGCCGCTTTGGGTCGCCGATCTTAGTAAAGACCCTCGCGTGCATTCCAAGGGTCTACACCGCGATGCCAGCACGCGCGGCGCATTCGCCTTTCCGGTCATGGTGGAAGGAAAAACGGTAGGCGTGCTCGGTTTCAACAGCCGCGAAGTTCGTGAACCGGATGACCGGCTGCTGCAGGCGGTACGCGTGATCGGCAGCCAGATCGGGCAGTTCCTGCAGCGCAAGCACGCCGAGGAGCGCGTCCATTACCTGGCCACTCACGACGGCCTGACATCCCTGCCGAACCGGGTCATGTTCAACCAACTGCTGAACCTCGCGATCCCGCACGCGCGGCGCTACAACCGCCAGTTCGCCGTGCTGTTCATCGATCTGGACCGCTTCAAGATCATCAACGACACCCTCGGGCACGAAGCGGGGGACAAACTGCTGCAGGAAATCGCCACGCGCTTTACCGGGTGCCTGCGGGAGAGCGACGTCGTCGCCCGCCTCGGCGGCGACGAGTTCGTGGTGTTGCTCCAGGAGGTGGGCGAGGCGGAGCAAGCCGCCGCGGTCGCGCGCAAGATCCTCTCCGCCGCCATCAAGCCGATCCTCCTACGGGGGCAGGAGTGCCGGGTGACGGCGAGCATCGGCATCTGCGTGTATCCGGCGGACGCGCAGGACGAACAATCGTTGATGAAGAACGCCGACAGCGCCATGTATCTTGCCAAGGAGGAAGGCAAGAACAACTTCCAGTTCTACTCCGAGAGCATCAAGACCCAATCGCGCGAGCGCATGACGCTGGAAACGGGCCTGCGCCACGCCTTGGAACGCAACGAGTTTTTCCTGCACTACCAGGCCAAGCTGGACCTCAAAACGCAAGAGATTACCGGCGTAGAAGCGTTGCTGCGCTGGCAGCATCCCGACCTCGGCATGGTAGCCCCCATGCGTTTCATCCCCATCGCCGAGGAAACGGGTCTGGTCCTGCCGATCGGTAGGTGGGTTCTGAAAACGGCTTGCGTGCAGAACGTCGCCTGGCAGCGGGACGGCTTGCCACCCGTGTGCATGGCGGTCAATCTGACGGCGCGCCAGTTCGCCGATGAAAATTTCCTCCAAGACATCGCCGCCGCGCTGGAGGCGAGCGGCATGAGACCGGAATTGCTGGAGCTCGAGCTCACCGAGAGCATGGTGATGCACAACCCCGAGCAGGCGATCAAGGTGCTGGCCGCCGTCAAGCAAATAGGCGTGCGGATCGCGATCGACGATTTCGGGGTCGGTTATTCGTCGCTCGCACAGATCAAGCGCTTTCCGATCGACACGCTCAAGGTGGACCGCTCTTTCATCCGCGACCTTGCGGAAAACGCCGAGAACCGGGCGATCACGGAGGCGATCATCGCCATGGGCAGGACCTTGAGCCTCACGGTAGTCGCCGAAGGCGTCGAGACGCAGGAACAGCAAGCGTTCCTGAGCGATCATGCCTGCGACGCCATGCAGGGTTTCTACTTCAGCAAGCCGGTGGCACAGGACGAGTTCGCCAGATTCATGCGGCAGCACCTCGCCCGCACTGCCGTCAAGTGAGTAAGCCTCCGGTTTTCACTGGAAAGACGAGTTGGGGCGTATTTTCGTCTTGAATTCGCACAAATCGTTGATCAGGCATGCCGGGCAGTCCGGCTGGCGCGCTTTGCACACGTAACGTCCGTGCAGGATCAGCCAGTGGTGCGCGTGATGTTTGAAGTCGTCGGGAACGAATTTGAGCAGCTTCTGCTCGACCGCGAGTACGTCCTTGCCCGGCGCAATCCCGGTGCGGTTGGCGACGCGGAAAATGTGGGTGTCGACGGCAATCGTCGGCTCGCCGAATGCGACGTTGAGTATGACATTGGCGGTTTTGCGGCCGACACCCGGTAGCTGCTCGAGCGCTTCGCGCGTTGCCGGCACCTCGCCGCCGTGGCGTTCGAGCAGCAGCCGGCAGGTCGCGATGATGTTTTTCGCCTTGGTGCGAAACAGGCCGATGCTCTTGATGTAGCGCTCCAGCCCGGCGGCGCCGAGCGCGAGGATGTCCTGCGGCGTGGGAGCAGCCTGGAACAGTTCGCGGGTGGCGAGATTGACGCTTTTGTCGGTGGCTTGCGCCGAGAGCACGACCGCCACCAGCAATTCGAACGGCGAGCGGTATTCGAGTTCGCTCGCCGGATGCGGATTGGCGGCGCGCAGGCGGCTGAAAATCGCGTGGCGCCGCGCGGGATTCATGGCGTAACGGGCTTGGCAGCTTTACGTTGCGCGAGTCTTTGCCGGGCGCGCTCGATGGCGCGTTGCACCGTCTGCTGTTTGGAACTCGCATCCACGGCGCCGGTGCCGCGGTTTGCGGCGTGCACGGCGCGCCGCTCGCGTTCCCGGCGCAGAGTGCGCAACTCGTAGCGCCGCCGCGCGCGCCGGGCGGCAAGCCGGCGCTCGGTGCGCGTGGGTTGCGCGCCGGTTTCCACCATGCGGATGCAATCGACCGGGCACGGCGGCAGGCACAGCGCGCAGCCGGTGCACTCGCGCGCGATCACGGTATGCATCAGTTGCGCCGCGCCGACGATGGCATCGAACGGGCACGCCTCGATGCACAGCGTGCAGCCGATGCAAAGTTCTTCGTCGATCACCGCCACGGTCTGCGGCTTGATCACGCGAGCGCCTCCGCCGCAGATACGTAAGGACGACCGACATCGGCCGCGAGATCGCGATGGGTGACGTGGCCGGCGTGCACCTGCAGTCCACCGCGCAAGCCCGCATCGGCGGCAAGTGCTGAGCGCAGGCCATGCGCGGCAATTTCGACCGCGTACGGCAACGTCGCCTGAGTGAGCGCGAGCGTCGCGGTACGCGCGACCGCCGAGGGCATGTTCGGCACGCAGTAATGGACGATGCCCGACTCGACGTAAATCGGATTCGAGTGCGAAGTCGGGCGCGAAGTATCGGCGATGCCACCCTGGTCGATGCCGACGTCGACGATCACCGAGCCGGGCCGCATCCGCTCCAGATCGGCACGGTGAATGAGCTTGGGGGAGAGTTTCCCCGGCAGTAACACCGCGCCGATCACGAGATCGGCGTCGCGGACCCGCGCCTCGATCGAGTGCGGGGTCGAGATCCCGGTCTTGAGCCGCGCGCCGAATACGGTGTCGAGCCGGCGCAGCCGCTCGGCGCTGCTGTCGAGCACTGTCACATCGGCGCCCATGCCGATCGCGATTTTCGCGGCGTTCATCCCGACAATGCCGCCGCCGATGACCATCACCTTGCCGGGCGCGACTCCCGGCACGCCTGAGAGCAGGATGCCGCTGCCGCCGTTCGCCATCTGCAGCGCCCAGGCGCCGACCTGGGGCGCGAGCCGTCCCGCGATTTCCGACATCGGCGTGAGCAGCGGCAGGCTGCCGTCGGCTGCCGTCACCGTTTCGTAGGCGACGCAGCTCACGTTGCGCTCGAGCATCGCCGAGAGCAGCGCCGGGGCGGGAGCGAGATGCTGGTAGCAGAACAGAATCTGGCCGGGGTGGGTCAGCGCGAATTCGGCCGGCTGCAGCTCCTTCACTTTGATTACCAGATCGGCCGCATAGATTTCCGCCGCGGTGGCGGCGACCCGCGCGCCGGCGGCGCGGTATGCGGCATCGTCCAGCCCCACGGCGGCGCCGGCGCGCGCTTCGATCCACACCTCGTGGCCGGCGGCAGCGAGCACGTGCGCGCCCGCGGGGGTGAGCCCGACCCGGTACTCGTGGTTCTTGATTTCCTTCGGCACGCCGATACGCATGGCCTCATTTTACCTCGCCGCGAGGCCGGTTTGACCCGGCGTGGCGCTCATGATAGAACTTCGCCATACGGGGCTGACGGACCGAGAGCAGAGG
>Ga0326597_10009417_pt1 | contig 13084 bp, 6 predicted proteins | sample RVTome_12_FD_203789 | JGI IMG/M metagenome (GOLD analysis project Ga0326597, IMG submission 203789) | Soil microbial communities from uranium-contaminated site in the Upper Colorado River Basin, Wyoming, United States - RVT100D185 | ecosystem: Environmental > Terrestrial > Soil > Contaminated >... | reverse complement strand
TGGAGTTGGTCGAAAAGAACTATCCCGACTTGCGCAAGGCGATCTCTGCGGTGCGTAGGAACAGGAATTAGACGACATGTTCGGCGTTGCACAAGGAGGGAAGGCTTCCCTTGACAGCCGTGTAGTTTAGCGGGGGTCATTCACCGCGAAGGCGAACAAACAAGCGCGCCCAAGCCACTGGTCTATGAAAAGGGCTCTTCGGCAGAATTCGTGGGTTGAAAGTGAAGGCTGGGGCTTTGCCCCAGACTCCGGGATTTTCTGAGGCATGGCTCCGGTGTTCCAAGGGATGAATGGCCCCGCCGCGATGGAGCGGCGGGGCTGGTGCCTTGGACGCGCCGTCGACAGGCAGACACCTGGCGCTCATTTCGGCCCTGAAAGGGCCGGCTAAAACAGCCCAGGGCAACGCCCTGGGGCACGGACGTTTGAAACGGTGCGAGCCCTGTAAGGGCGGAATAGGCTTACTCCGCGATGGCCCAGTCGTTGGCACAGATTCTGATTCACGTGATTTTCAGCACGAAGGATCGCTATCCGTTTCTCAAGTCGGACAACCGTGCCGAGCTTCACGCCTATGCCGCGGCTGTTTTGAAGGGCATGGACTCGCCGGCGATTCGTATCAACAGTCTCGACGACCACATGCACGCACTCTGCCGATTATCCAAAAACCACGCGCTGTGCGATCTGGTCCAGAAACTCAAGACGAGCACGTCAAAGTGGCTGAAGACCAAGGGCGGCATTCTGACGAAATTCGCGTGGCAAAACGGATACGGCGCGTTCTCGGTGAGCGCGTCACAATCGGCGGCGGCGATTCGGTATATTGAGAACCAGGAGAGTCATCATCGCAAGATGACATTTCAGGAGGAGTTTCGCCGGTTTCTGGACAAGTACGGCGTCGAATTCGATGAGCGATACGTTTGGGATTGAAAATGGGCCGTGGCAGTGGTGGCGTTTATCGCGCCCTTTCAGGGCTGCATCGATTGAGGGTACGTAGTCCCAGGGCGTTGCCCTGGGCTGATATATTGCGCCCCTGCGGGGCTAGTAGAAGGGCGTTGCGGTGGCGTTTATCGCGCCCTTTCAGGGCTGCATCGGTTGAGGGTACGTAGTCCCAGGGCGTTGCCCTGGGCTGATATATTGCGCCCCTGCGGGGCTTGTAGAAGGGCGTTGACTTGAACCGCAACGTTGTTCTCCCTGCCGGGTTCGGACAGCAGCGGGGAAGTATAGAACCGGGATTCAAGTAGTGGGAACGAAGCGTGCAGCGGCAGCCTTAAAGCGCGTAAGTGCTGCGCATACGTCCGGCGGCGCCCGCAGTTCGACGAAGCCTTCGACATCGAGTCCGGCGAGTCGGCGCGGCGCGGTTTCCCGCTCGGCTCGCGCGTTCGCAAACAAACATGGGGAGACAGAGTGTGCCCATGCGACCCGATCCGCTCGGGCTGAAGCCCATGGCTCGGGGTCGAGCAACGACGATAAGCCGGGGCGCGACGGCCGGGTAGGGTGGCTCACCATCGTCGGGGCGCGGCAGAACAACCTGCGCAACATCACCGTCGACGTGCCGCTGGGACGGTTCGTGTGCATCACCGGCGTTTCCGGCTCGGGCAAGAGTTCGCTCGTCAACGACATTATCCGGGAGACGCTGGCCCGGGACCTGAACGGGGCGGATAAGGTCCGGCCCGGGGCGCACGACCGCATCGACGGCCTCGAGCATCTCGACAAAGTCATCGACATCGACCAGTCGCCGATCGGGCGCACGCCGCGCTCCAACCCGGCTACGTACATCAAGGTCTTCGACGAGATTCGGGCGCTTTATGCCCGGCTCCCCGACTCGAAGGTCCGCGGGTACAAGCCCGGCCGGTTCAGCTTCAACGTGCACACCGGCTCGGCCGGCGGTGGACGCTGCGAGGCCTGCGAGGGCAACGGCAGCAACAGGATGGAGATGGACTTCCTCGCCGACGTGTGGGTCACGTGCCCGGTCTGCGGCGGCCGGCGCTTCGCCCGCGACACGTTGCAAGTCCACTACAAGGGCAAAAGCATCGCCGACGTGCTGGAGATGGACGTGCAGGAGGCGCTAGCCCATTTCGGAAACGTGCCCAGAATCGCGGGCATGTTGCAGACCCTGCACGACGTAGGGCTCGATTACATCAAGCTCGGCCAGTCCTCGACCACGCTCTCCGGCGGCGAGGCCCAGCGGATCAAGCTGGCCCGCGAGCTGGTGAAGCGGTCCACCGGCCGCACCTTGTATCTGCTCGATGAGCCGACGACGGGACTGCACTTCGACGACATCAAGAAACTGCTAACGGTTCTGCACGGATTCGTCGACGCCGGCAACTCGGTGATGGTGATCGAGCACAACCTGGACGTAATCAAGACGGCAGACTGGGTGATCGACCTGGGGCCGGAGGGCGGCGATGGCGGCGGGAAGATCGTCGCGGCGGGCACGCCGGAAGCGGTCGCGAAATCGCGGCAGTCATTGACGGGGCAAGTGCTTGCAGAGGTTTTGAACGGCAAGGCCACGAAACATCACAGACACGGAACCCGAGCCGCGGGCTTGAGCCCGCGCGAACGTCTGAGCGCTGCGATTGGTCCATCGCACGATGGGAAATCGCGCAGGCTAGAGCCTGCGGCTCAGACAAAGCGGCGCGATTTTCTCACCGTAGTCGGCGCCAGGCAGCACAACCTCAAGAACATCACCGTAGACGTGCCCCGCGGAAAGATGACCGTCTGCTGCGGGCCGAGCGGCAGCGGCAAGAGCAGCCTCGCGGTCGACACGATCTACGCGGAGGGGCAGCGGCGCTACGTCGAGTCGTTGAGCGCGTACGCGCGGCAGTTTCTCAGCCGGCTTCAGCCGCCGAGCGTTGAGCACGTGTACGGCCTCTCGCCGGCGATCTGCATCGAGCAGAAAAACGCCGCGAAGTCGCCGCGCTCGACGGTCGGCACGGTTACCGAAGTCTACGACTACATGCGCATCCTCTGGAGCCGGGTGGGTACGCCCTATTGCCCCATGTGCAAGGTGCCGATCGGCACCCAAACGAGTGATGAAATCGTCGAAAAGATCCTCGCCCTCGGTGAGGGGCAAAAGGTGCTGTTGCTCGCACCGGTCGAGCCCACCGGGCAGGAGTCCTACGGCCAGCTATTCAAGTGCGAACGCGCCAACGGTTACGCCCGTGTGCGCGTGGACGGCGCGATCCACTCCCTGGACGATTCCTTGGAGATAGACCATCGCCGCCGGCACCGCGTCGAGCTGGTCGTGGACCGCGTCGTGATTCGCCGCAGCCAGGCTTCGCGATTGTCAGACAGCGTCGAGCAGGCCCTCACCGTCGGCGAAGGGGTGATGATCGTCCAACCGGCGGAGGACGAGGATACAGGGGACACTGAAACCCCTGCTCGTGAAAAGCTCGCGCCTAAACGGCGAACGTCGAATGGTGAACGTCTAACCGAGGAAAACTCAGCCGTTGTTCAAAGCTCGACATTCTCTGATGGCCGCGACCGGGAGATGCGGTTTTCGCAGCACCACTCGTGCGACCGCTGCGGCCGAAGCTACGAAGAGCTTTCTCCGCACAATTTTTCGTTCAACAGCCGGCTGGGTTGGTGCGATGCGTGCGAGGGCCTCGGGATTCAGAAAGGGGCGACGCCGTCTGCGATCGTCGTCCATCCCACGCTTTCGATCGCGGATGGGGCGGTGGCGAACTGGGGCACGTTGCGGCCGGGCTCGAAGCTGCGCACACTCGCCGAAGCGCTCGCTCGCCACGTCGGGTTCGACCTGGACTCACCGTGGAACCGCATTCCCGACACCCAACAGCTCGCGTTCCTGCACGGCTGCGGCGAGGAATGGATCGCGGTTGGAGCTGGAAGTGAGGGCGGCGCGGCCGACGCGCCGGAGGGCGTGGCCGAGGGATCAACCGCGGACGACCTTTCCGGCATGCGTTTTCAGTGGCACGGCTTTTACCCCACCATCAATCGGGCCACGCGCTCGAGCTGGCAATATCGAAAAAACTTGGAGGAGCTGGTTACGGACGTACCCTGCGACGCCTGTGCGGGGGGCCGGCTGCGCCGCGACGCCGCGGCCGTCAGATTGCAGGATTGCACCCTCCACGAAGTGTGCCTCTGGCCGATCGGGCGCGCGCTTTCATGGTTCGAGCAACTGCGGCTCTCGGCACGCGAACGTAAGATCGCCGGCGAACTGCTATTGGAGATCACTTCCCGCCTGCGGTTCCTGGTTGACGTGGGTGTCGATTACCTGTCACTTCACCGCACGGCGTCGACCCTTTCCGGCGGCGAGTCGCAGCGCATACAGCTCGCCGCGCAGCTCGGCACCGGACTTACGGGCGTGCTCTACGTGCTTGACGAACCGACCATCGGCCTGCACCCGCGCGACAACGCCCGCCTGATAAAGGCCCTTCGGCGGTTGCGGGATCAGGGCAACACGCTACTTCTCGTTGAGCACGACCGCGAGGTCATCGACTCGGCCGACCACGTGCTGGACTTCGGACCCGGCGCTGGAGCATTGGGCGGCGAAATCACGGCCGCGGCGCCACCCAAGCGGTTGAAAACTAAGCAGGCCTCGCTGACCGGACGCTACCTGTCGGGCAAGCAGGCGATAGAGGTGCCGACCAATCGGCGCCCGGTGCCGGCAGGCACACCGCGAACCGACCTAGCCGATGACGATGCGCAGGCGCTCGACGTCGCCCAGGCCGCGTCGGCGAAGAGCGGCAAATCGACACGACGTCCGCGCGATGCGAAGCTCCGGCCACGCATCCGCGGCGACGCAGCGAGCGGCGCAATCCGCTGGCTGATCGTCCACGGCGCGCGCGAGAACAACCTGAAGGAGATCGACGTCGCGTTTCCGCTCGGCCGCTTCACGTGCGTGACCGGCGTTTCGGGCAGCGGAAAGAGCAGCCTGGTATCGTCAATTCTGTATCAGGCCCTCGCGGCGCGCATCCACCGCGCACGACTGGTGCCCGGCGGGCACGACCGCATCAGCGGGATCGAGCACATCGACAAGGTGATCAACGTCGATCAGTCGCCGATCGGCAACAGCCCCATGAGCAACCCGGCCACCTACACCGGCGTCTTTGACGCCATGCGTGAGCTCTTCGCGAAGATCCCGTTGAGCAAGGTCCGCGGCTACTCCAAGAACCGCTTCAGCTTCAACCGGCCCGGAGGCCGGTGTGAGGCGTGCGAGGGCATGGGCCAGCGCTGCATCGAGATGCACTTTCTCCCCGACGTGTGGATCGACTGTGAGAACTGCAAGGGGCGGCGTTACGTGGAGGAGACTCTTGACGTGAAGTATCGCGGCAAGAGCATCTCGGACGTCCTTGAAATGAGCGTCGCGGATGCCGTAGAGCTGTTCGCCAACGTTCCCAAGGTCAAGCGAATGCTCCAGACGCTCGACGACGTGGGCCTGGGTTATCTGCGTCTCGGCCAGTCCGCCCCGACGCTGTCGGCCGGCGAGGCCCAGCGCGTGAAGCTCGCGGCGGAGCTGGGCCGGCCCTCGACCGGTAAGACGCTTTACATACTCGACGAACCGACCACCGGCCTGCACTTCGACGATCTCAAGAAGCTGCTCAATGTTCTCCATCGCCTCGTCGACCTGGGAAACACGTGCGTCTGCATCGAGCACAACCTCGACGTGATCAAGACCACCGACTGGGTGATCGATCTCGGCCCGGAAGCCGGCGAGCTGGGCGGAACGATCGTGGCCGAGGGCCCGCCCGAAAGAATCGCGCGCACGAAGGAATCGCGAACCGGCGCCGCGCTCGGCCCGGTGCTCGCCGCGGGGCCGGCCGCGCACAGGCCGGTGCACGATCCCCAGCGCCATAAGCGGCTCGAACGGGACCTCGCGAAGCCGCTCGATCTAGGCTCCGACGTGCGCATGCCCTGGGAAAGTGACGGCAGGGCCTGGCACACCGTAGACCATGTTGACCACCGGGGTGCGCCCACTCAGTGGGAACCGGCGCTACTGACGTGGCTAGTAGAGACCGTAGAGTCGATCGGGCGATTCGCGCCTGCGGACTGGAACCATCGCACCCGGATCGAGATCAAGTGCCCCGGAGACGTGCCCTGGTTCGTTCACGTTCTCACCGGCGGTCGGGACCTCTTGGAACTCGCTATGCGAGTGCCCGAGGGGACGTTTGACGAGTCCGAGCTGAACGTCCGATTGCGCATCAAGGAGCTTGATGACCGGCCGGACCTGCCGATCTACGGCCAGTGGAACCGGGTACGCCTGCGCACGCCGGGCGCCGGCTGGCAGGAGGTGCGGCTGTATCTCCGCGACTTCAAGGACGTGAACAAGCGTGTATTTCATTCTCTCATTAACGATGCGGCGCGCGCATACCTGGCAGAGGTTGATAGCGCGCGGGCCGCCCCAGGCAAGGGGCAACCCTGGAAGATAGACGGACAAGCGTGGCATCTCTCGCAGAAGTCCATTCACCCTGGGCACGCCGTCCGCTGGAAGCCCGCGCTTCTGCTGGCCGTCATCGGAAAGCTGAGGTCGTTGCAGCCAGATCTGCGGCTAAGCTGGGATTCAAAAACCGCGGTGACATACTATGTTCCCGGTGAGTCCGATAGCGCCGGGAAAATCGTGACGAACATGGGCCGTGGACTACGCGTCGAGTTGCGTACGCCGCGCGGGGCTCTTACGCCGGCCTTGGTAGACGGGCTGGGCGAGGACGCGGAGATCAAGCGTTCCGCGAACTGCGATCGGGTGGCGTTCTGGCTGCGATCGCTGGAGCAGATGGATTCGGCACAGCTTCGCGAGGCGTGGCGGCTGTCCCGAACGGCTCCGCGCGACGAGAGGCTTCAATCGGCATGAACGCTCTGGTGCCCAATCGGTTCCTGTTCGGCTTTGAGTTTCCACTGCGCTACAGGACGGCCATGCCCGCAATCGACGGCGGGCTTTGCGACTGGACCGACGCGGAGTTGCTGCCCGCGCTGGGCGAGATCGAGGGACGTAGCGAGTTTGCGAAAGTATGGGCGTGCTGGAACGAGACCGGGATTGCCGTCGCGGTCCAAGTCACCGGGAAACGGCGGCCCCTCAAATGCGATCCGGATAGATTCTGGACCGGTGACAACCTGAGAATCTGCACGGACATGCGCGACGCGCGTTCGGTCAAGCGCGCGACGCGATTCTGCCAGCAGTTCTTCTTTCTTCCCACAGGGGGCGGGACAAACGCCTCCGCGCCGGTCGCGGGCGTCAACAAGATCAAGCGCGCCCGCGAGGACGCCCCGCAGGTGCCGGCCGAATCAATGAAAGTGGCGTCACGCGTCGGAAAGTCCGGCTACTCTCTTGCCGCGTACATCCCGGCGGAATGCCTGAACGGATTCGACCCCGTCGAGCATCCACGGATCGGGTTCTATTACACCTTGGAGGACCGCGAGCTAGGCCAGCAGTATCTCACGGTGGGGGACGACCTTTATTGGTACATCGATCCCTCGACTTGGGCGACGGCGGTGTTGCACCGGCCCGCGCAGCACACCGTGGACGGTACGGCCGCGAAGAGTAGCGAATTCGACCAGACTTAGGCGGTTGGCAACTGTGGCCATCCGATTATAATCCCACACTTGTTGCTGCGTCCCAACACCTGGAGACGCTGATAGTTCATGATCCCTTGTGGAGGCTCGTTAGACCATGCTGGACATCGGTGGATATGTGACATCGCAGAGCTTCGTTGCGCAGTTGGCAGCGTTTATCAGCGCGCTGATTGGCGCGATTCTTCGGGTTTTCTTATTGGGAGCGCCCTAGATATTGGTGTGGGCGCATTCGTGGACGCTTCCTCTCGGCGGTCTTTGCGGACACTGCGAAATCCGAATGGATCGGTCCGTCGCGGCCGAAGCGTCGGCCGTACCGTCGGAGGATGGCGTACGGCCCGCTTGAACTAACGAAGGTGTTGACCGCAAGTGCCGATGTGATATATTGAATTGGTGCTGTGAGGCGCGCGTTCCCACGCACGCCTTGCGGCCTTCAAACTATCGAGGCGATCGCTTGTAAAGCGGCTCAGAGTCCGATGACGCGCAGAACATGGTAGCCACAGTTTCGCGATGAGGTTGGAACGACCATTGCGAACGGCTTATGCGTGTCGAGGGGCTCCGGTCCGCTTGTTTTTTTGGGTGACTATTTCATCTGGCGGCAGACGCAAATATGGAGACTACCGCTGAGAGTTCGACTGCCTGACGGCAACGAGATTCAGATCGCTGACGGCTCGACCGTGGCCGACGTCGCGGCGTCCATCGGAGCGGGTCTGGCCCGGGCGTCCGTCGCCGGCCGTGCGGCCAGGGAGGGCGAAAGCGAGTTACTCGATCTGTCGCGCCCGCTTCCCGGCGATTGTGAGCTCTCCATCCTCACCGCTTCCGACGACGATCCCGACAGCCTCTACGTGCTTCGCCATAGCACCGCCCACGTCATGGCCGAGGCGATCTGCAAACTTTTTCCGGAAACGAAGCTCGTGTACGGCCCGCCGGTGGAAGACGGCTTTTACTATGACATAGATCTTCCGCGCTCGATAACACCCGACGACTTTCCGCGCATAGAAGCCGAGATGCAGAAGATTATCAACGAGCAACGGAGTTTCAGCCGCTTTGACATGCCGCGCGCGGAAGCGATGTCCACGCTGCGCGACGAGGGAAACCGTTACAAGATCGACAACGCCGAGAGGGCGGAGGGTGGGACCCTGAGCTTCTACGTAACCGGCGACGAGCGGGGCAAGTATTTCGAGGACCTCTGCCGCGGGCCGCACCTGCCTTCGACGAAGCCGATAAAGGCGTTCAAGGTCCGCCAGGTCAGCAGGTCCTACTACCGCGGTGACGTCAACGATCAGCCGCTCCAGCGCGTCTACGGCACGGCCTTCTTCAAGAAGGAGTCACTCGCGGAGTACCTCCGCCGGGTGGAGGAAGCCAAGAAGCGCGACCATCGCGTGATCGGCAAGGAGCTCGGGCTCTTCACGATCAGCGAACAAGTCGGCAGCGGGCTGGTGCTGTGGCTTCCGAAGGGCACCACGATCCGCAATGCGCTTCAAGATTATCTGACCGGCGAGATGGCCAAGCTCGGCTACGAGTTGGTCTGCACGCCGCAGATCGGACAACTGGGGCTGTACCGCACGAGCGGGCACTATCCCTATTACGAAGACTCGCAATATCCAGCCATGTTCGAGTCGGAACGCGGCAAGGCTCTCCAAAGCGCGGTGCAGCTCGCCCAGCGCTTCGAACGTCTGCAAGGCGGCGAACGCAAGAAGGGTGAGGCGGCCGTTGCGGCCATGCTGGCGGCGATTCAGGAGGCCTGGGGTCCCGTTGCGGGGCTCAGCGAGAGCGTTGAGCTGGACGAGACGATTGTACGGCTGCGCGAGGCGCTCATCAGCGAGCCGGGCTACCTGCTCCGGCCGATGAACTGCCCCCATCACATTAGCTGTTATGCCGCCCGGCCGCACAGCTACCGCGACCTGCCCGTCCGCCTGGCCGAATATGGCACGGTCTATCGCTACGAGCAGAGCGGTGAGATCAGCGGCATGACCCGCGTCCGCGGGTTCACCGTGGACGACGCGCATTTGTTCTGTACGGCGGATCAACTTCCCGAGGAGGTTCTCACGACCGTACAACTGACGCGCAAGACGCTCGAGACGTTGGGACTGACCGAGTATCGGGTTCGTCTGGGTATGCGTGATTCGCGCCGCGACAAGTGGGTCGGTTCGCCGGAGAACTGGGGGAAGGCCCAGGACGCGATCCGCACCGCGGCGGTCGCGAGCGGAATCGAATTCACCGAGGAGGCCGGAGAGGCTGCGTTCTACGGGCCGAAGATCGATTTCCTGGTGAAGGACTGCATCGGCCGAACGTGGCAATTGGGAACCGTGCAGGTCGATTACAACCTCCCTGAGCGTTTCGACCTGTCGTACGTCGGGGCGGACAATGCGCTGCACCGTCCGGTCATGATCCACCGCGCCCCGTTCGGAAGCCTGGAGCGATTCGTCGGCATTCTCATCGAACACTTTGCCGGTGCGTTTCCGCTCTGGCTGTCGCCGGTGCAGGTGGCCGTGGCAAGCGTGAGCGAGAAGAGCGCTTCCTACGCCCGATTGGTGTATGAAAAGCTGCGGCAGGCCGGCCTCCGCGCCGAGCTGGACGCGGGAGACGAGAAGATCGGGCCTAAGAAACACAGGCTCCGCTCCGCAAAGGTGAATTACATTCTCGTCGTCGGCGAGAAGGAGGCGGCCGACCACGCCGTCAACGTGAATGACCGTGACGGCAAGACCATCGGCACGACGTCGCTGGAGGCCTTCATTAGCTCGTGCCGGGCCGAGATTGAGAGCAAGGGGCGCAGCGGCGTAGCTGCGTAGGTAATATCGATCCGGGCGAAACGCTCATCCTGAACGGGTGGACGGGCGCGCTTGTCTGGGCTTATTGAAAGGTAGACGACCATCGCAAAGACACTTCGCCTCAACGATCAGATACGCATCTCACCCGTGCGCGTGATCGATCAGGACAAGAACCAGTTGGGCGTAATCTCCACGGATCAGGCCCTTTCGCTGGCGCGGCAAGCGGGGCTTGACCTTGTCGAGGTTTCACCCACGGAGCGGCCGCCCGTCTGCCGGATCATGGATTACGGCAAGTTCAAATACGACCGCAAGAAGAAGCAAAAGGCGGCGGCGGGCGGGCACGCCATAGTGCTCAAGGAAATCCGCCTGCGCCCCAAGACGGACCCCCACGACCGCGAGATCAAGCTCAACCGGGCCAAGGACTTCTTGAACGACGGCAACAAAGTCCAGTTCACCATGCTGTTTCGCGGGCGCGAGCGCTTCAACCGCGAGTTTGCGATGGAAATACTCGAAGGAATCCTCAAGGACCTCGGCGAAGCGGTGAAGATAGAGCGCGCACCCACAATGGAGGGCCGCAAAATGACCATGATGGTCTCTCCCGCCAAGCACTCAACACCGGCACGGAACGACCATTAGATCGCGGCCCTATGTCGACAAGGGCCGTGCTCAAGTTCTCGGCACACACAGGCAGCTCGAGGCGATCTTGACGTCGGCGCGCGCCCAGGCCTTGGCGAAATCGCGCTCGGCCTCCTTGGCGTGCTCGTGCTTGCCGCTCATGTGCAGGGCGCGGCTGAGCCCGTAAAGCGCCCAGCCGTTTCCCGGCCACTTCGCGAGGTCCTGGCGGTAAACCCGCTCCGCCTCTTCATACCGGCCCGCAGTCAGAAGCACGGCGCCAAGCGTGTGCCGCACCGGCTGCTGCCACTCCGGCGGCTCCATGTAGAGCAGTTTGTCTTCGAGTTCCACGGCCTTGTTAAGCTCTAAGATCGCGCCGTCCAGATCGCCGCGATTGAGGGCGATTTCGCCGTCGAGCAAGTGCTCCGCGATTTTCAGGACGTGCCCCGCGGGATTGATGGACATAACCGCATCTTCACGGACATTGGAGACGGCTTCCTGAAACGCGAGGCGCTCGCGCTGGGCCAGGTCAAACTGCTTCTTGTTCGCGTAGGCCAGGGCGCGGGCGCAGCGCCACGTCGCCGTGGTAATGGGCAAGAATGACGGCGGAGGTGCCTCGCTGAGGATATCGTCCCAGCGGGCGAACCGTTTGAGAGCGTCGTACACCGCGCCCATGTATCCATCAACCAGCGCCGCTTCGCGCCGAAGATAATCTTCCGGCGCGCTGTTGACGACGGCACGGGCGGCGCCGAGCGCGTCGGCGCTGCGTCCCGACATCGCCGCAGCGAAAGCGAGCATGTGGTGATTGTGCAGCATGTAAACGCGGTAAAAGCCTTGCTCGGGCGAAACCTTGCGGTACTCGCCATCGGCGTTGATGGCTCGCTCGTTTTGCTTAGCTGCAAGGTCCCAGCGACCGGTGAGCACGTCGATGTGCGAGGGCATGTGTACGAGGTGGCCCGAGGCGGGAACGAGGTTGCGCAGCCGGTCGGCGGCGGCGTTGGCGCGGTCCGGGTGCGGTGAAGGCTCGACGGCATGGATGTACAGGTGATTTGCACCGGGATTGTCGGGATCAAGCCTGAGCACTTCTTCGAGCACGGCGAGAATCCGTTCGGTGCCCGGCCGGGCCCGGCCGTCCTGTGTCCACAGGTCCCAGGGGCGCAGGTTCATCATGGACTCAGCGTAGAGCGTTCCGACGTCGGGATCATCGCGGTGAGTCAGCCAGACCTCGCGCATTGCGTCGGCGTACGCTTCGTCCAGCGGGCGGCGGTCCTCCGGCGGCGGGTCGGCATAGCGGTGCGAAAGTGCTTCGATCAAGTCGCGCTCGGCCGGGGTTACGTGGTCAACACGTGCGACGGCTTCTTGCAGCGCCGCCCACGCGGCCTGCCCGCGCTCGAGAGGAACTGCCGGATTGTTGATGTGCGGCCCGTGGCAAAGGGCGGTGCCCCACCAAGCCATGGCGCATTGGGGGTCGAGGCGGGCTGCTTCGGTGAAGGAGCGGATGGCCTCGTCGTGGTTGAATGCGTAGGTCCAGGTGAGCCCCTGATCGAAATAGCGCTGGGCCAGGGCGGACGTGGTCGTCACCTTGCGTGCGTGGTGGCCCATGCCTTTGAACAACGGGACGGTTTGACCGTCTTTGCGGGCTGCGCCCGTGCCGACGCACCCGGTGGCGAGCAGCGAAAGACAAAGCGCCGGATGAATAATTCTCCGCAGCTTCATGACTTATACATCCTCAGTTTATGGGATATTGATTCGCACGGCTCTGCTTGTTACCGAGCACGTATTAAGCATCACGCGGCCCTCCGGCCGCGATTCTACGCCATCCCGCCCGCAGGTGACAATGGAGCATCGACGTGGGCAGGCGATGCACCGCAAGGCCCGCTCGTAGTGCACCGGCGCGACAGAATGCCGATCAAGCGTCGAATGTAATGCCACGGCGCCGAGCCTCCGGCGACCGGGCGAGGCACCATAAACTGAAAGCTTCGGAAACGGATAGACCCCTGCTTCCGGTGTGCGTGGGAAGTTCATGCCGATCCGCGCCCGCCCCTTAAGCGCGGTGTTAGCAGCCTGTTGAAGTGCGCCGTGACAAGGCGCGTGTTCTCAGTGGGAGAATACCCACCCGGCAACTCTCGCTCCAGCCGGTAGCAATCGGAGCGGCGATGGAGGTAACGAAATCGTCGAAGCCT
>Ga0326597_10009416_pt1 | contig 13084 bp, 13 predicted proteins | sample RVTome_12_FD_203789 | JGI IMG/M metagenome (GOLD analysis project Ga0326597, IMG submission 203789) | Soil microbial communities from uranium-contaminated site in the Upper Colorado River Basin, Wyoming, United States - RVT100D185 | ecosystem: Environmental > Terrestrial > Soil > Contaminated >... | reverse complement strand
TCGATAATCGATCCTCCGGCCTCGACGAAGTGAGCGATCGTCGGCACCATGGCGGCGAGGTCGTCAAGGGCCCGGCTGGCCGATTGAATCGAACGCATTTCGATCCAATGTCCCAGGAGCATGACGTCGAGAAGCGTGGCGAGCTCCCAGTAGAACGGATCGCCGTCAACCCCTAGCGACACCGCCAGGCTGTAAAAGTAAGCCACGCTGATGGCGATCGAGATGAGCGTCATCATTCCGGGTGCCCGGTCGCGAATCTCGTTGCGCCCGCCCTTGAGGAAGACCGCCCCGGCGTAAATGTAAAGGAACGTGGCGAGGACCGGGTTGACCCACTCGACCCCGCCGAAGTTGACGGCCTGGTACTCGAACCAGTCATGGAACTGTTCGGAGAAGTAGAGGATCGGTACGGTGAGTGCCAGGCTCACCCACAGCCGATCCCGAAACATCTCAGGACTGTGTCCTTCATGCTTGTCATGCTCGGAGGCAGCCCCGACCGCATGTTGATCGTGTTCGCCGTGGCGTTGGTCTGTCGCTGGTGACTCTGTCCGGGCGTGGTGATCATGCTTCATGAGCTTGCCTCCTCGACTGCGAAGCGGTTCCGACCGGCCCGCCGGGCTGGTGGTCGCGACGCTAGCCCGTCAGATAGTCTGCGACTGTGCGCTTCATTACCTACAACGTCAATTCGATCACGGCGCGACTCCCGCGGCTGTTGGCGCTCCTTTACCAGGTCGATCCGGACATCGTCTGTCTGCAAGAAACCAAAGTGGCCGCCGACGCCTTCCCACATTTGGCGTTGCGGGCCGCCGGCTATGTGGCGGCCGACTACTCGGCGGGTCGATGGAATGGGGTGGCGATACTGGCCCGTTCGGAGATTGGATTCGATGATCTCAAGACCGGACTGGATGGTGAGGTCGCCATGGACGAGGCACGGTGGGTGGAAGCGACTATCGATAGCATCCGGGTGGTGAGCGCCTACGTGCCCAACGGACAAGCGGTCGGTTCGGAGCCATTTGCCCAGAAATTGGCGTTTCTTGATGCAATGGGCCAACGCGCCGGAGGGTTGGGGGATCAACCGGCCATCATTGCCGGCGACTTGAATGTGTGCCCGACCGACCTTGACGTATGGGACCCGGCCGAGATTCACGGCGCCACCCATATCACCGGCGATGAGCGGTCGCGCCTGGCTGCCGTGGTTGACAGTGGGTTTGTTGACACGTTTCGCGCACTGCATCCATCCGAGCCGGGATTCACCTGGTGGGACTACCGCTTTGGAGCGTTTCACAAAGGGCACGGCCTCAGAATCGATCATGTTCTGGCCAGCGCTTCACTCGCTGACCGCCTTCGGACGGCCGGAATAGACCGGGACTTTCGTAAGCCCTCGAAGGTGCCAGAGTCGAAACCCTCCGACCACGCCCCGCTGATCGTCGAGTTCGAGTGAGCCCCACGGATGTGACCGTCGAGAGGTCGACTCTCTGTTGGAGAGCAATACCACACTGGACCCGGCCGATTGCGATCTCGCCGGCATCTGCCAGGTGATCCGCAGGTAGACGCCGGGTCCAGTCGACTAGCCGGGGAGCTGACCGTAGACCCGTTCGACCTTCAGCCGGATCACCAGGCGTTGATCAGCCACCATGGCGGCGAAAAACTCGTCCGGGTCGGGATGTGCAACGGGACTGATGGCGTTGTAGACCTCGAGCAGCTCCTGGCCGGCGGCGTCTCCTGGCGTAGTTGTGACCCGGCCGAGTTCGGCAGTTCCTTCGGCGACCACGAAACGCCAGAAGTCTTTCGACGTGACATACAGGCTGGCCCGTGGGTCTCGGCGAAGGTTTCTGGTCTTGGCCCGGGTGTCCGTTACCGAAATTCGGGCTACTCCATCGCCGTACGCATAGGAAATGTTGGATACTTGCGGTCGTCCGTCTCGTTTGATCGTCATAAGAACGCCATGGCTGTGCTCGCGCAAAAACGGATTGGCTCCTTCATGGTCCATGCCCCAACCCTACGCGACTTGAGAGTTAGGCGTCGACGGCCTCCGACGGAGGGCGGAGTCGCTAGTGTCCAGGCGGTGCAAACGTTTGGCAAATCCGGTGGGCTAGCCGTCAACGCAAGACGGTAGGAGGGTGATTTCCGTGGCGAGTTCCAGTGTGTCGGTCCTCGGTATGGGTCGTATGGGCGCCGCCATGGCCAAAACCCTGTCGGAAGCCGGGTTTGAGGTGACCGTATGGAACCGGAGTCCCGACCCGGCCCGAACGGTGGCGGACGCCATCGGGGCCAATGTGGCCGGAACGCCCCGAGAAGCTGCCGGGGTGGCCGATATCGTGCTGACCAGCCTTGCCGATGACGGGGCCGTCCGAGCGGTGTATTCGGGACCGGATGGAATTGCGGCCGGGATACGGCCGGGAACCGTGGTCGTCGAAATGAGCACCATCGATCCGTCTGTTGTAGATGAGATAGGCAGCCTGGTCGACGCCGCCGGAGCAGACCTGGTCGACGCCCCCGTGTCTGGCTCCGTGCAGTTGGTCGCGCAGGGGAAGCTGACGATCATGGCGGGCGGCGACGCCCAGGCGATCGAGAGGGCTCGTCGAGTCCTGGACGCCTTGTCGGCCCGGCTGTTTCATGTCGGCGAGCGAGGGTCGGGAGCCACCATCAAACTGGCGGTGAATGCGCTGGTCCACGGCATCAATGGTGCCTTGGCCGAGGCGCTGGTTCTTGCCGAAGCTGCCGGCGTCGAACGGGCGACGGCCTACGAGGTGTTCGTCGCCGGAGCGGGCGGAGCCCCCTTTGTGCAGTACAAACAGGCGGCCTACCAGGATCCCGACGGCGCCCCTGTGGCGTTCAGCCTCGATCTCGTCGCCAAAGACCTCGATCTGATTACTGCACTAGGGGAGCGGGTTGGCGTCGAAATGCCGGTCTCGCTCGCCAACCTGGCGCTGGCGCGGCGGGCCATCGAGGCGGGCCTGGGCGGCCGTGACATGAGTGCGTTGGCCGTCTTTCTCAGGGACAGTGCTCCCCGATAGGCCCGGCCGGTCCGAACGACAAGAAGGCGAGGAAGGAATACATGTCACACCACATTGTGCGACCGGCGGGGGACCTCGCCTACCAGACGCCGACCGAGTTCGTGGGTCGGTCGGCGGGATTCACCCGAGCGTCCGCGGTAGACGAAGCGGGCGGATCGGTGCAGATGGGCTTCGGCCTTTGCTCGTTGGAGTCGGGCGGCACCATCGATACGCACGTTCACTCATTCGAGGAGAGCTTCTACGTTCTCGAAGGTGAAGTGGTTGTGGACACCAACGAGGGCTCGTTTCGTCTCCAAAAAGGTGACTACGGGGCGGTGCCGGTTGGCGGTCCGCATGCCTGGCGTAACCTGTCCGACGGACCGGCTCGCTGGGCCGACATGCAGGCTCCGATGCCCCGGGAACGCTTCGGGAACGACACCTATTTCCCATCGCCGATCCTGACCAGGGAACCCGTCACCGTCGACGCCCGAGATCCGCGGACCCTCTCCTTCGGGCACATTGCCGATTCCAACATGGACCCCAAGAAGCAGACCCAGGACATGCTCGCCGTGTCAGCCAGCATGCGGACTGCCCTACTCGTTTACAGCGGGATCACGGTCAAGATGATGGTGGATTCAGATTTGGGTGCTCAGCTGTCGACCATGTTCATGGTGCAGTACGAGCCGAAGGGGTTGGCCGGAGCCCATGACCATCCTCTTGAAGAGGCGTACCTCATCCTGGAAGGCGATGTCGAAGCCACCTTCGATGGTCAGCCCTATCGGCTGGTGCCCGGCGACATCGCCTGGGCAGGCGTCGGCTGCGTACATTCCTTTTCGAACGTCGGTCACGGCATCGTCCGCTGGTTGGAAACCCAGGCCCCGGCTCCACCTCCCCGCCACTCCTATCGGTTCTCCCGCGATTGGGTGTACCTGTCGGAGCAGTTGGAGAACTGACGGGATATATCGGTGTTACGGGTGGCCGTCGGCGTCGGTGTGCCAGTCGTCCGGAAAGAACGTCGCCCCGTTTGGCGGTGGCGCCGGTGACTGTACCTCTATCCAACGCATCGGTTCGGCGCTGGTAACCGAGTAGCCGTGCAGGTCGTTGACACCGCAGAAGACCAGGTCCCCGGCAGCCACCGGGACATCTTCGCCCTCAAGATGGGCGATCGCCGATCCGGCCATGAAGTAATAGGCCTCTTCGAAGGGATGAAAGTGATCTCCGGCGGGCCGACGAGCACCGCCGGACTCGAACTCCACGATGAACATCGTGTGATGGATGGCCCCCACCAGTTCGTCGACCAGCATCCAGATCGACACCCCGCCGATGCGAGGTCCGCGATAACCTTTCATGTTGAGCGGCCCCGGCGGTGGGAGCTGGCTCGATTCGAACCGGCCGACCGGACGATGGGGCGCCGCCACGGCTCGAGGCGGCTCGCGGCCGGATCGCTGTGGTGTGGCATCGCCGGTGAGATAGTTCGGATCCGCACCGCGCATCTGGCGAGGTTGGGGTGCCCGGACCCGTAGAACCTGGAGCGGCTGATCGGTCAGGTTCGTCCAGGCGTGTGGTACTCCGAGCGGTACCAGCCCGAAGTCATGGGCCGTTACTTCATAGGATGAGGTCCCGATGGTGACGACTCCGGTTCCCTCGAGAACATAGAACGACTCCTCAAAAGGATGGCGATGTCCCGGTACCTCGGCCTGGCCGGCGACGGTGACCTCGCTGACCTCGAGGTGGACTGCGCCCGAGTGGCGACCAACCAGGATTCGTTCGGTGGTCCCTGGTAACCCGGCCGATGCTGAGGTTTCGCCCTTGCGAACAACTTTCCAGGTCATCGAGAAGTCCCTACATCCCGAAGTAAGAAGCCTGGAGCTCTTTGTCGTCCAGGAGATCGGCGGCCGGTCCTTCACGAACGATCCGGCCCTCCTCGAGTATGTATCCGCGGTGCGCCAACTCCAAACCTTCTACAACGTTCTGTTCGACAAGGAGAATGGAGGTGCCGGCCTTGTGGATGTCCCGGATGACGTCGAAGATCGCCTCGACGATGACCGGCGCCAGGCCGAGAGATGGTTCGTCAAGCAGCAGAAGCTTGGGCCGCGACATCATGGCTCTTCCGATAGCGAGCATTTGCTGTTCGCCGCCGCTGAGGCTGCCGGCTAGTTGTTCGCCTCGTTCGGCGAGCCGGGGGAATATCTCGCACACCTCGGCATAGGTGTCGTCGCGGTGTCGACGCGCCTCGCGGTGGTAGGCGCCCATATCAAGATTGTTGGTGACTGACATATTCGGAAAGACCCGCCGGCCTTCGGGAACCACCGCCACGCCAGACGCACAGACCCGATGGGTTGCCAGTTGGGTTAGCTCCAGGCCGGTTGCAGTCCGCCGATCACGTTCACCAGGGTTGACTTGCCGGCACCGTTCGGGCCAACGATCGTGACGATCTCGCCTTCGGAGACATTGAGTGACAAGCCCCACAATGCCTGTGCCTTGCCGTAGCCCGCGGTTACCTCCCGTACTTCAAGCATGTTTCCACCTCGACCCCAGATAGGCCTTCACGACTTCGGGATCCTTCATCACATCGGCTGGAGCCCCCTCGGCGATCACCAGGCCCTGGTTGAGGGCCATGATTCGGGTCGATAGGGCGTTGACCACTCGCAGGACGTGCTCGACGATGACGAGGCTGATGCCCAGGTCATGAATGCGTCTGATCATCAGGATCGACTCTTCGATCTCGGTCGGGTTCAAACCAGCCAACACTTCGTCGAGGAACAGGACGCGCGGCTCGGAAGCGAGCGCTCGCGCCAGCTCCAAATATTTGAGTTGGTGAAGGTTCAGTTCCGAGACCGACTGATCGGCGTAGCTCGCCAAACCGGTGAAGTCGAGCCAGTGTATGGCTCTATCGGTGGCGGCGGTCGGGTGGAGTTTCGTCTTCCCAAAAATGAGCGGGACAGCAACATTGTTGCGGGCAGTCATGCTCGAGAACGGCCGGGGAATCTGGTAGGTGCGGGCGATCCCCGCTTCAAACCGGTGGTGAGCTTCAGTGTCGGTGACGTCGACCCCGGCGAAACTGATGCGACCCTCGTTGGGTTCGGCGAACCCGCTCAGGATGTTGATGAGCGTTGATTTGCCGGATCCGTTGGGGCCGACCAGGCCCAGGATCTCACCTTCTGCCAGCGTCCCGCTGACCCCGCCGAGGGCCGCGACCCCCCCAAAACGTTTGTGGATGCCGTCAAACTGAAGGAGGCTCATGGGGTGGCTCCCACCGTCGGTCGACCGGTTGGCTCATCGGGGGTTTTGGACGATTCGCGTCGGTTGCGCCACCGGTCGATGACCGCTACCGGGGGGAGCAACACGACAACGGCCCCGAGTTCACCGGCGACGAATTGACCAATTGGCGACATCTCGGGCGCCCAGATCCGGGCAACGAGTAGGCCGAAAAGGAAGGCGCCGGCCGCCGCCCATTTCCTTTTCACAAGTCTCGGCCACAGGCCGTCCTTGACCGCCAGCACCATAACGATGAGTAGCAACCCGATGATGATGTCGTTGAGATGGTCGAGCGACACCGTCAGGCTGCCTCCGAACAGGTCGAGGTCGCCTGCCCGATTGAGTCGGTCGGTCAGGGTGTGAATGATCGTGGCGCCCACGATCGGACCCATCCAGTGTCGCATTCCGCCCAGGACACTCATCACGATCACAAACAGCGGGATTCGGATGCTGAAAACGTCCTCGATGGTGATGTAACTGATCTGGATGGCATGGACGGCGCCGGAGAGGCCGGCGAAGAAAGCCGACATGCCGAAGGCCATCATCTTGTGGCGGAACGTCGGGACCCCGAGGCTTTCGGCGACGGCCTCGTCATCGTTGATGGAGAAGAGACCCCAGCCCAGTCGGGAACGTTGGATGGTGGCGGCTGCGAATACGGTCAGAACTGCGATGATCAAACCGAGACGGAACATCATTGAGGGAAAGGTGCCGAGGAAGTCGGGGAGCCGGACATCGTTGAGGGCAATGCCGCTTCCTCCGTCGATCGTTGAGCTCACCCGGGCAATGGCAGCAACCACGAAGGCCACCGCCAGGGTTACGAGCGCAAAAATCTCACCCTGCAACCTGCGCAGGCGAAACACGACGAATCCGAGAGAGAGTCCCAATACCGCGGCCAGGATGCCAGCCACAGGTATTGCAGCGATGAGGGGCCACCCTCGTTTGGCAGCCAGCACGCCGGTCGTGTAGACGCCGACCCCGAAGAAGGCACCCTGCCCAAAACTGAAGTACCCGGAATAGCCAGTGAACATGTTCCATGAGGAGGCCTGGGCGAACCAGAACAGCAACGTGTAGCCGAACAAAAGGTAGAAGATTGGAAAGTCGAGGGGACCCTGCAGTGTGGGGAGGAACCACAGTGCCAAGGCGACGACTGTGAATCCAGCCAATCGGACCGCGGTCGGGCTAGTCATACGGACGCTTTCCTGGTGAAGAGGCCCTCGGGTCGGAACAGGAGTGTGGCGATGAGAATGACGAACGTGGCGAGCGGCGCATACGAGGGCCCCCAGGTGACTGAGGCGATGGCGGCGACGACTCCGATGACCACCCCGGCTCCGAGCGCCCCCAACGTGCTTCCGAGCCCGCCCAGAATCACGACCGGGAAGACGATTCCGAACCATTCGACTGCCAGGCCCGGAAACAGCGCCTGGGACATGGCGATGAATACGCCGGCAATGGCCGCGGTAGCCGCCGCTAGCCCCGACAGCAGTACTGCGACCCGTCGATGGTCGACGCCGAACGCCCGTGCCATGTCGCGGTCTTGAGCGAGGGCTCGCACCGCTTTACCGAAGTAGGTGCGATCGAGCAGGTACTTCATGAGAAGCCCGATGACGATGGCGGTCAAAAAGGCGGAAAGTTGTGGCGTCGGGAAGGCGAACGCACCGATCCGCAGCGAACTTGAGGCGTACGGGTTGGCGGTTGACGGGATGCGGCGAAAGTCCGCTGTCCAGATTGACCTGGCGACGCTCTCAAGCATGATGAGTAGGCCAAAGGTGACGAGGAGAGACTCGAACTCACCGATTTTGACTTTTTCGAAGAAGAGTTGCAGTAGGGCGCCGACGATGACAACCACCGGAACCACGGCAAGCACCGTGAGAAACGGGTCCCATCCGTGATTGGCGGCCAGTTCGTACGATCCGTATCCGGCCAGCAAGATGAAGGAAAAGTAGGCCAGGTTGATGATCTTGAGGACGCCCCAGCTCAAGGATACGCCCAGGGACATCATCGCGTAGAGGCCTCCAACCAGAACTCCCGAGATGATGGCTTGTCCGTAGAGCGTCATCGACCCTTCTCAACATCTGTGATCTGTCGTTGCAGGCTCGATCCGGATCGCGGTCGGCCAATAGCCGACCGCGATCTCGAATCAAACCAGCGATGATCAGTACTGCCGCGGGTCATCCCTCCGGCGAGTATTGCACGCTGACGCCGTCCGGGGCGCCATCAGCCGGCCAAACGACCACCCAGTCACCATTCTGGATCTGCTTGACGTACGAAAGGTCGCCGTAGTAATTGTTCTGATCCGGGTCAAAATCGATCGGACCGAATACGGTGTCGATCGTGTTGTTGAGCAGATAGTCACAGTCTGCGGCCTGATCGAGGCTCCCAGCACCCTCGATACCGGCAATGAGGATCTGCCAGGCAGCCCATGAAGCCGAAGCCTGGGTTTCAAATGCCGTGTATGGCAGACCAGCCGCCGTGGCCGCATCCGAGAACGCCTGGGCGACCGTCGCATAGGCTGGATTGTCCGTAAACGGCGAATGGGGCTCGAACGCCGTCACCGACATCGCACCATCGGCGGACGGACCGGCTCCCAACATGGGTCCCGGGGCGGGCCACTGGAGGAACATGCCCGGCACCTTGTAGTCAAGGGCGTCCATGGCAGCGATCAGGTTGGGACCGTCGACCCCGAGTGCTCCGAGGAACAGGAAGTCAGGGTTGGAGTCGCGTATCTGAGCGGCGATCGGACCCCAATCGCTCGTCGTGCTTGGGTACTGAATGTCGAGCACGACGTCGTAGCCGCGGTCTTCGGCGATGGATACCGCACCACCTTCGTCGGTGTCCGGCTGGCCGTAGGCGACATACATCGTTCCAGGGAACTGGTTGATGACGAACGCAACCGTGGTCGGAGGAGTACCGGTCGATTCGAGAGCGTCAAAGACCAATTCGGAGTTCGTGATGTTCGGGTTGCGACCGGCCGGCCATGAAGGGAACTGGCAGTCGTAGCCGTAGGTGTAGGTGAGGCTGCCGGTGTGCTGCGGCATCACGTATCCGTACCGTTCCGCTACCTGCATGGCGGCGGTGATCGTTCCGGTTCCGTATGGGCCGATGATGGCGTCGACGCCATCTTCGGTGATGAGGCGCTCATAGAGGGCCGCAGCCTGGTCTGGCACGGATTCGTCGTCGAGGACAACCCATTCGACCGGTCTGCCAAGGAGACCACCGTTGGCATTCAGCTGTTCAACGAACAGATCTCCCGCGACCTTGTGAATTGCCGCGGTCGGTGCCAGGAAGCCGGTGAGAGCCAGTGTGCTGCCGATGACGATCGGGTCGCCACTCGCGTCGCTGGGCGCCGCCGTCGTGTCCGGCGTACTCGGGGCGGTGGTGGTATCGGGCGTACTTGGAGTAGTGGTACCGGGACTTGCGGCCGCCGTGGTGTCGCTGGTTGAACTACCGCAGGCGGCGGCGACCATGGCAAACGCGACCAGCAGTATGAGTCCTTTTAGAAATTGACCTCGAGATGATCTTTTCATGTCGTATTCCTCCTCCGTTCCAGGAGCGGGTCGCTCCGGGGTATTAACAACGATCCCAGACATCATGCAAACGTTTGCACTACACTACCAGAAGCGTTTCCCGCCTGCCTTGATGAGCAGCAGAAACTGATCGCAACGGAACACAAACTGAGTTTGAAGGGTGGTTGACATGGCCGGAGACGGAGCAGTTCTAGTCGTGGGAGGTTCATCCGGTCTAGGCCTCGACGTTGCCAGGCACTACGCCGATGCCGGTGAGCAGGTGTATGTCACGAGCCGGGATCTGGCACGGGCCCAAGCGGTGGCAGCCGACATCGGCGCCAACACCTCCGGTATCAGCCTTGACCTCGCTCACCCCGCGTCGATCGCCGAAAGCCTTGCTGACCTCGGGGCCATCAAGTATCTCGTCATCACTGCCGTTTTGCGTGATGAGAACACCGCCAAGGATTTCAAGATCGAAGGAGCCACGGCTCTCGTGACGATGAAACTCATCGGTCCGCTCGAACTCATCCGGGTTCTTGGCGATCGGCTTGGCGAAGGTAGTTCCATCGTCATCTTCGGTGGCCTTGCCAAAGAGCGCCCGTATCCGGGGTCAACCACGATTACGACTGTCAACGGCGGCGTGAGCACCATGATCCGCTCGTTGGCCATCGAGTTGAGCCCGGTACGGGTCAACTCCATTCATCCGGCAGTCGTCGGAGACAGTTGGTATTGGGCCGACAAACCGGCGGCGATGCTTGAGGGCTTGCGCTCCCGGACGGCCAGCGGTCGACTGATCACCACCGAAGACGTGGTTGGAGCGACCGTGTTCCTTCTTGAGAACCCGGGCATGAACGCCCACAACCTCAACATCGACGGTGGTTGGTTGGTTACTTAGCCGGTTATTCGGGAACGGCTGCCACGACTCGCAGCTCAAGGACGAGGCGAGGATCGGTCGCCAAACGGACCACCTCGACCGTGGTACTGGCCGGCCGATGATCACCGAACGCCTGCCCCAGGACCCGGTTAATGGCGTCCTGGTTGTCGGCGATGTCGACGATGTAGCGGGTCATCTCTACGACGTGTTCGAGACCACCACCGGCGGCGACCAATACCTGATGGATCGCTTCGATGGCCATGGCTGCCTGGTCGCCGGGATCGAGCGGGATGTCGTCGAACTCGGCGGCGATGTGGGGATGGCTGTGATAGACCGGGGCGGCGGTGACGCCGGCCAGAAACACCATTTTGCCCGAGTGCACCTTGACGGCGGGCGTGTATGGCATGTTGAAGCGAGGCTCGTTCTCGCCGGTGTGGATCATTTCGAACGGTTGTTCCATTATTAGACCTGCCTTACTCAAGTGCTCTGGTGGATTCCCTGGCAACGAGTTGCGGGGTGAGCGTGTGGCTCTCGACTTGTTCGCCTCCGAGCAGGCGCAGGATCATCTCGCCGGCGAGGCGGCCCACGTCCATCCCTGGATAGTTGACTGTGGTGAGGGAGGGGGTTATGTGGCCGACCATGGGAAGGTCGTTGTAGCCCGCTAGCGAAACGTCGTCAGGAACCCGTACACCATCTTGGCGTAGGCGCGAAAGTGCGCCGAGTGCCATAAGGTCGTTGTGTGCAAAGATAGCGCTCGGCAGGGCGGCTGCCGTGTCGATCAGGGCGTCCATGATCCGCCGTCCTTCGGCGATGACCGGAACGGTGGCTGTTTCAGGAAGGCGCATCTGCTCGAGCCCTCTCTCATGGCAGGCGTCCGAGAAGCCTTGGTCTCGTCTCGGGAAGTTGGCGACATCAAGCGGACCGCGGAGTTGGACGACCAGGCGATGTCCCAGGTCGGCGAAGTGTTCGGCGATGAGGCGCCCGCCGGCGTGTTCGTCGACCACCACTTCGGGAAGGGTGGTCCCTTCGAGTGGGCGACCGGTGACGACGATCGGGAGGATTCGGCTGGCTGATTCGAGGAGTTCTCGGTCGGCTGATCTGGCGCTCATCACCACCATGGCGTCGACCCGTCGGCTCAGCATGTGATCGAGGATGTTGGCAAAGCGATCACTGTTATCCTCGGTCTCGGCAATCATCGGCATCATGCCGGCTGCTTCAACCGCGGCTGTCAGGCCGTGGATCACCGGTGTGATGAAGGTGTTACCGAGGTCGGCGACGATCACTCCGACTGTGGCGGTGCGTCCGCTTTTCAGGCCGCGAGCCACCATGTCTGGGCGGTAACCGAGCTGGTCGGCGACGGCTTCGATGTGACGGCGGGTAGCGTCTTTCACCCGTGCATGGTGCGCCGGATCGAGTGCCCGGGAAACCGTCGAGACGTGAACCCCGGCTTCGCGGGCTACGTCGAGCAGGGTCACGCCGCCCGCGTTGAGGTTTTGTTTTGTACTCATGTATCCATCATCTGCTTGCCACGTCTCGACCCGGGTTGGGTCGTAGGAAATACCGGACTACCCGAATCAACCCTACGACTATTGGCGGTTCCCTGACGGGCGGATAATAGGATGCGAAAGCAGCGACCCTCAACTGATGGCGTACGGTGAGGTTGACGTGAGGGCGGATCTGGACGAGAGAAGGAATAATCGATGATGGTTGAGCACGGCGATCGGCTACTCGTAAACGGACGGATTTGGACCGGGGACGACCATGTCGAAGCACTGGCCATTCGAGAAGGAAAGATCCTGGCTACCGGTTCCGATGAGGCGGTTCGAGAGATTGCCGACCGGGGCGCAGACGTCATGGATCTCAAGGGGCGGCGGGCTATCCCTGGCCTGATCGATTCACACATTCATTTCTTGCGCGGTGGACAGACCTGGAATGACACAGTTCGGTGGGATGGGGTCCTCAGCTTGGAGGAGGGACTCCGGCGCATCACGGTCGCCGCGTCTTCCACCCCGGAGGGCACCTGGCTGCGGGTCCTTGGCAGCTGGCATCCCGGGCAGTTTTCCGAGGGCCGCGGACCCACTCAAGCCGAACTCGACCGTGCCGCCCCCGATCACCCGGTCTACGTGCAGTTGCTATACGAATGGGCGATCCTCAACTCGCTGGCCGCCAATCTGGCCCTCGGAGAATCCGACCCGCCTGGCGGCGTAATCGAACGCGACACCGGCGGTGCTCCTACTGGTTTGATCCGCGGGCCTGGTGCCTTTGGCATGGTTCTCGGACAGATCCCGCCTCCCACCCGGATGGCCCAGATCGCCTCGACGAAAGCCTTCATGGCTGATCTCAATGCGGCGGGTATCACCGGTGTCATCGATCCGGGAGGCTTCGGGGTGATCCCCGAGTCATACGGAGCGCTGTTTGATACCTGGCGAGCCGGCGAGATGACGCTGCGGGTTGGT
>Ga0326597_10009414_pt1 | contig 13088 bp, 18 predicted proteins | sample RVTome_12_FD_203789 | JGI IMG/M metagenome (GOLD analysis project Ga0326597, IMG submission 203789) | Soil microbial communities from uranium-contaminated site in the Upper Colorado River Basin, Wyoming, United States - RVT100D185 | ecosystem: Environmental > Terrestrial > Soil > Contaminated >... | reverse complement strand
GTATGTCTCGTAAGTGGCTGATTCTAAGAGGCACACGCTTTAAACTCCATAGCACCACCGCGCCCGCCTTTTTCGCCAGCGGCTTCCTTCAAGTCTCGTTATCGAAAGTGCCTCGGCGTCCACATCGGCGCCCGCCCGATCATTTCGCGCCGCGGCACTTCCGATGAACGCTAGCGACTACTCGTTACTATCGGAGTGGGCCCTAAGCGGTTCCAAGACGAAGCGAAGCGGTTCAGGCTGGGTTCCTGGCAGGTCCGCCTCGCTGACGGTTTCTCTGTCGGCCCCTATTCTTGGGGTGGTCGAAGTTGCGGGTGACTGCGGCGAGTCGTTCATCGGCAGTTCGAGCGGGAGAAGGGCTACTCACCCTTCACATGTCATGGCTCGGTTCTTGCCGCCAGCGTCGCCGCATGCGCCGTCTGCTTCTCCTTGCGTGCCATGTTCCGCGTTTGCCAGGACTTGCTCTCGGTCTTCGGCTTTGGCTTCAGCTTCTTGTGCGACTCGCGACTCTTTGGAGTTGTGGTGGTGGTGGCCATGTGTCCTCTCTCAGTTCTATGTGTCAGGCACGCGGATGTGCGCGAATGCTTGCCAGTGTAACTCGTCCCTGACGACGCGGTTCAATGATTGACCGACGGCGTCATCACTCCTCAGCGGCGGGCCGAACAGTTGGTGACCATTCATGCCGGGATCCCGTACGAACGCATTCCACAGCGTGACCCCAACCAGGTCCGCGCCGAATGCGTCCTGCTATTACTCGGCAGGCGTGCGATTCGAAGCGACCTTCACGACGTGCGTCTGGTCCTCAGTCAGCCAGGCATCGACGCCCATGGCGTCTGCCTCTGAACGTCCGTCACTCACCGCGGCGTCGTGCGTGGCAGATATGGCGTGAGGCGCGTGGGGGACGATGCTGATCGCGTGCTCGCGCACGGCCGTGGGATGCGAGACGAGCACGTCTCCCGACTGCACGTTCGACAATGACCCCGGGTTCTCTTCTCTTGACACAGACTCAGTTTGGGCCGCCGACTCGATGCGCGCTGTCCCATTCAGCACATTCGTGCAGATCGAACCCGGAACGGAAGCCCGGTCCCGTCTCGACGCGCTCACCCAGGGAGCCGTGCCACACGGCAGGCTAAGTGGTCCATCTTTCTGTCATGCGGCCGCAGGACACACGGGCTCAGAAGGTGTGGAGGCAGCGCACCGTGACGTGCCCGCCCGCGCTCAGCCGGACGCAGCGAGCCGCGCGAACTGACGCTTCAGCGCGTTGACGTCTGCCAGGTAACGACAGGCGTCATGGTTGCCGCATCGCTGGCCGCGTCCGAGCTGGAAGCCGCTGCGCGCGTAGGCGTTGCCGACTCCGCTCCCACACAGGTGGATGACCGCCGCGAGGTCCTGCCGCTCCTGCAGCGAGGCGGTGGCGATGCGGTGGCGCCCGAGGGTGCGCGCGACCGTGCGATCGAGCAGTGCCGCGGTCATTTCGACCGCGTGGCTGGGCACCACGCGCGTGTAGAGCGCAGTGAACCAGCACGACCGCAGGTCGTACCAGGGGCCGTCCTCAGCCACGACGTGGTCATGGATGCAGTAGCGTCTGGCTTCCGCGAAGGTGCCGTCGGTGATCTGCAACATGCCGACCGCGCTCGACGCCGGCCGGTACACCTCGAAGGGGTTCCAGCTGAGCCGCCACCGCCAATAGGTCCGTGCCAGCGGGTTGCCGCTGCCCTCCATCTGGGCCAGGGCGGCCAGGAGTTCCGGCGTGATGACCGCGGTGGAGTGCTTGGCGAAGAGCGGGCCGTACTGCTGCCAGGTCTGCGCCGGAGACTTCATGAATGCGCCGCTGACCGGGAAGAAGACCTCGGTCGGCTTGCGGGCCACCTGCACCATCCCGTTCATGGCCGTCCAAACCGCCACGAGCAGGACCGTTCCGACGACGATCCGGATCGCCAAGGGGGCGACCCGGAAGGTTAGAAAGGCACGTTGGGCCACGCGCCGGGTGCGCGTCCTCCAGGATGCGCCGCGCGAAATCGTCGCGTAGGGCATGACAGGGTACTCCCCAGTATGCGCGGGTCGCCAGCCCCCCGCCACGCGACAGCCCACGAATCACGAGACCGGCCCCTCGGACTACTTCGCCTTCGCCCGAGCCTTCCGGCGTTCGGCCCAGTACCGCTTCATCCGCCGGGACACCGCCTTCCGCGCCGCCGCCGACATCCGCCGCGTTCGCTTGCGGACGGCCCTCTTCAACCGCCGCCGACCACGTGGCTTGGACAACTCGGGGAACGTCCGCTCAATCGTCGCAATTTCCGCACGCAATCGCTTGAGGGACTGCTCTGCGCCGGTGCGCGCCAGTTCTCGAAGTCGTTCGGTACTCAGTCTCTTTGCCATTGAGGCTCCTTCAGTCGCGTGACTGCCCTGTCAGACGAGGTTACTACACAGTGATGATGCTCATGTGGACGCTCGCGGCGGTTACCCATGATCGCGACACTCTTGGCGACTACACTGCCTTATCCGGTGAAGGCGCCGCCGCCAGGAAAGCGACTTCTGTGGCGGGTATGCAGTTTGGCCTGATCTCGAAGTGCGTACGGCAACAGAGGCATCAATCGCTGTTCATTCACGGCTTGCCGGAGAATCCGTGCTTTTTGCGAGGGGTGCGATAGGCTTGGGAGCGCACTCGCGGTTGAGCGGCAGTTGTTGGGGGGTGGGCGTTGAAGATCGATCAATTCGAGGAGTTTCGCGCGCAGATTGCTGCCTCCGCAGCCGCCGTGACCGATATCGCCCAGCCACTCGTCGCCAGTATGCAGCCGGTGCTCGACGCACAACGTGTACTCGCTGACGCCCTCGCGCCAACAATCCACCAGGTCGAACAGGCACAGACGATTGTCACCGCGGTTCTGCAGCCCCTGATTGCAAACGTCACTGAGCTGCACCGGCAGCTCGCGCCTGTCTTCAACCAGCTTGCGGAAGCCTTCGAACATCTACCGCCGAGACAGAGGCGCGCGCTTGAAGTATTGGGTAAGGACGGCTGGTACCTTGACCCAGGACTCGATTTCAAGCGCCTCTTCGAGATCGCAGACCTGTTCGAGGCCGAGTCACACGACGACGCTCGAGTCATCCTTTGCGAGCACTTCGACCAACGTGCCGAAGCAATTGGAGTCGAGGTCGCGGCACGATTTCCAGCTCGATCACGAGCGGTGATGGCGGCGATCGCAGCACACCGCCGCGGAGAGTACGTCCTCTCGATTCCCGTCCTACTCGCCCAGGCCGACGGCGTGTGTACTGAACTAATAGGGGTGCAACTGTATTCAAGGCGTGACGGTAAGCCTCAGATCGCGGCGCATCTTCGCCTGAAAGATCGGACGCCGATCATGGCATCGCTTCTTCATCCTCTTTCGCTCACGATGCCGGTGTCAGCCGGGCAGAAGGAACGCCTGGAGGCCCAATACGGCGATCTCCTGAATAGGCACTCGGTTCTGCACGGCGAGTCGACCGACTATGACACGCGGATCAACAGTTGCCGAGCACTGTCACTTCTAGTGTACGTATCGTGGGTACTAGAGAAAGTCGCGAAGGCCGCACAGAACCGCGACCGATAGCGGCCCCGTGCGATCCTGAGCCGCCGCGGCTGAAGCGGCACGTTGGGCCGACGAACACAGGGGGGGTGGAGTAGACCCCAGCCCGCCGTGTAGACGCACGGGCCAGCAGCCCCTCATCAAACCGTACGTGCGGATTTCCCGCATACGGCTTCCCTCGATGTTCACCGTGCAAACCTTGAATCAGCTGGCCGAAGCGCCGCCGGGAGATTCCACCGCTCCAGCCCGTGGTGGCACCGGAGCGCATCCTGGGACACGAGCGACCATGCCGGCCGGCGGGCCCCGTGCTTGCGGGCCCACCAGCGCGCGAGGCGCTGATTGACGAAGCCATCGAGCTGGTACAGCGTCCGGCGGCGCACGCGACGGAAGTAGTGGCGCGCACCACGGATGTATGGATTGAGTTCGCCCACCATGGCGTCGAGACTCAACCACGTCTGCCGCGTCTTCCGCCGTAGTTCGTCGCGGATGCGCGCCAACGCCTTTGGACTGACGTTGAGGTACAATCGATTGAACCGCCAGCGATGCGTATGCCCGAGAAACACGAAGTCGTCGTGTCGTACATCGAGCACGCGCGTCTTGTCCGGGTGCAGCGTCAAGCCGAGTCTCGTCATCAGCTGCTGGAGCCATGCGAGCGCCCGATCTGGACGATGCGGGGACAGCAGGACGAAGTCGTCCGCATAGCGGACCAATCGCCCGTGCAGTTCTCCACGTTGCACTCGGAGACGGAAGTTCCGGTCAAGCAGGTGCAAATAGACATTGGCCAGCAAGGGAGAAAGCACTCCTCCTTGTGGCGTGCCTTGCCGAGTGCGGTGTGGCCGGCCGTCATCGCGTTCGTCGATAACCGGCGCCTCCAGGAACCGCTTCACCAACGCGAGCATCGCCCGATCGACGACTCGTTGCGCCACCGTCTTCATCAGGCGGTCGTGCGGAATCGTATCGAAGTAGGCGGTGACATCGGCATCGATGACCCAGTACATCCCGCTCTCCAATGCCTCACCTCCGAGCCGGACCCCTCACCGGGACTCATCGGCTGGCGACGAGCCGACGGACGCGCCCCTGAGGTATGGTGGGGGTCCGTCCCACGATTTCGACAGCCTGTCACCTGACGCTCAGGCGCGGCTGGTGCAGTACGTGCGGATTCTGATGGAATGGGACGCGGCCGCTCGGGCTGCGACCCTGCAGACGCAGGAACGTGACCATGCAGACGAAACGTCCGACTCACACGGCGGTGCTGTACGCGCGGGTCTCCTCGAAGGATCAGGAGCGGGAGGGCTTCTCGATCCCGGCGCAGCAGAAGCTCCTGCGGCAGTACGCCGCCACGCACGGCCTGGCCGTCGTGCAGGAGTTCGTGGATGTGGAAACGGCGAAGGTGACGGGGCGTACCGGGTTCGGCGCCATGCTTACCTTCCTCAAGGCGCATGCGGACTGCCAGATCATCCTCGTGGAAAAGACGGATCGGCTGTATCGCAACATCAAGGACTGGACGAGGGTTGACGAGCTCGACGTCTCCCTGCATTTCGTCAAAGAGAACACCATCGTCTCGCCGGAGTCCCGGTCGTCCGAAAAGTTCATGCACGGGATCAAGGTGCTGGTCGCGAAGCAGTATTCGGACAACCTGAGCGAGGAGGTCAAGAAGGGGCTGCAGGAGAAGGCCGAGCAGGGCCACTGGCCCACCGTGGCGCCCGTCGGCTACGTGAACAACCGCGAGACCCATCGGATCGAGCCTGACCCGGTACGTGGTCCCCTCGTGGCCAAGGTGTTCGAGCTGTACGCGTCCGGCGACTATTCCCTGGGCGCCCTCCGGCAGAAGGCCCGCGAGGTCGGCCTCACCCACTGGCGCGGCGACCGGGCGCTGACGAAATCCGAGATCCACCGGATGTTGCAGAACCCGATCTACACGGGCGACTTCGTGTGGCTCGGCAAGCGGCATCAGGGCTCGCATACGCCCCTCATCACGTTCGACACGTGGGAGCGGGCGCAGGCGGTTCTGAATCACAAGCCTCGCGGCCGGTACTGCAAGCAGCGCCATGCCTTCATGGGCCTCCTCACCTGCGCTCGGTGTGGCTGCACGATGACCGCCGAGCAGAAGAAGGGCAAGTACGTGTACTACCGCTGCACGGGGTTCAAGGGCCGCTGCGGCAATACGTACATCCGCGAGGAAGCCCTCTCCAAGCTCCTTGGCAGCACCGTCCAGGCCGTCCAGCTCCCGCCCGACGTGGCCGAGTCCCTGGCGCGCTGCCTGAAGGATGCCGATGGCCAGATGGAGCGTGAACGCCTCGCAGCCCAGCAGCGGCTCGAGGATCGTCGGCGTAAGGTGCTGGCGAAGATCGACCGGGGCTACGACGATTACGTCGAGGGTCGCGTCACCGAGGACTTCTGGGCGCGGAAGTCGGAACAGTGGGAGGACGAACGGCGGGCCGTTGACGCGCAACTCGCCCGCCTGGCATCCTCGAACGGCAGCCTGGCGGTCACAGGCGAGAAGACTTTAGAACTCGCGAAACAGGCCGATTTACTCTACAAAACGCAGGATTCGGCTGAACAGCGTCGGTTGCTCGAAACCGTGCTATCGAACTGCACGTTCGATCGCGGAAGTCTTTCTCCTACTTACAGTTCGCCATTCGACCTGTTCGCTCGTGGCAACGAAACAGGAGATTGGCGGAGAGAGTGGGATTCGAACCCACGGTAGAGTTTCCCCTACACACGCTTTCCAAGCGTGCTCCTTCAACCACTCGGACATCTCTCCGTATAGAGTCAACGATTTGCGAGCGGTCAGGGATCAGATTATCCCACGAGGTGGGCGAATTCTTGCCTCTTCGACATCCCACTTGAATCCAGCGGTTTACGGACGGCCCACAGCGGCCGTGCGCGGAAATTGTGTCAGACCTTCTAATGTCCCGCGATCACTTACGGGCATCGCGTCCGCGCCTCGGTCTCTATGGTCGAGCGGTCGGCAGTGGCCTTGCACCGCCGTGGCGATTCCACAGCGTGCCCTCCCAGCCGTGGATATCCCGTGGTCGCCGCAAAGTGGGCACTGCCAGACGATGTATCCAGACAAGCGGTCGAGCTGCGCGATGATGTCGCCGCGACAGCGAGGCCGTCCAGGACTGCGTCGACAGGGCACATTGGTGTGCTCGCCGCCATCGGGCAAGTGATCCGTTACCCAGGCCACGATGGCGCCGAAGAAGGCCGCCAGAGTGAGAACGCGTTCCGGAATCACCTCCGGCAGGTCCCCGGTGCCCTCATCAATGTAGTGACGCATGTCGACGCCCAGTCGCTGGGTTTGACCGTGTCTTCTATTCGAGATCCGGCAACTGCGCTCGTGTCAGTCGCAGCCTGATCGAGCGTGCGGTTCCCGGCTCGCGATGGATGAATCCCCGCGCCGCGAGCGTTTTGATCATCTGGTGCACGACTGGTGGCGTGACGCGGAAGAACCGCTGAAGATCCGCTTCGGCCGGCGGACGTCCGTGAATCTTCGTGTAGTAGTAGATGTACGCGAGGTACTGTCCCTGCTTCGCCGTGAACGGCTTCGACTCTACTGTTTCAGCCGGTTCCCCTTCATCGGTGAAGGCGTGCTCGATGCTCGCGAGCCGGTCGTACACGGCATCGAGCGTTCGTCGCACGCGCGGTTCCGAACAATGGTTCGCTTCCGCCGCCACATGACCGGAGAGATCGTCGACGTCATCCAGCGTCAGCCGAACAACCAAGTCGGACCCACGAGGTGTTGCGCCACGAAGGCGCCCTTCCATCTCGTCGTCGATGAGCGTCCGTTCGAGAATCAGGTCTCGCTCCTGCGGCGTCAGCCTGACGTCCACAAGTTGCCCCGGCTTGATCCGCTTGCGCCGCATCAGATTAGCAGGCGCGCGCCAAGGCGGAATCCATCGGACATGACCGCCCATTCTATCGCTGTGAGCGACCGTAAAGCGGCACCAGCGCACTCTTACACGCGATCCTCGGCACCCAGATGGCGCCCTCGCTCCCCTTCACGGACGCATCGCCGTCAATCGCCATTCGGCACGTCCCTTCGGCGTGGAGGATCGCCGTACAAAGTGCAATGAACGCATCGGCAGCGTCGTAGTCCGGAGTCTTTCCGCCCGAGTTGTAGCGGCAGCAGAGCGCCCGCAGCCGGGGATCGACGTCGAGCGTGATTTCGGCGGCCGTGCAGGCGGCGATGCCCAGCCGGATCGCTTCCTCGGGTCGGGACTTGTAGTTCGCCAGACCCATCTGACGCAGCGTCGCACCAGGGTAGACCTCGATGACCTCGCCGGTGCCGCGCCCGCCCGGGAACGGCAGAATCCGATACCGACGCGACTCCCACAAGCGCGAGAGGACGGCGTTCCCAAGCAGCGTCATCTGGAACGTCGCCTGGAACTTGTCCTTGAGCGGTGGCTGGCCGCCGGCCGCGAGGTCCGTGGCGCGCCTGGCCCACAGGCGCGCGCGGTCGGAGCGCGAGCGCCAAGCGTCGAATGGACGGAAGTCGAGCGGCTCGCCAAGCTGTAGCCGCTCGGCGACGAACGCGTTGAATGTCCGCCAGCCAATGAACGCGCCGTGCTTGTACCCGGCGTTCAGCGCGAACTTCTCGTCACGAAGGAGCGCGTCAGGGATGCTGAAGGGGAAGTCGAAGGCAACGATGCGGACGGTGCGCGTGAGCAGCTCGTCGAGCAGCTCTTTCGCGCTCCAGCCCGGCGGGCGTTTCGCGAGCAGACGCTCGTTGGCGCCGATCGCGTCGACTCGGTACCGCCGGTCGGCGACCGCGTGGGCGGCGATCGCAATGATCTTCCGGCGCTGGTCGCGTGCGCGCCGGGGGGCGCCGAAGTCCACGCCGACGACGGTGTTAGAGGCGGGCAGCATCACAGGCCAAGACGTTCCACCGCTTCGGCCGGCGCGACGATGGGAATACCTTCGTACTGAACCAGCTTCACCAGATGTGGATCCCCGGAAACCACGAGATCGGCCTTGGCGGCCACGGCACACGCGAGCACCGCGTCGTCGTCGGGGTCGTCGATGATTGCTGGTGGGATGATCGCCGGAACAACCACAGCGGTCAGGGCGGCATAGCCCTCGAAGATTTGTGTCGCGGTCAACCCGCGGACTTGGAGGTGCTTGGCGAACTTATCGCGGCCGAGCACACCGCGCAACTCGGCGAGCAGTGGGGCGCTCGCGTAGAGAACCAGGGATCCGGCTTGCGCGGCGTCGATCAGCTTTCCAGGGTTGCCGTGCCAGAGGAGGCCAGAGACGGCTGCGTTGGTGTCAAGGACGAGCCGCACGACGAACTTCCGCGCGGTAGGCGTCGATCTCCGCCTGGATCTCCTCAGGCGTCATTGGGGGGAGCGGGTTGGCCGCTAATACTTCGCGCGTCTCGACGAGGCCCTCGACTCTCTTGGCGAGCAGCGCCTCGCGCACCATCCGTTCAAGTGCTTCGGGCTCGAGCAGACCTGCCTTCTTCGCTTGCGTGGCAAGCGTATCGGGCAACTCGATCTCGACGTTGACTCGGCTCATGGCGGGCAGGAGTCCTTCGCTCAACATCGAGGATACCACGGCGCTTTGGAGGTCTCTGCAATCCACCCAGCGGTCGCGGAGTTACGCCCTCAGCGCGCCTTCCGCCCCGCACCGACTGTGACGCGAGGCCGTCGATTCCGCGAGAGGGCGCGCCATCCAGTAAGTGGAAGTTGGTCTTGTGTCAAAACTGTGTCAGATGCCCCCCGAAACCGCGGTCAAACACCGTAATTTACGGGGACACTCCGATGCACATCGTTGTTGCGGGAACTCGTTGATCGAGAGTGCGTTGGTGCCTTTCGGTGTGCGTCCGCACGCGCGGCCGGAATCTATTTCCAAGCGTGCTCCTTCAACCACTCGGACATCTCTCCGTGCAAGTGGAATCAACAGTTTACCGGAGGGCGGCGAGCCCTGCAAAAGCAAACTGTGACGTGACTGTGACGTGAGGTCGTCGCTGACCTCCACGATCGCCGGGATCTCCGTCTGGTCTGCACCGTCCCCATTTCTGATGCCAGCGTGGAAGGTCTGGCGGGGCTCGTGGGTGAGCCAAGGTCTTTTGACGTGCATGCCCATATCGGGCATGATTATACCCACATTGGGTGCAAAGGTCAGCTCGCGTCGTTCGCGTCGAAGGAGCCTGGCGGATGCGCTGTTCACGAAGACACAGCAGCGCGTCCTCGGTGTGCTTTTCGGCAGGCCCGAGCGTAGCTTCTATGCCTCGGAGCTGATTCGGGACGCGGGCACGGGCTCTGGAGCGGCTCAGCGCGAACTTGCGAAGCTGGAGGGAAGCGGCCTGATCTCGGCGCGACGGATTGGCCATCAGAAGCACTACCAAGCAAACGCAGCGTCGCCGCTGTTCTCGGAATTGCGGAACATCGTGCTGAAAACAGTTGGTCTCGCGGAGCCGCTGCGCGATGCCCTGAAGCCCTTGTCGAAGACGATTCGCGCGGCTTTTGTGTACGGTTCCGTGGCCAAGGCGACCGACCAATCGGCAAGCGACATTGACCTGATGATCATCAGCGACAGCCTGACGTACGGCGAAGTCTTCGGCGCCATCGAGCGGGTCACGCGCACCGTGGGTCGGAAGGTCAATCCAACGGTGTACACGGCCGCCGAGTTTTCGAAGCGCGCCGAAACCGAAAACGCGTTCGTGACGCGGGTGCTCGAGCAGCCGAAACTCTGGGTGATTGGATCGGAACATGACCTCCCCATCGCCGCTTGAGCGCCTCGCGGGTCCGGGAAACGTCCTCGGAAAGGAGCCTCCCGATGCGAAGGAGTTTGCAGGTCTCGTCCGTTCAGGCCTCGCGCGATTGAAGGATGCGGAGAACGAAGCGAACTCGCTGGACAGCAGGTTCGATCTCGCCTACAGCGCCGCTCACGCACTCTGCCTGGCCGCGCTCCGCCATCACGGATTCCGGCCGTCGAAGCGGTACATCGTCTTTCAGGTACTGCCGGACACACTTGGCCTGGGGCCTGAGGTCTGGCGAGTCCTGTCGAAGTGCCACGACATGCGGAATCGGACCGAGTACGAAGGCGTCCTCGACGTGGACGAGCGGCTAGTCTCGGAGCCGCAACGACCGCTGTCAATGAGGCGCTCGCTGCGTACGCTAGACCCTTTTCAAGGATCTGCTCAGGGTTCGATCGGTCCAAGAGTAGAGTGGTAAATATGTCCGTCGCCATCCCAGCCGAAGTGAACCCGACCCTCCTCGTGTGGGCTAGGGAGCAGAGCGGCTACCCGGCGGAGATCGTTGCGAAGCGCTTGGGCGTGAAACTCGATCGGCTCGAAGCCTGGGAGCGCGGTGACCGTAAGCCGACCGTACGACAGACGCAGGAGCTGGCCAAGTACTACCATCGCCCGTTCGGCGTCTTCTTCCTTCCGCAACCACCATCCATTCCGCCTTTGGCAGCGGAGTACCGCCGGTTGCCCGGGGTTCACTCCGGCGTCGAGTCGCCTGAGTTCCGCTTGGCGATGCGGGTCATGCTGCAGCGCAGGGAGCTGGCCATCCAGCTGAACGACGAGCTTGGATTCGCGATTACGGAGTTCCGAACCGCCGCGCACATGTCCGATGGCCCGACGCCGGTTGGGCAGCGGCTTCGGGAAGTGCTGGGCGTCACCATCGAGCAGCAAATGGGCTGGCGTGACGAGTGGCAGGCGTGGCGAGAGTGGCGTTCGGCCGTCGAACGAGCCGGCGTCCTGGTCTTTCAGTTCCCCAAGGTGCCTCTTGAACAGACGCGCGGCGTCTCCGTGCTCGACTTTCCGTTGCCGGCGGTCGGTATCAACAGCAAGGAGAGTGCGCCTGGGGCACGCATCTACTCTCTCCTCCACGAGCTCGTCCACATCGCCCTGGCGCTAGGCAAGGAGGAAACCGTTGCCTTGCGCGAGCCTCGCAGCGACACCGAATGGATGGAGGTCGAGCGCTTCGCCGAGGAGGCGGCCAGCGAGGCCATCATTCCGCAGAGTGCGATGGAGCAGCAGCTCAGGGGCATAGCGGTGGCGCGTGATGGCTGGGACGTTGCGAGGGTGCGAGCACTGGCCGCCAGGTTCCGCGTCACGCCGCTTGCGATGGCGACACGCCTGCGTAGCGCGGGAGCCATGAGTTGGGACGGCTATCGCCAATGGCGGGCAGACTGGAGCGACTACGTCTCGTCGCTCAAGCCGCGGAGGGGCGGCATCTCATCTCCCGTTGACAAGACGCTTGGCCGGGCGGGGAGGCCGTTTGTACAGCTCGTTCTGGAAGCGCTCGACGCGAATCGGATCACGGCCGTCGATGCGAGCCGATATCTCGACCTCCGATTCGATCACCTCGAGAAGCTGCGCGGCGAACTGACCAGCGGCGCCGCCGGCGCGTCCGCTGTGGATGACGGCGATTGACCGGCGACCGGCCCATGTACTCGCTCGACACAAGCATGTTCATGGACTGGCAAGCGAGGTACTACCCTCTCGACGTCTTTCGATCGCTCGAACAGAAGCTCCGGCAACTCATTGTCGCGGGCGAATGCACGGCTGTGGCGCTCGTGAAGGAGGAAATCGATTCGGTCGGGACTCCGGGATTGCAGGCGTGGGCGAAGAGCGCGGCCGGTCTCTTCGTTCCGTTGACGACAGAGATTCAGCAGGCTGGCGCGGCGATCGAGGCGATGTATCCCGACCTGCTGGACCCAAAGAGCCCGTACCAGTCCGCGGATGCGTACGTGATCGCGCTCGCACAAATCCGAAACGGTGTCGTCGTGTCACAAGAGACGTCAGCAGCCGAAAAGCGCAAGCCGCCCAAGGACCACTACATTCCTGACGTGTGCCGCGAACTTGGCGTACCGTGCATCAACCTGCTCGGCCTGATGAGGCGCGAACGCTGGGAGTTGTAGCAGGCTGCTATGAATCCGGCAAGGCTGGTCGCGTGTCGACCTGCTGGCCCGCCGCTTTCTTTGCCCAATATCCGCGAGGCGGTTTCGGAATCCTCAGCTGTTTGCACGCCTTCGCGATCGCGACATCCGACACACCACCTTCGCGCGTCTTTCCAGACGAATGGTCATGGTGGGGCTGGCCTGCGGAGCGAAACCGCCTCACGTACAGCTCCTTCATTGTTTGCTATGACATATCTATCAGCAAACATCATCTGTCGGTGGTTCATAATCGAGACCATCAGGTTTGGTACAACGTAGAAGCCGGCTGGCCCCTTCCTACTTGCCAGCAAGCAGAGCTTTGGGTTGAGCGGGAACGTGATTTCAACGTCGTCCTGCAGCAGGGTGTGATACGAAATTCCTCGTTTCCACCAGGTAGCTGGGTTTAGCCATACTACTGGATTGTCACTGCTCCAGAACGTTACTCCCGCAGCAGGCTTGAGCATGGCCCAGTTCATCTGCAGCAGAATGGAAGAGAACATCTGGCCGACTTCCACCATTGCCTGCAGCGACCATTCCGGCGAAACCTGAAAATCGTAGGTTCGGTCATCAAGGGCTTCCAAGCGAAGTTGCTCAATTTCCGTTGCGCTGAGTTCGTGCCCCTTCACAGCATCGTTTAGC
>Ga0326597_10009413_pt1 | contig 13089 bp, 9 predicted proteins | sample RVTome_12_FD_203789 | JGI IMG/M metagenome (GOLD analysis project Ga0326597, IMG submission 203789) | Soil microbial communities from uranium-contaminated site in the Upper Colorado River Basin, Wyoming, United States - RVT100D185 | ecosystem: Environmental > Terrestrial > Soil > Contaminated >... | reverse complement strand
CTGGCTTTGGCAAGGCGGCGCCGCAACGCTGGCGTCCTACGGGCTGGACTGGCCGGCGGCGGCGCAGCTTGGGCCGAGGCAACGCGCATCACTGCTGGCGGCGCATGTTCCCGCCGCGCACCGGCAGTTCCTGGCGTCGCTGCCGACCTTCCTGCGCGCCGGGCCTTTGTTTTTCAGCCATGCCGGCGCCGATCCCGCGCTGCCGCTGGCGGCGCAGCAAAGGCAAGCGCTGCTGTGGTCGCGCAGCTATCTTGACAAAAGTCTGCCCGCCCCGCCCGACCTGCCCCCCGGCGGCTTGGTTGTGCAAGGCCATGTGCCGCTGCTGGCACCCGAGCGCCGCGGCTGGCGGGTGAATGTCGATACCGGGGCGGTATTCAGCGGCCGGCTAAGTGCGATCCGGCTGCAACCGGATGCGGAGGCCGAGTTCTGGGTGCTGTCCGGCACGCATGACCCCGCAAATGCGCCGCTGACTGCCGCAAAGCAACTGGAACTGACGCGCTTTCGCTGCTAGGGCTGGTTTGGATAATCTACCTTAGGGTTAGCGGTCTTGCAGATTCAATCAACCGTGGGTTATTCCCTGCCGCCGCCCGCCGCGCCGCGAGCCTTTGATCTGCGCGCCACGTTGTCGTTGCTGCGCCGCCAGATCCGGCTGATCGGCGCTGCGACCGCCTTGGCTGTGGCGCTGGCGGTTGTCTATCTGGTGCTGGTGAACCCGGTGTTCACCGCCACGGCGCTGGTGCTGTTCGATCCCAACACCAAGTCGCTGGTGTTTGCCGATGCCGCAGCGCTTTCCGGCACCGCCGAAAATGCCCGGATCGAAAGCGAGGTCGAGATTTTGCGCGCGCCGGCAGTGGCGCTTGCGGTGCTGCGCGACCAGCGCCTGATACAGGATGCCGAATTCGGGCCGCGACTTGGCCTTGGCGCCAAGCTGGCGCAGGCGCTGGGGTTTGCGCCTGCCGATCCGGGCGATGGCAGCGCCGAGCTGCAAACCGTTCTGGAACGGTTTCAGCGCGCCACCGAAGTGCGTCGGCGTGGGCTGACCTATGTGATTGCCGTCTCGGTGCACTCGCGATCGGCCGAACGGGCGGCGACGCTGGCCAATGCCATGAGCGCGGCCTATATCGCTGCGCAGATCGAAGGCAAGGTTGCTGCTTCGCTGGCGGCACGCGACATCTTGCAGACGCAGGCTGATTCGGCCCGCGCCGGGCTGGCGCAAAGCGAAGGCCGCATCGACGAATTCATCAGCCGCAACCTGGCAGCGATCGAGGCCGAAAGCGGGCGCGCCGATATTGCCGTGCTGCGTCGGACGCTGGAAGAAGCCGATGCGCAGCGGCAGGCGGCAAGCACCCTGGCCACGGCATCGCGGCGCCTGGTCGAAGCGCCCGACTGGGCGGCACTTGCCGACAGCCTGCAAGATGCCGCCTTGGCGGAACTGCAGCGCCAACGCACGACGCTGGAACGCCAGATCGCTGGCGCCCCGGCAGCAGGCAGCGATGCCGCCGGCCTGCGCGCGGAACTTGCGGCGCTGGAACAGCGCCAACAGGCGCAGGCTGGCGCCGCCATAGCGCGGCTGGAACAGCAGGCGGCGACGCATGAACGCACTGCGCAGGAAATGCGCGGCCAGATCCGCCAGACGCTGTTGAGCGGCGAGATTCCGGTGCAGGTGCTCAGCGCGCTTTTCGGGCTGCAGCAAGAGGCCACCATTGCGCGTGACCAGTATCAGCTGCTGCTGTCGCGCATGCGCGAACTGGAGGTGCAGGCGGCGGTGCAGATGGCCGACAGCCGGGTGGTGTCGCCGGCACTGGCGCCAAACCACCCAAGCTATCCCAACGCGCCACTGCTGCTGGCGCTGGCGCTGCTGGCAGGCGCCGGGATCGGCGTGGGCCTGGCCTTTCTGAACGAATATTACATCGGCGGCATCACCTCGGAAAGTCAGCTGCACGAGGTGCTGCAGGCGCCGGTCGCCAGCGCAATTCCGCTGCTGCCCGAGGCGCAGCGCGCCGGGCAGCCGGTGGCCGACGCGATCCTGCACCATCCGCTTGGCAGCTATGCCGAGGCGGTCCGCCGGCTGCGCGCCACGCTGGAACTTTCGGAACGGCGCCGAGCGCGGCAAGGTGGCGGCAGCGTGATTCTGCTGACCTCGACGGTTTCGGCCGAGGGCAAAAGCACCACGGCGCTGGCGCTGGCGCGCGCCTTCGTGCAGGCCGGTCGTCGCGTGTTGCTGATCGATGCCGATCTGCGCAAGCCCGCGCTGCACCAGTTGCTGGCGGTGACGCCGGCGCTTGGGCTGGGCGCCTGGCTGGCGGGCCCTGCCGGCACCGCGACGGATGCGCTGATCATCGCCGATCCGCAGTGCCCGCTTGCTGTGGTGCCCGGCGCCGGGCGCGCGCTGGCGCAAACCGACCATCTGCTGGGCGGCGCCGCGTTCGAGACGCTGCTGCGCGATGCGCGCGGTCAGTATGACACGATCATCATCGATTCGCCGCCGCTGCTGCCGGTGGTCGATGGGCGCTACCTGGCGGCGCATGCCGATGCCGCGGTGCTGCTGGTGCGCTTTGCTCAGGTGGCGCAGGGCGATATCCGCAGTGCCATCGCAACGCTGCGCGAGGCGCTGCGCCCGGGCGCCGATCTGGTCACGGTGCTCAGCCACCTGCCGGCGGGTTCAAGCGGCTATGGCTACGCGGGCTATTACGACCAGCCGGCCTGAACGCCGCGGCGGCCCACAATCGAACGTGAAACGGCGTGATTTGGCGCGGCGGCCGCGGCATGGCACGCTGCAGCGAGCCCCTTGCTTTAGATCGGAGTGACCATGACGCGCCTGACCAGAATAACCTTCGCAGCTATGTTAGCGCTAGCAGCCACCGCCGCGCCGCTGTTCGCGCAGCAGCGGCCCAGCCCGTTCTGGGTGACCGAATGGCCGCGCACCGATTTTTCGCAAAGCAGCGTCGGTTTTCAGGAAATCATCTCGGGCGGGCCGCCCAAGGACGGCATTCCGGCGATCGACGCGCCGGTGTTTGCCGCGGTCTCGGCGCTGGAAACCCCGCCCGAGCCGCAGGAACCGGTGCTGAGCGTCGAGATCGGCGGCGTGGCGCGGGCCTATCCGCTTTCGGTGATGATCTGGCATGAAATCGTCAACGACACCGTGGCGGGCACGCCAATTGCGGTGACCTATTGTCCGCTGTGCAATTCCGGCATCGTGTTCGAGCGCGTGGTGGGCGGCGAGGTCACGACCTTCGGCACCACCGGCAAGCTGCGCAATTCCGACCTGGTGATGTACGACCGGGCCTCGGAAAGCTGGTGGCAGCAATTCGACGGCGCAGCAATCGTCGGCGGGCGCACCGGCGAGGTGCTGACGCGGGTGCCGTCGCTGCTGGAATCCTACGCCGAATTTGCAGCGCGCAACCCGCAGGGCGAGGTGCTGGTGCCGCCATCGCAGCGGTCGCGCAGCTACGGGCGCAACCCCTATGTCGGCTATGACACTTCGGCGCGGCCCTTCCTATATTCGGGCGATTATGACGGCCCCGGCGGCCCGCTGATGCGCGTGGTCGCGGTGGAGGGCCGCAATGAGGCGTGGAGCTTTGACTACATCCGCGAAAAGGGCGAACTGCGGGTGGACGATCTGCTGATCACCTGGCGGGCCGGCCAGGCCTCGGCGCTGGATACCGCACGCATCGCCGACGGCGAAGATGTCGGCACCGTCACCGTCGAACGCATCGGCCCCGACGGGGCGCGCCAGCCGGCGCTGTATCACGTGCCCTTCGCCTTTGCCTTTGCCGCGTTCCAGCCGGGTGCCAGGATCTGGCACCCCTGAGGCGACGGGTTCAGATCGGGCCGTTAGCGCGGCCCGCACTAGAAATCGAGGTTCTCCACGCTCAGCGCGTTGGTCTGGATGAATTCGCGCCGGGGTTCGACGACATCGCCCATGAGCTTGGTGAAAATGTCGTCAGCCTCGGCCAGATCGTCGATCTTCACCTGCAACAGGGTGCGCGCCGCCGGGTCGAGCGTGGTTTCCCACAGCTGCGCCGGGTTCATTTCGCCCAGGCCCTTGTAGCGCTGCAGGTTCAGCCCCTTTTCGCCCTCGGCCAGAATCGCGTTCAGCAGTTCCAGCGGGCCGTGCACCAGCAGTTCGCGGTCCTTGCGCAGCAGCCGTGCGGGCGCGCCATAAACCTCAGCCAGCGTCTGCGTCTGCGCCGCCAGGCGCCGCGCCTCGCCCGAACGCAGCACCGGGCCGTCAAGCGTGCGCACCTCTTCCACGCCGCGCAACACGCGCGCGAAACGCAAGCCGTGGTCTTGCGTCGGGCGCCCGGTCCAGCCGCGTTCATATTCCAGCGCGACAAGATCGAGCCGTGCGGCAACCGTGTCGGCAACGCCCTGCGCATCGGCATCCAGTCGGCCGGGCAGCAAGGCCCCGGCAATCGCCGATTGTTCGATGATGCGCTGCGGGTAATGCGTCGGGAAGGCCTGCAGGATGCGCCGCACCAGCCGCGCCTCTTCCAGCACGCGGGCCAGATCGGCGCCCACGATCTCTTCGCCCGAACCCAGCCGAAGCACCGCGCCTTCAATGCCCTGCTGCACAAGATAATCTTCCAGCGCCGCCTGATCTTTCAGGTAAACCTCTGATTTGCCACGCGCAACTTTGTAAAGTGGGGGCTGCGCGATATAAAGGTGCCCGGCGTCGATCAGCTCGGGCATCTGGCGAAAGAAGAAGGTCAGCAGCAGCGTGCGAATATGCGCGCCGTCAACATCGGCGTCGGTCATGATGATGATCTTGTGATAGCGCAGCTTGGCGATGTTGAATTCGTCGCGCCCGATGCCGGCGCCAAGTGCGGTGATCAGCGTGCCCACCGTTTCCGACGCCAGCATGCGGTCGAACCGGGCGCGTTCCACGTTCAGGATCTTGCCGCGCAGCGGCAGCACCGCCTGGTTCTTGCGCGCCCGGCCCTGCTTGGCCGAACCGCCGGCGCTGTCGCCCTCGACGATGAAGATCTCGCTCAGCGCCGGATCTTTTTCCTGACAGTCGGCCAGCTTGCCGGGCAGGCTGGCCACATCCATCGCGGTCTTGCGCCGCGTCAGATCGCGCGCCTTGCGCGCCGCTTCGCGCGCCAGCGCCGCCTCGATGATCTTGCCGACGATCACCTTCGCCTGCGCCGGATTTTCCTCAAACCATTCGGCAAGCTTTTCGTTCACCAGGTTTTCGACCGCGGGCCGCACTTCGGAACTGACCAGCTTGTCTTTCGTCTGACTGGAAAACTTCGGGTCGGGCACCTTGACCGACAGCACGCATGTCAGCCCTTCGCGCGCGTCATCGCCGGTGAAATCGACCTTTTCCCTCTTGGCAATGCCGGAAGACTGCGCATAGGCGTTGATGGTGCGTGTCAGTGCGCCGCGAAAGCCCGCCAGATGCGTGCCGCCGTCGCGCTGCGGAATGTTGTTGGTAAAGGGCAACACGGTTTCGTGGTAGCTGTCGTTCCACCACATCGCCACCTCAACGCCGATGCCGCCGCGCTCACCGGTTATCAGGATCGGCTCGGCCATGATCGAAGATTTGGAGCGGTCGAGATAGCGCACGAATTCGCGCACGCCGCCTTCGTAGTGCAATTCGCTGCGCAAAGGTTCGACGGGGCGTTCATCCTCCAGCAGAATGCGCACGCCCGAGTTCAGGAATGCCAGTTCGCGCAGCCGGGTTTCCAGCGTCTTGAAACTGTAGTCGAGATCGGAAAACGTGCCGCCCGGCAGGTTGATCTTGGCCGCGGCCAGGAATCGCACCTCGGTGCCCTTTTCGCCCGGTGCGGCGGGTCCGGTCACGCGCAGGGGCATCACCGTATCGCCCTGCTCGAAGCGCGCGAAATGTTCCTTGCCACCACGCCAGATGCGCAGTTCAAGCCATTCCGACAGCGCGTTCACCACCGAAACGCCGACGCCGTGCAGGCCGCCCGAAACCTTGTAGCTGTTCTGGTCGAATTTGCCGCCGGCATGCAGCTGCGTCATGATCACTTCAGCCGCCGAAACGCCTTCGCCGGCGTGGATGTCGGTGGGAATGCCGCGGCCGTTGTCACGCACCGAAACCGAACTGTCGGCGTGGATTTTCACGCTGACGAAATCGGCGTGCCCGGCCAGCACCTCGTCAATGCCGTTGTCGACCACCTCATAGACCATATGGTGCAGGCCCGAGCCATCGTCGGTATCGCCGATATACATTCCGGGACGCTTGCGGACCGCCTCCAACCCCTTGAGAACCTTGATGGAATCCGCACCGTATTCGCCCGGCTTGTTCGCGCTGTCGGTCATGCCCGCCTACCCTGGATTTTGCTCCATGCTTATAGGGGGTCGGGTCCGGATTGTCACGCGCCGGGGCCCGATTATTGCGGCGCGGGAAGGGTCAGGCTGCCGTCGTCCGCCAGCGGCCAAAACGGGTTCATCGCCAATTCCCAGACATGGCCGTCGGGGTCGGCGAAATAGCCCGAATAGCCGCCCCAGAACACCTTTTGTGGCGGCTTCAGCGGCACCGCCCCGGCGGCGAGCGCGGTGGCGAAGGCATGGTCAACCTCGGCCTCGGTGGGGAAGTTCTGCGCCAGGGTGATGGCGCCGGTGCCAAGCTGGGCGTCCGGGCGGCCCTGATCGGCGGCCAGATCGGTGCGCCCGAACAGCCCCAGCACCGCGCCCTGCAACTGAAAGAACACCACGCCTTCTGGCGCTAGCGCCGGCTGCCAGCCAAGCGCTTCGTAAAACGCGCGCGAACGCGGCAGGCTGGCAACGCCAAGCGTGATCAGCGTCACGCGCTGCAGCGGCAGTTTCGCGGTCATAGCAGGTTCCTTTCTGCAACGGTTGACCCGGCGCCGGTATCGCAGACTTCCCAGCATTGCGCGCGCCCGGCAAGCGTGTCGAACAGCTCGACCCCGGTGCCGGTCATGAAGGCCTGCGCGCCAAGCGCACAGATCTCGTCGAACAGGCTGGCGCGGCGCCCGGCATCCAGATGCGCTGCAACCTCGTCCAGCAGCAGCAGCGGCGGGGCGCCGGTGTCTTCGGCAATCGCCCGGGCATTGGCCAGGATGACCGAAATCAGCAGGGCCTTTTGCTCGCCGGTCGATGCCTGCGCGGCGGGCATGCCCTTGGCGGCATAGACGGCAACAAGATCGGCGCGGTGCGGCCCTTCCAGCGTGCGCCCGGCGGCCAAATCGCGCGCCCGGCCTGCGGCCAGTGCGTCGGCCAGATCGTCCGGGCCAGCGCCGGCGATGGCCAGATCCGCCACCGGAAATGCGGTGGCGCCGGCGCGTTGTGCCGCGCCGATCCGGTCCAACGCTGCCTGCCGACTGGCATTGATCGCTGCCGCTGAATGCGCCATCTGCGCTTCCAACGCGCTATACCAGGCGGGGTCGCGCACCATGTCCTTCAACAGCCGGTTGCGTTCGCGCATCGCCTTGTCATAGGCCAACACGTCCTCGGCGTGGCCCGGATGAAAGGCCATCGTCAGCCGATCCAGAAACCGCCGCCGCCCTTCGGGCGCCTCGATCCACAGCCGGTCCATGCTGGGCACCAGCCACAGCAGCCGCAACAGTTGCCCCAGTGCCAGCTGCGACGCGGGCTTGCCATCAATTACCACTTCGCGCGGCGATCCGGGTGCGGCAAAGGTCTCGATCTCGTGGCCGATACCGTCGCGCCCCAGCCCGGCCCTGATCTTCCAGCCCATATCGCCGGGCGCGCGCGCCAGTTCGCCCACGCCCGCGCGGCGCAGCCCGCGCCCCGGCGACAGCAGCGACACTGCCTCAAGAATATTTGTCTTGCCGGCACCGTTCGGCCCGAACAGCGCCACCGGGCGCCCGTCCAGCCGCAGATCCAGCCGCGGGTGCGAGCGAAACTGCAGCAGCATCAGCCGGCCCAGCACCGCCCGCCCCCCTGCCTTGGTTCAAATATCTGCGCCGCAGGCACCGGGCAAAGCCCGGTCAGACCCGCATCGGCATCACGACATAGACTGCCGAAGTGTCGTTGCCCTCACGCATCAACGTCGGGTCGCCGGACGAGTTGAACAGGAACACTGCATTCTCGCGATCGACCTGGCTGGCAATCTCCAACAGGTATTTCGCGTTGAAGCCAATCTCCAGCCGTTCGTCGCCATAGGCCACGGCCAGTTCCTCTTCGGCAGCGCCGGCATCGGGGGCGTTCACCGACAGCACAAGCCGGTCTTCATCAAGGCTCAGCTTTACCGCGCGCGAACGTTCTGACGAAACCGTGGCCACGCGGTCAACGGCCTTGGCGAATTCGGCGGCGTCCACCTCTAGCCGGCGGGTGTTGCCGGTGGGGATGACACGGGTGTAATCGGGGAAAGTGCCGTCGATCACCTTTGACGTCAGGGTTATCGCCGGCGTCGCAAAGCGGATCTTGGTTTCGGAAACCGAAACCGCGATGCTGGCCTCGTCATCGTCCAGCAGCTTGCGCATCTCGCCCACGGTCTTGCGCGGCACGATCACGCCGGGCATGCCGGCGGCGCCATCGGGCAGCGGCGCGTCGATCCGCGCCAGCCGGTGGCCATCGGTGGCGACGCAGCGCAGCGCCGGGCCATTTTCGCCCTGCGCCACATGCATATAGACGCCGTTCAGGTAATAGCGGGTTTCTTCGGTTGAAATGGCAAATTTCGACTTGTCGAACAGCCGCCGCAGCACCGCCGCAGGGGCGCTGAAATTTGCGGTATATTCGGAACTGGCCATCACCGGAAAATCTTCGCGCGGCAGCGTCGCCAGGCTGAAATGCGAACGCCCGGCCTGCACCGACAGCCGCCCGGTGGCGGGGTCGTCGGCCAGGCTGATCAGTGCGCCGTCGGGCAGTTTGCGCACGATTTCATGCAGCATCACTGCCGAAACCGTGGTTGCCCCGGTGCGTTCGACCATTGCCGGCGCCTTGTCCACCACCTCGATGTCCAGATCGGTGGCGCGGAACGACGCGGTGTCGCCCTCGGCCTCGATCAGCACATTGGCCAGAATCGGGATCGTGTTGCGCCGCTCTACCACGGACTGCGCTTGCGCCACGGCTTTCAGGAGTGCCGCGCGCTCAATGCTGATCTTCATGTTCACCCCCAAAGGCCACCGGGAGCGGAAAACTAGCAGCTTTCCGCGCAGGCTCAAGATTTTTCGGGACTTTCCGCCGCAACGAAGGGGCCGTCAAGGGCCCGCAGGGTCACGCCTCAAGCAGGCGGCGCAAAAGGTCGATATCTTCGGCCATCTGATGGTCGGCACCGCGCAATTCCTCGACCTTGCGGATGCCGTGCATGATCGTGGTGTGGTCGCGCCCGCCAAAGCGGCGGCCGATTTCGGGCAGGCTGCGGGTGGTCATCTGCTTGGCCAGATACATTGCGATCTGCCGCGGCCGGGCGATGGTGCGCACCCGCTTCGGCCCGATCAGATCGGCCAGGCGCACGTTGTAATGTTCGGCAACCTTGCGCTGGATTTCCTCGATCGACACCTTGCGGTCCGAGGCGCGCAGGATATCGACCAGACATTCCTGCGCCAGATCCAGCGTGATTTCGCGCCCCACCAGCGAGGCAAAGGCAAACAGCCGTGTCAGCGCGCCTTCCAGCACGCGCACGTTGGTGGTGATGCGATGCGCCAGAAATTCCAGCACGCCGCTGGCCAGCGCCAGCCCCGGGTAATGCGCCCGGAAGCCATCCACCTTGGTCTGCAGGATGCCAAGGCGCAATTCATAATCGGTCGGGTGCAGATCGACGACCAGGCCGCATTGCATGCGGCTTTTGATGCGGTCTTCCAGATCCTTGATTTCGCCCGGCGCGCGATCGGCGGAAATTACGATCTGCTTTTGCTGGTCAACCAGCGCGTTGAAGGTATGGAAGAACTCTTCCTGCGTGCTTTCCTTGCCGGCGATGAACTGCACGTCATCAACCATCAGCACATCGACCGAGCGGAACAATTCCTTGAAATCCATGATCTGGCGTTCGCGCAACGCTTGCACAAAGCGATACATGAACTGTTCGGCAGACAGGTAGAGCACGCGCAGATCGGGGCGGCGGTGGTTCAGCTCATGCGCGATGGCGTGCATCAGGTGGGTCTTGCCAAGCCCGACGCCGCCGTAAAGGAACAGCGGGTTGAAGGTGACCGCGCCGCCTTCGGCGACACGGCGCGCGGCGGCATGCGCCAGCTCGTTCGGCTTGCCGACCACGAAGCTTTCAAAGGTGAAACGCGCATCCAGCGGCGCGCCCATCAGCTCGGCGCTGTCGCCATTGCGCTGCGGCCGCTTGGGGCGCGGCGTGGGCAGGCTGGCCGCCGGCGCCGGGCGCAGCGCGCGCACGCGCACTTCGACACGATCCACCTCGGCGCCGGCGCGCTTGATTTCGGCGAGCATCTGGTCGGCAAAATTGCGCGACACCCATTCGCGCATGAAACTTGTGGGGGCCTCGAACGAGGCGATGCCATCGGCAAAGGAAACAAGCTGCAACGGCTCTATCCAGCTGGTGAAATTGTTCTTGCCAACAACCTTGAGCAACTCGTTTCGCGCCTGCCCCCAGGAATCACTGCTCATGTCCATTGCCCATGCCTTGCAAATCGCCAACCGCTTCCACAGCGCCCGGGCCAGCGCGCCGAAAAATGGCGGCTGCATTGCAAGACATGACCCGAAGGCGCCGGAATCCCGGCGCACGTCGGCGTATCGGTTGGTCGGCAGACCAACAAATCCTTCACGCATCGCTCCGCCTTGGCAGTCCGGCGGTTCTTGTGCGGCAGATCCGAAAAGACCGGAATTGCCGCGATGATGCGTCATGTCCCCCAGGCGACGTGAATCGCACCGTCACGCTAGCAAGCGCTTCGCGGCCTTCGCAACCAAACTTCGCACTTGACTCCAAATTGCCGCAGCGAATCCCCGCGGGCTGTCAAAAAGGCCACAGGTCGTTGTTTTGCAAAGAAAATAGAAAAAGGGCGTCGCTCGAAAGCGCGCCCCTCATCAAGACCGATTCTGCGAAGCTCAGACCGCGAGCGCGTTCACCCGGGCGGCCAGGCGCGAAACCTTGCGCGACATGGTGTTCTTGTGCAGCACGCCCTTGGACACGCCGCGCGCCAGTTCCGGCTGCGCGGCACGCAGCGCTGCCACGGCGGTTTCGGCGCTGCCAGAGGCAATTGCCTCTTCGACCTTGCGCACGAAGGTGCGGATCCGTGAACGGCGCGCCTTGTTCACTTCATTGCGGCGCTCGTTCTGGCGTGCGCGCTTCTTGGATTGGGGCGTATTGGCCATGAGTCGTTTCTTCCGATTTCGAACGGGGTAATCCTGAAGTCGCGCTTCTATGCGCGACTCGGTTTGAAGTCAACGGGGCGGCACAAAGAAAACCCTAGCGGTCGCGGAATTGCGGCTGCCGCTTTTCGAGAAAGGCGCCCATGCCTTCCTTCTGGTCCTCGGTGGCGAACAGCGCGTGGAAGACGCGGCGTTCGAACAGCAGCCCTTCGCGCAGCGTCGTCTCATAGGCGCGGTTGACGGCCTCTTTCACGACCATCGCGCTTAGCACCGACTTGGCAGCAATCTTGCGCGCCGCGTCCATCGCCTCGGGGATAAGCTTGCCAGCAGGCACGACACGGCTGACCAGCCCCGAGCGCTCGGCCTCGGCGGCATCCATGAAGCGCCCGGTCAGGTGCATGTCCATAGACTTGGACTTGCCGACGAATCGCGTCAGCCGCTGCGTGCCGCCGATGCCGGCGACGACGCCAAGGTTGATTTCGGGCTGGCCGAATTTTGCGGTGTCCGAAGCGATGATGAAATCGCACATCATCGCCAATTCGCAGCCGCCGCCAAGCGCATAGCCCGATACCGCGGCGATGATCGGTTTGCGAACGCGCAGGATCGCCTCGGTCTCGGGGCCGAAATAATCCGAGCCGTACATCTCGACGAAGCTTTTGCCCGCCATTTCCTTGATGTCGGCACCCGCGGCAAAAGCCTTTTCCGACCCGGTCAGCACAACGCAGCGCACCTTGTCGTTTTCGTCGGCCGCTTGCAGCGCCTCGACCAGTTCGCCCAGAAGCTGCGCGTTCAGCGCGTTCAGCGCGTCGGGACGGTTCAGCCGGATCAGCGCCACCGAATCCGTGACTTCGACGATCAGTGTTTGATAGGCCATCGCAAGACCCTTTCCCAAGGTTCGGGGGCGAGTCCTAGCAGGACAAGGCGGTTTGGCAAGTCATCTCTGGCAGCGCGGGCAAAAGTAGCTTGACCGCCCGGCCTGCGTGATGCGGACAATCGTGCCGCCGCAACCCGGCGTCAGGCAGGGCGCGCCCTCGCGGTCATAAACCCGGAAAACATGCTGAAAATAGCCCAGTTCGCCATCGGGCCGGCGGTGGTCGCGCAGGCTGGATCCGCCCGCCGCGATCGCCTCGGACAGCACCTCGCGGATCATCGGCACCAACCCGGCCAATCGCGAAGCAGCAATGCGGCCGACCTTGCGGCGCGGGTCTATCCCTGCGCGGTGCAACACTTCGCTGGCGTAGATGTTGCCCAGCCCCGCAACGACGCGCTGATCAAGCAGCGCCGATTTGACGGGCGTGTCGCGGCCCTTCAGCCGCGTCACCAGATAATCTTCGTGAAAGTCGTTGCCCAGCGGTTCCGGCCCAAGATCGCGCAGCAGCCAGTGGCTTTCGGCGGTTTCGGTCGTCAGCAGGTCCATTGCGCCAAAGCGGCGGGCGTCGTTGAAGGTGATGCGGGTGCCTGCGTCCATATGCAGCACCACATGGTCGTGCCGTTGCGCTGCCGGGTGCGGGTGGTGCATGGCGCCCAACACCGAACCCGAAACCAGCATCCGCCCTGACATGCCCAGATGTATCAACAGCGACTCGCCGGTGGAAAGATCGGCCAGAAGGTATTTCGAGCGCCGCCGCAACGCCAGCACGCGCGCGCCCTGCAACCGTTCGGCCATGCGCTCGGGCAACGGCCAGCGCAGATCGGGGCGGTTGACCTCGGCCCGGGCGATCACGTGCCCCTGCATCGCGGGGGCAAGGCCGCGAAGCACGGTTTCCACCTCGGGCAGTTCGGGCATCGCTTCCCCTTGCGTCTGGCGTTGCTGCATTGTCTTGGCCGCTGCGCCGCCTATAAGGGGGGCAGTATTCAGGATCG
>Ga0326597_10009412_pt1 | contig 13089 bp, 9 predicted proteins | sample RVTome_12_FD_203789 | JGI IMG/M metagenome (GOLD analysis project Ga0326597, IMG submission 203789) | Soil microbial communities from uranium-contaminated site in the Upper Colorado River Basin, Wyoming, United States - RVT100D185 | ecosystem: Environmental > Terrestrial > Soil > Contaminated >... | reverse complement strand
CCGAAGCCGATTCCTCCCTCCATCTGCGCCCGGATCACGTCGGGGTTGACGGGGACACCGCAGTCGACCGCACAGACGACGCGCTCGACCCGGGGCAGGCCGTCCTCGCGCAGCGAGACCTCCGCCACCTGCGCCACGAAGCTGCTGAACGACTCCTGCAGCGCGATCCCCCGCGCGCGGCCCGCGGGAAGCGGCGTCCCCCACCCGGCCTGGGCGGCCGCGAGCTCGAGCACCGCGCGATGGCGCGGGTGGTCCTTCAACAGCTCGAGGCGCAGCTCCAGGGGGTCTCGCCCGGCGGCGTGGGCGAGCTCGTCGAGGAACGTCTCGGTGGAGAAAGCGGTGTGGGTGTGTCCGACCGAGCGGAACCACAGCGTCGGCACCCCGACGTCGGGAGAGTGAAGGTCGCATCCGAAGTTGGGGATCGCGTAGGGCAGGTTCGCCGCCCCTTCGACCGACGTCGCGTCGACGCCGTCCTTGATCACCATGGGCTCGAAGGGCGTGCCCTTCATGAAGGACTGGCCCACGATGCGGTGCTCCCAGGCCACGATGCGCCCCGAGGCGTCGAGCCCACCCCGGAGACGATGGACGAACATGGGCCGGTAGCGTCCGCCGCGGATGTCGTCTTCCCGCGTCCAGACGAGCTTCACCGGCGCCTTGCCCCCGATCGCCTTGACGACGCTCGCGGTCTCGGCGGCCACGTCGGCGGTCGGGGTCGCCCGGCGTCCGAAGCTCCCTCCCGCCATGAGGGTGTGCACCTCCACCTTGTCGGGGGTGAGGCCCAGGACGTGGGCGATCGTGGCCTGGTCGATCGTCTGGATCTGCGAGCCCATGAAGACCTCGCACCGGTCTCCCGAGAGATGGACCACGCAATCCAGGGGTTCCATGGGCGCGTGGGCCAGGTACGGAAACTCGTAGTCGGCCTCGAACGTCCGCGCCGCCTGGGCCAGGGCCCCGGCCGGATCGCCGTCGTGTCGGGCCACGGCACCGGGCTTGGCGAGCAGCGCTTTGTACTCGGCGAGGAGCTCGGCGCTGCCCCGGTGCTCGGCGCTCGCCTCGTCCCACTCGACCCGCAGGGCCTCGCGCCCCTCGTGCGCCGCCCAGAAGCCCTTGCCGAGGACGGCCACTCCCGCCGGCACCTGGACCACGTCGGTCACGCCCGGCACCTTCCGTGCGGCTTCCCTGTCGAACGACTTCACGGTCGCCCCGAAGAGGGGCGGGCGGGCGATCACCGCGGTGAGCATGCCGGGAAGGTGGACGTCGATCGTGAACCGCGCCGAGCCGTCGCTCTTGGCCTTCGAGTCGACACGGGGAGCGGCCTTCCCGATGAGAGTCCACGCCTTCGGGTCCTTCAGGGGCACGTCCGCCGGGACCGGCAGGCTGGCCGCCGCCGAGGCCAGCGTGCCGAACGTGGCCGTGCGGCCACTCGCGTCGTGGGTGACGACGCCCTCGTGGACGGAGACGCTCTCCGCGGGAACACCCCACTCCGTCGCCGCCGCCGAGACGAGCATGGCGCGCGCGGTGGCCCCGGCCTGACGCAGCTGGGCCCAGGAGTTGGCCATCGCCGAGCTGCCCCCGGTGCCCTGCACCGGACCCCAGAAGAGGTTGTTGTAGCGGGTGGCGTCGGCGGGAGCGGCCTCCACGCGGACCCGGGCCCAGTCGGCATCGAGCTCGTCGGCAAGAACCGTGGCGATACCCGTGTGGGAGCCCTGGCCCATCTCGACGTGCTTGGCGACGACCGTTACGCTGTCGTCGGGGGCGATGCGGACGAAGGCGTTCGGAGCGAGGTCGCCCGCCGCCTCGGTGCCCACGGGAAAGCGGAACTCCACGACGAGGGCGGCGCCGGCCACGACGCCGGTCTTCACGAACTCGCGCCGGGTGGCGGGCATCACGACCTCCCGAGCTTCTGGGCGGCCTCGTGGATGGCGGCCCGGATCCGCACGTACGTGGCGCACCGGCAGATGTTCCCGGTCATGGCGCCGTCGACGTCTCCGTCCGTCGGACGCGGCGTCCCCGCGAGGAGAGCGACGGCGGACATGATCTGGCCGCTCTGGCAGTAGCCGCACTGGACGACGTCGAGGCGCGTCCAGGTGTCCTGCACCGCCTCCGCCACCTTCCCGCTCAGCCCCTCGATCGTCGTGACTTCGCTGTCGCCCACCGCCGACACCGGCGTCACGCAGGAGCGCACCGGCTCTCCGTCCAGGTGGACCGTGCAGGCCCCGCACTGGGCGACGCCGCAGCCGAACTTCGTGCCGGTGAGCTGCAGCTCGTCGCGCAGCACCCACAGCAGGGGAGTGTCAGGAGCGACGTCCACCTCTCGCCGGCTCCCGTTGACGCGCAGGGTCGCCATCTTCGCCCTCCTCGAAGGACAGTGCGTTCTGTGTGGAAACGTCTGGCCGCGACTGTACATCAACGTCAGCCCGGCCTCCAACCGCTCCTTTCGTTCCCCTCGACGTCGAGTGGCCCGTCGGCCGCTCCCGCCGACCTCCATCGCGCTCTCGACCATTCGATTGTGCGCGCGGTCGCCGCCCGGGTATCGTAGGGACGCCACCCGCTGCCGCGTGCGATCGAACCCCGGGCGAGAGGTCGACTCAGAGATGAAAGGACGTGCGGCCGACTTCCGGGCCCTCCATCACGGAGACACGATCCTCGTTCTCCCGAACGCCGGGGACGTCGCCTCCGCCCGCCTCATGGCAGCGGCAGGCTTTCCTGCCATCGGCACCGCGAGCGCCGGGATCGCGTTTGTGCTGGGCTACCCCGACGGAGAGCACATCAGCCCCGCCGAGATGCTCGACTCCGTCCGCCGGATCGCCCGCGCCGTCGACGTTCCGGTGAGCGCCGACGTCGAGGCCGGCGATTCCGCGAGGTGGGCTGAGGGCTGATCGAATTGGAGGACCAGATGACCGATCGGGATTCAGGATTGCCTCCCGGGCCGACGCGACGCGATTTCCTCGCCGGGGCGCTGGGGCTGGGCGGTGCCGCCGTCTTCGCGGGCACGCCCGCCGCCGCGGAAACCGGCGGTTCGGGGCTGGCCTTCGCGTCCGCCGTCGAGGCGGCCCGAGCACTCCAGGAACGGCGTGTCTCGTCGGTGGAGCTCACCCGCCTCGTCCTCGACCGCATCGAGCGCCACAACCCGACCCTCAACGCGTACGTGAACGTGCTGGCGGAGTCGGCACTCGCCCGGGCGAAGGAGGCCGATGCCGCGCTCGCCCGGGGAGAACGGCGGGGGCCGCTGCATGGCATTCCGGTCGCCATCAAGGAGTCCTTCGCGATCGCCGAGGTCCCCGCCACCGTGGGCCTCGAGAAGCTGGCCCAGCACCGTCCGGACCGCGACTCCGAAGCGGTCGCTCGTCTGCGCGCCGCGGGCGCGGTGATCCTCGGGAACACCAACGTGCCGGTGATGCTCGCGGACTGGCAGAGCTTCAACCCCGTCTACGGCACCACCCGCAATCCGTGGGACCTCGCCCGGACTCCCGGGGGGTCGAGCGGGGGCAGCGCCGCGGCGCTGGCGGCGGGCCTCGGCTACGTTTCCGTCGGCAGCGACATCGGCGGCTCCATTCGCATACCGGCCCACTTCTGTGGCGTCTACGGCCACAAGTCCACCCTCAACGTCGTCTCCCGCCGCGGGCAGCTCCCGCCTTTGCCGGGCGCTCCCCCGCCGCCGCCGACCGACCTGCCCGTGGCCGGTCCCATGACCCGCAGTGCCGCGGACCTCGAGGTGGCGCTCCGGGTCCTCGGCGGCCCCGACGGAGACGACGCTGTCGCCTACCGATGGACGCTGCCCCCGGCGCGCCACGAGCGCCTGGCCGATCATCGAATCGGCTTCGTGCTCGACGACCCGCTCTGCCCGGTGGCGAGCGACGTCAAGGACGCCCTCGTCGCCGCCGTCGACGCACTGCGGAAGGCGGGAGCGAGGCTCGAGGAGGGCTGGCCCGAGGGTGTCTCGCCACGCGACCAGTTCGACACCTACTGGTACCTGCTGAGCGCCTTCTTCGCCTTCGACCTCGAGGACGAGGACATCGAGCGAGAGCGGGCGCGGGCGGCGCATCCGCAAGGCGGGCGAGACGCTCTGTGGGCCCGGGCCCGCGTGGATCCCCACAAGCATTTCCAGGCCGCGAGCGCGCGGCGGATGGTCGCCCGTGCCGCCTGGCAGAGCTACTTCGAGACGCACGATGCCTTCCTGATGCCCACGGATTTCGTGGCCGCCTTCCCTCACGACCACGGCCAGCCCGTGGAGGCTCGCCGGCTCGCCACGCCACAGGGTCCGCGGGACTACCGCGACCAGTTCTTCTGGATCTCGTTCGCCACGCTCACGGGACTGCCCGCGACCACCGCCCCCGTCGGGTTGACGCGGGACGGGTTGCCGACGGGGATCCAGATCCTGGGTCCCTATCTCGAGGACGCGACGCCCATCGCCGTCGCGCGGGGGATGGCCGACGTGGTCGGCGGGTTTCTTTCTCCTCCCGGCTACGCCTGAGATGCGCGGTTCGCCCCCCCGCCAGACCTCGCCCTGTCCCGCTACTCCTCGCGCTCGGTCGTCACGACGGCGCCGCCCATCTCCGGCAGCGTCGCGCTCGTCTTCAGGACCTTGCGGGTGTCGGTGGCCACCCAGACGGTGAGGGTCCCCGGATCGCCCTCGGCCGAAGCGATCTCGACCCTCCACGCCTCGAAGGTTCCGGCGGGCACCGTCACCGATTCGGTGCCCGTGACCTTCGCCTCCTTCAGCCGCACCTTCTGCTGCCGAACATCGAAGTTGCGGAAGGTCGTGCGGTAGCCCTCGGCGAGAGGCAGGGAGGCGAGCGCCTCGCCGCTCCCCGCGCCGTCGGCGAACAGATCGCCACCGAGGTCCACCGACACCGGCTTCGGATCGCCGCCCATCGCCATCGTCCCCACCGCCTTTCCCCCGTCGAACGTCAGCTCGATCGTGGCCGGGCCTTGCCTGATCGAGCGCTTGCGCAGCACTAGGCTCGACTTGTCGAGGGTGGTGACGTCCACCGCGTCACCCATCGGCAGCTTGGCCGTGCCCGAGACCACCCAGCTCCCGTCCTTCTCCTCGATCGTCTGCGTGATCGACACCGGGATCGTCTGGCCCCCGGCCTCGATCGTCCCCTTATAGCTCGACGTTCCCGGAGCGAGAGAGGCCACGACCTTCGGGACGCCGACCGCTTCCGCGCTGAGCACCGTCGACAGCACGACCGTCTTCGGGTCGACGGTGATCTCGGCGAGGCGCTTCTCCACCTCCGGCGTCGCGCCCTCCTGGAAACGCCCGCCGATGTGCTTGGCAAAGAACGTCTCGCTCGCCGCCCACAGCGCCATGCTGTTGACGGGGCGGGCGAAGCCGTGGCCCTCGTCGGGGGCGAGGATGTACTCGACGGGGAAACCCCGGTCGCGCAGCGCGATCACGATCTGCTCGGCCTCGGCCTTCTTCACCCGGGGGTCGTTGGCGCCCTGGGCCACGAGAAGAGGCGTCTTGATCATCCGGGCGGAGTTGAGCGGCGACTGCCTCTCGAGCTGCGCCTTGCCTTCGCTCGTCGCCGGGTTGCCCATCCGCTCGTGGAAGATGATGCGGATCGCCTCCCAGTAGGGGGGGATCGAGTCGAGGAGGGTGATGAGGTTCGAGGGGCCGACGATGTCGACCGCCGCCGCGTAGAGGTCGGGGGTGAACGCCACGCCGGCAAGGGTCGTGTAGCCCCCGTACGACCCGCCCATGATCCCCACCCGCTTCGGGTCGGCGATGCCCTCGCTCACCAGGTGCTTCACCCCCCAGGTGACGTCGTCCTGCATCTTGTCGCCCCACTGCTTGTTCCCCGCGTTCAGGAACTTCTTCCCGTAGCCCGTCGAGCCGCGGAAGTTGGGCTGGAGCACGGCGTAGCCGCGGTTCGCCAGGAACTGGGCGAGGTTGTCGAAGCCCCAGCTGTCCCGCGCCCAGGGACCGCCGTGGGGCAGGACGATCGCCGGCAGGCCCTTGGCGGGCACTCCGCGAGGCAGGGTGAGGAAGGCCGGGATCTCGAGTCCGTCCGACGAGGGGTATCGAACTGCCTTCATCTCCGCCATGTGCTCGCGGGGGATGCGCTCGCGCACCCGGTACTGGAGGGTCAGCTCCTTCGAGTCGCGATCGAAGAGGTACCGCTCGCCGGGGTCCGTGTCGCTCGTCGCGGTGACCAGCATCAGGCGGTCGTCGGCAGTCGAGGAGCCGAGGTTGATGTCCTTCCCCGGGAACTTCTTCCGCAGGAGCTCGTAGTCGGCCTTCCAGGCCGCGTCCCGGAAATAGACCCGGGTCCTGTCGTCCTCGTACGCCGTTCCCACCAGCTCGTCGGAGGCTTCGGCGAAGATGGCGTTCCCGAAGTCGACGCGACCCTCGGGGTCGGATTCGACGAGCTCCTCCTTCCCGCTGTCGGGATCGAAGAGCATCAGGCGCGTCAGGTCGGTGTCGCCCTTGTTCGTCTCCATGTAGACGCGCCACCCGTCCTTATGGAAACGGTTCGGACCACACGCCTCGAAGACGGTGCACGAATAGACCTCGAGGAGTCTCTCGGGCTCGACCTTCAGGACCTCGGTGTCGCCGTTGTCGGCCACGCGCATGGCGAGCCGCAGGTGGCCGTCGAGGTCGAACATCCACCCGGCGATCCGCTCGGTGTTCTGGCGGAGGAGCTCCCGCTTGCCGCTCGCGATGCTCACCTTGTAGACGTCGTGCCAGGCGGGATCGCGGTCGTTGAGGCCGACGAAGATCGTATCCGGGTCCTTCTTCGGCACGTTGTAGATGTACGCGCGGGCGCCCTTGGCATCGGTGAGATTGCGCGAGGGAGGAACGTCCTTGCCCGCGGCGGACGCGCCCGGGTCCACCGCCCAGACGTTGTAGTTCTCGTCCCCGTCGTTGTCCTTCACGTACAGGATGAGCCGGCTGTCCCGGCTCCAGAAGAACCCGGGGATCGGCCGCTTGGTCTCGGCGGTCACGCGGTGCGCGCTCTCGAAGGGCTCCTTCGTCTTCTTCACCCAGATGTTCCGGGTGTCGCTCCACGGCTTGAGAAAGGCGACGTACTGCCCGTCGGGAGAGAGCTGGGCCCCCGCGATCTCGGGGTTTCCGAAGAACAGCTCGCGGTCGAGGAGGGGCGGCAGGCCGGCGGGGACTTCGGCAGCGAGGGCCGCCACCGTGAAGCCGAGAGCGAACACCGCCGGCAGGGTGGAACGGAGGGATCGTCGCATCGTGTCATAGCCTCCTGGGGGACCGCGGGCTCGGGATGGGCCTCAGGCTGCCCGGCGCCTCGGACTGCGGGAAATGGTACACGTCCGTGACGATGTACGGGGGCGGGCCCACGTGTGCAGAGGCCGCAGGTGCTTGAGCGTCGTCTACGCCTCGGCGGGGCCCGCTTCCCGGTGCACGACGCAGTAGACCTCGCCGAGGTTGATCCAGCTCATGAGGGGTCGGCCGAGCCGCATCACCTGGCGCACGCGCCGGGCGGAGGAGGATTTCTCCCTCGAGGAATCGCAGTACCGCCCACGAATCGAGGCAGTCGGTGGCTTTGCGCGCCACAATCAGCGCCGACCTCCCGCCCGCGTTCACGCGGACGAGGGGCGAGACGACCAGTACGAGCTGCTGGCCTTCGCTCCGTCGCTGCGTCCGTCTCGCCGACGTCGCATCGGAAGAGGGCTTCTCCGCCCGAGTGGTCACCGTTCCCGACGCGGCGGTCGCGAGGGCCCGGCCGGGTGCGCGAAGGCGACGGCGCTGCTCCAACATCGCGTGGGTCACCGGGCTTCCTCGAGCGTGAGATCCGCTTTCACGGTCTCCCCCGTGACCGAGTCGACGGCCGCGGCGACGGTCACCGTCTCGCCCTCCCGGACGAACAGCCGCGACTCGCTCTCGAACGTGCGGATCTGGGGTGCACTCTCTCCCCCCGCGAGCACCCCGTCGGAGAACTCGACGTCCACGCGATAGCGCCCGTCGGCGACGCGCCGAGCGTTGAGCTGCAGGCCGGCACCGGCGTCCTTGAACGCCACCGTGGTCTGGCCCTGCGCCTTCACCTGCACGGGAAGCATGCTCCCGCTGAACACGCTGCTCTTCGTTTCGCCGTCTGTCGCCAGGATCGCGGTGTAGGGCCGGCGGGCGGTCGTCGTCTCTCCGCGCCGGCGCTCGAGGACGAGACGGCCTCGGAGGCGAACATCACGACTCTCGCTCGCGGGATTCGCCCGCGGCTCGGTCACCGCGGTCACCGTCAGGTCGATGCGAACGATCTCACCGGTCACCGGGTCGACCGCGCTCGCGAACGGCACCGTCTCCCCCTCGCGAAGAGTCACCGCCGACTCGCTCTTCACGACCCGGAGGATCGGGTTCTCCGCGGGCGGCGCGGGCCCGGCGTCTTCTCCTCTCGCCAGGGGGGAGCTCTCCTCGAATCTGGCGTCGAGGCGGTAGCGGCCGTCGGGCAGCGTCGTCGCCGTCACCTCTGCGGTGACCCCGGCGTTCTTGAAGAGCCTCGTCAGTGCCTCGCTCTCGTTCACCGTGATCAGGACCTGGGCGCCCACGAAGAAGCGCGCCCCACCCGCGTCTGCATGCAGCGACAGGGTGCACGACCGGGAGGCGGTCTCCGAGTTGCCGTGCTGGCGCCTCTCCTCGAACCGGACGTTCAGCCTGCGGCCGGGCGCCTTCTCTGCTTCCTGCTCCTGCGCGCCCGCCCGCGCGGCCCCAAGCGACGCCGCCGCGCAGCCTGCGATCAGGAGCACGACCCCGGTGCAGGCACCGATCGCCTTCCTCATCTCTCACCTCCCACTGTATGGAACGGACCGCTGGACGAGAGGCCACTCGTCCGTCCTCGCGCGCCACTCGGTGTGGTAGCCGACCGCACCGATCTCAGGCATCGCCAGGTTCGGTGCGACCGCCGCGCCCATCGACAGCCCCTCGGCCCGGGGGATCGCCGCTCCCGACCCCACTTCGATCACGCCCGGCCCCGTCCGAGCGAACGCGACGAGCAGCTCCGCCTGCCCCGGCTCGACGACGACTTCAGGCTCCGCAGGCACCTCCGGCGACGGAGAGACGCGCGGGCGAGGGAGAGACGGTGGTGCGACGACCTCGGGCCCGGGCCGAATGGGATCCGACGGGATCGAAGGAGGCTTGGCCGTGGCCGACACGAGGGGCCGCTGACCGGTCGGGATCGGCGACACGGGGCGGCCCACTCGATGGATCTGCCAGGCCAGCAGCAGCGTCAGTCCCGCCGCCAGGGGGAGCCACCAGACCGTGGGGCGACGCGCGCGCCGTCGCCGGAATGCTCGGCGCAGGTCCTCTTCGATCTCGGGAGGCGCCACCGGCTCCGGCCACTGCCACAGGAACCGCCTCAGGTCGTGCCGCCCGTCTTCCCCTCGCCCGCCGTCGTCTGCGTTCATCTTCAATGTGTCCCTCACCCGATGGTCAAGGCCCCGCGGCAGCGGAGGCTCTGCAGAGAGTCCCGCAGCTTCCGACGGGCCCGGTGCAAGCGCACCTTGACCGTCCCCACCTCGGCTCCCACGATCTCGGCGACCGTCGCGAGGTCGAGCTCCTCGTACTCGACGAGGATCAGGACCTCGCGATGCAGCGGTGCCAGGGCCTGCAGCTCCTCGCGCACGATCCGCGCTCTCTCGCCCTCCAGCAGGAGATCGAGCGGGCTCGGCCCTCCGTCGGCCCGGTCGGCCGCAACGGGCATCGGCCGCTCTCGCCAGATCCTGCTGGCGAGGCGAAGGCTCTGGTGGCGCGCCGCGGCGCACAGGTACGTGCCCAGGCTCGCCCGGCCGTCGTAGCGAGCGGGCGTCTCGAGGAGGCTCGCGAAGCAGTTGTGCGTGATGTCGCGCGCCGCATCCGGCGAGCCCGTCATGCGGTACGCGAATCGGTAGACCCGGTCGCGATGCCGCCGGTAGATCTCGACGAAGGCTTCCTCGTCTCCCCGGAGGGTCGCCTTCAGCAGCCCTTCATCGCTCGCGGCCGCGAGATCGGCTCCCACAGTCCCTTATTACACCCAGGGGTCAGAAGGTTACACGGATGTTGTTTCTCCGGGTTCGAGGGAGACGAGCGCCCACGCCCTCCCCTTCACCGTCCGCGTGCAGAAAGGCCACTTCCTGCCCGTTCCCCTCCGGCCCCGAGTCGGGGTCGGGGCCGGGAGGGGTCGGCGCCTACTTCTCGAGGGTGAAGGGGTGGTGCAGCTTCGTCACGCCCCACTTCAGGCCGAACTCGCCGCCCTTGGGGGCCTCCTCGAGGTCGATCGTGAACGTCTCGACCGCGCTCGGGAGAGGCGATGTCTCCAGGCCCACCTTGTAGACGTCCTTGCTCGGGTCGTGCTCCGTGCCCCACTGCCCCGTCTGGGTGTTGAAGACGAGCTGGAACTGGCCCGCTTCCTTCTTGAGCCAGAGGCTGTAGCTTCCCTTGGCCACCTTCGTCTCCCCGAAGGCGAGATCCACAGGGGTCGTGAGGACGGTGGCCTCGTTCATGCCCATCCGCCAGAAGGACCCCGGTTCCAGCTTGGAGAGCATGTCCCGTCCCTTGAGCGACGGACGGCCGTAGTCGACGGTCACCGCCGCTGATCCCGCCTTCAGCTCGGCCTTCCCGCGCGACTCCTGCGCTGCCGCCGGCGCCACCAGGCACGAGGCGAGAATCCCGCAAAACAGCCAGCCTGAAACCTTCGCGAACGTCCGGTCAACCACCATGTCGTTCTCCTATCCCGAGTGTGCCCCTCCGCCAAGTCTTGCACAAAAAGGCCAAGGCCATACGAGCGCCGGTGTCTTCTGGATCACGTCGGGCGGGACGGGCATCTTCGAGACGAACGCCGTCGGTCGGAGCGACTGCGCTTCTTCCGGTCGACGGCCGGCCTACTCGTAGCGCAGGGCTTCGACGGGGTCGAGGCGGGACGCCTTGACCGCGGGGACGAGCCCGGAGACGACGCCGACGAGGACCAGGATCCCCGTCGAGACGAGCACGGTGGTCGTGGACATGCGCAGGTGCAGGTCGCCCGTTCCCGAGTCGTCTTCCCAGATCGGCCCGAGCAGCGGCATCGACCCGACTCCCCCGACGATCGCCCACGCCACGAGGATCCCGATCGCCCCTCCGATCATGGTGAGGACGAGCGCCTCCGTCAAGAACTGGAGGCGGATGTGCCTCTTGCGCGCCCCCAACGCCCGCCGAAGGCCGATCTCGCGCACCCGCTCGTCCACCGACACGAGCATGATGTTGGCGACGCCCACGCCGCCGATCCCGAGGGTGAGGGTGCCGACGAAGACGAGGAGCACCTGCAGGCCGATCGTGATCCCGTCGATGATCGGCCGGAACTCGGCACGGCCAAACATCTGCAGCGCCCGCTTGTCGCTCGCGGCGAAACGCTGGCGCTTGGAGATGGCCTCCCTCACCTGCTCGATCGCCGCCGGCTCCATGCTCGGGCTGACCGCGCCAAACACGATGACGGCCGCGTAGCGAGTGTCCCACATGTCTCCGGCCGAGGAGTAGGGGATGAACCCACAGTCGTCGTCGGCGGTGAAGTAGTTGCTCATCTGGAGCTTCGCGGGCATGGTTCCGATCACGGTAAACCGGACGCCGGCGATGCGCACCGTCTCTCCGACCGCGGGCCGCCCCGCGAAGAGCTTCTTCTGGAGCCGCGAGCCCAGGAACACGACCCGCCGCCGCTCGTGGAAGTCCTCGGGGCTGATCCAGCGTCCCTCGTTGGGCACCTCGTTGCGGATCTCGCCGTACTCCGGGTAGACCCCGCGGATCGCGGTGTTGGCCGCCCTCTCTCCGTACGAGATGTTGAGCCACCGCACGGTTTCGAGGCTCACGTGCTTGACGAGCGTGGCCTCGGCGAGCATGACCTCGCGGTCGGCCTTCTCGAGACGGATCGGCCGCCCCGCTCGCTCTCCTCCCGCCTGCTCGCTCGTCTGCCCGGGCCAGATCACGACGGCACTCTGGCCGAAGGCGTCGAAGGCCCGCACGAGGGCGAAGCGGAAGCCTCCGCCGTACGACATGAGGACGGCCACCGCCGCGATGCCCCACACGATCCCGAGCATCGTGAGGAAGCTGCGCGTCCGGTTGCGCACCAGGTTGCGCCAGCTCTGGAGAACGAGTTCGCTCAGCACGGCCCTAGCCTCCCGCTTCGTGGCGCAGGGCCTCGATGGGGTCGATCGAGGCCGCGCGCCGCGCCGGGTAGAGAGCGGAAAGGAGCGCCACCGATCCGAGGAGAGCGAACGCGAGAAGGCCCGAGGACCACGTCGGGATCAGGCCCGCGAAGTACATGGGCATGGGGAGCAGGTTCACGAGCGCGCAGATCCCGTATCCGATCCCGAGGCCGATGCCCCCGCTGAGGAACACCACGATCATCGTCTCGAGGAAGAACTGGCGGACGATCGACCGGCGCGTGGCCCCCAGCGCCTTGCGGACGCCGATCTCCCGCGTGCGCTCCCGCACCGCGACGAGCATGACGTTCATCACCCCGATCCCGCCGATGAGGAGGGTTGTGATTCCGACCGCTCCCAGGAAGTACTTCATCCCGTTCGTCATGGTGGCGAACGCCTGCGCCTCTTTCACCGTGTCCCAGATATGGGCGGCCTCCTCGTCGCGCGGGTCGTAGTCGTGCAGCCGCGCGAGCACCGCCCGCAGCTGCGTCGTGCACTCCTCGTGCTCCGCGAGTGATCGCGGGGCGACGAGCAGCCGGTCCACGGAGTCGGGGGTGAGGGGAGGCGGGTTGGGCATGTCGCGCAGGACCGTGCTGAAGGGGACGAACACCTTCGAGATGTCCCGGCCGTCGTAGCTCGAGTCCTGCTCCTTGTGCTCCATGACCCCGACCACGGTGTAGGGGAAGTCGCGGATCCGGATCGTCTCCTCCATCGCCTCCCGAGTCCCGAACAGCTGCTTCTTCGCGTCGGAGCCGAGGAAGGCCACGCGGCGAGACTCCGCCTCGTCCTCCCAGCTCGGGTAGCGCCCCTGCGCCACCGGGATGCTGCGGATGTAGGCGAAGTCGGGCATGGACCCCGTCACGAGGAGGGTGCCGCTGTTGTAGGAGCTGCGGACGGGGACGTTCTGCCCGAGCTCCGGCATCGCGTACCCGCACGCGGGGGCCTGGGCGAGGACGACCCGGTGGTCGGTGGCCGTCC
>Ga0326597_10009411_pt1 | contig 13089 bp, 8 predicted proteins | sample RVTome_12_FD_203789 | JGI IMG/M metagenome (GOLD analysis project Ga0326597, IMG submission 203789) | Soil microbial communities from uranium-contaminated site in the Upper Colorado River Basin, Wyoming, United States - RVT100D185 | ecosystem: Environmental > Terrestrial > Soil > Contaminated >... | reverse complement strand
CGCCGCCCGGTCGGCACCCGCCTTGAACTCGCCAAACACGATTCGGCCGTCGTCAATCCACCGGTCGGTCACGACCATCGGGTTGCTCACGAAGCGATCGCCAATCCGCAGCGCCGGGACGACCCTGGTGACGAGGCCCAACCGCTGCGCCTTGTGCGCGCTCCAGGGCTCGCACAGCGTGCAGCTCTCCATCGCGGCCTCGATCCCGACGAACAGGGGCAGGAAGTCCGTGCTGCCGCCATCGGGCGCCGAGCCGTGCCGCGGCCCGGCCTGCCCGAACACGGCGAGATCCTGGGCGACGGTGAAGTCGCAGGCCATGCCGATCTCCTGCCCGCCGGCGATGCGCATCCCGTTGACGCGACAGATCACCGGCTTGTCGCAGACAAGGATGGCGCTGACCATGTCGTTGAAGAGCCGCATGTACTGCCGGTACTCGTCAGGGCGCCCGGCGTAGTACTCCGCATACTCGGCGGTGTTGCCGCCCGTGCAGAAGGCGCGCGTCCCGGAGCCCGTGAAGACGACCGCCACCGCGCCGCGATCGTTCGAGGCACGGCGCATGCCGAGGATGACGCCCTTGATCATCTCCGTCGTGTAGGAGTTGAGCTGGGCGGGGTTGTCGAGCGTGATGTGGACCGTGTGCAGGCCGGGCACAACGCCACCATCCTCGTCGCGCAGGTTGTGCTCCTCGTAGTGAAGGCCCGGCACGTTGCAGGGATAAGCCACGTTGTGGTCCTTGAACTCCATGTCTCAGGCCTCCGGAATCAGCACGAGCCGGTTCGCAACGCCGCCGTCGTGCAGCTCGGCGAAGACGTCGTTGATCGTCGCCATGGGCCGGCGCTCGATGAACGGTGCCAGCGCGATCTGCCCCGTGAGCGCCAGCTTCACGACAGCCGGGTAGTACTCGGGCAGGCAGCCCCAATTGCCCTGCGCGGTGGCGTCGAACGCCATCAGATTGGACAGGCGGATTTCGACAGGCCTCGGCGTGTAGCCGACGACGGACAGGTACGCGCCGTGCGCAAGCAGCCCGAAGGCGAGGGCCTGCCCCGCCGGCTGGCCCGACGCTTCGAAGATCCGCATGCGCCACGTCGGGACGCCGCGCGCCTCGGCAAACTGGCGCACCTGCCTGCGGACGGCCTTCGCGTCGTGCGCCGTCGCGTTGATCGTGAGTGCCGCTCCGTGCGCCGAGAGCCGCGCCAGTCGCGCGTCGTTCACATCGACTGCCACGACCGTCGCGCCGGCCGCCGCAGACACCTGCACGCCGAATCCGCCGACGCCGCCCGTGCCGACCCACACGGCCAGATCGCCCGCGCCGAGACCGCTGCGCGCGACCGCCTGGTAGGGCGTCGAGACCGCGTCGGCAATCACCGAAAGCGCTGCCAAGTCGAGCCCGGCCCGGTTGACCCGTGCGTCGCTGAGATCGGGCACCGGGCACAGGCCGCGGGCCGGCACCGTCACGTGCGAGCCGAAACCGCCGTGCACGTCGTTGCCCGGGAAGACCTGTTTCGGACAGACCTGTCCGCGACCGGCGCGGCAGGCGTCGCACGCCCCGCACGGCAGCACGGCCGGCACAACAACAGATTGCCCCTGCCAGCGTTCGGCCCCCGCGCCCGTGGCGACGACGCGACCGCTGATTTCGTGGCCCAGCGTGAGTGGAAAGGGATGACGGGTGGGAACGCCGTCGTAGAAGAAGCCGATGTCGGTGTGGCACACCCCGCACCCGGCAACTTCGATCAGCACCTCACCCGAGGCCGGGCGCTCGTCGCGGGTCTCCCGGACCATCGGCTGTCCCGGTGTCCTGACGACCCACGAAGTGACCTTCACTGGCAGCCTCCGGTAAATAGGTAAAACAATATCTATTTGCCTATATACGCTCGTGTGCAGTGAAAATCAAGGCTTTTCGCCGCCGTCGCCCGGGTCTCGAATCCGACCGGCGACGGCGGCGGTTGGTTCGTGGCTGCAGACCTATCGCATGAGATAGGCGAGCAGGTTCTCGAGCACTGTTACGTCGTAGGTCGGAACTGTCCGGGAGCCGAAGACGACGCGCCGGCCGTCGGGACTGACATCGAAGTTGGCGATGTTCGCCACTTCATAGGTCGGCAGCGGAACGGTGCCTGCGAAGTTCGCCGAGTCCAAGCCGTCGAAGACCGCCGTTCCGCCTGTGGCCGGGATCCGCATCATCCGCCAGGTCCCACTGCCCTCGATGAACAGCAGTGACTGTCCGTCTGGTGTCCAGCGCACGGCATCGAGCCGCGCGAGTCGGTTGTCGGTGTGGATCTCCCGCCAGTTGGATCCATCTATGCCAACGGTAATGAGTCGCCATTGGGCGGGATGGACGTGGTTCAGCGCGAGTGTCTGCCCGTCCGGGCTGAGCGCCATGCCAACCGTGCCCGCCAAGAATCCTCCCCCGGGGAACGTCATGAGCGGCCGCTCGGCGCCGGTCGCGAGATCGATGGCGACCATGCCGGTCCAGAGCATCCGAGTTGCAAACCCGGGAGTCGGAGGATCGAAAGGTACCCGCGAACCCACCAGCATATAGAGCGACCTGCCGTCGGCCGAGACCAGGGATCCCGCGCTGCGGCGATGATCTGCCGTGTCCTTCGCGAACAGGCGGACGAGGTTGCCGGAGGCAAGATCGAGGCGGTAGAAGGCCGGCCCTTCCGGATCGACGTTGGCATTCAGGGAAACGATGAGCCCCGAGTCGTCGGGGAGCCAGCTCGGAGACTGGGCGGCGAAGCCGCCGGGCCTGCGATAGGTGCGCTCTTCGCCCGTGCTCATGTCGCGGACGATCATGTCCGCCACGTCGCCACCGCCGCGGCGTATGAACGCCAGCTTGTTGCCGCGCGACCAGATGCCGCTCTGCCCGAGGAAGGTCTGGATGATGGGCGACCCGGCGGGGTTGCGTTCGGCCACCGACTCGACGAAGCCGGCGTACTGCTGGCGGACGCTGTAGAGGTCACCTGTCACCGACATGTCGATGGGGCTGCCCTGGAAATCGGCCAGCACCAGTCTCGGGTCGCCGTCGGCTGTCCCGCCCCTGACGCCAACGACCCAAAGGGCTCGACGTCCGGACTGCTCGTTGACGAAGAACAGCTGAGAACCATCGGGCGACCACGTCGGCCGCACGTTCACGCCAGCCATCGTGACGACAGGCCTTTGCTCCCGAGTCACCGTGTTGAGGGTGTAGATGTACCGGTCCTGGGATCCCGGTCGATCGGAGACCGAGTAGGCCAGCGTCTGTCCGTCCGGGGAGAGCTTGAGGCCGTCGATGCCGGAGACATCGATACCCGGTTCCGCAAAGCCCTGGTACTGCTCGAATGACGCCAGGTGCTGAATCTCGCCGTTGGCGACCGACACACGCAGCAATTGCGGGCCGGCTCCAGGCTGCTGGCGCTTGACGAGGATCGATTGGCCGTCCGACGACCACGCAAACGGAACATCGAACGGCGGCCGCGGAGTGGGACCGATCAGGGTTCGTGGTTGGGCCCCCGGCTGAGCCGCGATCACGCGAAGAGATGCCGAGGCTTGCCCGCCGGGTGCCGCGCGGCCAGTGGTGTGCCACTCGTACACGACCTGTCGGCCGTCGGGCGAAAAGACGGGATTCTCCGGCCACGCATCAAGCCTTGTACCGTCGGCGGTTCGCACCGTTTGAACGAGCACGGTCAACTCCCCGGTAGCCACGTTCTGAACGGCCAACGACCCCGGGGACGGGAACCGGCTGGGTGTGTCAGGCACCAGCATGAGGGCCCGCTGCCCGTCGAAGCTGAAGGCTCTCGGAAAGTTGATGTCGTTCCGAATCAGCCTCGGTATCAGGCCGGGAGCCTGGGTCGACTCCTCTGCCAACCGGGCGGACGCCGCGCGGCCAGCCGGCAGGTCGCCATACGTCCGCGCCACGGCCGCAAGGGCCTCGCGAGCTTCCGGCATGCCCTGCCGTTCAAGAACCAGCGCGGCACGCAGCTCGGCCTCTGACGCCAAAGGACGATCGGTCCCGGCTTCAGCCGCTGCCTGCCGGTACAACTCCAGCGCGCGTCCGAGCGTTCGCACGTTCTCTTCGGCGAGCCGCGCGCGCTCGAATAGATCGCGCGGGCCCTGCTCGGCCCGGGCCGTCATGACCGCGGCTCCCACGAGCATCAGCGCCAGAAGGCGCCGAGCGAGCGGCATTCTCACTGGTTTCATCACTGTCTCCCTCCAAGCGGCCGACATTGGCTGCTGTGCGGGATTCTCGCGAGAGGCATGGTCAGGAGCATGGCGATGCCGTCAAGGTTCGGCCAAGGTTGCCTCGAACCGATAGCCGACACCGCGAACGCCGACAATGTGGGTTGGCGAGTCGGGGTCCGGCTCGATCTTGCGGCGCAGTGACGACAGGTGCGTGTCGACGGTGCGGAGCGTGACGTGGACATCCGCGCCCCAGACTTCGTCGAGGAACTCGTTCCGCGAGATCACCTCGCCGGGCCTCGAGACGAGCAGCGCGAGCAGGTCGAACTCGGTGGGCGTGAGATCGACCAGCCCGTCGCCGCGGAAGACGCGCCGTCCGGCCAGATCCACGTCGACGTCTCCGAACCGGACCCGCTTTGGCATCGGCCCCCGGCCGCCCCTGCGAAGACCTACCCTGACGCGTCCGACGAGCTCGCGCAGCGAGAAAGGCTTCGTAACGTAGTCGTCGGCGCCAGCCTCGAAGCCCGTGATCCGGTCCGCCTCCTGTCCGCGAACCGTTAGCATGATGATCCAGAGGTCCGTTCGCTCTGACCGGAGCGTGCGGCAGACGTCGTAGCCGTTCTGGCCCGGCAGCATCAGATCGAGGAGCAGGACGTCGGGCGAAACGGCCCGCGCCGTCGCCACCGCCTCCGGCCCGCTGCCGGCCGTATGGACCTCGAACCCCTCGAACTCGAGTTCGTCCTTCACAGCCATCACAATTGCCGGCTCATCGTCTGCAATCAGTACGCGTGGCATGGCGTTCACCTCCGGCTGGTCCCCGCCGCCGGGCTGATCGGCCCGGCCGCATCGGGCGCTGGGCTCGATTCCATGTGCGGGGCTCGTTCGGCGATCGGCACCGCGAGCACGAACCGGCTGCCACGCACTCCGTCACTCTGGACGGTCACGGTGCCACCGTGCGCCTCGGCCGTCGCCTTCACGAGCGACAGGCCAAGGCCCGTGCCGTGCACGTTCGCGTGGTCGCCCCGCCGGCTCCGGAAAAACGGTTCGAAGATGCGCTGAGCATCGGCCGGCTGGACGCCGACTCCTTCATCGGCGACCGTCACCCGCACATCTCCTCCACTGCGCTCGACAGAGATGGCCACGGACGAGCCCTCTGGCGAGTACTTGATGGCGTTGTCGATGAGATTGGTAATGGCATCGAGCATCGATTCCGTATCGATGTCGAGCCGCGGGAGGCTCGGCGCGACCGTCACCGCTATCGACATCCGCTTCGCGGCGGCCTGCGGTTGCAGGCGCCTGACGGCATCGCCCACAAGGGCCTCGATGGGTCCCGCCTGAAAACGGTACTCTCGCTGTCCATCCTGCAGCTTCCGGGCCTCGAGCAGCCGGTTGACCAGCCCTTCGAGCCGATCAGTCTCGGCGCCAATCGCAGCCAGATAGCGATCCGGCGAGTCACGGGCGCCCAGGCGCCCGCTCGTGATCCGCTCGATGAGCAGGCGAATGCTCGTGATCGGGCTCTTGAACTCGTGCGTCACGGCCGCCACGAACTCCGATTGCAGCGAGGTCAGCGCCATCTCGCGCCTGACGACCCACACGGTCATCAACAGACCGAACCCGAGCACCACGATGGGCAGGACGACCCGGCCGTAGTTGAGAACCCGGCGCTGGAACGCCACCGGCGGCGTGACGTCGGTGACAAGGAGCGACCAGCCTGCCACCGCATCGAGCGCGTACCTCGTGGCACCCGCGTCAGCATCGCGGCCCCAGATCATGAAGGACCGATCGTGAATCGCCAGCCGCACGGGCTCCTGGCCGACAAGCGGTTCAAGAGCCGCCTCGAACGCGGTATCCGCAGACGGACCGGGCACGGCGACGCCATGCCAGCCAGCCGACGGCTCGACCGGACGCGTCCACACGATCAGGAATCGACTCGAGCCGGCGCCCGCCATCTCGGCGCGATCGCGCGCGCCCGGCGTCTCAGTCATCACCTGGCGAATGAGCGGCGCTGCCTGCGTGATGGCCTCGAGGCGAACATCGCCGCGGTCGCCCGCCTCGACGCCTGCCTCAGCCAGCCAGCGGTCGAACTCCGCCCCGTACGCCCGTCGCTGGTCGAGGCTGAGCCACCATCGCCCGGCCTGCAGACTGGCCCGTGCTTCGGCGAGGAAGTGCGCGAAAGCACGCCGTCCCCCTGGCGTCATGGCGTCGCTCAGCCCGGCCGCGACGATGGCCAGCGGGATTCCACCCGGCGAGGAGGCATCAGACCGCGCGAGTTCGTCACGCGGGAGCCGTGCTACGGCGCTCCCGTCGAGTACCTCGACGTCCAGAAGCGCCTGCTGGAACCCTATCCACGGTCGAAGTGGTGCGTACGCGCGCAGCTGTTCATAGAGGGTCTTCGCCTCGGCGGTGCGCCCCTGGGCCTCGGCAGCCCGGGCTTCCTCTACGAGTGCTGCCGCTGCCCGCGGAAGGTTCGGTCGTGCCTCACGTGGCGGCCCGGACTCGCCTCCCACGACGGTGCGGTCGTCGGGAAACAGGAGCCGGCCGTCTGCGCTCAGCTCGAAGCGGATCGAATCTGTCGGTGACGGGCCGACGTCCGACGGCGGGTCGGCCATGCTCTGGTCTGGCCGCGTGCCAGACGATACGTGGTCGAGAACGTTCCCGAGCGCCGCATCGACGAGCCGCACCAGTTGCGCTTCCCGATCGCGCCGCCGGTTCTCGCGCTCGAGGTCATCGGCGCGCAGGCCGCCGATGCCAAGCAGAGCCAGCGCCACGGCCGGCATGGCGATGCACAAGCCGAACACCCACCACCACGATCGGCGGACGAGCGCGTGAGGGACCCGAAGGCGCATCCGTGCCGCCTATTGTCGACGGTCCGGCCCGATGAAGCGTCAGGATTCTGTGAAGATTCTCAGCCGAGGCAGGCGGCCTCGACCTCGGCGATGGTCTTTGGAATTGGCGGGCCGAGGACGCGCCCGCCGGTCTCGATGACCAGCACGTCGTCTTCGATGCGGCACCCGCGCGCGTCGCGGAACTTCTCGACCTCGGCGTAGTTGATGAACGTGGTGTGCCGGCCTTCGGCCTTCCATTGATCGATGAGCGCCGGGATGAAGTAGAGGCCCGGCTCGACCGTGAGCACGAAGCCCGGCTCGAGCGGACGCGCCAGGCGCAGGTAGCCGAGGCCGAACTGCGCGCTGCGCTCGTAGCCCTGGCCGTAGCCGACGATGTCCTCGCCGATGTTCTCCATGTCGTGCACGTCCATGCCCATCATGTGGCCGAGCCCGTGCGGGAAGAAGAGCGCGTGCGCGCCGGCGGCCACCGCCTCGTCCACGTTGCCGCGCATCAGCCCGAGCGCGGCGAGATCGGTCGCGAGCGCCTTCGCGGCCCCCAGATGCACGTCGCGGTACGGCACGCCCGGGCGGATCGCGGCAATCGCACCGAGTTGCGCGCGCAGGACGGCCTCGTAGATGGCGCGCTGCCGGGACGAGAACGTGCCACCGACCGGCATCGTTCGCGTGATGTCGCTCGCGTTGTGGGCCGGGGTCTCAGCGCCTGAGTCGAGCACCATCCAGTCGCCGGCCGAGAGCGTGTTCCGGTAGAACGGGTTGTGCAGCGTCTCGCCGTGCACCGAGCAGATGGGCGGGAAGGCATACGTGCAGCCGCGCGCCAGGACGACGCGCGCGATTTCAGCGACGATGTCATGCTCCTTGCGTCCCGGGCGGACGGCCGGCATGGCTGCGGCGTACATCGCTCGCGACACGTCCACCGCGAATTCGATGTCGGCCACTTCCTCAGGCGTTTTGTAGAGTCGCTGCGCGGCGACGGCGTGATGGAGCGCGAGCGAGCGCTTGCCGCGGACGGCCGCCGGCGCCTCGCCGAGAAGCGCCGCGAGCGTCAGCGCGTGCTCCGCGCGATACGGCGCCAGGAAGTGCACCGGCCGGCCCGCGGTGAGCGCCGCGCTGACACGTCCGGCCAGCGCGCCGGCGGGCGCCGTCTCCGTCACGCCGCCGTGGACCGCGCGGTCTGCCATCGACGGCTGCGGGCCGGACCACACGACATCGGCGACCGTCACATCGTCCCCGAAGAGCGTCGACGTGCCGGCATCGGGGTCGATGACGGCGGCAAGACCGGGATGGTCCACGGCCCAGAAGTACAGGAACGTGCTGTCCTGTCGGAACGGATAGACGTTGGCGGTGTAGTTCATGCCCACTTCCTCGTTGCCGAGGAAAAGGATGAGTCCCGAGCCCACGGCCTTCGACAGGCGGGCGCGGCGGGCGCGGTAGGTGTCGGGCGTGAACATGCTAGGGCCTGTCCCTTCTCTCGAACACCACCTGACCGCCAACCATCGTCATGACCGCCTCGGTCGTCAGAATCTGCTCGGGCGCGATCGTCATGATGTCCTTCGACAGCACGGCCAGGTCGGCGAGCTTGCCAGGCGTCAAAGATCCCAGGTCGTCCTCGAGAAACGCGACGTAGGCCGCGTCGAGCGTGTAGCTGCAGAGCGCCTCCTCGCGTGTCAGGCGCTGATCGGGATACCAGCCGCCGGCCGGATGGCCCTCGCGGTCCTGGCGCGTGACCGCGGCGTGGATGCCCATGAAGGGGCTGAACGTGCGCGCGCCTTCGTCCGAGCCGCCGACCAGACGCGCGCCGGTGTCGAGCAGCGTCCGCCAGGCGTACGCCGTCCGAATCCGGTTCGGTCCGACGCGCGTTTCGGCCCACGGCATGTCGAGCGTCGCGTGCATCCACTGCCACGACGTGATCAGGTTCAGCCGCGCGAACCGCGGCACGTCCTCGGGCCGAAGCACCTGCGCGTGCTCGATCCGGATCCGATGATCCTCGGACGGCACCCGCGCCAGCGCCTGCTCGACCGCGTCGAGCGCCATCTGGTTGCCGCGGTCGCCGATCGCGTGAATCGCCACCGTCCACCCGGCGCGGAGCGCGCGCTCGACGATGAGATAGAGCTGGTCGTAGGGCACGCGAATCACGCCGATGTTGTCCGGCTCGTCGTCGTACGGCGCCATCAACGCGGCGCCCCGCGACCCGAGCGCCCCGTCGATCGAGACCTTCACGCCGCGCATCTGCAGCTTGTAGGAGGGGTCGATGTACGGCTCGCTCCGGATGATGGTCTCGAGCTGCTCGCCGGCATCCACCACGCGCGGGTAGGCGTTGACCCGGAACGGGAATTCGTCCGCCTGAACCAGCTGCCGGTACGCCTCGACCGTCTCGAGGTTGGTACCCATGTCGTGCGCGCCGGTGAAGCCGTACGACAGCGCCAGCGCTACGCTCTTCTTGATGCGCTCGGTCAGGAGCTCGCCCGCGCCCTCCGGCGCGCGCACGAGGGCCTGCGCGTTCTCGATGAGAATGCCCGTCGGAAACCCCGTCTCCGGGTCTTTCAGCACCTTCCCGCCCGGCGGGTCGGGTGTCACTCGCGTCACCGCGGCCTCGGCAAGAGCCCGGGTATTGGCCCACACGGCATGCCCGTGCATGCCCCGAAGCACGACCGGATGTTCCGGCGCCGCCTCGTCGAGCGATCGGCGCGTCGGCCAGGCCTCAGTCGGCCAGTTGCCCGTGTGCCAGTGGTCGCCCGTGATCCACTCCCCCGCCGGCGTTCGCGCGGCCCGGCGGCGGACCAGTTCGGCCGCCTCGGCCTCGCTCCTGGCTTCGCCCAGGTCGAGGCGCTGGGTCGCCGCACCCAGGTTCGCGAAGTGGAGATGGCCGTCGACGAGCCCGGGAATCACGGTCTGTCCGCCAAGATCGATCACGCGTGTGGCGGAGCCGAGGACGGCCTGCAGGTCCGCGGTCGATCCGACAGCGCTGATCCGATCGCCACGAATCGCCAGCGCCTCGGCCCGGGGTCTCGCGGCGTCCATCGTGACGATGTGGCCGTTGATGAGCAGCGTGTCAGCCGGCGATCCGTCGCCGAGATCCGATCCCGGCGGTGCGGCGCAGGCGAACGTCGCCGCAAGCATGAACGCGGGAATCAAAAGGCGGAAACGTGTCGGCATGACGCACCTCGCGGAGGACGTGCTGTGCCCGGCGATCCTATGCGTTCGGCCCGGCGCTGACAACGCGGAAGGCGCGCCCGCTGGCGCTCCGGATCTTACGACTTCAGCTGGTGGTCTGACGGCCGTCCCACACGCTCGCCTTTCCGCTAGCTAATTGATGGGCTTTTTCGGCCATTCAGGCCCCATCTGACCTGGCCTGGGGATTGCCTCGTCACCACCCGAATGGGCCCTCGGGGCGGGGAGCGACGTGCGTACGGAGACGGCCGGCGGGAACAAGGCAACCGGAAGACAGAAGCTGATCGCGGTGCTCACCGGCGTGCTCGTTGCCGGCGCGGCGGCAGCCATCGGCTGTCCGGACAGCCGTCCCGGACTGACGTCGCCGACGGGCACGGGTTCGCTGGGTCTGCCGGCCCAGCCCGCCGTGCTCATCGGGGCCGGTGACATCGCCAACTGCGGGCCCGGTGCCGAGCAGACCGCCCGGCTGCTCGACGCCATGTCCGGCACGGTCATCACACTGGGCGACAACGCGTACCTCGGTGGGACGGCGACCGCCTTTCGCGAGTGCTATCACCCGACCTGGGGCCGTCATCTCGGGCGTACGCGGCCCGTGCCGGGCAACCACGAGTACGAGGTGCCGGCGCCACGGCTTACTACGACTACTTCGGGGAGCGCGCCGGTCCGCGCTCGCTCGGCTACTACCGCACGACCAGCCTGTACGTCGATACCGCGGCGCTGGACGTCCTCAACCGGCGCGGGTCGTTCGGCCGGGCGAAACTGCGCGTGCGCCGGTACGGCGCGGCTGACGTCGTGTTCCTCGAGCGGAAGCTTCGCACGCGCAGGCAGCTCGTCAAACGGCGGACGGCCGTCGGTGTCGCGGATCTCGGTCGCCTGCAGGCGGCGATGGCCGGCGACTGGGCCGGCGGCTGGTTCCAGCGCCGTCTGTCGGCGCGATGGCTCGAGCCCGCCTGCCAGGTCGGCTACACACGCACGGCGCGGCTGCTCGAGTCCGCGCGCGGCCCGGCCCGCCTGACCATCGATGCGGACATCCGGGCGTCCCTTGCCGACCGGTTCGCGTTCGCCGACGAGCCCGGCCTCGCTGTGCCTACCGACCTCGCCATCGTGGAGATGAAGTACTCCGGAGCCGCCCCCGCGCTCTTCCGGCAGTGCGTCGAAGCGTTCGCGCTCGGCCCCGCACTGGTATCGAAGTACCGGCTTGCGATGGGCCGGCTCGGCCGCACCGAGATCGGCGCGCCGCCGGATCAGGAGATCGACGAGCCCCTCTGCGCCTGACCGGCCGTGGGCCCGCGTCGTCGGACAGGACCGGCCCACGCCGGGTAGCTCACATAATCTGCAAGGTCCCTCGCGCTGGATGATTGCAGTTTTTTCAATGTCGTCCGGCTCTTCGCGCGTGTCGCAGCCGGCGCGCGCGGCCCGGAACTTGCTCTGCCTGGGCGGCATGGACATCGAGATCATCATCCATGCCTGAGATCAGCCGGTTCTTCGGCATCGCGATCGCGCTCTACTACCGCGACCACGATGCGCCGCAGTTCTGCGCGCTGGCCGGACCGTTCACAGCCGTTGTCGACATCGAGACCGGCGCCGTCCGCGGCCGCTTTCCGCCGCGGGCCCTCGGCCTCGTGTTGGAATGGCGGGAGCGTCATCTGGCGGAGCTCCGGGACAACTGGGGACGAGCCCGTGCGCGATTGCCGCTCCGCGCCGTCCCGCCGCTCGAGTAAGCCGGACCCTCGGACCCTCGGACCCCCGGACCCTCGGACCCTCGGACCCTACTGCACCCTCCTCCCCCCGATCCACACCGACTCGATCGCCCGAGTCGCGCGGATGTCAACCAGCGGATTGGCGGTGAGGACGACGAAGTCGGCCCAGCGGCCGACGGCGAGATCGCCGGCATCCGGCAGGCCTGCGCACGAGGCCGCGCCGCCGGTTGCCAGGCGCACCAACTCCGCGGGAGACAGGCCGGCGCGTGCCATCAGCTCCAGCTCGAGGTGCTCAAAGTACCCCTGAAACCGGCCGGGCGGCCCCGTGTCGGTGCCGAGCGCGATCTCCACGCCCGCCTCGTGGAGCCTCTTCACGTTGGCGCTGGCCTCGTCGAGCGCGGCCTTGTACCGGTAGGCGATGTCGCTCGACGGCGTCCGGTTGCGCCGCGCCGGATCGCGAAGGGCGGCGACGACCGACGACTCGACGCCATTCAGGAAGAACGGATCGCTGAAGAAATCTGGCTCGGTCTCGTAGACGAACGTCGACAGCTCGCGCGTGAGCGTCGGGCTCAGGCACACCTTGCGCGACTTCATCAGCTCCATCAGCTCGGCATCGACCGGCTGGTCGCGCACGCTGTGCGCGAGAAAATCTGCTCCCGCCTTCACCAGAGCCTTTGCGTCATCGAGATAGAAGATGTGGGCGGCCACGCGGATTCCGTGTGCGTGCGCTTGGTCGATGACGGCCCTCGCCGCTTCGAGCGGCATCTTGCGGGTGGTGCCGAGGTTGTCGTCCACCCGAATCTTGATGAAGTCCGGCTGCAGCGCAGCCACCCGATCGACCTGCTGTCGCGCGGCCTCCGGCGTCGTTGCGGTCACGACCGGCCCCGCAATCCGGAGGCGGGCCCGGTCCAGGGGGCCGACCGACGCGTCGCGCATCTGCCGTCCGATCTCTCCGTCGCCGCCCAGACTCACGACCGTCGTCACTCCGTATCGCGCGTACAACCGGAGCTGGCGCACAAGATTGCTCTCGGTGTAGAAGCGAGGATTGGCTTCGAGTCCGAGCGTGTCTGCGACGTGGCCGTGGGCGTTGATCAGGCCGGGGATCACCGTGCGGCCGGCCAGATCCACCACGGCCGCGCCACCGGGTGTCGCGATCGCGTCGCCGGCCCCGATGGCCGCGATGCGGCCGTCGCGCACGACGACGGTGCCTCTTTCGGCGAGAA
>Ga0326597_10009410_pt1 | contig 13091 bp, 14 predicted proteins | sample RVTome_12_FD_203789 | JGI IMG/M metagenome (GOLD analysis project Ga0326597, IMG submission 203789) | Soil microbial communities from uranium-contaminated site in the Upper Colorado River Basin, Wyoming, United States - RVT100D185 | ecosystem: Environmental > Terrestrial > Soil > Contaminated >... | reverse complement strand
CATCGGTTTTCTTCGATCATGTCCCTCATCAGCGCTTCAATGAATTGTGGTTCCCGTTTCGTTAACGATTCGACATCCTGAGTAGTGATCAAGACGGCTTTCGTTGTCTCAAGGGCTTCTGCATAGCAATTCCAAGTCGCTTGATGAAGCATGATTTCTGACAAACCCAGAACCTTCCCTGCTTTCACAAAGGGCAGCAAGATCTGTCGCTTCCCATTTTCCATGCTCCTTGCCAAACGAGCTTTCCCCTGGCAAAGGATGAATACACCGCTGATTGAATCGCCTTGCTGGAAAAAACGTTGACCCTTTTCAATCGATAGTGGATGAAGATGATGGTTGCTTGGTTGTACATTGCGAAGTGGGCAACGGCATTGACCACAAGTTAAGCACCCCATAGAACTCCTTTCTTGGCTATGTTTACACTTGCTCGTTCTTAGCTAAATACCCAATCAAAGCATCTACGACGAGAAAATTCACAGAGCGTCGTTGTGAGACAGCTAACGCCTTTAGGCGCTCAATCAGCCTCGTCTTTCGAACGCTCTGAGGAACATAGATGGTTAGCTGCCAATATGTTTCTTCTGCCTTTCTAGTCGGTTGAAAGCGTGCTTGCATAATGCGCTCTCCTTTCTAGAGGTGTCCCAGATATACTCTACTATATTCCAGTAGTAAAGAGCAATAAAAAATTTTAACAATTGAAGTTCTTAAGGAAATAAAACTTTTTATTGGCTGCATATGAGAAGCTTTCTACCCTTTGCTCATAATCTCAACTCATTAGGAGGGTTCCCATGACGGGACCAGCTTTTCGCAGATGGGCAGCGTTGGCGCTGCTAGCGGTGTTGGTGGTGGCATTTGGTGCAGCAGGTTGGGCTGTGCAAGAGGGCAAGCCAACGTTAGATTCGGGCGCGCTCAACGCCACGGACGTTGTCAAAAGCAGGTTGACGGTGGAGGCGTTGCCCCTCATGGCTGAATTGGGGCTTAGACGTGAGGACTTCAACTTCGGCAGGGCCCTGGCTTACGAAGATTGGGTTCTTTTTGTCCCTATTCAAAGAGTTGTCGTAATGGATGCATTCATGCAGGGCGACGTCAACCTGGTCGTAGCCGGTTTCCTTTACACGCGGCAACCCTTTGAGTTTCTTGGCCAGCGTTATGAAAGAGGGGTGCACCCTATCCTCCTTCTTAGCCAGATCTCCATTGATGTAGAAAGCTCTTTGAAGAGGGGTGGCAGAAAACCGCCACAGAAGGAGGAACCAAACAAAAAGGTTAATATTACGATCAAGAACAATGAATGCAATAATGTAAATATTTGCGTTCTAGTTGGCCCCACTCCACCTATTGCACCGCCGCCGGGGGGTGACAATCCAGCCTGTGTAGCATTGGGCGCGCTCGCTATTGGGCTTTCAGTCGCGGCCAGCCCTATTCCAGCCGTTATAGCTGGTGGATTAGCGTTACTGACCTGTCTCTAACACAGCGTGGTTGATTGCAAGGGGCAGCTTGGACAATGAGGTTGCCCCTTGTATGCTTAAAGCCACGATTGAGATGTGATATATTGTGTAGGAAAACGTGATTGCAATGCGGCTGCGTAACCTGTGGTCTCGGCTTTTACGACTGAGTAAGAGAGGAATCCGTGTGAGGCCTCCCTTTAGCCTCCTTTTTTTGCTCGTATTGCTGATTTCCGCATTTCTTTTGGTCAAGGAATTCAATAGGCCAGTGCAAGATCTGGCCTACTGGAGCAATGTTTCAGGGTCGTTGGTCGAAAGTGGACAACGAGGCTTAGGTGGAGGGATTGAATATTCCATTGCACCTGACTTTTGCAGCAACATCATCCTGCTTTTTTCTGGGGACAACCCCAAGCCAACCTGCGCTCAACTAAAGGCAGCGATACGCAGAGCGTTTGATCGCTGGGCTGAAGGCAACCCTGCAATTAGGTTTGTTGAGGTAACTGACAAAATTGCTGCACAACTTAACCATCCAGATCAAACGCTTGGCGCGGAAATTGATTTCCTGGCCCTGTCTCCTTCACAATACCCAAAGCTCCAAGATTCCAGCGCAGTTACCGACCGCTGGTTTCTTGATGCTCATCCCAGAGGAACCAATCATCAATATAAGCTTGGTACAACTTACGCGAATGTTGATATTGTTTTTAGTACTAGCTCATGTTTCTTTTTTGGTCTTAATGGCGGAGAGCCAAGAATACCCTGAAGATTTCTGGATTATAAACGATGATTCCCTTTCTCAAGTTGAAGTTGAAATCGAAAACACCGTGTGTCATTCTACAACGACTTGCGTTGAGGTTAATGGATGCAAGTTCCCTTCTCCCGAACAAGCCAAGCGATTTGACCCAAACACAGTGATGAAGGGTGGCTTACTAAGGACCCCTATTTTCGAATTGAGCCAAAGCGACATCGCCATCCGGGATTTTCTCTACCCCATTTGCGATTGACTCCCATCTGATGCAACGTTGAACCTCTTAAAACACCACGCCCAACCCGCCCACCACGCCGCGGTGGGTGTCGTAGCCCATCTGGAGCAACACGTTGCCCACGCGATAGGCAAGGCCCACAATGCCGGCAGCCTCGAACAGCTCGATGCGGTAGCCGTTGGGCAGCACGCTCACATCCAGCGGCACGGGGCCGGCGAAGTCGGGCGCCGCCACGTGCGCTTGCACCTGATACACCAAGCCCCCGCCCAGCTCAAGCCACAGCCCTTCAAAGCCGGTGCCAAGCGACAGTTTTCCATAGATTTCCACTTCCGGGTCCTCGTTCAGCACCCATTCAGTTCCCAAGTCCAGCGGCGTCCCCACGTCGAAGAATTCGGGCACTTCATCCGCCGTGTCGGCCAGACCGATGCCAAGGCGCACGGCGCTGATGCCAAACTCCAAGCCGAAGGTGGAGATCCCCGACGGATGGCCGCCCAGGTTGGCCGAGAGCGACCCGCCCAGCGACCCTCTGCGGAAATCGAAGGAAGGGTCTAGCGAAATCACGGATGCATCCACTTCGCCCGGTCCTTCCGGCTCACCGCGCACCGGCTGCGCCTCCTGCAGTCGGATGTCCAGGAAGGTGGTGTCCCCTTCCGTGCGCGTGCTCACGGCGGCGTTGTCGTCCTTTGAAACCACCTTGAGCGCGAGCTTGCCGTCGGCGCCGTTGGTCATGCGCAGCACGCCGGACCAGATGACCTGTCCGCCGCGCACCAGCACCAGCTCGGCCTGGGCGCTTTGGCCTGCGCGGGCCGGAGGCGCAAGCACGAGCTCTTCAGGCGTCAAACCCACCAACTGGCCGTCGAGGTACACTTCGGCCTCATGCGGGAAGGAGCGCACCACCCAGCGCTGCGACGGCGGCGCGACGATGTGAAACTGCGTCCACCCAACCGCCCATCGCTCCTGGGCCAACGTCTGCGCCAGCAGCCCCTGCACCTGAGCGGCCAGAGCGGCAGGCTCGCCCGGCAAGGGCGCAAAGGGAAGCTGTGTCGAGGGCGCTGCCTCGGCCAGGGACAGCAGGTCCACCGGCTCCAGCGTGGCGATGGCTTGCACGACCTCGATGCCGGATTGACCCTCCACCACCAGGCGGTAGCGGTTGCCGGGGAAGTGGTGTAGACCGGCTTTTCTGAGGTTTTCCAGCTCATACGCGTTGGGGTAGAGCAGCGTGACCCGGCCCTGGCTGCTGACCGCATACAGGTACACGTAAGCGGCCTGGCTCAGGCGCACGTTCAGCTCCAGGCGCTGGCCGGCCAGGTAGCTTTCCTTGGCGGGCCACACCTCGATCGCCAGATCTGCGGGATTTTCCTTGACGATGACGCCTTGGGGGACAGGGTCAGCCCAAGAAGCACATCCGCTTGCAAGCAAGATGGCCAACGCGAGTGCACCGTGACGCATGCAGACCTCCTTCGCTCGAATCACAAACAGCTTATATGCTCTCCACGTAGGGCCGGCTCTGCCGGCCCAAGCCTGCAAAGCAGGCCGCCCGCAGAGCGGGCCCTACAAAGCCCGTTCAATGATCTCATACACCCAACTAGAAATTCAGTTCCAGCTCGAACGTCTGGCTGCTGTGGCCCGAGGCGTCAATGGCGGAGATGGTGGTGATGGCCAGGTCCGAAATGGACGCCCCCAGGCGAAACTCGCTGCTGTTCAGGGCCAGGGTGACCTGGCTGTGCAATTGCAGTTGACCCAGGCCCGCGGTCAGGCTGAGGACCTGCTTGGTCACGCCCTGATCTTTCTCAAAGGTGGTCGTGCTGCTGACCATGGCGTTGCCGATCGTCAGATTGATGCTGAAGGCGCTGCGCTCGAAGCTGAGGTCCTGCGGGTTCAGCTGTGTCTCGCTGGTGATCGTGCCGTTGCTCAAGGTGATGGTCAGGTCTTCGAGAAACAGGTTCAGGTTCTCATCCAGGCTGAAGGCGCCGCTGCCCTGCAACAAGGTCTGCGGGTTGAGGTGGATCTGCTCCAGGTTCAGCGTGAAGCCCACGTCGCCGGCCGGGTCGTCCCCGGGCTGCGAGGAGGGAAGCAGGTTGTTGGCCACCTTTTCCAGGAACGCGACGATGGCCTCGCGCTCGGCTTCCAGGTTGGCCACGTTGCCGAAGCGAAACTCCACCAGCTTGCCCTGGGATACGTCAAGCTGGCCAAGCTCCCAGCGCGTCTGCAATTGGGCAAGCGATCCCCCCGACAAGGAGGTCGGCAGCTCCAGCGTCGGAGACGCGCTGATCGTGCGCGCTTCGACCCGAAGCGGCAGCCAACTCGAAAAGCATCCCTGGATCTCAAGCGCAGGCCTTGGCAGGGAAGCCACGTTATACGGCGGCATCAGCGGCATGGCGGAGGGGGTTTGCCAATTCAACGCTTGCGCTTCGCACAGGGAAAACAAGGCACCCCCCTCAGCGGCAAACAGGGGGACGCTCAACCCCAGCAGCAGGAGCGCCGCCAGCGTTGCCGCATTGCCCGGCTTTTTCCCTGATCCAAACATAATTTCCCCTCACTCGATCATTGTAATCGCAGTGCAAGCAAGCTGTCAAACGTTCCAGGGAGCGGCAGGGAGTGGTGCGGTGCCCAACGCACGGGGGTTCGGGGGGCGGTTTGGGGCGCTCACAGCCGTTCAGTATAAGCCGGTCGCGTGGAATTCAAAGGAAAAGCGCGTGGAAAAACGGTGGAAGCGCTTGACCGGCGCTCGGCAACAGGGGTAGACTACCCCTTGAGGATGTGACCATGCGCTTGCGCTCGATGAGCCTGAAGTACAAGTTCATCATCACCGTGGTGTGTTTCACCATGGTGTTGGTGGTGACGTTCGGCTTTATCGTCACCGAGCGCTTGTCCCAGGAGTTGTGGAAGCAGTTCTACGCGCGCGGGGAAGACCTCATCAAAACGTTGGCCGGAAGACTGGAGGAGAAGCAACAGACCGGCTCTGTTTTAGAGGTCCTGGATGCTACCAACGCCCTGGGGGAGAGCGTCGAGCTGTTTAGGCAATACTTGTTCCAAGGAGAATTGCTCTACTTCCAGATGGTCAACGTCAACAAGGGCTACAAATACGAAGAAAACCCTGGCCGAGTGAATGCAGGCTTGCTGCTGGTGGAGCCCAGCAGTTCCACCCCTTTTGAGATCCGCGACCATTTCTTCTCCCCCCAGCACGGCCAGATCGTGGACTTCAAACTGATGCTCAAGTGCGGCTCCACCTTGGAACAGGTGGATGCCCAGGTGAGCTTGTGCAACGAGCCCAGCTACCTGCGCCTGGGACTTTCTCCCGTGCAGGTGACTCAGGAGCTGCAGCAGGCCATCCTGCTACTGGCTCTGGTGAGCGGCGGCTTCATCCTGGTGGGCGTGCTGGTGGCCTTCATCCTTTACAAGTGGGTGCTTGGCCCGGTGGAGGTGCTCATCGCGTCGGTCAAGCAGTTTCGTCGCGACCGCTTCGCGCGCGCCCGCGTGCACAGCGGCGACGAGCTGGAAACGCTGGCCACCGAGTTCAACAAGATGGCGTCCACCTTGTCCGCCCACGAGCAGAACCTGGAAAGCATCAACCAGGAGCTGTACCGCGCCAATCAAGTGAAGTCGGAGTTCCTGGCCATCATGGGCCACGAGTTGAAAACCCCGCTGCACGCCATCCGCGGCTACTCCCAGCTGCTGCTGCAAGGCGTAGACGGCCCATTGACGCTGGAGCAGGCGCAGGACCTGGAGACGATCCTGGGCTCGGGCAACCACCTGCTCGGGCTGATCGACAACATCCTGCGCTACTCGAAGCTGGAGGCGGGGGAGGAGCAGCTGCACCTGGAGCAGGCGCGGGCGGATGAGGTGGTGGCCGACGTGCTGCGCAGCGTGGCCCCCCTGGTGCGCGGGCGCGACCTGAAGCTGGTGGATCGCAGCAGCGCGGTCGGCGTCGAGGCGGACCTGACCAAGCTCAAGCAGATCCTGATCAACCTGCTGTCCAACGCCATCAAGTACACGCACCGCGGCGCGATCACGGTGAGCGTCGGCGCCGATCCTGGAAGCGGGGAGGTGCGTTTTGCCGTGGCCGACACGGGTCCTGGCATTGCAGCCCAGGATGGCGATAGAATCTTCGAGCCCTTTACCCAGCTCGATGGGTCCAACACCCGCGAGTCCTCGGGGATCGGACTGGGGCTTGCGATCGTGAAGAAGTACGTGGAGATGCACGGCGGGCGCGTGTGGTTTGAGCCCAATCCCCAGGGCGGCACGGTCTTTTACTTCAGCTTGCCCGCGACGGCCGCGCAGACCCCAAACGGCCCGGCCAACGGCCATCATGCCTTAACGTTGCAAGAGGAGGAACAGTCGCAGCGATGAAAATCCTGATCGTGGAAGATGACGCAAACTCTCGTCAATTGCTGAAAAAATTCCTCATCGCCAAGCAGCACGAGGTGGCGGAAGCCGTGGACGGCGCGGACGCGCTGAAGCGGTTTGAGGAAGTGCAGCCGGACCTCGTGCTGCTCGACGTGATGATGCCCAAGCTCGACGGCTGGACGGTGCTGGAGCGCATCCGCGAGCGCAGCGACGCGCCCGTGATCATGCTCACCGCCAAGGACACCACGGAAGACAAGGTGCGCGGGCTGTCCTCGGGCGTGGACGATTACATTACGAAACCCTTCGACCTGCTGGAGGTGGCGGCCCGCATCGAGGCGGTGTGGCGCCGCTACTACAGCGAGCCGGCCAAGCTGATCAAGGTCAAGGACGTGGACATCGACGACGAGCGCAAGGCCGTGCGCGTGCGCGGCCAGGACGTCGAGCTTTCACCCAAGGAGTACGACCTGCTGAAGCTGTTGGCCAGCAAGCCCGGCAAGGTGTTTTCGCACCAGGAGGTGCTGGACGCCATCTGGTCGGACAGCCACTTTGCCTCGAGCGAAGACGTGAAAAAATACATCTACTTGCTGCGCAACAAGATCGAGCACGACGCCGAAAACCCGGAGATCGTGCTCACGGTGCGCGGCTTCGGGTACAAGCTGGCGACGTGACCCAACGAGCTATGAAGCGGATTGCCCTGTTGACCAGCGGCGGCGACGCGCCGGGGATGAACGCCGCCGTGCGCGCCGCCGTGCGCCAGGGACGGGCGCTGGGCTTGGAGGTGCTGGGCATTCAGTACGGCCTGCGCGGCGTGCTGGAAAACGAGCCCCGGCTGATGGATGTCGCCGACGTGGGCGGCATCCTGGAGCGCGGCGGCACGATCCTGATGACCTCACGCTACAAACCCTTTCTGCAGCCTGAAGTCCAGCAGCGGGCGGTGGAGCGCTTGCGCGAGTGGGGGGTGGAGGGCTTGGTCGTCATCGGCGGGGAAGGCTCGTTCCACGCCGCCGTGCGCCTGCACCAACTGGGCATGCCCACCGTGGGCGTGCCGGCCACCATCGACAACGACATCTACGGCACGGACATGGCCATCGGGGTGGACACCGCGCTCAACACGATCCTGCAAGCGCTGGACCGCCTGCGCGACACGGCCACCTCCCACACGCGGGCGTTTGTGGTCGAGGTCATGGGGCGTCACTGCGGGTACTTGACGCTGCTGGCCGGCGTGGCCGGCGGGGCGGAAGCCGTGTTGATCCCCGAGCGGCCTTACGATCTGGACCAGTTGGCCGCGCTGATTCTACACGGGTACGAGCGCGGCAAGCGGCACGCCATCGTGCTGGTGGCCGAGGGCATTCGGCCCAAGAACGCCGCGCAGTTTGTGGCCGATCACCTCATGGCGTCCACCGACCTTGAGGTGCGCGTGACCGTGCTTGGTCACGTCCAGCGCGGCGGCTCGCCCACCGCCTTCGATCGCCTGCTGGCCAGCCGCCTGGGCGCGGTGGCCGTGGAGCGACTGCACGAAGGCGCCTCGTGCGCCATGGTGGCCCTTGAGGCGGATCAGGTCGTGCTCAAGCCGTTGGAACAGGTGCTGGCGCAGCGCAAAGGCCTGCAACCCTACCTCCTGCAACTGGCTCAAGTGCTGTCCCGGTAAGGCGCAATCGCGCGCAAATTGTCGTCAACGCTCCAGACAGCCGCGCGCCCAAGGTGTTCAATAGGATGCGGCAACTGAAAAAAAGCGTCCAACGTCCTTCGCGAGGGGATTGTTGGGGGAGGCTAAGCTGATGCGTTTTTATCTGGGCGTTGTTGCGATCGTTCTCGTCGTCCTGGCCAGCAACGTTCCATCGTGGGCCGTGGCCGAGCGGGAATGGGGGCTCCAGGCCTCGACCAACTTCGAGAGCTTGCTGCCCATCGGCGTTTTGCGCGAGCTGTCCGCGGCGCCTTTGCTGGCAGGCGTGGGAGGCTACCTGCGCTTCAGCTGGTTCTGGGGGTTGCACGGCCGTCCCTGGGGGCAGATGTACCTGGCCGAGGACCGCACCCGGCTGGCTGGCGGCTTCGACCTGCTGTGGAACGACCCCGCCCGCGAGCCTGACCTGGTGTACGTCGGGTTTGGGCTAATGATCAGTGATTTCCTGCCCCGCCCCATCACCAACTTCGTGATCGGCTACGAAGTCGGGCGCGACCAGTGCAACTTCGGCTTTGAAACCCGCTTCTTGTTCCTGACCAGCTTCCAAGTGAACTTCGGCTGCGGCTTCTAAGGCCCCGCCGGCGGCAGGCCCTGCCTGCGCCGACGTATGGGCTCGGTATAATCTGGGCCATGCCTGCCATTTTGGAACAAGCCTGGGCCGTCCTACAGGATCAAGCGCTGTGCGACGAGTGCCTGGGCCGCCAGTTCGCCAAGCGGGGCCATGGGTTCAGCAACGCCCAGCGCGGGCACGCGCTGCGCGTGGCGCTGTGCTTGCAGCACGACGCCCAGTTGCCCGAACCCGAGTTGTGCCCGCTGTGCATGAACCATTTCCACAACGTGCCCGAGTGGGCCGAACGGGTTTACCAGGCCCTGCTCCCCTACGAATTTGAGCGCTACCTGATGGGCACGCGGCCTCCCGGTTTTCTCGAGGACGCCGAGCGGCAGCTGCGCCGGCGCCACGGTCTGGATGCAGCAGAGCCGCTCAAGCAAGGGTTCAACCGCGCCGTGGGCAAGCAGTTTGGAGAGCTGATCCAAACGCGCCAAGGCAGGCCGACGCGCGTGGACTTTCAACACCCCGAGATCACCGTGTACGCAGATCTGATCTGGGAAAAGCTCTCGGTGCAGGTCAACCCGCTGTACGTGTTCGGGCGCTACTGCAAGCACGTGCGCGGCATCCCGCAGACCCGCTGGCCTTGCACCTTTTGCAAGGGGCGCGGCTGCACCCAGTGTCGCGGCAGCGGCCAGCAATACCCCGAAAGCGTGGAGTCCCTCATCGGAGAGCCGCTGCGGTCGCTGTGCCAGGGGCAGGACTGCATTCTGCACGGCGCCGGCCGGGAGGACATCGACGCCCGCATGCTGGGGACCGGGCGGCCGTTTGTGCTGGAGGTCAAGCATCCCGTGAAGCGCTTCTTCGATTGGGCGCAGGTGGCCGAGCACATCAACCAATGCGCGCAGGGCAAGGCTTCCGTGTTGGACCTGCGTCCGGTGAACGGCGCCGCAGTGGGAACGATCAAGGAACAGGAAGCCCACAAGCGCTACCGCGCTCAGCTCGTCCTGGGGCAGCCGATCTGCGCGCAGGCGTTCCAGCGCGCGTTGCTGTCGCTGGTGGGACCCATCCGCCAGCGCACGCCGCAGCGCGTGTCGCACCGGCGCGCGGACCTGTGGCGCCAGCGCGAAGTGTTCTCCATCCAGGGGCGGCTGACCGGGGAATTGGTCGCCGAGGTGGAGGTGCAGTGCTCGGGCGGGCTGTACGTCAAGGAGTTGATCTCGGGGGACGAGGGTCGCACTCAACCCAGCCTGGCACAAGCGCTGGGGACCAGCGCCTCGGTCAGCGAGTTGGACGTGATCGAGGTGGCCGGGAGCTTCTTGTGATCCGCTGCGAGGGCCGTTAGAATGTGCGCGATTTTCGAGCGTGGAGGGGATGTTTCGATGAAGACAGTGGCAAACATGAAGGTCTGTTTACTCCTGGGCGCATTGGCAGTGGCTCTCACCGCGTGCGACCTGCTCAACCCGCCCAAACCGTTGCCCACCGAGCCCGTCACCCAATCGGCGGAAAACGAATTCGTGACGTTTGCGCGCACGGCCTTGCCGGCGGTGAGCACCGACGTGGTCTTTTTGGTCCACGTAGAGGTGACCGCCAAGCAGGAGCTGGAGCTGCTTGCGGTGTCCGAGGTGCTGCCCCCGGAGTTCATCGTGATCGCCGGCGAGACCACCACCTTCGTCGCCAACGCTGCGCCCGGGGACGTGCTGCAACTGGATTACTCGGTGAGGACTTCTTCCCAGAAGGGCAAATTCGAGATCTCCGGCTTCTCTCGCGCCAAACCGACGGACGCAGAGAGCCTGCAGCTTGAGCTGATCTCCCCCCTGGAAGTGCGTTAGGTTCTACTTTGACAGGGGCGGACCGGTGTGCGCTTTAAGACGTCAACTGCAAGCGGGTTCTTTTGAGCTCTCCATCGTCCAATAGCACTTGAACTTCCACCAGCCCCAGCGGTAGCCCCGCCGTCTCCAGCGTGAAACCATACCGACCCGTTTCCTGATCGAATTGGAACAGGTCGCTGATTCCCTCAGGCAGCGGAATCGAACCGAGTTCCTCCTCGCCTTGCGCCGTGAGCGAGACTTGAAACAACGCAAGGTGCGCCACCGCGCTTGGGACCTGCCCGCCGCCGGCATCGGCAAGCGCAAACTGGATGAGCAGCGGGTCTGCCTGTCGTATCTGCGGGATCTGCTCCTGCGTTTGCTCGGGCAGGGCGGGAACCACCACCGCTGGTTCCGAGTCGTCGATGACGAGCGTAAAGCCAATGAACTGGTACACCACCCGATAGGGAGTTGAGCGCGAGGCGACGTTCCCCGCTTGATCCACCGCCATGGCTTCAAACAGGTGCGAACCCACCACGCTTGTATCGAGCGGGCCTGCGTCGGGAACGGTCGCGCTCACCGTGTCCACGCCTGACAGGAGATCGGTGGCCGTCCAACGGGCGCTCTCGCTTTGGTGGAGCAAGAGCGTCTCTTGTGGGAGCGGACGACTGATCTCAATCGCCGGCGGGGTTCGGTCCACGCCGAAGATCTGCTCCAGGCGCGGGCTATCGAGCCGTTCTGGGCAGCAGGAGGATGAGAGTGCTGCAACCTGCAACGTTCCCATGCCATCCGGGACGAACTCAGGGATGTCCACCTCCACCGGCACCGACAATGAGCCCTCGTCGCTGGCCAATGGGCCGCTGACTTGCGTGTGCCCGCCTTGCGGCCAAATGACAAAAACGATGTACCCGGTCATGTTTGTGCCCTTCCAACTGAATTGGGTCTGGAAGGAAACCAACGCGTTGAACCAGCCGACGAACTCCATAGGCTGTTCGGTCGCCACCTCAGAAACGGGGCCAAAGGCCAAGGGCGCCCCCAGCCAGCACAGCCCCCACGCAGCCAACAAGGTTAGGGCAATCCGCTTTTCTGGTGTCTGCATAGACCCTCCTTGACTGTCTCTGGACACCAGTGTACCAGCTCCATGCGCAACGCAAGAAGCTGTTTCCCCGCCGGCGCGCCAGAATTCACTGCACCTGAAGCGCCACGGCGTTGAGGGTGACTTCAGCCACGTTGACGGCGTAATCCTTGATGCGGTTGATGCTGTCGGAGACGATGCCTAGGTGATAGGCCAAATGCGAGTCCTCCAGCTCCAGCAGCTGGCGATCCATGTCCTCCAGCAACTGGGCTAGCTTGGGCACACTGGCCAAGGTCTGGTGCGCTTGCTGGCTGTTGAGCTGCACGAAGGCTTCCATCACCTTTTCGATCAATTCCTTCACGCCTTCGCCCGCTTGTTTGAGCAGTTTCTCGATCTTGCCCGGCACAGGGTGCTGCTCCTCGATGAGTGCCTGGGTGGCCTGGGCGATCCTGACCGCGTGATCCGCCACGCGCTCCAGCTGTCGGGCCACGTTGTGGGTGTTATAAAAATCCACCCGCGAGATCTTGTGCTCCACCTCCGCTAGCGGGTTGTGCAGGGCGGCGTACAGGCGGCGCGTCATCAGCAGGAAGAAGCGGTCCACCCGCTCGTCGCGCTGGACCACGCCGATGGCCTGGTCCAGGTTGCCGGTCAGCAGGCTTTTGAGCGCATCGTCCACCATGCCCATCACGTTGTCGTCGATGTACTCCAGCAGCTGCTCCACCGACAGCACCTGGGGATCGCGCAGGATGTGAATGAGCACGTTCTGCGACGTCTCCTGCAAGATCTCGGCGCCGATGAGCCGGGCGGCGGTGCGGCGCAGGTCCTTGCGCTGCTCGCTGGAGACCGATCCCTCCACCTCGATCACGTTGTACCCCGCGATGTAGCGGGAGATGAGCGTGCGGCCCAGCACTTCCCCTTGTAAATCGGGGCCCAACTTCAGCTTGGTCGTGGCTGCCGCGGGAGAATTGGCCTTCTTGTCCAGACCCAGATAGATCCCGAGCCCCACCAAATTGAGGGTCAGCTCCTCGCCCTTTTTAATTGAAAACCCTTCTATCCAGGCTTTGGGCAGCGTGATCATGTACGTGCTGCCTCCCGCGGTGGTGCCCAAGGTGCGCTTTTCCTGCGCCCATTTTTGCGGTTTCACCCTTCCTCCTTCCTGCGGCTCTATCTCTCAGTGATGACTATGTAATTTATAGACACACTCCATAGTTAAA
>Ga0326597_10009409_pt1 | contig 13092 bp, 13 predicted proteins | sample RVTome_12_FD_203789 | JGI IMG/M metagenome (GOLD analysis project Ga0326597, IMG submission 203789) | Soil microbial communities from uranium-contaminated site in the Upper Colorado River Basin, Wyoming, United States - RVT100D185 | ecosystem: Environmental > Terrestrial > Soil > Contaminated >... | reverse complement strand
TGTTCGATGCGGGCGCGCTGGCCAGGTATATGACCGGAGCCGTTGACGTCTCGCACGATCGTCCGGTGCTCATCGATAGATTTCTGGAAGACGCCTTCGAGTTCGACGTCGACGCGGTGGCCGACAGCGCCGGCGCGGTGGTGATCGGCGGCGTGATGGAGCACATCGAAGAGGCGGGCATTCACTCCGGCGACAGTTCGTGCGTCGTGCCGCCCTTCATGGTTGCCGAGCGCCATCTGGCGACGATTCGGGAGTACACGCGGCGGATCGCACGCGCGCTCAAGGTCGTCGGCCTGATGAACATTCAGTACGCCATCAAAGACGACACCGTCTACGTGCTCGAGGTGAATCCACGGTCGTCGCGGACCGTCCCGTACATCTCGAAAGCCACCGGTGTACCACTCGCCAAGGTCGCCGCCCGCATTTCGGCCGGGAAGTCCCTCGCCGAGCTTGGGCTGGTCGATGATCTCGAGGTGCACGGTGTGTTCGTGAAGAGTCCGGTGTTTCCCTTCGTCCGCTTCCGGGGGGTCGATACGATTCTCGGCCCGGAGATGAAGTCGACCGGAGAGGTCATGGGATGCGCCGACAGCTTCGGGGCGGCGTTCAGCAAAGCGATGATGGGGGCGGGGCAGCGGCTCCCCGAACGCGGCTGCGTGTTCATCAGCGTGAACAACAGCGACAAGCCGACCGTGCTGCCGATTGCGCGCGACTTGGCCGGCCTCGGCTTCACGCTGGCAGCCTCGCGAGGTACCGCCGCGTTCCTTCGAGACCACGACATCGAGGCCGAGGTGGTCTACAAGGTCAATGAAGGCCGACCCAACATCGCCGACGAAATTGTCAACGGCCGAATCGATCTGGTCATCAACACGCCGCTCGGTCGCGACTCGTTCTTCGACGATCGCGCGGTCAGGCGGGCCGCAACCATGGCGCAAGTGCCCTGTATCACGACGTTGACCGGGGCATCGGCCGCGGTGAGTGCCATCACGGCGCTCCGGCACAAGGCGCTCACCGTGCGTTCACTCCAGGACTATCACGCGGGCGTCGAAACTGGCGTCTGACGCGCCGCCTCTCCAGGCCGCCACGCGTACTCTCTAGCCCGCGCCGGGCATCGGCGCGATTGAGGAACGGCCACCACAGCCGCCTCCGCCGGTGGCAGATCGTGCCACCCGCACCTTCTAAGTCGTCGGGCTTGTCGTCGTCGCCGTAGGCATCGGGTCTTGCACGCCGGTGAGGATGCCGTCTGTGGGGCTCCTTCCCGGGGTCGTCGTCCTCGCCGGCGCGCTCTGCGGCCTGCGGGTGCCGGTGGAGGGCGGTCCCGTGTGGTGGCTGGCCGTGGCCCTCGCGGTTTCCGGATGGGCGGCCTGGTGGGTCGGCTGGGGCCCCGCAACCGTGACGGCGCTGACCGGCGCGTTCTTCTGCGCCGCTCTCGCGCTGACCGCCGATGCCCGCGACCGAGCCCTCGACACGTCGCTCCGCCAGTTGCTCGACCGGGAGTTCGGCGGGTTCGATATCGACACGCCTGGGCCGGGTGGCCGGCACGCCCCGCTGTTGGTGGTGGCCGTGCTGCACGAGGACGCCACGCGCACCGGCGACGCTGTCTCGGTTCGAGCTCTGGTCACCGCCGTGCGGATCGAAAACACCTGGCACGAGGTCCGCGGTACGGTCGCGCTCTCGGTGGGCGGTGGACTGTCTGAGGCGCACGCCGACCAGTGGCGCGCGGGGAGGACGATCGAAGCATCGGTCGCGTTCCGTCGGCCCACGCGGTACCTGAACGAGGGGATTGCAGATCTCGAGCGCGACCTGGCGCTTGGCGGCATCACGCTCTTCGGATCGGTCAAGAGCGCGCTGCTCGTCCGTGTCGTCTCACACGGGACCGGCTTGCAAGAAGCGGCGGCTCACATTCGAGAGGTTGTGCGACGACGCGTGGATCGATGGGTCGCCAGACATGAAGTTGTCTCGGCGGGGATTGTCACCGCGGTGCTCATCGGCGACCGCTCAGGCCTTCCCGAGGATGTGCGGCTTCGACTTCAGGCCGCCGGCACCTATCACGTGATCGCCATCTCGGGTGGGAACATCGCGATTCTCGTGGGGCTCGTGCTGGCGGGGTTCTACCTGGTCGGGGAGCGTGGTCGCACGGCGGCGTTCGTGACGGCAGGTGTACTGGCCACATATGCCCAGGTCGTGCTCGCTGGTCCTTCGGTATGGCGGGCGACAGCCATGGCCATGACCTACCTCGGCGCACGCATTCTCGACCATCGAAGTCCACCCTGGCACACCCTGGCGCTGTCGGCCGCGTTGGTCACGTGTCTCCGACCGCTCGATGTGCGCGACGTCGGCTTCACCCTGACATTCGGTGCGACGGCGGCGCTGCTCGAGGGGGCCAGGCGCCTCGTCGATCTGATGCCGCGGCACCGTGTGGCCGCGTGGCTGGTGACGTCGATTGTGGCCTCCACGGCGGTCGAGCTCGCCCTGATGCCGGTCGGCGCGCGGACCTTTTCTCGCGTGACGACCGCGGGGCTTCTCTTGAACCTGGCCGCCGTGCCGCTGATGGGCCTGGTACAGGTCGCGGGCATCGTCGTTGCGGGCGTCGGTGAGGTGGAGGCGATCGCCTCGGTCGCCGGATGGGTCGCTCATCTGGCTGCGGATGGGCTGGTCGAGAGCGCACGCCTTGTGGAGCTCGCCCCGTGGCTCAGTTCGCGCGTGCCGCCGCCGCCCATCTGGCTGGTCGCACTCTACTACGCTGGACTTGCCGGGGTCCTGATGGCGCGGGGCGCCACTCGGGCGACGTGTGCGGCCGTGCTCTGCGTGTCGATTGCTGGGATCGTCTCTGGGCAGCCGACGGGCCGGTGGGGTACGGAGCCGGCAGCGACGACGCTTCGCGTGACCGCGTTCGATGTCGGGCAAGGGGACGCGACGTTGCTGCAGCTTCCCGACCGCTCGACCGTGCTGGTCGACACCGGTGGCACACCGTTCGGCGGTGGCGGCTTTGATGTCGGCAGTCGCGTCCTGTCGCCGGCCATGTGGGCCCTGGGGCTGCGTCGCCTTGACACGCTGCTACTGACGCACGGCGACCCTGACCACATTGGCGGCGCCAGGTCGGCTATCGATGACTTTGAACCCGCGACCCTGTGGGAGGGGATTCCAGTGCCCGGTCACGAGGCCCTGCAGAACGTGCTCACGCGGGCGCGTGCCGTCGGTACACACGTCGCCCGCCGGTATGCGGGCGACGAGCGACGTCTGGGAGATGTACGCATCCGCGTGCTCCATCCGCCCGTGCCGGACTGGGAGCGTCGCCGTGTTCGCAACGACGACTCGGTGGTCGTGGAAGTCGTCTTCGGTGACGTCGCGGTACTGCTGCCGGGGGATGTTGGTGCGGGGATCGAACGCGCGATTGTGTCGCAGCTCACCCCGGCGCGACACCGGATTCTCAAGCTGGCCCATCACGGAAGCCGCACCTCCAGCTCACGCGAGCTGATCGAGGGCTGGCGCCCACAGATTGCGATCGCCAGCTGCGGTCGCGGCAACGCCTTCGGTCACCCGGCGCCTGAAGTGCTCGAGCGCCTCGACGCCATCGGCGCGGTGGTGTACCGCACCGACAGAGACGGACAGATCAGCATTGAGACGGACGGCGCCACGGTGAACGTTCGCACGTTCGTCGGAGGCCCACGGTGACCGAGCCTGTCTGACGTGAGCCATCGGTCTGACGGCCGGCCTCTCGACGCGACCTGGGCGGGTCGAGAGTGCCATCGTGCCATCACGGCATGTCGCAATCGTGGCTACGCCTCGCGTTTCACCCGTTGCCACTCATCTTCCATGCGCTCGAGCGTCGCGTTCTGAAGCGACTCTCCACGCGCGGCCAACGCGCGTTCGACCGCCTCGAAACGGCGGGTGAACTTGTCGTTGGCACGGCGCAGCGCGGCCTCCGGTTCGATGCCAAGTCTGCGCGAGAGGTTTGCCATGGCGAAGAACAGGTCGCCCATCTCCTCCTCGGCACGCGACAGTTCCCCGGTCGCGCCAGACTCGACTTCGCGACGGAGTTCGAGCACCTCCTCGTCGATCTTGTCGAGGACGTGGGTGGTCGTGGCCCAGTCGAAGCCGACCGCCGCCGCCCGGGTGCCGATCTCGTACGCGCGCAGCAGTGACGGCAGCGTGTTCGGCACACCGCTGAGCGTCGTCTTCGGCCCGACCGCATCGCGTCCGGCGGATTCGCGCTCGCGCGCCTTCATTGTTTCCCACCGTTCGACCACCTGCCCGGTGGTGAGTGACTGGTCGCCACGGGCAGCGGCAAAGACATGAGGGTGCCGCCGAATCAGCTTGTCGCAGACACCGCTGATGGCGTCGGCGATGGAAAAGTCGCCGGCTTCTTCGCTCAGTTGCGCCAGGAACACCGCTTCGTACAAGTAGTCGCCCAGTTCTTCGCGCAGGTGGTCGACGTCGCCGCTCTCAATGGCTTCGAGTACTTCGTAGGTCTCTTCGAGCACGAAGCGACGCAAGGATCCGAGCGTCTGCTCGCGATCCCACGGGCAGCCGCCCGGCGCGCGCAGCGCGCGCATGATCTCGACGAGCCGGTCGAACTGGACCCCGGCCCCGGATTCTTCTCGTCTGGACCTGGCGTGGCGGGGGGGCGTCGTGTCAGTCATGGTGTCTCCGGCGCGTATGCTACCATCCGGCTGCGAGGGGATCGGTCGTCGCGGGAGCGCTGCGGGTTCGGATCGAATGACTGAAGACACAGGCGGCCAGGCCGCTCCTGCCGACGGGACGTCGAGCATCACGTTCGTGGGGTTCGTGTTGTCGCTGGCGCACACCGCGGCGGTGCACTTCGGCGACGTGGCAGACCCGGTGACCGGTGCGACCGGCGGAGCCAATCCGGCGGCGGCGCAGCAGATGATCGAGATTCTGGCGCTGCTCGAGGAGAAGACGCGCGGCAACCTCACGGCAGAGGAGCGCCGGCTCGTCGAGCAGGTGCTGTTCGAACTGCGGCTTCGCTACGTGGAAGTGCAGGGCGGCCGCCCGGGCGCGGCTGGCTCCGACCCACAGTCCCGCATCATTCGCCCTTGATCGCCGAGCCCGGTCGGAGGGGAAGCCCCCTCAGCCAACAGCCGACGGTGCGTCCAGCTCGAATCACGTTTCTCGGCACAGGGACGTCGGCGGGCGTGCCGATGATCGGCTGTCGTTGCGCTGTGTGCACGTCAGACGATCCGCGCGATCGCCGGCTTCGGCCGTCAATCTACGTCGATGTTCCCGGACATGTGGCGATCCTGGTGGACACGGGCCCAGACCTGCGCCAGCAGGTGCTGACGCACCACGTCGCGCGGGTTGACGCGATCCTCTACACCCACAGCCATGCCGATCACATTCTTGGCCTGGATGACATTCGACGTTTCAACTTCATTCAAGGGGGACCGGTCGCCTGCTATGCCAGTCGGGTGGCCTGGGAAGGCATTCGCCAGACGTTCTCCTACGTGTTCGACGGGGTGAGGCGCGACGGAGGCGGCATTCCGTTGCTCGAGACGCACGAGATCGACGGACCGTTCGCCATTGCCGGCATTCGTGTCGTGCCGGTGCCGCTGCTCCACGGGTCGCTTCCGATCCTGGGTTTCCGATTTGGCAGCGTGGCGTATCTGACCGACTGCAGTGCGATCCCCGATGACTCGTGGCCGCTCATCGACGGAGTCGACACGCTGATCGTCGACGCCCTCCGCGACAAGAAGCACACCACGCACTTCACCGTGGTCGAGGCGCTCGCCGCGATTGCACGCGTCTCACCGCGCCGGGCGTACCTCACTCACATGTCGCACGACCTCGGCCATGCGGCGACCAATGCGCGTCTGCCTGCCGGCGTCGAACTGGCATATGATGGCCTCGTGCTCGACGCCCGCGTCGACGCGTCGTAGCCCATGGACGTTCTTCACTTTCCAGACGACTCGCGTCCGACGTCGCTTGTGCATCCCGTGCTGGCGCTCGGCAATTTCGACGGCCTCCATCGCGGTCATCTCAAGATTCTCGAACGTGTGAAGCGGGGCGCGGTCGAGCACGGCGGCACCGCGATGGCCATGACGTTCGATCCCCACCCACCGCGGGTGCTGCGGCCCGACAAGGCGCCGCCGCTGCTGATGACGACCGAGCAACGGATCGGTGCGCTCGACCGCGCCGGCATTCGAGCCGTCGCCATCGTTCGGTTCACGCGCGAGCTGTCGCAGTGGGATCCAGACACGTTCGTCCGTACCGTGCTGGTCGACTGGTTACGGGTGTCTGAAGTCTGGGTGGGCGCAAACTTTCTGTTTGGCCGCGAGCGCATGGGGAATTTCACGATGCTCCGGACCCTCGGTCAGCGATACGGGTTTCGAGCGGAGAAGATCGCTCCGGTCCGCTACAAGGAGTTCGTGGTCAGCAGTACGCGCATCCGGCGCCTCGTGACCGAAGGGCGGATGGATGAGGCGGCCGCGCTGCTCGGCCACCCGTATGTGCTCGACGGGACGGTGGTCGAGGGGCGCCACCGCGGTCGCGCGATCGGGTTTCCGACTGCGAATCTGTGTACCGCCAACGAACTGATTCCACCCAACGGCGTCTACGCGACGACGCTGACCATAGACCGTATCGTCCACGCCGCGCTGACGAACATTGGTCTCAATCCCACGTTCGGGGAGAGCGATCGGGCGACGATCGAAACGCACGTGTTGCGCTACCACGGGGATCTCTACGGGCGCCGCGTGCAGGTGGGTTTCGTGCAGCGGCTGCGCGACGAGCGCCGGTTCGACGATGTGGATGGGCTGAAGGCGCAGATCGAGGCGGATCGACGCCGCGCCGAACGGCTCTTTACGCGAATGTCTGTCTAGGTACCTATGCTGCGTCTCCACAACACGCTGACCCGTCAGGAAGAACCGTTCACGCCGTTACAGGACGACACGGTCCGGATGTATGTCTGTGGACCAACCGTCTACGCGCGCGCCCATATCGGCAATTTCCGGACGTACGTGTGTCTCGATGTCCTTCGCCGGACACTGAAGTACGTGTGCGGGTATCACGTCCAACAGGTGGTGAACTACACCGACGTCGACGACAAGACCATCGCCGGCGCCCGGGAGGCCGGTGCGCCGCTTCGCGAGTACACCGACCGCTGGATCCGGGCGTTCCGCGAGGACTCTTTGCGGCTCGGACTCGAGGTGCCGGAGCAGACGCCTCGGGCGACCGACGTGGCCAATTTGCGCGCGATGGGAGAGATGGTCCTCGAACTCGAGCGTCGGGGGCATACCTATCGTCGTGACGGATCGATTTACTTCAAGATCTCGACCTTGCCGCAGTACGGGCGCCTCGCACACCTCGACCGCGAGGGGATGCGAGACGGCGTGAGCGTGGACGTCGACGAGTATTCCAAGGACGATCCGCGCGACTTCGTCTTGTGGAAGGCTCCTCGGCCCGGCGAGCCCTCTTGGGATTACGGCACCGGGCCCGGACGCCCGGGTTGGCACCTCGAGTGTTCGGCGATGGCCCTGCGCCTGCTCGGTGGCACGACGATCGACATCCACGCCGGGGGGGTCGACCTCATCTTCCCGCACCACGAGAACGAGATCGCGCAGAGTGAAGGGGCCACGTCGGCACCCTTCGCGAAGTGCTGGGTGCATGTCGAGCACCTGTTCGTCGAGCACGAGAAGATGGCGAAGTCGCGCGGCAATGTCCACACGCTCGACGAGATTGTCACGCGCGGCCACCGGGTGTCGGCCCTCCGGTACCTGCTCTTGTCGTCGCACTATCGCAAGCAGCTCAACTTCACCTGGACCGGGATGGACCAGGCGGAAGAGGCGATTCGTCGGATCGTCGACTTCCGGGCCAGGCTGGGGACCGTGTCTGGCGCGGGTGCGCATGCGGAGGTGTCGAAACAGGTGGAGCAGGCTCGTGCGGCGTTTCGGGCGGCGCTCGAACACGATCTCAACACCGCGGCCGCGCTGGCGGCCGTCTTCGATCTCGTCAGGGAGGTGAACGCCGCGATCGACGCGGGTGAGATCTCCTCAGCCGAGGCGCAGACGGTGGCCCTGGCGATCGATGACTTCGACAAGGTGCTCGGTGTGGTGAGCTTGCGTCAGGCCGAGGATCTCGAGCCGCCGGTTCCGGTGGAGGAGATCGAACGGCTGATCGCGGAGCGACGAGCCGCCCGTGGACGCCGGGACTTTGCCGAGGCCGATCGCATCCGTGCGCAACTGGCCGACCAGGGAATCCTGCTCGAAGACAACCCCGGCGCGACGCGCTGGAAGAAGAAATAGTCATCCTCTGGATTGGCCCGAGATATGCGTCCGCGAACCCCATGGCCGCGGATCGTCGGCAGTCGCTGGGACGAATCGGGGAGGATCTGGCGTGCGCGGAATTGGCGCGGCGTGGGTACGCAATTCTCGCGCGGCGCTACCGAAGCCGATTCGGCGAGATTGACATCATCGCGCGGTGCGGCCCGACGCTTGTGTTCGTCGAGGTGAAGGCGCGGTCGGGCCGAGCCTTTGGGGGTGGTGGGGCGGCCGTGACCTCTGGGAAACAGCGGCGAATCGCACGAGTGGCCGAGGCGTTTCTCGCACGGCGCCGACTCATTGGCGAGCCGTGCCGTTTTGATGTGGTGACCGTCGATGTCATCGCGGGCCGTGCCCGAATCGAGGTGTATCCGCACGCGTTCACGGTTTAGCGTCTGGCGCCAGTGTGAGCCGTGTGCGAGCTGGCGGGTGAGGGCGGGAGTCGGGCGGTGTCCCGAGAGGCGTGCCCGTCACGGGCACGATTTGGCGCAGGGGCCCTCCGGTCTGGTTGATGGTGTCTGATCGCGTGTGGTACGATGCGACCTCGACGCGGGCGGGAATAACTCAGTGGTAGAGTGCGACCTTGCCAAGGTCGAAGTCGCGGGTTCGAATCCCGTTTCCCGCTCCACTCTTCCTCCTCGCGCCAGCCCTGCTGGTGGCGCGATCCCGCGAACGAGTCTGACGGCGCCGTCGCCAAGTGGTAAGGCAGAGGTCTGCAAAACCTCCATCTCCGGTTCAAATCCGGACGGCGCCTCCATCTTTTCCTAAACAAACTCGCAGGTTGCACCGGGCACACAACAGCCAACATCGCCAAACGTAACTAATACGTAACTCGTGGCCCGATAGTGCTGCACTGGGCAGCGTGACCGCACGCCGACGATGAAGGGCCGGTCGCGCCAATCCTCGCCAGATATGCACGTGAGGGCGTCCAAGTCCACATGATTATCGCAACGGATGGGGCGCAGGGCGCCGCTCGGGTTTCAGGTCGGTGAGACCCCCGGCGTGCTGAAGGTGACAGTTTCATCATGCTGAGCGAACGGCGTTCGATTGTGAACAGCGCAACGGCTGGATAATTTGCGAGACTATGGCCTGTGACAGTTCCTCAGCGCCAGCCGGTGAATCCAGTTGCCCTCAAGAAGTTGGAGAAACTCTCCGACCAGCTTGATACGGCAGAGGACGCTTCCGAAGCGACGACGAAAGACGTTCAGCTCGCACGTCGAACAGCCGATCACCTCAAGCGCGACATGCGTCTGCAGTCGAGGGCCTCCAGCACACGCTCGAAGGACCGCTCAACCAAGGATGGAAAGAGCAAGGCGGCCGTCGAATTGGGCCGGAAGGGTGGCGTGGCTAGGGCCAAGACCCTCACCCGACAGCAGCGGTCAACTCTCGCTGTAAAGGCTGCGAAAAGCCGTTGGAGCAAGCGCTAGCCCAACCGTAATCCGCACCCGAAACAGGGTGCCTCCAATGCGTAGCGCTACGCATACACAGCCGAGGGAGAATGAAAAATTGGAAGTAATAAGGGGCGAGCGGGGTGTAAGCTTGCGATGTGCCTGCCCGCCACGATTCCGAGAGGCGCAAGACTCGCGCACGCGAGCCGACCGGGAAGTCCCGTAAGAAAGCGCCGAAGGGCCTCAACCTACCACTCCAAAACGACGTGCTCGACGTGATGGTGACACACTTCGAGGATGTGTATCGAGACGTGCGCCTGCACGTGCTACCAATCGCCTCCGCTCAGTTGCTGCTCGCGCTGCCGCTGACGGGTTGCGATGGCCATGCTAGACGCGGGCGCGTCGTGGCTGGCACGAAGACACCACCGAGCCCCCAAGCCGTGGTTCATGACAGAGGTCGAATCGTTGACCGCAAGGAATTGACCAGCGGTCTACCCCAGCCATTGTTTGAGGGTGACGCAGTTCTCGCTGTCGGTTCTATCAGAAAGTGAGTAATGCGGATTCGAGTCAGACACAAACCTCCCGCCTCACATTGGGGCGCCACCCTTCTGAAGCACTTCGAGCCTGGCCTCCAGTACTCGATCGCCGACTCGTTGGGACTTCTATTACTGACGGAGGGGTGGGCAGAACCGGTCGCTTCGGAAGAACCTGCTCTCGTTATTCCATTACGGGAAATGTTCCTTGAGAATTTGGATGACACCATCGCCGCGGACATCGCCCTCGACGACGCGATCGCGGCGGCCATTGAACGGCGACGAGGTCAGCGCGAAGACCTGCCATAGCGGCGCCTAGGTCGACGACCTGAAAGAGCAGAGGCGGGTGTTCATTGAAGATGAATATCCCGGATTTCCGATTTGGCTGAACGTGGTCGTCATGGAATTGCACCTAGACCCTAGCCGTTCCGGCGGCGAATTTCCCCGCATTACACTGGCCCCCGGCCAGTCGAAAACGCTCGGACGGCGCGCTCCGGCGGATGTGATCGTGGATGATCCGAGTATTTCGCGCAGGCACGCGCGAATCTCGATGGATACCTCGGGCCAGCTAGCGGTCGATGATCTCGGAAGCACCAATGGCGTGTTCGTGAATGGGACGGAACAGCGCAGTGCGTACCTAATGGTCGGCGATGTTGTCCGCTTCGGACAGGTCGAATACGTGCTGGCCGAGGCTACTTAGAGCCGACCGTTGAAGAGGGAGATCGCACGGTTCTGCGGAACTAGTGGACTTTTTCTGCCTATCGTGTCGCGTGTCCTCCCGATTCGATAAGGAATCGCAATTACATCTTTGGCTGCCCTCTTGCGTACCCACGGTCCAGAAAGAAGGACACATGAGTAAGGAAGATCGCGGCTTCGCGTCGATGGACGCGGCCAAGCAGCGCGACATTGCGAGCAAGGGCGGCAAAGCCGCGCACGCAAAGGGCACCGCGCACGAATGGACCTCTGAGGAAGCTTGTGCGGCCGGACGCAAAGGCGGGATGGCAAACCATCGGCGTCGGCTCATCGACGACATCGATGCGCAGATGGCGGCGCAGGAGGGAACTGATGAGCATGAGCTGAGCCGAAACCCAGCTCATTAGCACCAGCCCAGAAATCGTGGGCACATCGTGGCCGCACGAAAGCGGGATCTCCCGGTTCGGAATCTTCCGGTTCGCCGTCGTCGCCGCAAGCGTCCCTAGTGTGAGTGGCGGGCTCAGAGCCCTGCGACCTTCAGCTTAACGGAGGGATGTCATGGACTGTCCTGAGTGCGCGAAGAACGGCAAGATCGTAGCGATGAGGAAGGACAGGGGCAGGCGGCCAGCCGGGAGCGAGTTCGCCGGCGAATACGCGGCCATGTTCATTGAAGATGATATGTGGGTCTGCCCTACCTGTGACCACATGGAGGTCGTCAAGGATTGAAGAGAAAAAGGCCGACCCTCCCGAGAGGTATCGGCCTTCCCGCCTACCTGCTCGCCACCTTGCCGACCCGTTTGCAAATCAACTCCCATCGTGACTCATACGCGGCTACTTCACTGATGCGTACGGCGGTGTGAAACGACCCCGGCGACCGTGGCCGCACATGGCCGTGCTTCGTCAGATACCGCCGATAGCCGCGCACCACGATGCCCCTGAGCTTCCGCCACGGGAGGACAAAGAAGCGGTCGGCGCTGCCCGGCTCACCGTCGCGCAGCACGACCAGCACACACGCCAGCCGTGGATAGGGCTCGCGCCTCACGCGGCCCAGCACCTGTTTCTTTCCATCGAACGTGGCCTCCAAGAAGCTCTGCACGTTGAATTGCCACGTTGAGCCCCGGATGGTTTTCACCTGCACGGCCAGATGCCCGCCGCGTGGGTCTGAGGCGATCACGTCGTAATGCGGAACGTTGCCGGCGAAGGGTGCGGCGACGAGGCCAAGGCGACACAACTCCGCCGCCACAAGATATTCGCCCGTCGCGCCTGTCAGTTTGGTGTCGCGGCCTGTCGCCATCGGCGGTATCGTAGCGCATCTTGATAGCGGAGGTGGATACGGACACGATGGACCCTGACCCGCTACAGCAGCAACTGCAACAGGCTCTTTGCCACGTGACCAGCCCGGACGGCTTCAAGGGCATTCGCGCGAGTGGTGCCATCCTGCCCAACGACGGGACACGCCCGCTCTCCTGTCCGCAATCACAAAATTCATATGCCACTGCGAAGTCGGCAGTGGCCTTGTTCGACTTCGAACGCACTGACGCACAGTGGATGAATGACCATTGGTGGAAATGCGTGGTGCCCTTCCTCCACCGTTATTTGCCAGCAACTTACGTGTTACTGCTCGATAGGGCTCAACTATCCGTGCCGCTCATTACCTACACCGAGGCGATGGCCGAAGTGGGTTACACCTCCGTCATGATTCAGCACATGGAGGCATGGAGCCCGCAGCCTGTGCCGTGGTCCGCCATCACGGGCGTCATGGTCGTTGTGTTCCGCGAATGGGTTTGCACACTGGACCCTTCAGATCCGCAATTGGATGACCCTGCATCACTCATCGCTGCGAAACGGCCTGACCTTCTGCAACAAGAACCGGATTGGGATTAGTTATCCGACGCTGAACTTGAGGCACTACGCAAGGAACTGACTGAGTTTCTAGGCGAGTCCGACGAACCAACTCGCCCTCACCCGCAGACGCGAGCGCGAAGAACGCGAGCTCGCCCTCGACCGCTTGCGCCAGCAGCACCCTGGCGCAGTGCGACAAACGCAGTTGCCCGGCCTGTCCGCCGCGCCATGTGGGACCGCTAGTGTCGTGTCTCTGAAGTTCGTTGGCAGAATCGTTTGACTTTGTCCACGATGGCATCCGCGGTGGCCGTCCAGACGAAAGGCTTGCAGTGTTGGTTGTGATGGTTCAGGTACGTCGTGATG
>Ga0326597_10009407_pt1 | contig 13093 bp, 12 predicted proteins | sample RVTome_12_FD_203789 | JGI IMG/M metagenome (GOLD analysis project Ga0326597, IMG submission 203789) | Soil microbial communities from uranium-contaminated site in the Upper Colorado River Basin, Wyoming, United States - RVT100D185 | ecosystem: Environmental > Terrestrial > Soil > Contaminated >... | reverse complement strand
ATGCCGTATTTGAGCGCCTGCCAGGCGAACGTCAGGTAACGCCGGTTCCGGGTCAGCACATAGGTCACCAGCGAGGCACCGATGGTGATCAGTATCAGAAAGCCGACAACGCGCAGGACAAACACATCAAGCGAGCGCGGGCTGGGTGGAGGCGACGCAGACGGGCGCGTCTTCGGCGCGCTCGAAGCTCACGTACTCCCACGCCTCCCGCTGTTCCAGCAGGCGCCGCAGCAGCGCGTTGTTGAGCGCATGCCCGGACTTGTGCGCGGCGAACATGCCGATCACCGGATGGCCGAGCAGATAAAGATCGCCGATCGCATCCAGCACTTTGTGTTTGACGAATTCGTCATCGTACCGCAACCCGTCGTTGTTGAGCACGCGGTATTCGTCGAGCACGATCGCGTTGTCGAGCGACCCGCCGAGCGCCAGCCCCTGCCCGCGCATCCATTCGACTTCGTGCATGAAGCCAAAAGTGCGCGCGCGGCTGACTTCTTTTACGTACGAGGTCGTGGCGAAATCAACACACACCGACTTTGCCGAGTTTTCGAACACCGGGTGGTCGAAATCGATGCTGAACTCGATCTTGAATCCAGGGTGCGGCGCGAAACGCGCCGATTTGTCGCCCGAGCTGACTTCGACCGTCTGGAGGATGCGGATGAATTTTTTCGCGGCCGGCTGCTCCTCGATGCCCGCCGATTGCAGCAGAAACACGAACGGTCCGGCACTGCCGTCCATGATCGGCACTTCGCCTGACGACAGGTCGACGTACAGATTGTCGATTCCCAGGCCGGCAAGCGCCGACATCAGGTGCTCGACCGTCGACACGCGCACGCCGTCTTGCTCGAGGCATGATGCCAGCCGGGTGTCGCCGACATGATACGGGTCTGCCTTGATGGCGACCGGCGGCGCGAGATCGACGCGGTGGAACACGATGCCGGTATTCGGCGCAGCCGGGCGGAGCGTCATATAGACCTTCTCGCCGGTATGCAGACCGACACCCGTCGCGCGGATGATATGCTTCAGCGTGCGCTGCCTGATCACGGATTAACTCTTTGATTTTCCATATTGCCGGCGCATATTTTATCACGGCCGACAGGCAGCCGGCGAAACCGCACGGCTCCGCCCGCCGCTGCGGGGCCAGTGTGACGGCAGTCGCCTTGCCGCCTTTTGACAGCAGGCAGGTTCCCTGCCGACGCGAGATTACTTAATCTGCCTGTTTGCGCAGAAACGCCGGGATATCCAGCATTTCGACGCCTGACTTCTGCATCGCTTCGATGGTCTGACTGCGATTGCGCCGCATCACCGCCGGTTGGTCGAGTTCCTCGTAATTCACCACGCCGGCGACGGATGGGCCGTCGGTGCCGGTCGCCTGCATCACCACGGTCAGCGGTTTCGGCTGGGCACGGGTTGTTGACTTGCCTAGACCCGTGGCGACGATCGTGACGCGCAGGTTGTCTTCGAGGTCGTCCTCGTAGACCGTGCCGGCGATCACCGTCGCCGATTCGGCGGCAAACGCCTTGATCACATCCATGACGTCGTACATCTCCTGCAGCTGGAACAACGACTTGCTCGCCGAAATGTTGACCAGCACGCCGCGCGCGTTGGCGATATCGATGTCCTCGAGCAACGGGCACGCCACCGCCTGTTCCGCCGCCATGCGCGCGCGGTCGGTTCCCGCGGCCTTGGCCGAACCCATCATCGCCATGCCGGTTTCCGACATTACCGTCTTCACATCGGCGAAGTCGACGTTGATCATTCCCGGACAGCTGATGATTTCGGCGATTCCCGCGACCGCGCCGTGCAACACTTCGTTGGCCGCGCGGAACGCCTCGTCCAGCGTGACCTGATTGCCGAGCACCTGCATCAACTTGTCGTTCGGAATCACGATCAGCGAATTGACCTGCTGCGCGAGCGCTTCGAGCCCTTCCTGCGCGATTCGCTGACGCTTGCCCTCGAACGCGAATGGCTTGGTCACCACCGCCACGGTGAGAATGCCGAGTTCGCGCGCGATCTCGGCCACCACGGGTGCCGCGCCCGTTCCGGTGCCGCCCCCCATGCCGGCGGTCAGGAACAGCATGTCGGTGCCCGCGAGCAGTTCGATGATGCGCTCGCGGTCTTCCATTGCCGCCTGGCGGCCGACCTCGGGATTCGCGCCGGCGCCGAGGCCCTTTGTGACGTTGGCGCCAAGCTGCAGCTGGGTGCGCGCCTGGCAGCGCTTGAGTGCCTGCATGTCGGTGTTGGCGCAGATGAACTCGACGCCGTTTACCCCGTTGGCAATCATGTGATCGACCGCGTTGCCGCCGCAGCCGCCAACCCCGATGACCCTGATCACCGCTTCCTGTGACGGTACTTCCATGATTTCAAACATACCTACCTCCTGTGGCTGAAATGGAAACAAAGCTCGCGAAATTCACAGATTTCCGTGTTGCCGGGTCTCTGATCCGGTACTTCCCCATGCGTGCGCCCCTCAAAAATTGCCTTTGAACCAGCTCTTCATGCGTTCGATCAGGCCCTGCAGCGACCCGATCTGCGCCTGTGTTAATTCGTACTGACGCTGCTGCTGCATCCCGAGCAGCAGCAGTCCGACCGCCGTCGCGTAGCGCGGATTACGCACGACTTCCGACAGCCCGCCGTGGTATTGCGGCTGGCCGATGCGCACCGGCATGTGAAAAATCTCTTCGCCGAGCTCGACCATGCCCTGCATCGAGCTCGAGCCGCCGGTGATGACGATGCCTGACGAGAGCAGGTCCTCGTAGCCGGAGCGGCGCAGCTCCGACTGCACCAGCGAATACAATTCCTCGGTGCGCGGCTCGATCACTTCCGCGAGCGTCTGGCGCGACAACTGGCGCGGGCCGCGCTCGCCGATTCCCGGCACCTCGACCATGTGCTGCGGATCCGCGAGCTGCCGCAAGGCGCAGCCGTAGCGCTGCTTGATGTCTTCGGCGTCCTTGGTCGGGGTTCTCAGCGCCATCGCGATGTCGTTCGTGATCTGGTCGCCTGCGATCGGGATCACGCCGGTGTGGCGGATCGCGCCCTGGGTGAACACGGCGATGTCGGTGGTGCCGCCGCCGATGTCGACCAGGCACACGCCAAGGTCCTTTTCGTCCTCCGACACCACCGCGGTCGCGGAGGCGAGCGGCTGCAGAATCAAATCGTGCACTTCGAGGCCGCAGCGCCGCACGCACTTGATGATGTTCTGCGCCGCCGACACCGCGCCGGTTACGATGTGCACGTTGACTTCGAGCCGCACGCCGCTCATGCCGAGCGGCTCGCGCACGTCGCCCTGCCCGTCGACGATGAATTCCTGATTGAGGATATGCAGCACCTGCTGGTCGGTCGGGATCGGGATTGCCTTGGCGGTCTCGATCACGCGCTCCACATCCTGCTGCGTCACCTCGCGGTCCTTGATCGCGACCATGCCGCGCGAATTGATGCTCTTGATGTGGCTGCCGGCAATCCCGGTATAAACCTCGCGGATCTTGCAGTCCGCCATCAACTCGGCCTCTTCGAGCGCGCGCTGGATCGCATTGACCGTGGCTTCGATATTGACGACCACGCCCTTCTTGAGCCCTTTCGACGGATGGCCGCCCATGCCGATGATCTCGAGGCCGCCTCCCGGCTTCACTTCGGCGACGATCGCCGCGATCTTCGAGGTGCCGATATCGAGACCGACGATCACGTTCTTGTTTTCCTTCGCCTTGCTCATCTATTCCCCTTGGCTTGCGTCGGGTCGCGCACGGCCTTGCCGGCGCGGCGCGGGTGCTGTGGTTCGGACCTCAATTCGGGTATGCGCACCGCGAAACCGTTCGGATAGCGCAGATCGACGTAATCGAGCTTGCGCTGCAGCGGGCTGAGGGTGCGGTCGTGGACCGCGATATAACGATCGAGCCGGGCTTCGATGCGCTCGCGTCCCAGCCTGAGCGTCAGCCCGCTCGCGAGCCGGACCTGCCACGCGCGGCGCGGCGATACCCGGACTTCGACCGGCACTTCCCCGATGATGGCCAGGCGGCGCTGGAAATACCCGTACTGGATCGCAATCTCCTTGGCACTCGCCTCGTCAGGAGCCGAGAACAACGGTAACGCGCCGTCGCAGGGCGGAAGAGGGTTCCCTTTGGGATCTGACCCCGGAGACGCGCAAGGGGCCGGTATCGCCGACGCGCCTACGGCCGGCTCCGCGGTCGCATCCCGCAAGCGGGTCCCTGCTCCACGCTCCGCCGGCCCCTGCTTACTGCTCGCAGGCGCCCCGTCGAACGCGGCGGTGAACACCTCGCCGTGGGTGTTGACGAACGCCGCGTTGCCCCACCGGGCAAGCGGCACGTGCTCTTCAAGCGCGACGTCCAGCCGGTCCGGCCACTGGCGGCGCACCTCGGCCCTTCGCACCCACGGCAGCGACGCGAATGCGGCACGCGCCTCGCCCAGGTCGAGCGTAAAGAAATTGCCTTTCACTTCACGCCGGGCGAGCGTCTCGAGCTGCTCGTGCGTAACGTGCGCGAGTTCACCATCGATGCGCACCTCGCGCAGCGGAAACACCGGCAGCCGCACGACGTAGTGCAGGCCACCGTACGCCGCAAGCAGCAACGCCGCGGCGAACAGCAGGCCCGCGATTGCATTCAGGACGTCCGGCTTATCCCACATGGCACCCCCGATGCGCAATGCGCAGTGCCGACCGCAGAACCGAGACGTCAGCCGACATGGGCCAGCTCCAGGATACGGACCACCAGTTCGTCGAACTCGATGCCGGCGGCGCGTGCCGCCATCGGCACCAGCGAGTGCGCGGTCATGCCGGGCGAGGTGTTCATCTCGAGCAAAAAAGGCTTGCCGTCGTCGCGCAGCATCAGGTCGGCGCGTCCCCATCCGCTGCAGCCGAGCGCTTCGACTGCGCGCATCACCAGCGCCTGCAACTGCTGCTCCTGCGCCGCGGGCAGGCCGCATGGGCAGTGATAGCGGGTTGCGTCGCTGAAGTATTTGTGGTGGTAGTCGTAATTGCCTTGCGGTGCTTCGATCTCCACCAGCGGCAACGCCTGCTCGCCGACAAATCCGGCGGTGAGTTCGCGGCCGGCAATGAATTCTTCGGCGATGACCGAAGTGTCGTACTGCGCCGCGAGTTCGTAGGCAGGCGCGAGTTTTTCGACGCTGGCCACCTTGGTGAGCCCGAGGCTCGAGCCTTCGTGCACCGGCTTTACGATCAGCGGCAGCCCGAGCCTGCCCGCCGTTGCTGCCCAGTCGCTGCGCGCGCTCAATACCTCGTGACGCGGTGTCGGTACGCCACAGGCGAGCCACACCAGCTTCGCGCGCAGCTTGTCCAGGGACAACGCGGAGGCCATCACGCCGCTGCCGGTATACGGGATTTCCATCAACTCGAGCGCGCCCTGCACCGTACCGTCCTCGCCGTAGCGGCCGTGCAGCGCAATGAACGCGCGTTGATAGCCGCCGCTCTTGAGTTCGAACACCGGACGCTCGGCCGGGTCGAACGCGTGCGCGTCCACGCCCTGGCGGCGCAGCCCTGCAAGCACGTTCGCGCCCGACATCAGCGAAATCTCGCGCTCCGCGCTACGGCCGCCCATCAAGACTGCGACCTTTCCAAAATCGTGAGGCGCGCTCATCGCGGCTCACCGATGATGCGAACCTCGCGCTCGAGGTCGATGCCGAATTTCTGCTTGACCGCGCCGCGCGCGGTCTCGATCAATGCTTCGATGTCGGCCGCGCGCGCGTCTCCGGTGTTGGCGATGAAATTCGCGTGCTGCGCGGAAATCATCGCACCGCCGAGCGCGCAACCTTTGAGCCCGCACGCTTCGATCAGGCGCGCGGCGTAATCTCCCCGCGGGTTGCGGAACACTGATCCGGCGTTGGGCTGATTGAGCGGCTGCGTCTCGGTGCGCCGCTCGAGCAGCAGCTTGATCGTCGCGCGCGCCGTCGCGCCGTCGCCGCGCGGCAGATCGAAGCGCGCGGCGACGAACCATTCCTCCGCAATCCTTCCGCCTTCCGCCTTCAAGACGGCCGTCCGGTAACCGATGGCGTAATCGGCACGCGTGCGCTGGCGCAGCTGGCCCGCGCGGTCGACGGTGGTGACGCTCCCGACGATGTTCCAGGTCTCTCCGCCATAACAGCCGGCGTTCATCGCCAGCGCGCCGCCGACGGTGCCGGGAATGCCGGCCATGAATTCGGCGCCCCCCAGGTCATGCATGGCGGCAAAGCGCGCGAGCCTGGGACTGGGCACGCCGGCTTCGGCGAAAATTGTGAGCCGTGAGGCGGGAAGCGTGGAGTGGTCTTCCACGCCTATCCGGTTCAGCGCCCGCTGCGTGAAGACCACCGTGCCGCGCACGCCGCCGTCGCGCACCAACAAGTTGCTGCCAAGCCCCACCAGATACACCGGCTCGTGCTGCGGCAACGACGCGAGGAACGCGCGCAGGTCGTCGAGATCGACCGGAAGATAAGCGCGGTCGGCGCAGCCGCCGGCGCGCCAGCTCGTATGGCTCGCCATCGGCTCGGCCATTCTCAGCTCCCCGCGCAACCCCTGCATCCCGGCTTTTGTGTGCTCGCTCATGTCCATGATTGCGTGAGGCGCAGTTCGGCAAACTCACTGCGCTTATCACTCATCCTTCATCCCTCATCGCCCGCCAGCTGCGCAGCAACGCCGCCGATCGAGCCGGCGCCCATGATCACCACGACGTCACCATCCCTGACCGCGTGGCGGATCGCGGCGGGAAAATCCGCGACCTGCTCCACGAAAACCGGTTCGACTTTGCCCTGCACCCGTACCGCGCGCGCCAACGCGCGGCCGTCGGCCGCGACGATCGGCGCTTCGCCTGCGGCGTAGACTTCGGCCAGCAGCAGCACCTCCACCGTGGAGAGCACTTTCACGAAATCCTCGAAGCAGTCGCGGGTGCGCGTGTAGCGGTGCGGCTGGAATGCGAGCACCACGCGCCGCCCCGGAAACGCGCCGTGTACGGCCGCAAGCGTCGCCGCCATTTCGGCGGGGTGATGGCCGTAGTCGTCGATCAGCGTGTAACGCACTCCACCCGGCAGCGTGATGTCGCCATAGCGCTGAAAGCGCCGCCCGACGCCCTTGAACTCCGCGAGCGCCTTGACGATCGCGGCGTCCTTCGCGCCGACTTCCATGCCGACCGCGATTGCCGCAAGCGCATTCAGCACGTTGTGGGTGCCGGCGAGATTGAGCGTGACCTCGAGATCCGGCAGCCGTGCGCCGCGCGCATCGCTGCGAACTACGCGAAAGCGCATCCGCCCGGCGTCGGGCTGCACGTCCACTGCGCGGATCTGAGCGCTTCCCGACAAGCCGTACGTCGTGATCGGCTTGGTCACCGCCGGCATGATTTCGCGCACGTTGGGATCGTCGACGCACAGCACCGCCGTGCCGTAGAAAGGCAGGTGCTGCACGAAATCGAGGAACGCCTGGCGCAGCCGGCCGAAATAGTGGCCGTAGGTTTCCATATGATCGGCATCGATGTTGGTGACTACCGCCAGCACCGGCGCCAGATACAGGAACGACGCATCCGACTCATCGGCCTCGACCACGATGAACTCGCCGCTGCCGAGCTTCGCGTGCGAACCTGCCGCCTCGAGGCGCCCGCCGATCACGAAGGTCGGATCCATGCCGGCCTCGGCGAGCACGCTTGCAACCAGGCTCGTGGTCGTGGTCTTGCCGTGCGTGCCTGCGACCGCGATGCCCTGCTTCAGGCGCATCAGCTCGGCCAGCATCATGGCGCGCGGCACCACGGGTATTTTGTGGGCGCGCGCTGCGACCACTTCCGGGTTGTCGTCCTTCACCGCGCTCGACACCACCACTGCATCAACCGCCGCAATGTTGTCCGCCACGTGGCCCTGCACCACTTTTGCGCCCAGGCTGCGCAGGCGCATGGTCACCGCGTTGTCATTGAGGTCCGAACCGCTCACCTCGAAGCCGAGGTTGAGCAGCACTTCGGCGATGCCGCTCATGCCGGAGCCGCCGATGCCGACAAAGTGGACGCGTTTGACCTTGTACTTCATCGCCGGCTCTCGCACCTGGATACCGCGCCACGATCGGCGGCTGGCGCCACTCGCGGCCGGTCGCATCCCGTCGCAAAAAACGCGACGGGGCCCTGCTTCCTGCTCGTGTCGGCCCCACCTCTGCCCACGAAGTGGACCCGTTTAACCTTGTATTTCATCGACCGTCCTCGCGACTGCATGACACCGCGCGATCGGCGGCCGGCGCCACTCGCGGCCGGTCGCATCCCGTCGCAAAAAACGCGACGGGGCCCTGCTTCCTGCTCGTGTCGGCCCCCCCTCCACCCACAAAATGCACGCGCTTGACTTTGTGCTTCATGCCGCGAGTTCCATACATGCCTCGGCCACCCTGCGCGTTGCGTCGGGTTTGGACACGCTGCGCGCTTGCTGCGCCATGCCGAGCAGCGCCTCCCGCGTGAAGCCGCGCAGCAGCCCGGCGAGCTGGTGCGGCGTGAACTCGGATTGCGGCACCAGCAGCGCGGCGCCGCGCTCGGCAAGAAAGCGCGCGTTGCCGGTCTGATGATCGTCGACCGCGTGCGGAAACGGCACGAGCACGCTCGCGATGCCCGCGGCAGCGAGTTCGGCGATGGTCGATGCGCCGGCGCGGCAGATGATCAGGTCCGACTCCGCGTATTGCGCCGCCATGTCGGTGATGAACGGCGTGAGCGTAACCGTCACGCCCGCGCGCTGATAGCTGGCCTCGGCCGCGGCCAGCTGACGCGCGCCTGCTTGATGGGTGACCCGCGGGCGGCCGTCCGCGGGCAACAGCGCGAGCGCCTGGGGTACGGTTTCGTTCAGCACCTGCGCGCCGAGGCTGCCGCCTATCACGGTGAGCCGCAGCGGACCGGAACGCGCGCGATAGCGCTGCTCGGGCGCGGCGATCGCCGCGACTTCGCTGCGCACCGGGTTCCCGGTCCAGATCACCGCGGTCGTTGCGCCGAAAGCGTCGGGAAAACCGGCGAGCACGCGGTCGGCGAGCCTGGCAAGCACCCGGTTGGCGAGCCCCGCGATTGAATTCTGCTCGTGGATCGCGAGTGGCCGGTTGAACAGCGATGCCATCATCCCGCCCGGGAACGAGGCGTAGCCCCCCATGCCGAGCACGACATCCGGACGATGTGCAAATATCGCGCGCGCGCTTTGCCAGAATGCGATCAGCAATTGCAGCGGCAACACCAGCATCCGCAGCCAGCCTTTGCCGCGCACGCCCGACATGCTGATCCACGCCATTGCATACCCCCGCGGTGCGACCAGCGCGGCTTCCATGCCGGCCTTTGAACCGAGCCAGACGATGTTCCAGCCCCGCGCGCGCAGGTTTTCGGCCACCGCCAGCGCCGGGAAGATGTGGCCTCCGGTGCCGCCCGCCATGATCATGATGGTGCGGCTCATACCACAAGCCCTCGCATCAGCTGTCTATTCTCCCAGTCGACGCGCAGCAGCACCGCGAGCGCGCAGCAGTTGGCGACGATGCCGCTGCCGCCGAACGACACCAGCGGCAGCGTCAGACCCTTGGTCGGCAGCACGCCCATGTTGACGCCCATGTTGATGATCGCCTGCACGCCGATCCACAGCCCGATGCCGTGTGCGACCAGCGCCGGAAAGTGGCGCTCGAGCGCAGCGGCCTGACGGCCGACCGCGAACGCGCGCATGACGATGTACGCGAACAGCACGATCACCGCCGCGACGCCGGCGAAACCGAGTTCCTCCGCAATCACCGCGAGCAGAAAATCGGTGTGCGCTTCCGGCAGATAGAACAGTTTTTCGACGCTGCCGCCCAAGCCGACGCCAAGCCATTCGCCGCGGCCGAATGCGATCAGCGCGTGCGACAGCTGGTAGCCTTTGCCGTACGGATCGGCCCACGGGTCCATGAAGCCGGTCACGCGCTGCATGCGATACGGCGAGACCGAGACGAGCAGCAGCAGACCGGCAACCAGCGTCACCAGCAGCATGGCAAACAACCGCCAGGTGAGGCCGCCGAGAAACAGCACGCCCATTGCGATCACGCTGATCATCGCGAGCGCGCCGAAGTCGGGCTCCCGCAGCAGGAGCCACCCGATCACCAGCATCACCGTGAACAGCGGCAGAAAGCCTTTGCTCACGCTGTGCATGTAGGCCGCCTTGCGCACGGTATAGTCGGCGGCATACAGCACCACGAACAGCTTCATCAGTTCGGAAGGCTGCAGGTTGAACAGATACAGCGGCAGCCAGCGCTGGCTGCCGTTGACCTCGCGTCCGATGCCCGGCACCAGCACCAGCGCAAGCAATCCGGCGCCGCACAAAAACAGGTAGGGCGCGGCCTGCTGCCAGAAGCGCAGCGGGAACTGGAACGCGACGGTAGCGAGCAGCAAGCTCAACGCGAGGAACACCGCGTGCCGCAGCAGATAGTACGTCGGCTGCTGGCCGGTCGCGCGGCTGGCCTCCGCAATCGCGATTGACGATGAATAAACCATCACCAGCCCGAGCGCGAGCAGCAGCACGCCGCTCCAGAGCAGCGCGTGGTCGTATTCCGCCGGTGGCGGCCGGCTTTTTACATCCGTATAGAACATGGCTTTATCCGCCGGGCGTGCGCCCGGAAGTGCGTAGTTGCTCTTCACTCGTGGCTCCTCGCCAGCGCATGCACCGCCGCCGCGAATACCTCGCCGCGGTGCGCGTAGTTCCGGTACATGTCGAGGCTCGCGCACGCCGGCGACAGCAACACGGCGTCGCCTTCGCGGCAAACCGCCACGGCTTTTCGCACCGCCTCTTGCATATCGGCGGCACGCTCGAGCGGCACGCCGCAGCCGTCGAGTGCCAGCGCGATGCGCTCGCGATCGCGGCCGATCAGAACCACGGCGCGTACATGACGCGCAACCGGCGCGCGCAGCGGCCCGAAGTCCTGGCCCTTGCCGTCGCCACCGGCGATCAGCACGAGCGGCCGCGCAAATCCGCTCAGCGCGGCGACGGTCGAGCCGACGTTGGTGCCTTTCGAATCGTCATAAAACGTGATGCCGTTGACGACGGCGACCTGTTCCACGCGGTGCGGCAAACCCCGGAAAGCGCGCAGCGCCGCGGCAATCGGCGCATCGGCAATGCCGATCGCGTGGCACAACGCACCCGCGGCGAGTGCATTCGCTGCGTTGTGCGTGCCGGGGACCGGCAATTCATCGGCCGGCATCAAGGCCTGGTCGCCGCGCGCCAGCCACGCTTCGCGCCCGCGCTGCACCAGGCCCCAGTCATTGCTTGCCCGCGGCGCCTCGAGTCCGAAGCGGTACACGGTGCGGCCGGGCAGCGCCATGGCGCTGCTGCACGCGTCGTCGCGGTTGAGCACCTGAACACCGTTGCCATTGAACACGCGCGCTTTCGCCGCGGCGTAGGCGCCGATACCGTCGTAACGGTCGAGATGGTCCGCCGAGAGATTGAGCATCGTCGCCGCACCGGCTTCAAGGCTTGCGGTGCTTTCGAGCTGGAAACTCGACAGTTCGAGCACGAATGCAGCGGGGACAGCGCCGCCGTTCTCGATCGCGGTCAGCACGTCCAGCGCCGGCGTCCCGATGTTGCCGGCGACCCGGGTGTCTAAGCCTGCTGCGGCGCAGATATCCCCCGCCATGCGCGTCACCGTGGATTTGCCGTTGGTGCCCGTAATGCCAAGAATTTTCGGCGTGAGGTTTGAGGCACGGGACGTGAAAAGCTGTGCGAGCCCGCGCGCAAAAAGTTCGATGTCGCCGGCGACCGGCACCCCGCGCTCGATCGCGGCCACCACCGCCGGCGTGCGGCGATCGACGCCGGGACTGATCGCGATCAGATCGGCTTGACGCATGCTGGCGGCGTCGAATTCGCCGCACGCGAGCGCGGCCTCCGGGAGTTCGCGGTGTAGCTCGCCCGCGCGAGGCGGATCGGCGCGCGTATCGGCGACCGACACGCTCGCGCCATGCCGATGGAGCCAGCGCGCCATCGACAATCCGCTGTCACCGAGTCCGAGCACGAGTATCCGCTTTCCGTCTAAATCCAACATCCACGCACCTCACACCCACCCCTCACCGCAACTTCAACGTAGAGAGTCCAACCAGCACCAGCATCATGGTGATGATCCAGAACCTCACTGGTTGGTTTTGGCTACGGCCGCGCTGCGCGCTTAACTTGCCAAGCAAGTTAGCCTCCGCCGAAATCAACCCGTAGTCCGCTTCTTGCATATTCGGTTACCTCAGTTTGAGCGTGGACAATCCAACTAAAACCAGCATCATGGTGATGATCCAGAAGCGGACTGGTTGGTTTTGGCTACGGCCGCGCTGCGCGCTTAACTTGCCAGGCAAGTTAGCCTCCGCCGAAATCAACCCGTAGTCCGCTTCTTGCATATTCGGTTACCTCAGTTTGAGCGTGGACAATCCAACTAAAACCAGCATCATGGTGATGATCCAGAAGCGGACCACGACCTGATTTTCTTTCCAGCCTTTCAATTCGTAGTGGTGATGCAGCGGCGCCATGCGAAAGATGCGCTTGCCGGTCAGCTTGAACGACGCCACCTGCAGCATCACCGACAGCGTCTCGACGACGAACACGCCGCCCATCACGAACAACACGATTTCCTGCCGCACGATCACCGCGATGGTGCCGAGGGCTGCGCCGAGCGCGAGCGCGCCGACGTCCCCCATGAAAACTTCCGCCGGATACGCGTTGAACCATAAGAACGCGAGTCCGGCGCCGGCGAGCGCGCCGCAGAACACCGTGAGCTCGCCGGCGCCGGGTATGTACGGAAAGCCAAGATACTTGGCGAACACCGCGTGCCCCGCGACGTAGGCGAACACGCCGAGCGCGGCGCTGATCATGACGGTCGGCATGATCGCGAGGCCATCGAGGCCGTCGGTCAGATTCACCGCGTTGCTGGTGCCGACGATCACGAAGTACGTCATGACGATGAACCCGATGGCGCCGAGCGGATAGGCGATGTTCTTGAAGAACGGCACGATGAATTCGGTTTGTGCCGGCAGGTTGGTGCTGAAAGCGATGACAAATGCGGCGACGATGCCGATCAGCGACTGCCACGCAAACTTGGCTCTTGCCGACAGGCCTTTCGGATCGCGGCGCACAACCTTGCGGTAATCATCGATCCAGCCCACGG